>Ga0193743_1000448_pt1 | contig 32484 bp, 29 predicted proteins | sample L2c2metaG_FD_143038 | JGI IMG/M metagenome (GOLD analysis project Ga0193743, IMG submission 143038) | Soil microbial communities from a riparian zone of the East river system, Colorado, United States - L2c2 | ecosystem: Environmental > Terrestrial > Soil > Riparian zone | place: USA: East River...
TAAAGTGGGATGCATGTCTATATACCAAAAATCGGAGTGGAAATAATAAAATGATGAAAAATAATGAAATGATGAAAAAGATGGAGAATGGTGAAACAGTGATAGGAATGCTATGTCACGTGATCATCGGACTCCGGTATCGGAGCCGCGAGTGCATTCCATCTTGGACTAGTGACGATGAGGAGGAATATACAGAGGTGACAGAGAAATATTGGAGGAGACGTCGGACGATGTGGAGCATCCCCTAACACTGTCCAATACCAAGATTGAAATATATATTTGATCTTGTTGTTCTATAACTTGGTGTGATCATCCACTGAGAACTACATATGGTGTGACTGCAGAGACTACAGAAACTTATGCCAGCTTATGCCAACTTATGTCAACTTACGCCAGCCTGAAGTGCCCTGGTAATGCCCTGGAAAATCCTAGGAGTTTGAAATTATCTGAACTTGTCCCTGAGAGCAATCCAGGGTGCCCTGGCATCCCTGATGCCCTGACTGTCCTAGGACGATCCAGGGATATCCAGGACACCCTGAATTAACCTAGGTCAATTGTCCATTTTCCTGATGGCCCATGGTTTAAAACTGGCTCTTAGCTCAGAGTTTGACGAAGACTGCACCAAAGGAATGGCATTCCTTAATTCCTGCCAGGTCTATATCTGTCTCTGCCCAAACTCCTTCTCAGACAAACAAGCCAAAATTGTCTGGGCCATGTCCTACATGAAGGCAGGACAAGCAGCTAAGTGGTCCACCTGTGTATTCCAATGGGAGGAGCAGCCAGAAAATGTAGGCTACCATAAATTTGTCAATTGGGAAGACTTCCAAGATGAGTTCAAAAGGGAGTTCTGTCCAGTCTATGCAGACTCAGCAGCCATCTACCGACTGGAATCCACAGCTTATTTCTGTTAGGGGACGCTCCGCTTCATCCGATGTTTCTTCCAATAACACTCTGTCACCTCTGTACATTCCTCCTCATCATCGCTAGCTCAAGACAGAGTGCACTCACGGCTCTGATAGAGGAGTCCAACAGACACATGACATAGATACCTTATGCATTCCTATCACTCTTTTCATCATTCCTCATTTTTTCATCATTCTGTTATTTCGACTCTGATGTTTGTATATAGACACACAGCCCACCTTAGCAGGACTCCATCCTTTTCTTTTAGGGTCCCCTGCTAGGTGCACATTCCTGTCGTATTTTATGTGTATATATTGATTAGGATCCCCTGCTAGATCTCGACTAAGTCCCAGCCACAGTTGCCCTAACATATATGATGGTTGTGTACAATATTATTTGCATATTGAGCCCTTCTAGAATGGCTGTGACCACATAATACAAATCAAGCTATAAGATTGGAATTTTTATTTCAGGCCTCTAATAATATGAAAGTGCCTATTCTGCCTGTCTATCTCAACAATAGAGGCCAAAAAATAAAATAAAATTTGACCTTATACTTATTGAAATTATAACCAATCTATCTCTGCAAACCATGTGCACAAGTTTTGTGGTTGAGGAGTTATGCAATATGGCCTCTGAACATGCAGATTTAGCTGGCAATTTAGCTTGATTTTGCATTCTGAGGTAAAAAATACTTGGGTCACATAGACTGATGCAGGTACATCTAACCCTGATAAATACATGAAAAAATTGTAAGGTTGTGTAGCAGCAAATGTGATGTCTCAAGAAAACAGCATCATTTGGGTGTGTGACTGGGTGGTCACACACGACCTTACCTCAACTCCAATAAGTATAATTTGATTATGTAGTTGAATCAAACTTCAACTGCATGCTTCCTTTCAGCAATAGCAATTTCGGAAACAGTGCTGGAGTTGTTGAATTTTGGCTTGTTGCATAGTCTCAAAAGAAGAGAGCTGCACACCACTGATGTTGAGCTAACATAAAATATTTAATTAGAATATGTTTCATAAAGATATAAGCTTGAACGAACGCACGACAATGTCATGGCCAAAGATGACCATACGGGACTGAGCCTTGCATTCCCTGCAGGGTAAATGACACCTGCTGCAATGGGAAGGGCTATGAGGTTGTAAATGGTTGCCCAGACCTATGTTAAGATTTTAGTAATCTTCAAAAAAATTAAAGAATGTACAAATATGGCATGGAAACTGACGAAATTGAATTTGATCCTCCTAAACACCTTCCTCGACAAGTCGGTCAAAATCAGCAATGTGTGAAGGTTCGATGATAAAAGGACAAATTTGGCGCTAGAAAGAGCAATGTCGCTCCCGGACCCCATTGCAATGCCAACATCAGCAGCCGTCAAAGCCTAGAATAATAGATATCAAGGCGAATGATTTGAAAATGATATGTGAACGTACTGGAGCGTCGTTTATTCCATCTCCAACCATAGCTACTATTTTCCTCCTCTCCTTCTGGCTGTGATGATTTCTCTTCATGTTCCTTCGAGGTAGGGACTGAAGCCAACGGATCTTTTCTGCCTAAGACGAAGTTTGATTAAACTATTTTGCTCATATTCCAAGCGAACCTTACCTTTTGTTGAGGCAACACTCCAGCGATAACATTTCCTGAAGGAATTCCAACAGATCTCGCAACGGCCTGCGCGGTTATTTCATTGTCGCCTGAAATCATCCAGGTTTCGATTTCTTGTACATGAAGCCGGGAAATGACGGAGGGTGCTTCAGGTCGAATTTGGTCTGAGATAGCGAACACGGCAACGATGGAAAAACTAGCCCGAGGCGAAGTTGATACCGTATCTAATGTCGTATTATCCACAGCGAGTAGAACGATACTTTTGCCTTGCGATTTCATGCGGTGCAGTTGTTCGGAATCCTGATCAGACGTCGCACCCTGTTCACGGAGCCAAGTCTCATTACCCAAGAGAGCTCGAGCTTCTATGATATTGCTATTCCCAGACTGAAAGCGGAATAAACCCCTCATCCCACAACCCGGAAGTTCCTCGATATCAATTCCACCGACGGCTGGAAGAGCGCCGGCGCCCACATCCTGGTAGTGGTGCCGTAAAGAAAGACACAGAGGATGGGAGCTTGCAGAAGCCAACTGAAGGACGATCGCAGCTATCGTGCTACTCCATTTCTTTTCATCTTCGTCAAACTGATGATTGCTTCCGTCTTCGGCCGTAGACCATGGCTCATGAATGATCACATCAGTGACCTTAGGCTCACTGCCTTCAGTCAAAGTGCCAGTCTTGTCGAAAACGATAACGTCTATTTGTGATGCCTCTTGGAACGCTTCACCACCGCCTCGAACCAGAATACCGTACTTCGCAGCAAGTCCAGAGCCTACCAGCAATGCTGTCGGAGCTGCCAGACCTATGCCGCAAGGACATGCAATAACGAACACGGATATCGCAAATTCGAGAGACCAGGTGGCTGTTGTAATCGTGGTCAGCAAGGTTCAGGTCTTTTGACGAAGACGTACGCCATCCTCCAACGGTATTTTCCAGCGTATCAGCTGGTAAAGCACCGCTCAGACCGAGACTTAACCAGATAATCCAAGTTAAGATGGCAAGAGTCGTTGCGACTGGGACAAAATACGCTGTTACCACATCTACGATTCGCTCAATAGGGGCTCTTGTCGTTTGACCTTGAAGAACCGCTTCGATGACCTGCGCTAGCCTATAAATATCGTCAGAAAAAAAGAGAACGAAAAACGAAGAATGATTAACTTGCATGGTTTCCCCTTCTATTGCGTCAACTCTGATGTCAACCATCCGTAGTTTATTGATCGTCCCAACAAATACCTGATCCCCGGTGGTTTTTAGCACATTCCGACTCTCCCCTGTAAGTGACCTCTCATCAAAATTGGTAGTTTCCAAAGACACAATAGTGCCGTCTGCTGGAGGAGTCGCTCCCGGTGGAACGCGTACAATGTCACCCACTTCGAGAAGTTCTGCTAATATTTTTTCTACCTTTGTATTAGAGGGATGAACGGCGTCTTCTGGTCTCTTCGTGCCTTGAGTTGTCGATGAAGTTGGTTCGTGGGTTAACAGAAGAGCATCAGAGCCTCGTAATTTACCCAAGAGAGTAATCGCATTGGCCGCTTGGTGTTTGCTGAAAGCTTCAATTAAGCGTCCTAGGTAGGGATGTTAGTACTTGGTTATGGAAGAATGTAGATGTTGTGTACCGATAAGGAGAAACATGGTTAAGAACACGACAGTGTCAAAATAGGTTGTCGATCCTGCAGTGACAGCAGTGGCATTCGGCTCTCTACTTGCCAATATTGCGAGCTCGGCGATAGACGAGAAATAAGCCACTGAAACTCCAAGAGAAATCTTTGACTGTATGAATTACCAGGAGGTTAAAGTCAACGAAATACTCACGAGTAAATTCATACTCCCAAAACGAAAAAAACGAGTTGCATACGATGCTCGACTTCCTGGTTTCCAAAGGGACCAAAGTTCCTGTAAGGATCTCCGATGAAAATCCTGGATGAAAACATCAAAGGTTCTATGTATAAGATGCATAAGAGAGTAGTATTCCATTTTCTACTTACTTGAGCAGCATAGAACATGACCGGCGTGGAAATTATCAATAAAGCCCATTCGCCTCTCGCAACTTGACCCATCCACACTGGCCTTTCCAAATATTGTCGGCCACGGTTATCGGCCTTGAGAAATGACATGTACACGATTCCGATGATAAATGTGGGAATAGCAGCTATAATTGCAACGGAGAAACGGAGAAGAAGCTTCCTTTGTTCCTTTCTATACATATGTCGGGCAACCTCGTCCGAGGAAGGGGGGTGCCATATTGAGATGGGAGATGAGGTAGTGGTAGAAATAGTTGATAATATCGTCCGGATTGTGAAATGAGGCGCAGACGGTGTATAGTTAATGCGAAGGACATTGGGCGGATCGCTGTTATAGGGCTTTACGATAGTTATGCTGGATTCAAAAATGTCTTCGATTTTCTTTGGCCTATCGACCGTCTTTAGAACCCTGAGTCACGCGACAACAAATTGTGACTCACAAAGATTCCATGCCTTTGAATTCTACAGTGACATTTCGTCTCTTGTCCACCTGCTCTGAAGTTCCCACAGCTACGACTGGTGTCACAGCAATAACCTTGCATTCATAGCCAATATCCTCGATAACAGTCACGATGGATTTCACGAGGTCTACTCCGGTGACCACTGCAGAAGCCGACTTTCCTACCTGGTTGACCAAGATGTCAGATATTCCCTCCAGTTCTGAAACAGCGTCTTTGATAGCTCGAGAGCACGCCACGCAAGTCATACCGCCCACAGCTAGTCGAACGTAGGCTGAGCCCTTTCTGTTCCCAAAAGAGTGTTTTGCGCTATCGGACTCATCCATTGTAGTGATTGAACCAATGTTACCAGTACAACTACCAGTTAATGATGCCGATTCGAAGGAGTCGGTCGACCTAATGCCAGGTGCCAAAGCCAAAGAGTCCTTGAAGATGCTTTCAGACAAAGGGGATCGAGAGGCCTTTATGCCATACTTATTCCGACCTAACGCCGATTTCCAGAAACCGAGGGTTTGGGAACTTGAAAAAAAGTCGACATCCCGGAGATACATACTAGATACCGGGAGCTTCAACTGCCTGGCTCCGACATCGGCATTTTTTATGTTTAGAAAGGAAGGGAGACCAAGGGGCACAATCCGCTTAGTGACTGCACATGACAATTACTCAGTCTCAGTCGCTCGAGAATTGAGTGCACTAAACATGCAGAATGGGGGATAAGGGTAGCACCGGTTTGTAAGAACACTGATTGAGGTTCTTACAAACCGGTGCTACGCGTCACTCACAAAGACTTACTATACACGAGGGGCCTTCCATATCCCCTCTATCACTCGCTATACCCATCCAATACCTCTTGCAGTAATTTATATCGAGGACTGATAAACGAGCAAAAAAATCCCTCCGAGCTGCTGAATGTCTTCATCCTCGGTCCCAACATCGTCCGTAATCGCCTGCTATGGATCTTTTGCACGAATCTCTGTTTGTTTAGAGCAAGTATGTAAGAATAATTTGCCGAGATTAATTACTGGGAAAACGTACACCGAAGTAGGTGACAACAGGATAGAGCTTGGCGAACATGAACTCATCCGCGCTGAGGAACTTTATTCCCCGACATATGATCCTGATTGGAGAGCCTAGGATGAAGTTGAAAGGCATATGTCGCAGGTTCACAGTCTATTGTGGTGAGAAGACTGTTGGCATGACTAGCATGCGTCTTACGAGGAAGAGTCTTGGAGGGATTTGCTCAATGGCATAACCCTTATTTGCAACCCGACGAGATTTATTAGGTCTGTTTTAAGAGACTATGTTTGAGCGGCGCAGGCAGAGGTTGATGACACAGATTCCAGCCGTGCTTTCCTCTAACTTGTTCCATATCGGCAATCTTAGTTGGAAGTAGGGTTGTTGGGCGAAAAGGCAAGCTTCGAGTTGACGAACTACGTAGGCAAAACAAGGCCTTGTTGGCCTGGACTGGCTCGTAGTACCGTTTTCGGTAATTGATTGCTTGATTCATAATATTATTTATTTATTTATTTTAGCTTAATGTGCACCAGCTAAATAACAGACTTCAGTATTGTGAGCATCACATATATCGCAATCTAGGAGAGACTACACCCAAAATACCCCATGTTGGAATTAGTGAGATGAGATCAAGCTCATCAGATTTTATATTGCAAACATAGCATATGGATATGATTGACCAATAGTGTAATACTCTCATAGATAAGCAAAGTGTTAAGCTTGGATTTCAGATGGAGAAACATCGGGTCTGAAGTCAGACAAGGTGTTGGCTTCAACTTATAGGTTGTGCTGCTCTCTTGATGGGTTGGCTTGAATTTCGGAGTTCTGGAGGAGTAGGAAGATTCGGGAGCTAGGCCAAAAAGATTCAAAAGAAGCTTAAGGCAGAAGAGGACGAAGCAGGAGAAAGAGGTTGTTAAGTTGATATTCAAACTGGCAAAACTACATACTATGGCTTGAATATTTATAAATAAAATGATATAACATAAAAGGAGTTATTTAGGAGAGCATATGGTGGTAAAATGGACATATTACAAAAAGGATCGTACTCCGATGCCTGCCGAAGGGTGCTGACTCAAATCCTCAGAAAACCTTGTGGTGACTGAAACTCATGACCTCAAGAACAGGCACATTGCATGGTGTGATAGGCCTGCAACATTAAATGTGTGTGGAGCCTGTGGGGCTCTAGGTGTGCTGCAGTGGATACCATGTGGTGTTGGTTGGTGATGACAATGATAAGAATGATGGTTTTTGGGTGGTAATGGTATAGGGGATGAATCCCAATGGAGGTCTGATATAAGTCTGACAAGGCTGGCTGGTGGTAAGGGCTGCACCGAACAATGGGCAAGGTGGCCATCATCAGAGACTCTGTCAGAGCCATCCTATGATTGTTCTTTCAGAAAGAACATGACTGTGCACGGATCATGACACCAAGGCAGTACATAGATAAGCATAGCCACTATTGTACTTATATAAACTCAGGTCATTTGGGATGGATTCCCTATTGACTTGAACCAATATACATTCTATCCACTGCTCAACTTAATCCCTAGTATTTTATACAAGGATCTTGTTTTGAGCTGTATACTTCAAGTCAAAAATTTAACACAAGTTGATCAAACCGCATCAGCCTATTATGCCATCTGCTCATGCACAAGTACTGTACAAGTGTTCATGGGTTGTGACCTGTGACACTAGGTGTTCACTGCCAGAGGTGTTCATCCTTTGCCACAACCTGTGACATGAACAGAAAGTGTTCATTTGGGAAGGTGTTCACTCATTTTCAAGGGGTCCTTGGAAGTTTACCAAGACCAAAGACCAGAAGCTTGATGCTTAATGCTCTATGCATCATGCAACAATGAGAGGTGAAAGAAGTACTTAAGTATTGAACCTTTTTTGAGTGAGTTTCATCAGTGTTCAGAACCAGCTGTTGTTGAGCAAGCGCGGCTGCTACCATGCACAGTGGTAGTTGCTATACTACTTGCTTACCTGTTGGATTTTAGTATGTAGGAGGTGCTACCGACTAACTTAGGTACTTAGAGTGAATTCAAGTGAAGTATATTAGCGATGTACTCTGCGCTTATATACTAGAGGGTGGTCTGTGTGCCATAGTCACACAGCCCACATGTGCATTACCCTGGGTAGATACCTGGAGTAACATGTGCATTATAAACATCGCATATGTGTGATTACTATCACATGTTTGTGGCTAATAATAGCTGCTTATTTATGAGGTGTCTATGGCAACTATCTACAATGTAATCTAAGGTAAGATAAGATGCCTACTCATTCAACAGCTGTGCCCTGTGATCATGTACCAAGTGTTCAGTTCACTTAAACTTGTGATGCATGACATGAACACTTGGTTGAAATAGTACAGTACTCAATAGTGAGGATGTGTATTCAGTCCACAACAAACTTCAGAATGACCCCAAGTTTATCCAGCAGCAGACTCCCCTCATTATGCACTTGTTCTTTAACTGGGTTCACGACCTGCTTGTTATCCTCTACCATCTTGTTGTTCACATGTTCACCATTGGTAGCAATCAAATTGATGCACTTGAAGCATCAGTAGCTGACCTCCAGGCTAACACCTCTACTCCTGCTCAGCCTGTACCCCCTACTCCATGCCAGCCACAACACTCATCAAGATTGATCAGATGTACTTGCTTCCATGTGATTGGTCACAGCATCAATGACTGCTGCACCAAAGTGTTGGAAATTGGGGTCAGTTTGATGAACAAGTCTGGACTGGTCGCTAGACACAAGGCAGGGACTAGTACAGCGTGGGGATACTATATGTATTGGATCAAACCGATGAGGGATTCTGCCCCCATGAGCTTAGTATATATACACAAGGAAACGTGGCTATGCTATTCTACGAGTCCATTCCGCTATTGGTTAATATCTGCTTACTCATGATGATGCAATATGACGCGATTGGTGCAGAATATTCCAACACAAAGACCCATCCATCATCAAGAAAAGGGTTGCCAACACCCAAAAAGCTATCAAAGAAATGGAATGCGCAGGAGCTGCTGCTGCCCTCCATAATTAGCAAGCCACTGGCCACCTTCAATTTCCTCTGGAAGATTTCTTTGCCAGACATGTTAGGGGATGTTCCATTTTGTCTGATGTTTCTTTCAATAGATGCTCCGTCCCATCCAACATCGTTCCATTGCCTCCATACATTCCTCCTCATCATTGCTAACTCAAGATGGAGTGCACTCACGGCTCTGATAGTGGAGTCTGACGGACACATGACATAGCTGCCTTCTGCATTCTTATCACTCTTTTCATCATTCTACTATTTTGACTCTGATTTTTAGTATATAGACAAGCACCCCACATTAGCAGGACTCCATCCTTTTCTTTAGAATCCCCTGCTAGGTGCGCTTTCCTGTCATATTATATGAATATATTATTTAGGATCCCCTAGCAGATCTCGACTAAGTCGTAGCCGCAGTTGCCCTAACAGGACTAGTGTTGTGCAGACTACAGCTCGAAACCAGCTTGTAGCCATAGCTGGTATCAGCTAATGCTGAGCTGAGCCGAGTACCAGCTCAGCTAAGTGTGGCTCCCTGAGCTAGTGGCTTCAGGTACAGAGCTGTCTTAAGCCAGCTCCACTGTTCTCTTTTTAGGTTACTATTTATTAATAGCTCTCTGGCTCAACTTGCTGCTCAAGCTTTCACCATAGATAAAATATGATTGTAAGAATTTATATGGAAAATTAAAGACATGTGCATATATATGTTAGGGCAACTGCGGAACAACTTAGTCAAGATCTAGCAGGGGATCCTAAATATATATAAACATATAAAATACGACAGGAAAGCGCACCTAGCAGGGGATCCTAAAAGAAAAGGATAAAGCCCTGCTAAAGTGCGCTTGCATGTCTATATACCAAAAATCGGAGTCGAAATAATAAAATGATGAAAAATAATGAAATGATGAAAAAGATGGAGAATGGTGAGACAGTGATAGGAATGCTACGTCATGTGATCATCGGACTCCGGTATTGGAGCCGCGAGTGCACTCCGTCTTGGACTAGCGACGATAAGGAGGAATATAGAGAGGTGACAGAGAAATATTGGAGGAGACGTCGGACGATGCGGAGCGTCCCCTAACAATATAGAGAGGATATACATAGTTTTTCACACTCCCCAAAAAGAGAAGGCTGACACATGAGTGGATGGTTGACACATACACACAAAGTAGGTCCCCCACCTCATGTTAACAACAACAGCAGGCTAGGTGGGCAAGATTTAAGGTATGCTATCCCCCACTTTCCTTCTTGCAGGCTCACAAGTACCCCCAGCAGGTCCGTATTGATGGCATGGCTGCCACACTTCCGAGCATGACCATGAGCACCATATCCACGATGGCCATCCCAAATACGACCATGAACACTGCAAGAACCCAAACCCCAACACAAACCCCAACCCAAATTGAAACCCAACCCAAACATAGACATGAAACCAAACATGAATGCCAGCCCCAATGCAAGCTGCCCCACTATGAACATGCCAACAAAGCAAGCCACTAAATGCACCAATGAATTGCACCACCGCTCACTAACAGTGCAAAAATGTTGTGGACTCAATATTGGCAAAGGGGCATGCAATGGACATCCCAGGTGGGTTGCTGACCTCTCGAGTGGGAAGGGGCTATCAGTATAGCCCCCTGTTTATATAAAAGCTTGTCTTGTAGATAAAAGTTGAATATTACACTTGCTATTTACCTGAGTAGAGAAGGAGTTGCAAAAAAATTTAATTTGAATAATTTGAATTAGGGTACATGGAATACAGGCACCATGAAAGGACTGTTGATGACATGCAATTATTTGTGTTTGACACACTAAAAAGGAGGAACACATGAATGTGTCGGCAATTCACCTTATGTGTCACTTTATGACCCTATGTGTTGCTGACCTGATTTGTGGAGTGTGTTGCTACTCGTATACACTGATATACAGACGTCCAATGCTCAACCATTCCAGCCTCTAATGCACTGCTGAGGTGCACCCAACCCCAGATAGCCTGACATGGAAATGCTGTTCGTGGAGCACCAGGAGACATAATAATGTAGAGGTCCCATTCTGATTTTGCTTTCAGATAGTTTTGGGACACAAATTGAACAACTCACCTATCTATGTTTACAAGCATTTTCTCAAAGTGAAACCATTAGACAAGCATTCAACTTCTTGTCCTCCTTTTTTTTGAAGGAGATGCAGAGAGAATCTGTGCCAAGTTCAACTTGCTCTCCTGTAAGCCTATCTATAGAACTATCCACCCCCTTGACAACCACCAGTGTAACAAGTGCTTGCCTGTCACCATCGTCTTTATGGTATCTGTGGTGAATTTGTCAAACGTGTTTACCACAATGTTCACCTTTGATAACTATGAGAAGACCATTGTCATGTGTTGGATTGGGATTTTTTGGTGACACCCATTCAGGAGATGGGGCTTTTGAGATGTTATACAGTACATGTCGAATGCTGACAGACTCTTCAACCTTATCAATCAAAACAGTGACTTCCCTGTTCTTGTAGTTGTCACCATTCACAATTAATTGTAGTTGTGCACCAACAAGTCACTCATCTAAAAGCGAGTGCTGTAGCCTATCTGGCCATGTAATAGCCATCCAGCTGCTGCTAGCAAGAGATAGACTAGGATGGTCCTCAGAAGGAGGATTCCAGGAAGGAGTAAGGGATGATGGGTCTATGGTCCTAGAATTTATTATGAGCTTTTGTGAACAAAAGAAAAAAAAAGTCTACCCTGGAGTGCAAGATGATGGATCCCATGCAGGCATCAAGGAAGAAGTCCAGTCTGGCATGGGGGTAGCTCCACCAGAAGTTGATGCCTGTAAGTATGTTAATGCCTGTGGTGGTCTGAAAGACTGGTGCAAGTGGATATTGGCCTTTGATGGATGGAAGAGCATGCTCCAGGGTTTTTCATAATCAAAAAGTAGAGATTGAGGGCTTGAAGTATGTGCATTAAGTATTATGACTCTGAGAGTGAAAATTTTACTGACTTTTGTTTGACAACATCATCATAATCAAGGACTGTTGTCGCAAAAGGGGAGGAGGGGTTGAGATGTGCAAACTGAATGGTAAATTTCAAGCCACTCTCTGTTATGATCTACGATCAAACACATGTTGCGCATGAGGACTAGGCCCACTTTTCATTTTCTTTTATCAACTTATGTTTACAGAACACTCTTCATTTTACTTACATTCTATCAACATGCTTCTACATCATGTTGACCATGATGCTTCCATGCTTTTCCCTTGCTTTTAACATGAGTTCCTTATGTATATAAACTGTATTGAGACTACACTATACCTTAGCTAGTCTTTATTAGAATCAACTTTTACTTGCACACAGCTTGACCATAAGACAATACCTTGGAATAAAACCCAAGGCACTCTTTTGAGTCTACAGAACTGAACATCTTTGAACTTGACTGTCTTTGATCACGACTGTAAAGTCTGAATCAATCAAAGTCGTAACACTATCTGTGTTTTGATGACAGAGGACATTTTTAATGATGCCCAAATACCCCTTAAAAGGGCTTCCATTCCCTGTGACAATGACATATGTACCAATCCATGGCATGCTGTCAGCCTTAAGTAAAAAATTATCTGTAGTTGAAGGCAGTGATACATGCAGACAAGGGACAGTTGTCCAATTCAACCAATTGACATGGAATTCAGACCACTGTAATCACCCATTGGATCAGTATAAGTCAGCTGGTATCTGGATGAAATTTACCTTAATTCCATTGCTGAAGGTTGAGACATTGCCTCCCTTCTGGTGCTCAATGATATAGGTGATATCATCATCAATGAGGTCAACCCATCCCATTGTCCCCTGGAATGGATCACTCATGACACTGACAAAGTCCCCAATGTTGAAGTTCTTGTGGACATACAGCTTCAACACCCTCCTAGCAAGGTTGACTTCCAGGTGGGTTGTCTGGACTGCTGTTATTGTTGCCTCCTTGTTTGAGGAGCGGATGACAATCTGCTCGCCTTCTTCAAAAATCCACTCTTTTGGAGAAGGAAAGTCAGATGCAATAATGTTATGGTGTGTGGAAAGCTGAAATAAGTACAATACACTGATTGGAATCCTTGTAAAAATTGGAGAGAGAGAATGGAGATCAAAGTCCTGCTGGAGTAGGCCATAGTCGAAAACGAGTCCACAAGAGGTATAAGTTCCATCATCTTGATGTATCGGATTGAGTTGGAACAGAGATTTGGAGGTATCAGGATTGAAAAGCTTTGGTTCCAGCTTGGTGGTGGTTTGCTCCCTCTTAAATGAAGTAGCTGCTTCCAGTGTTGGTGCTTTGAGGCAAGGAATTAACAAGACTTGAGCACCCCCAGCTTCCACATGCATTACAAAACCAAAGTCCCCCTTGTAACTTCCTTTGCAAATCTGAATCCATTGACCTTTGTTCACCACTGTCATTGGATCCTGCATCATCCATTTTGCATGCCTTTCCTCTTATCACCATACCACTATCATCCCCCTTCCTCATTGTCTATAGTGTCTGCTCATCACCTCAACTCAGTAAGTTTGTCATTTAATGTAGTCAACACAGTACAAGTATACAGTTAACTCTGTCTTAACCCATACCTCTCAGTGGACATCAAAATTCATGGGTTTTTACAGAGTATGGGTTTGAAGAGAGGTCGTTATAGGGTGCCTCTGGTGGGTTGTAGATTCATTATAAGAATGTACATACTGTGAAAAATCAAATTTAGGCTATTTATGAGTGAAAAAATCTGTGATATAAGTAGGTTCCAATGCTTGAGCTTCCTCCAACTGAGTTTGTCATCCAAAGCTTGTGAGAATGCTGTTATGACACTCTTTTTACTTTGACTTTTACTTTGAACATTTGAACTTTACTTGATCTTATCTTATAGATACGAAGATCTCTTGATCTTATCATCTGATGATGATCCAAGATACATTTCTTTATACATTATTACTTACATGCATTTGACATGCCTTTGACTCATGTCTTTCATTGACGATCAACATGCATTCTACACATGTTGCTGCGCAACATGCTTTTACCTTACACTTGATATGCTTTGAACACACGTTTTACATGTGTTTACCTTGAGGACAACACATGGACATTAGTATATAACCGTAGCTAAATTACCTGTACTCTTTAGCTTGTCTTTAACATTGTTAATAATGATATTGCTTGATTGGCATTTATCCATTCTCAAACCTGTGGATACTTGACTGGACGTCTTCCAGTTGATATTCATGGGCTCAGCTAGCTCCTTGGACAGATGCTTGGGCATTATCAGATACTGACTGTATCCGATCAAGGCTGTAAAGCCTGAATCGGTCGAAGTCGTAACAAATGCTCTCCAATCTGCGTGCGAAGGGATCATTTATGTCAGCAACATAACTTCCGAGGGTGAATGCAGCAGTAAGAGCTTCTTTACACGTAGGTTTTTTTTGTTCACAACATCGTCAACTGGGTTGGTGGCATTATCTAACCATTCCTCTTCCTCAGTTGAAATCTTCTTCCTATGCAGGCATGCCAAGAGGTCATCTTTTTTGGATTCTTGAGCTTCGCAAGACCAGATTTAAGCATCCAGAGGATTTTTTGACATTAGAAAATAATGTTGAATGACTGCAACAGTCAATATCTGTGGTAGAGTTAGATATTCCATAGTGTTCTGGCACATTCTAGCATGTTCTAGTACATTCTTATCTTAGTTTCTAGATTCCAGGCACAAAAATCCATATTGTATTGATCAAATATGGGCTAGTATGGGTTATGATGACAAGGTTTGGCTATGGGTTATGGGACATCACAAAGTTATGGGATTTTACTGGTAACTGAGTTGGTGGACACTCAAAACCTATGGGTTATTACAGGTTATGGGTTATGACAGGTATGGGTTAGGACAGAGTCAACTGTAGTATAAAATAGAAAGTCAATTGAGTGAATAAATGAAGAGAACAAATAAAAACAATAGACATAGTTATAGTGTGTATTGCATACACACAGCAGCAGGCTGTGTTAGGCATTTGTATTAGGGGACATTCCACTTTGTCCAACATTTCTTCCGATAACGCTCTGTCACCTCTATACATTCCTCCTCATCATTGCTAACTCAAGACGGAGTGCACTCATGGCCCTGATAGCGGAGTCTGATGGTCACGTGACATAGCTACCTTTTGCATTCTTATCACTTTTTCACCATTCTTCATTTTTTTCATCATTCTATTATTTCGACTCTGATTTTTGGTATATAGACATGCACCCCACCTTAGCAGGGCTCTATCCTTTTCTTTTAGGATCCCCTGCTAGGTGCGCCTTCCTGTCATATTTTATGTTTATACATATATATTTAGGATCCCCTGCTAGATCTCGACTAAGTCACAGCCGCAGTTGCCCTAACAGTTTGGGGATCACAGGGCTCTATGCTGATAGGGTTCTCAGGCCTAATAGCAAACAAAATGAAACAAATTATAAGATATGAAAGTTGTATATTTCGACAAGAAATTTCATATTGCTATGACTAATTGATTTCATCTAGGTTTCTGCTGCCATTGGCCATTTTTTAGACCTTGAGGCTGGCATGGATGATGATCACAGCACCGATAGTGAGCCAGAGAGCTCGGTTGGTGCATACATATATTTTTTCTTCTTACTTTTGATACTGTTTTCAACTACATTTAATAGATGACTTTATCAATGACAAAATACCTATCGCAAGTGGGTAGGAACCCAACAACGCAGGTCATGGGATTCCCTGGAAAATGAGAAAGGAGGCTTGGATAAATTTCTTGCCAGAATCTCGAACAATCTCGGTCTCACAATACAGTGCCTGTCGAAGATGTTAACAAGGAACCTTTTGATGATGTCGATCCCCATAACTGTCTTCGAGAACCGCCAGGAGCAGAAGATTTTCCCCTCTGGTGTATTGGCTGCAGGGTATGTTTGTTTATCACTCAAAAAATACAATCTCAAGTCTATTAGGTGGGTGTTGAGGAAGAGGCCAGATTTTCCTTTCGTCAAAGAGCTGGATATGAACATCAAATTTGATCAGCCTTTACCTGTGATTCAGTGCAAGGCTTCATCTACATGGAAGCCGTTATGGATCCTAGTACTATCCATCTTCTCAGTATGACTCCTGGGATCATCCAGAGGCAATCTGACATCATTTGCCAGATGATCGACCCTTCCGATTGGGTGAATATGCCCTTCCCATAGAAGGGTTCTAGAATTTTTATCCAGATGAGCAAGATCATTGATCATCAGAGTGGAAACAGAAGCGGAGACTTGAAGTTCAAGGGCAGTCTGTTCGAAGATGATGATTGAGCAATTGCTATCAGTGTGAGGGGCTAAAATGAACACGCAGTGACACCAGCTGCTTGAACACTTACAGGAGCAAGATCATTGACCACAAAGAGGAGAATTCGAGTTCATGGGTCTAATCGACCACAATGATTATGCCACTACTATCGATGTGATGGTCCAGGTTGAACACTCACAGTAACGCCAACAGCTTGAATAAGCTGAGCGTTGCAGTCGCGGCACTAGCTAAAACGAATAGTACGGGACCAGCGGTGCTTGTTACTATCGTGGATGCTGCAGTCGACGGTCCAGGGCCAAGAGCATCGATGGTCGGAAATTTTGGATTCATATCGCTGCTTAAGGTGTCTCGATTACATAAGTACGAGAATACTTCTCAGCGCTCGGCAGTGTCGGCACCTTTTTCATTGTCAGTCTTCCCATGTTTGCTCATTCATGGTTGGATAGTACTCCTTATGTCGTACAGCCTCTCTCTCAACATCTGTGAAACCCTCTCAAGCCGGTATAATTCATTGTGAGAGGCATATCCATGGTCAATGTGGCACTGCCACAGTATCGATCCTACCAATACCGGAGCCTCTCGTGGAACTCTCCTGATGATGGCATGCCGCCAAATGAAGCCGATGACCTTGCTTTGTACTCGAGTGAAAGGGTTATGATTCCGATCGCATGCCTTCTCCCTAGTGTCACCTCATCATCACGCGTCCTGCCCAGGCTCATGCGGCCAACTTCAAGTGGTCTTTTCGACTGGCGTTTTAGTCTTAGCTCCAAGTATTCTCATTCAGTCGGAGGTAGTGTCGGTGTGCTCGAAGGTTCGTTTTGTATACAATTACAAATGACATGAACTCACGTTCACCTCCATGTAGTCATCGTCGTCGGTTCTCACACCAGCCGTCTGCTTCAGACAACGAGAGCTGCGAGCTAGGTCAAACCCTCCGACCCTCATCTTTGGCCTCTCGTTGGCCTTGGTGTCGCTTCTGCTGGTGAGCGAGAATTCGGTGTGCTGGCGTGATGATCTCACCGACGTTAAGTACCCCTACTGCTACGGAAACATCTAGGATCTTATTTTCACTATTGTACAGTTCCACATCACCATCGCCACTACTCATCCACCGGTAACGGCATCGACATTTAAACTAGCTACGGGACGACAAGACGTAAGCGCCCGACCCTAAGTTTTTTTTGCCTCTCGACTCATTGCGCTGCCGTAGTAAAGGCTCACAACAGGTTCATCTACATGGTACCGATATAAATTCTATGTTCTCACTTTGGCTTTTTGCAGTCACGACCGCGAGTCCTTAGGCGAAGGTAATTGTTGTCGAAGAAGACAGTACGTCCAGGTGGAGTGCTCTAGAGGTCTGCCATGGCTACTCGTAAGTTTGAACTCGAAGAGTCCTCATTAAAAGACAACTGATGAAACTCTCCCACGTGATCGCGTTCGATGAATTTGAATTGTATCGATTTGGTAACTATAGTTCTCTTTGAAAATAAATATTACACTAATTTTTTTAGACATAAGTGTAGCAATTTGAATCACCATGGATATCCATGACATTGCGAATAGTAATATTGGGGGCGAGATTGCCCATCTCCAGTTCAAATTCCAGAGTGACGTTTTGGTAGGGCGGATCTGGCGTTGAGCGCCCTGATATCTCATAAAGGCGAGAGGGAAGCATCTGTTGCCAATTCCACCATATGCGATCTAGATTGGCGTGATGAAGATAAAAAAGGGGGTCTAATTTTTGACAACTCAGTTTCTTGGAAAGGCAAAGAAAGAAAGAAACCACTAACCGGCAGGGCTCGAATAAAAATTACTCATCTCCCCGCCGATAGCAACATGTCCCCCATCATGGATCCTGTGCGTTGGTGTGAGCGGTTCCCCTTCTAGATCAACGTGGAATTCGAAATAGGACGGTAATTTCGTGGTAGACGCCACTGAGCGGGAAGTAAGGAACGTTTTGTATGTGTCGTCCACGCCTCGGACAAGGCAATGCTCAGTAATCAATTTACCGGGGCCTAGTCGAACAACCTGGGAAGCAAAAGGGCCATCCTGGACGCATCCAACAAAAGTCGCAGGATCGAAAAACTTGGAGGACCCGTCCGGGTCTTCTGGCAGGATGTAGGTGCCAGGAACACCAGTTCCTCCAAAACCAGTAATTGGATCAAATACAGGTGAGTCGATCAATCTTGAGAAAAAGAATCGTTTTAGTTTCTAACAAGGTTCCACCGATAGCAAAAGGACTACACACGATTTCGATTCCTCCGCATCCTGCGTCCAGTCCCAATATCTGAATCGTCGATTTAACAAACTATATCATTAGCACCTACGATCAAAAAGGGACTTACGGAGTGGCCCCCTTGTACCCACACTCAGTTCGAAGCGCATTATCGTAGATGCGTAAGAAATATCTGTGCCAGGGTAGGAATTGACCCTACGAGTTACGATTTCAGAACGTCGCCTTACGATTGACAACATGGAGTATGAAGGTACTCACAGTGAGGTGTACTCTGTCAGCCAGTTGAATATGCAATGCTTGAAAATCGTCGAAACGCGTTTGTATGGCTGAGATAGTACGAGGTTCGAAGGCCGGGCGCGACTGTAAACATCTCACCGCGCTGATATAATCGGCTTTCTCGGTGTCATTTAGCGTTCGCCTGTACATGGCAGAATGAATTAACGTCGAGTTTAAAAGGAAGAGTGACCAACGTACCATTCACGTCTCTGGAGAAGATTCTTACAAGGATAAGCGGAAGGGTACGTGGGAGGGTACGTAGAAGGGTCCGCGGGAGGGTTGTAATAAGCAAGGACACCGTTCAAGTTGAGCACTATCCATAGCAGAGCAACAAAGAAAGATGGGAGCCAGAGCATCGTGGACGGCTTTGGACTTGTTAGAACGACGGTAAGATCTAGTCCAGTGCTTTATAGGCATGGTGTTTCTAAAAGTGCATGTCAGCCATCGGCATTTTTGTTCTATTTGGGCCCCGGAGGCGAGCCCCAACCAATAAGTTGGGGATCTGTAGGATGATTTAAAATCTTGGTCATTGGGCGAAGAAGGGGGGGGGGTATTCTTATCTACCCTGTACGTTAGCATCTCGAGTAGCGTCATCATCACCCTGCTTGTCAAGAGCTACCCCTCGTCAACCCTAGAGATAGCACTGGCAGCAAACCCCTGAGTTCCTACATCATTGGCAAGCGCCATGATTACAGTTTGCGGACAGACAAAGTAGCGAGTCTTTTATCCATCTGGAATGTCGGGAGTTGTTGAGGCCTCAGATATTCGCTAAAGTCTGCTGTCGTCCATGCTGCGCTCTTCTCGGTTTACTTACTCATATTAATAATGGCAGTTCTCGAGTTTTCTGAGGCCCGATAATGTGGATAATCTAACGACTGATAATACCTCCATAATCAGGCATCGTTTTTGTTGAGCCCAAGAATATAATAGTCAGTTATCGCGGACGTACTCGACCAGTCGATATCTGCAGTCACTAACAGTCAAAGAACGAGCCATTATCGACCAAATCGAGGACTTGAGCGGTAAGTACCTAGCAAGCACTTACCCGTACCATTCGACCCTTTTTGATCAACTAGCTCCAATCGGCCTTTCTGCGATCAATATACCGCTGCCCCTACCGCTTGCCCATCCAGAACGGAGTCAAAATCAACTACTAACCGGATTGACAAGGCAAAGCTTCACTCTTGAGCAACCACTAATAGTACGTGTGCAGATGCTTGAGCAGGTTCTTGCTACGATTTCGGGTCAGCTTGAATATATGTCTTCTGTGAGTGAATGTACACGGTAAAGGCACTAGTTTCTCGAATAATTCAAGTTCCACGCCTGTGCATACCGCCACAACACCCTGACAAAGGCACCTAGTTCCTACGTCTAAGATGCGCAACGCGGATGCGGTGTGGATGCCTCTGTTCTGGCATTTGAATCAAAAAGATGATCTGCAAGAAGCGGCGTTCTCTGTTGCCGCAAAGTTACTACCATTTCTTGGAAGCAATTCTCGGCCTCTGTTAACCAATGACTAGGCCATCTCGATGATATAAAAAACTCCTCGTGCCGAGCACAACCTCAACCTGAAATCACTTCCTACTCCTGTCGAAGGCCAGCTCTAAGAACGACTTCAACAACTCTCTAATTTCGACGATTTTGAATGAGGGACAAGGCCTGGGCCAAGCAATCTAAATCAGGAAGAGGCTGGAGCCGCGACGTTCGAGGAGACGGCGAAAGACCGCTCTGCACCTCAAGGTTCTCAAGACAAAGAGAGAAAATGGGTAGAGGAAGCAAAGTTATGGAAACTCAACCCACCAGGGCCCGCTGGAAATGAGATTCCAAAGTCAAAGGGCCAAAGGACGCGCAAATGACCAAAGATTCTCTCGACCCTGTGGACCTTCGGTCCAGAACATGGGTTTCCAGCATATGAAGGGTTCTACGACAAGGTCTGATTCTGACCTTGACCAAGTGATGGGGATTCGCATACGTTTGAGCTTGGTCTCCAGCTGGGTATCTGGATACTTACAAGAAGAATTGTTTCACACAGGTTGGCTCTCAGGGTAGCCTCGCGACGTTGGCACAGAGGCTATCCTTGGGCCTCTTATGATTTAACTATGGATCTAGATGTAGTGGTATTTGCAATATTGCATCAGAACTCACACCGCGTCACTTTGAGTTTGCTTCATCTCCAATCTCACTCTGACTGGTACACCACACTCATTAATTAGAAAGCCTGGAATATGATGAAATGGACCTAATACATTGATTTGTTCCAGCCCATTCCCACGTTTGAGATAAAAATATTGGCCACGGTCCAAAAGAAAATCAAGATAGCTTTCGATAATCTGTGTCTGATTCTAGAAAAATTCCAGCTTTCTGACGAGCCATATCCTCAAAAAATAAAATCAGAAATGTCGTCCCAAGTCGGTCGTCCACCTTCATCCACCTAAGAAAGAATGAAATCTTTCAGAGTTAATGAATAAGCTTTGTCCAATAAACAAGTCTGAGCCGGGTGTGATCACCGGGTCGGATACTTCTGCTGCTGACAATCGTGATTCAGAGTCCTGATAGGATCGCAGAACATGATTAACAAAGCGAGACACGAGCAGTGAGCAGGAGGATGACGGCGATTCTGATTTTGGATCCGATGGTGAATGGTTGGGCTACAGATAGGAAATTTAATACATTTGGCTAATTCGGGGTCTTTGATCATGTTATGTGGTGATCATGGATGAGTAATCAAGGGAACAGAAAAGAAGAAAAGCTCACTGGATTAATTTGTCTACGAAATGGGTTGGCACAAAGGGTTTCTCGGGCACGATATCATCCGAATTGCGAGTGTCACTGTTTAGACTTAGACCCCAAGGACCAACATGAAGTCCGGGCGGATGAAGGAGGTTGGCTCCTTCATCGCTGGAGTTGAAGACGGACTAACTCACGGAAGGTCCTGGATTTGAGCTGAACCTTCTTCGTCGTCATTGTCTTCTTCCTCAGATACATCAGGTTGTGATGGTCTGGGAGATCTTCGCCTACCTTGAGTAGACCTTGCTGGGCTGGACGAGGAAGAATCAGGTGTTGTAGTATTCGGATTGGTAGGACGCAGGTATTGACCTAGTTGAGAGCATTCTTGATTGGCCGAAACAGTTCCGAGAAATCATGCTATCTGAGGGTGAATCACCGAGAATGCGCATTGGTTTCGAAACTGGCACATCGAGGTTTCCCCTAACCTCCAGGTTCGGGCCCCACTTTCAATTCTGCAACACAAATGTTCCCAGGTATAGGTACTACCTGCGTTGTGTTGCGGTCGCTGTTGTCCTCTCAAGGATGCAATTTGATTGGATTGTTGGGCCCAACTGGTGTTGGCAAACGTAGCTATTTCCCAAGAAGTGGTTTTGTTGCATCCAACAATTACACGCACATCGCCAATCTGAGCTGAACTTCGTCATCGCCAGGCCACTTATACCAGTAAACAGCAACATAATCTCGGAACTTGGATAAGTTTCCCTGGAAGGCATCCTCCAGCATGGTTAGAATGGCAGCTTATATCAACTCACCGTTATGAAGTATGGAGAAAAGAAGAACGAGAAACAAATGCCGTATGTTTGTTCGGCTGTTTGTGATCCTACAATGGACGAGCTGGCAAGGTAGCTTCCAGAGCTAAATTCGTGGAACTCGCGAACATCTGTCAGAGGATGGGCTGAGGCGAAAATTATCGGGAAGTTGATTGGAGCCTGGCATATATTAAATAAAAAATCAGAACCATCGAAAGCTGTGGCGATATGGACATCGCCAGTAGAAACACCTTTAGCTCGGTAAGGAATTGGTAGCCGTATGAAAGAGCAGAGCGGGAAGCCGCGACCTTTGAGCATGAGATGTCGTTCATAGATTTGGTTACTCCTTTGAACAGGACGTATCGTGTTTTCCTCGGGACTCCAAACAGATACCGAAGATCCATGGCATCTCTTATCAAGAGAAAATTACATTTGAACGTCGTCTGGGTCTAAAAAGTCTTAGCCAACCAACTGATTCGTTTCTGGATTGGGAGCCACCGTGACAGTCTGTGCGCTAGACCAATTTCCTATTTGTACCAGCTGAGGATGTAGGTTTGAATTTGGAAATTTTATATGGATTCATTGATAAAGCTACCACGTACCTCGCACTGGTTCTTGTGGTACTTGAGCCTATCAATCACGCATCTGGACATAGCAGAATAAAGAGCTGCAGACCATTTATGTTTATCGTGACACTCGTATGGTTGGGCAGTAAAATGGCCACCGTTTATCGGCTGAAATTGATGATCAGGTCATTGACGATATTTTGCTTGCATGGACTTATCGCATTCGGGGGTGTCAAATGCTAAAGATAAGTTAGGAAATGTTAATTTCGCAGGTAGAAGTTGAACGGTACCTTTCCTGCTGTATGAGCATTGTCTTTGCTTTATGAAACTGGGGTAGATCAGACACTGCCAGCGATGAAAGTCACTCCCCGACATTGACCACTTAGCACCCTCCACCTAAGTATCGAGATGCTTACGATAGACGAATGTGGAAATTTAAAGATGATGTTGGTAGAACTTTGAAAATCAGGGTCGCCTTCATCCCAGAGCAGACTCAATAGTTGTTGGCCAGTAGGATAGAGACATTTCCCTGCCGAGAAAAACCTTATACGACTGTCAGGGTCATATTTGTGAGCGGAGTCTGCATGAGTTGAGTCGGAGCAAACGGAATGCTTTCCTCCCCCGTCAACACCTAAAAAATCAACAACATTATCTCTCACCGTCTGCTAAATATTCCCGGTCACCGCAGGCATGTACAATGAAAGTTGTTCAATGTCGTTCAGGAGAGTTGGGTCAGTGGACGTGCGCACGGACCTACGTAAATCCATCTTAGGTTAGTTCACACGCCTGGCAACAGGCTTTCTGCCACAACTCCTGATTTTTTTTACCAGTCTTTCACAAACAACTTACTCGGCTTGCTCTGAGAACAAGATCAATTCGTCTTATTTGGGTCGACCGACGAAGTGACATTTGAGTCTGAGCTCGTAATCTTTGAGTCGGAGTGAGCATTTTTCTTACTCCATCCCGACGCAGTTCTTGATTCCGATCTAATATGTTCTCTCCAATGTCGCCAGTATTCTACCAGTCCATCTGCGCATTGCGTCAGCCATTGTCGCAGAACGTTCAAACGTTCACATATGACTGAATCAACTAAAACAACTCCTCCGAGCCAGGAGAGTCCTTATCCGCCGCCAGTCGTTTCTTATCCTCCTGGACCATTTAACGGCTCCATATATCCTCCTCCTGGACCGCCTGGTGCTTATCAGCCGTTCTTTCCTTATCCACCGCCTCCCGATGGTGCCCATACGGATGGGGCCCAGAACGGTGTGCCTCCAGCACCATATATGATGTTCGCCGCACCCCCCCCTGGTGTAATGTACTACCCTCCACACGCCCAAACTCAACGTATGTTTTATTTCGTTATTTCCGTTATGTTACCACTGACTTTCTCACGTAGCTTTCGGCTCACCAGCGCCCAACCCAGGGTCTCCAGCATTAAGTCGTCCGAAGCGCAAGCAGGTGAAGATGGCGGTGAGTACCACTTCCTTTCTTGTATACTACTTTAACAGATCAATCTGGCGCTTATAGTGCACAAATTGTGCAAGCGCCTGCAAGCGCTGCGACGAAACTCGTCCCTGTGAAAGATGTGTCAAGTACGGCATTGCGGACTCCTGTATCGATGGGCAAAGAAAAGAGAGGAAGAAAGGCATCAAACGTGGCCCATACAAACGCAAGAACAAAGATGGCGACTCTGCTAACTATTCTGGTAAAATTTCAGAATTCTTCTACGCAAACCACGTAACTAACAATGTCTCAGGTGATTGGCCTCCTGGCTCCCAACCACCGTCGGCATCTACCACAGCTGCTGCCATTCATGCTGTCTCCCAGTACGCACCACCTGAGGGATACTACTATTATCCACCACCTGGCACATTTATGCACCCTCATGAAGGGCAGTCCGGTCCTGATGGTTCACCCCCTCATGCGAACGGCCAGCCCCCCATGATGCCTTACTATATACCAGGTGGTTATCCTCCTTTCCCCCACTATCCTCCCATGTACCCACCACAAGGGGTGGCCTCGTCATCTGGCACTCCTTTGCAATCACCACCGACAGCCCAGCAGCCTGCTCAGGGACAGGTGGAGCAGCCACAGACTATTAACCCAGCAGATGCCGCGAGGAAGCCGGACGATCCTTCATCACCAACTGTGGAGCAAAATGGAACGGGAGCTGCTGCGGCTGTAAACAAGAAGCGTTCAAAGACGACAAAGAATGGAGAACCGAAAGCAAAGAAGGCCAAAGTGTCCGCTGCTGCACGGCTTGAAAAGGCCAAAGAGGAAGAGATTCCTCAACCTCCTCCCGCGCAAAGTAAGCCGCCGGCTAATGATGAAAGTGATTCCGAAAGTCCTGTTGCCGCGGTGTAGTCGTACTGTCGTTCTGTTTTCTTGTCGTTTGTGAGTGAATAGTACAAATTTCACCCAAAGCCGTGCTCATGACTTGCTGTAATCAGTTTGCAGCTGCTCGAGATAACAGTTTTATCCGTTGGTGTAATTATCCTTTTGCCATCCACAATTTGATGTGTTTCCCTGAAGAATAGAAATTGCACGGTGGAATCTTGACCCTATCCAGACATCCATTTTTGTTGGGTGTCCGTTGGCCTTTTGACCTTCAACTTGGCCCAGTGGCATCTTTTGGACCGGTTTGTCGCTGTCAAATGGCCCTCGGAATTCCTCTCTTTTTTTTCCGAAATCTATCTATCTGGCTGTCTTTGTGAACTATTTATTTATGTAAACCTCTTCGCCGTGTCGACTTTTGTGTGTTTCTATATTTATGGTCCACCTTTGCGCCTCAAATTGTATGTACTAGTGTTGTCCAGAAATGTATTCTCTATATGACTTGACCTTGTAATTGTATCTGATTTATCGAGGTTGTCTTAGTCTTCATAGATGATACACGCAGATGGATGTCGTATTGTAACAAAATAAAGTAGACGATTTTATTTTTATTTCAGTCTCGGCAGCACAACCTCAAATAACGTAACGAAAACAGCACGCGGAGCCGTCGGAGTTTCAACATCGCATGATAAAGTAATCGATGCATGGAAAGAGCCCATTCCCTTCGTCCTATGCAGCCCACATTATGCCCACTCGTACCGATCGACCAATAGCTGCTGATACTCGACAATGAGTCTTTCTCGTGAATTTAGTTAGAACGAGGACTCTATTGCCCAAGTTCTTGATCACCAATGCTGAAGCCGAGAGTCCAGCAGAACGCACGGTATGAGATTTATATAACCAATAGGGAACTTGGCAATTCATGTCTGCTCGACTTATTATCAGGAGCGGACCAGGAATGTATCCCCCTTTCCAAATCGTGACAATCCCGCTGTCATTGAAAGGCATCAGCATAATTTAAGTGTGTCCGAGAACCATGTAAACATGGAAACACAAATCTTGTGAAAGACATATATATATGTAGGTCTGAAATACTTGTAGGACCTATATAAATGATGGGTCATCCTGCAAAACGGCTGTTGCAGTCATGTATGATTTTACAGGTCAGCCTTCAGGTATTGGACCACCATATATATCTCGGAATCTTTTTCCAGTAATATCTACAGAGATCTCAGATATCCTCGTCATTGCCATCTGTAAATCTCGATATGAGAAAATAATAGATGTCAGGGTCGATAGATAAGCAGAAATAAGCCAGCGAGCCCATTTCGAGTCGTTGGACCTTCCACCCTCCATTCAGACTGCAAACTCGCTCGAGAATGTGGTCGTGGACGTCATGGAGAGGTTGAGGAGTCCCAGAGAAGTTGATGTGCCGCAGGCCTTCTGTGTCAAGCCGAACCCTTCCCGAAGATGCGGCAATCAGTCGGAGTAGTAAATATCTCAGCTTTTGGACTCCGTCCCGGTACATCGAAATTAGCCATTTGACAGCACTTCGACATGGCATCATTGACTCCCGATATCCGACTGCGAGTTTGGAATGACTAGCTATAACAGTGGACTCCAGCTTGGCGTCACGAATCAGAACATCTTTCCTGCCTGCCAAATATCCATCATTTCAAGCAGTTGCCTACTAATATAGCCAGTTGCTCCTGGAAGGTCAGATAGTGATTGGACAAGGTGGAATGACAGTATCCGAGCTCTCAGATAGTCAGGAAACAAGCCCCCTTTTGACTTGCGATGACCGTGTCCATTTCGTATCACGTACCGAGAACGCATCAGCAGATGACGCTGCATTGCGTAGAAATGAAATAGAGGGTGAGCACATATATACAAAACTTTGATTACATGAGTAATGTTTAATGCAGGAGATAGTGGAGAGACATATGACAACGTCCCCAAAGACAAACGACAATTAGGTTAGTCCACGCCTTGATCCCTATAATATTGGAACTAAATACAAGCTACACCCTCTGTAGGCCTCTTCAGCGCCGCTTTCCTTATTTTCAATGTGATGATCGGAAGCGGGTGCGTTTTAGCCAGTCTATGAAATCAGCAACGAGTACGAACAGATTGTCTATGGAGTAGAATATACACAACACCAAGCAACATTCTACATTCATCTGGCAGCGTTGGAGTAGCTTTTGTCATGTGGCTTGTCGGCGCTTTCATTGCAGCCTGTGGAACAGCGGTATATGTAGAACTCGGGACGGTAATGTTTCTTGCTAGATCAAAATTCAGACCTTGCTCACATCTTCTAATAAGGGACTTCCCAGGAATGGAGGCGAGAAAAACTATCTAGAATACATTTACCGTCGTCCTAAGTTCATGGTAACGTGTACATTTACTATACATATCCTCATAACGGCAAGCCATCTCCTTGTTACAGTATCCTGATTTTACTCAAATATTCATCGGTCTCTGACAGGGAACTTCAGTGGCTAATAGCGTTGTTTTCAGTGAATGTATGTGTCTCTATTTCTTGAACGCTTCTGTGCGGAGTTATTCATATATCAGACATGCTTCACTCCCTATCTATTGAGCCGACATGGTTCAATACACGACTTGTTGCCTTTGGCTGCCTGACTTCGGTATGCCTTGTACATGGTACCTCTCTGAAATTGGGTCTCCGTATGCAAAATACTCTTGGCGTTTTTAAACTCCTTGTACTTGCCCTAATTTCCGTATCTGGCATTTTATGTCTCGCTGGTGTGAAGGGCATCCAAGTTCGCGATGATTACGAGAAACCTAACAACTTTACGTGGGACAAACTCTGGGAAGGGTCTGGCACGGGACCAAATGCTTTTGTCAATGGCTTGTATAATGTCATATGGTGAATCCGCTGCTTCATACTTTCTTTTTTTTTACTGACGACTACCTCAACTCTTCTTCAAGGTCTTTCGATGGGTACTCGAGCGTTAATTATGTACTCTCGGAGGTTCGCGACCCTGTACGAACCATCAAACGTGCGGCTCCTCTCGGCCTGATCTCTGTCACAGTGGTATACCTTTTCATTAACATTTCATATTTCGCTGTTGTTTCCAAGAAAGACATACTAGAAAGCCAACGAATAGTGGCGTTAGTAATGGCCCAAGGATTGTGTCATCAAATCTTTTGTTCAATTGCCTTTTTTGTTTTGTTTTGCAGAGCCTTATATTTTCGGAATTTATTTGGTCCTACGACAGAACAGGTGGGACTTAGCTGCATACTATCGTCTGTTGAGTCACTGATGCCATACGCGCCATAGGCTCTTAGCTTTTTTATCGGGCTATCTGTGCTAGGCAGCATATCGGCTACCCAGTTTAGCCGAAGTCGAGGTGACCAATTAATCATGACCGTCCTTCAAGTTTCCCTGACTTCCAACACACCCTGTACAGTTATCCAAGAACTTGGCCGGGAAGGAATACTTCCCTTTTCTTCTGTCGTCGCAAGCAATAGACCTTTCAATGCCCCACTAGTCGCGCTCATTACTCTACATTGTGTCTCGTGCATCTTCCTGTTTGCGCTACCGCCAGGAGATGCATACCTTTTCCTCCTCAGTTGTAAGTCAGGCATATTTTGTCTCGAGACCATTTTGAGAATTGCTCGCCAGTGTCGTCTTGTTCATTGTCTCTTGTCAATGCCTTGGTTTCGTTTGGCTTGCTCCTCTTATACATGCCGCCATATCGGACTTGGAACTGGAACCCTCCATTTCGAGCTCCTAAGGCTATCATCTACACATTTTTCCTATCTAACCTGTTTTTGGTCGCTGTGCCATTCCTTCCCCCTGCTCCCGGGACAAAGATTTACGAGAAACTTCCCTACTGGGTACGTTATGAATATTTCTACTCTATGTTAGTCTCATTGACATTCACTAGTCACACACCGTTGGCACCTTGCTGGTATCATTGATTGGCATCACATATTGGTATACATGGGGCATCTGGCTTCCTAAAGTGAAAGGATATCGTCTCGAGCGAGAGTGGGTTATTCAGAAGGACGGTATCTCTCGATTGCATTCCGTCGAGTTCCTAGGTCTGCGGTTGCTTTCCAGTGATCGATTTACGAGTAGTTTAAAGTAACGACACTGGACACTCTAAATGGGTCACGATCGAATCATGTAGCCGAACTTGAATAAATTGTTACATCAACCGCAGTGAAGGCTATTGCCGAGTTTTCATTTGGGTTAAAATCGGCGCTCACGATCAGAGTTGATTTGAGGTTGTGCTGCGTCCGCCAAAACTCAAAATAAAATTCCAGATGAACCTCAAATGAACCTCAAATGAACCTCAAATAAAACTCAAATTATCTACCCTAAAAGTAACTGCTTCAATTTGAAACTTGAATTGATCACACTTCGTGACTTTTGACCACCATCTCTCAACTGCTCATTATGTAAGTAAACTCCGCTTCCGGACCACAATCATGGAAGAAGGCGCCAAATCGAAAAAGACGGTATTCGTTGGTGGTATCAGCGAAGATACCGACGAAACGACACTTTATGAAGGTTTCTCGACATTTGGTGTGTTCAATTCAATTTCTTTACACTCTTTTTTTTTTCTCTTTGTGCTAACACCAAAGTTTTCCTGGAACAGGAGATATCATCGAGGTCCAATTGCCCCCACCAGCACTGACTCACTATCAACAAACCAATCCCACTGGTAATGGTGCGTTTATTCTTCGTGTTCAACCCTCAACATAACCTAAAATTTACAAGCATAAATGATTTATATGTGCAGAGCCTAAGCACCGAGGCTTCGCATTTGTCACTTTTGGATCATCCGCTGATGCTCAAGACGCAATCGACAACATGGATATGAACGAACTCAAAGGCCGTGTGTTGAAAGTCAATCTTGCCCGACCGATGAAGGGGACTATGCAGCCCAATGGCAATAGGGCCAGTGCGTCTTTTTCCGCCTTTTTTTTCCCCCCATTTACGCTGTATCTGATGTTCCCCCAATGTTCTCTCTCTGTTTGCTATCGCAGTTTGGGAATCAGAAGAATGGTTAAAAGAGCATGTGAAACCTCTTGCACAATCTGGTGGTCCGCTCATTTCATTTTTTTCCTTCCATATTTTATTATTGTTATTATTCATCATTTCTCGTTTTGCGTTCAGGTGTTCAAGGACGATTAGCTCAGGTTGAAGAAGGAGATGCTGCAGGAGATGCAGGAGGGAACAAAAGCGATGACGATGCTATGGAAGAGTGACGCTTCATGCTAATGGTATAGGGGGAAGTAAGCCGGAATTGGATTTCAGAAGCGAGATATAGGCTATACATACGGTGAAACTATTTTTTTCGTCATCAGCTCCGCCTGGCTTTTGTACTCTCGTACACCTCCGTGCCCCAAGAGCCAAATCGTTTTCAAACATTGGCCAGTAAAGGGCTTGTTTGGGGCACGAAGGGAAGAACAACGAATTTATATGGGTTGTTTTTGGAGCTACGTTGTGTTTTTGGTCCAGTTGTAAGGCCCGCCGAAGCACGAAGCGAATGAAGGAGACGACTTGCAGTAAGTGGTGCAGAAACCTAGATACTATTGATGATCTACTTCCCCCATCGCCCTCTCTTATTATGTATGTAACTTGTCGGATTTCTTGATGGCCACCTTTGTAAAACGGGCAACTGCAGATATAGTAAGCCACAAAGCAATGTAACTACATAGAGAATGTGTAAGGCATAAGAGATCGCCTCAGTGGACACCCCGAGGATGGTGGTTCAGACTGAGGTGTAGACTATTGTACACGACAACGTCAATGCGGTGTAAGGGACTCGAAAATATCCACGTCCGCATGTTATCCGGAGTAGGAACCGCCGCATCAAGGTAAGTATAATTCTGTATCAGAGGCCTTTGGGATTATGGATATCGGATTCTTCAAATTGAGCTCGTGCACGTTTAATATCTTCTTGCATGAAAAGGAGCTCTTCCATTCTCGCAAGTTTCTTTGCATCTGCTGGTCTTGACAGAACACGACGAAGATCGTCGATCGATAGACGCGACTTCCGAGAAGGACCAGCGGCAGCTTGGCACTGTACAAGGGTTTGGGGAGGTTTTTTGAGTTTTGTACACAAAAATGAAAGGGGGGGAAAGAGACGTACAACGTCTGTGATGTATTCTATCAATATCTCTTCCATTACGCTTACAGTATCGTTTGATGGATTACGGTCGTCACCAAAACCGTACATTAGATTTTTCACTGTATGTATTAGCCACATGTTCAAATAAACAACTTTCAGGGTTAAAATGAAAAAGTTAAACTTGCGTTCTTTAGTGAACAGCCCTTTCATATTAGGCTGTCGGCGTCCTCCCCTCCCCGTCGCAGTATGTGTTGAACTTGAAACATTCTCCTTGGCGTAATTTGGCGCATAGGCAGTGAAAGTAGTTGTCCTTTGAGGAGTTGGTGTTGTTACAGGTGTGTAGGGTGTCACTGGAGCCTGCACACCTTGTGCTCGAGGTAGCTGTGGCACTGCTCCTTGTGGATGTTGTTGGACGTAGCTGTAAGGGTACGTCCACCCGTAACCAGTTATGCCAGCCTGGTATGCGCCCGCAGGATATGTGTAGCTACCTGGCGTTTGTGGGTGACTGTAAGGATAAGTGCCATATGTATAGGTAGCAGAGGGTGTAGTCGTTTGCCCAGCAGGCGGCGTTGGGGTGTAAGGAGTATACGACATGGACGTTCACAACATACTGGCAATGTTAAAGCATGAACAAATAGGACATCTTATCTAATCAGATATATTGGTGTCGGGGATACACGCTATGATAAAATATTCTAGCCACAACAATGTACAGCGAGGATTCTGAGAAGCAATTGTGATGATGCAGCGATTGACGATTCGATGTAAACCCAAGCCTAGAATTATTCAAACTCAACCGGCGGCTTCGATACCCCACGTAGGATCTGTGGATTTGCATAGCTCTTGTACGCCGTGAAGAAAAATGGAAGGTTTAAGTATAGACTTGACATGACGACCATCAGCCGTCTGTCAGACAAGTATTTGCCAAGTAACTAATCGATAAGCTTGACTCTTGAAGAGTCATCCGAAATGAGTTAGCTCGCAATGGATTGATACACTGACCGCAGCGGTAGCAGTAACATGTTGCACCACGATCATCGGTTAGCCTTTTTTTTTTTTTTTTGACTAAA
>Ga0193743_1000449_pt1 | contig 32477 bp, 34 predicted proteins | sample L2c2metaG_FD_143038 | JGI IMG/M metagenome (GOLD analysis project Ga0193743, IMG submission 143038) | Soil microbial communities from a riparian zone of the East river system, Colorado, United States - L2c2 | ecosystem: Environmental > Terrestrial > Soil > Riparian zone | place: USA: East River...
CGGGGCGGCCCGACTGCAGGTAGAGGCCGAGGACCAGCAGCGGGATGGCGAGCGCCAGCACTGGCGGCAGGACCTTGTGCAAGGTGGCATCGGCACGCGCCGGCGGCGGCGGCTGATCGCCGGCCGCGAGAATGCGCCGCTCAACCTCGATGCGCGCCGCGGCGGCCTCGCTCTCGGGCAAGGTGCCGGCGGCGCGCTCGCGCTCGATCTCGGCCAGCTGGTCGCGATAGATCGCCAGCTCGCCGTCGAGCCGGCCGGTCGACGCCGTGCGCGACCGCAACAGCGGAATCAGCAGGACGCCCACCGTCGCCGTGGTAAGGAGCGCCAGGAGGAATTCCAGCATCAGCGCCTCAGCAGCGCGTCGAGACGACGGCGCTCCTCGTCGCTCAGCGGCTGGGGGGCGGCAAGCCCGGCGCGCTGGCGGCGCCGCGCGGCCAACAGCAAGGCGCTGCCCGCAAGCAGCAACAGCAGCGGCGCGCCCAGCCACAGCACTAGCGTGCCGGTCTTGAAGGGCGGCTTCAGCAGCACGTAGTCGCCGTAGCGGGCGACCATGAAGGCGAAGACCTGGTCGTTGCTGTCGCCGGCCGTCAGGCGCTCGCGCACGGCGCGGCGCATGTCGTGCGCCACCTCGGCCGCCGAATCGTCGATCGACTGGTTCTGGCAGACGACGCAGCGCAGCGCCTGCCCGATGGTCCGCGCGCGGGCTTCCAGCGCCGGATCGGCCAGCACTTCGGACGGCTCGACGGCGAGCGCCGGCAGCGTGAAGAGCAACGCGAGGAGGGCAATCGCGCGTCTCACTTCGCCCCCTTCAGGAACGGCAGGATGCTCTCGTTCAAATCCCGTTCGGTGATCGGCCCGCGGAAATGCATCCGCACGATGCCGTTGCCGTCGATGGCGTAGGTCTCGGGCACGCCCGACAGACCCCAGTCGAGGCCGGTCTTGCCGTCGAGATCGAGGCCGGCCGATTTGAACGGATCGCCCAGGCGCTTCAGCCATGCTTCGGCCTCGTCGCGCTTGTTCTTCCAGGCGATGCCGATGATCACCGCACCCTCGCGCTCGCCGAGGCGCGTGAACAGCGGATGCTCGGCCAGACAGGGCGCGCACCAGCTGGCGAAGAAATTCACCAGCACCGGCTTGCCGCTCTTCAAGAGCGCGTCGGTGAGCGGCGGATCGCCGGCGCGCAACGCCGGCAGGTCGAGGCGCGGCGCCGGGCGGCCGACCAGGACCGAGCCGATCGCGGCGGGATCGCGGCCCACCAGCAGCGACCAGGCAAAAAAGCCCGCCATGAGGGCGAGCGTCAGCAGCGGCAGGAGGAAGAGAAGACGGCGCTGCACCACGTCACTCCGCCGGCTGCGCGACCGGCCGGCGCGAGGGCGCGCCGATGCGCAGCCGTCGGTCGCTCAAGGACACGAAGCCGCCCAGCGCACAGAAAGCGGCGCCGAGCCAGATCCAGGGCGCGAGCGGATTGAGATAGAGGCGGATCACCCAGCCGCCGTTGGCATCGCCCTCGCCCAAGGTGACATAAAAATCGCGCAGCAGGTTGGTGTGGATCGCGGTCTCGGCGACCTGGCGGCGCTGCACCAGGAACAGGCGGCGCTCGGGCTGCATCGTGGTATAGGGCCGGCCGTCATAGGCGACGGCGAGGGTGGCGCGCTCGGCGATGTAGTTGGCGCCCTTCACCTCTTCAACCTTCTGCAAGGTCACCTGATAACCCGCGAAGGTCACCGTCTCGCCGGGCTTCATCGTGTGCATCAGCTCGAGATGCCAGGCGCTGGTGGCGACGGCGCCCAGGACGACGAAGCCGAGCGCGGTGTGGGCGATCGTCATGCCGAGGCTGGCGCGCGGCGTTGCCTTGAGGCGACGCAGCGAGTCGGCGAAGGGCGCGCGGCCCAACCGCAGGCGGCCAGCGAATTCGACCAGGCTGCCCACGATCAACCAGACGCCGAAGCCGAAGGCGATGGCGGCCAGGGTGGCGCGGCCGTCGACGGCATAGGACGCGACGATCGCTGCGATCACCGAGACGATGAAGGCCACGCGGAGCTGCATCAGCGCCGGCCACAGCTCGGCGCGCTTCCAGCCGAGGAAAGGTCCGACGCAGAGCGCGGCGAAGAGCGGCGCACAGATCGGCACGAAGGTGGCGTTGAAGAAGGGCGGGCCGACCGAGACCTTGTTGCCCGTCAGCAGGTCGAGGAAGAGCGGGTAGAGCGTGCCCAGAAGCACCGTGGCGGCGAGCGTGCAGAGCAGCAGGTTGTTCAGGATCAGGGCTCCTTCGCGGCTGATCGGCTGGAACAGCCCGCCCGGCATCAGCTTCGGAGCCCGCCAGGCGTAGAGCGCGAGTCCGCCGCCGGTGACGGCCAGCAGGAAGGCCAGGATGAACATGCCGCGGGCCGGATCCTGGGCGAAGGCGTGCACCGAGGTGAGCACACCGGAGCGCACCAGGAAGGTGCCGAGCAGGGAGAGCGAGAAGGCGAGAATGGCCAAAAGCACCGTCCAGCTCTTCAGCGAATCGCGCTTCTCGACGACGATGGCCGAATGCAGCAGCGCGGTGCCGGCGAGCCACGGCATCAGCGAGGCGTTCTCGACGGGATCCCAGAACCAGAAGCCGCCCCAGCCGAGGATGTAGTAGGCCCACCAGCTGCCCAGCGCGATGCCAAGCGTCAGGAAACACCAGGCGGCGAGCGTCCACGGCCGCACCCAGCGCGCCCAGGCGGCGTCGACCCGGCCCTCGAGCAGGGCCGCGATGGCGAAGGCGTAGGTCACCGAGAAGCCGACGTAGCCGAGATAGAGCAGCGGCGGATGGAAGGCCAACCCGGGGTCCTGGAGCAGCGGGTTGAGGCCATTGCCGTCGGGTGGCGCGGGCGACAGGCGCTCGAAAGGGTTCGAGGTGAAGAGCAGGAAGGCTAAAAAGCCGACGCCGATCAGCGCCTGGATGGCGAGCACGCGGCTGCGCAAGGTGTCGGGCAGGTTGGCGCCAAAGATCGCGACCGCGGCGCCGAACAGCGACAGGATCAGCGCCCACAGCAGCATCGAGCCTTCGTGGTTGCCCCACACGCCGCTGATTTTATAGATCAGCGGCTTGGCCGAATGCGAGTTGGCGACGACGTTGGCGACGGAGAAGTCGGACGTGACGTAGGCCTGCGTCAGCGCGCCGAAGGCCAGGATGACGAGGAAGGCCTGGGTCAGCGCCGCGGTGCGGCCGAGCGCCATCAGGCGCGCATCGCCGCGCGACGCGCCGAGCAACGGCAAGGTCCCCTGCACCAGCGCGACGGCCAGCGCCAGGATCAGGGAGAAGTGACCCAGTTCCGGAATCATATGTTCCGGACCGCGGGCGTCCCGCCCGCATCATGATCATGAGCGGGCGGGACGCCCGCGGTCCGCTTGAGCATGACGCTCATTTCTTCCCGTCCCTCCATTGGCCCGCCTCCTTGATCGCCTTGGCGACCTCGGGCGGCATGTAGTTCTCGTCGTGCTTGGCTAAAACCTCGCGGGCGGTGAACACGCCGTCGGCGCCCAGTGTGCCCTCGGCCACCACGCCCTGGCCTTCGCGGAACAGGTCGGGCAGCAGGCCGCGATAGACCACAGGCAGCGTCTTGTGGGTGTCGGTAACGATGAAGCGCACTTCCTGGCCGTTCTTTTTCACGCTGCCGGCCTCGACCAAGCCGCCCAGGCGAAAGTGGCGGTCGGGCGCCACGTGCTTCTCCGCGACCTGGGTCGGCGAATAGAAGAAGACGAGATTGTCGTCGAGCGCCGACAGGACCAGGCCCGTCGCGACGCCCAGCACGCCCAGCGAGCCCAGCAGCAGCCACAGGCGCTTGCGCTTGGGGGTCATCGACTTGCCCTTGCCCGCTGTTCGCGGGGCCTTTCGAGGCCGCGCGCCGTCAATTCACGGCGTGCCTTGTTGCGGCCGCTCAGCGAGGCGATGGTCAAGCCGCCCAGCACGACCAGGACCACGAGATAGGCCGACAGGATGAAGACGGCGTGATCGCTCATGCGGCCTGGTCCGCGCTCAGCTCCGCGATCTCGAGACGGCGGCGGTCGATCTCGGTCTCGGTGCGCACCAGCACCAGCAGGATGAACAGCAGCAGGAACGAGCCGGCCATCCAGAGCAGCGGCGTCAGGATGGCGGGATGGATCGACGGGCCGCCCAACTTCATCACCGATGCCGGCTGATGCAAGGTGTTCCACCAATCGACTGAGAACTTGATGATCGGCAGGTTGATAGCGCCGATCAGCGCCAGGATGGCGGCGGCGCGATCACCGCGGTCGGGATCGTCGTAGGCGCGGCTCAACGCGATATGGCCAAGATAGAGGAAGAACAGCAGCAGCATCGAGGTGAGCCGCGCATCCCACACCCAGTAGGTGCCCCACATCGGCCGGCCCCACAGCGAACCGGTGACCAGGCACACCAGGGCGAAGCAGGCGCCGATGGGTGCCGCGCCGCGCGCCACCAGGGCCGCCAGGGGATGGCGCCAGACCAGCAACGAGGCGCCGAGCACGGCCAGCAACGCGTAGCCCGCCATGGAGAGCCAGGCCGACGGCACGTGCACGAACATGATGCGTACGGTCTCGCCCTGCTGGTAGTCGGGCGGCGACTGGACCAGCGCGAAATAAAGGCCGACTAAGAGCGCCAGCACGGTGGCGAACGCTAGGCTGGGCAGCACACGCTGACTGAAGCGGCGGAAACGCGCGGGGTTGGCGAGGAAATGCAGGTCGGCCATAGAGCCCTTGTTTCGGTCCCGGGTGTGCGTTTGTCTACTCGCCGGCTTGCCGCAAGGCGGCAGCCATGGCCCACGGGGTGGTCGCCAAGGCCACCAGGGCCAGCGCCCCTAGAATGGCCAAATGCGTGGTGAAATTCTTTCCTATTGCCATGGTTTCGACAGCGCCAGCACCGAAAATCAGGGTCGGCACGCAGAGCGGCAAAGCCAGCAGGGCCAGCAACGCGCCGCTGCGCCGCGCCCCCAGGGTGAGGGCGGCAGCCAGCCCGCCGATCAAGGAAAGCGTGGGTGTGCCGACCAGCAGCGTGGCCGCCAGCGCCAGAAGGCTCGACCGATCGAGGCCGAAGGCGATGCCCAGGAAGGGCGCCAGGATGGCCAACGGCAGGCCGGTCACAATCCAGTGAGCCGCGCACTTGGCGAGCGCCGCGAGCTCGAGCGGCCACGGCGCCAGCAGCAGCAGGTCGAGCGTGCCATCCTCGTAGTCGGCGACGAACAGGCGATCGAGCGACAGCAGCGAGGCGAAGAGTGCCGCGCACCACAGCACGCCCGCGGCGATGCGCGCGAGCAGGTTGGTCTCGGGCCCAATGCCGAGTGGAAACAGCACGGTCGCCACGACGAAGAAAGCGAGCACGACGGCAACATCGCCCGGGCGGCGCCAGACAAGGTGCAGGTCGCGCGCGAGCAGGGCGGCGAAGCCGCTCATGCCTGCAGCTCCAGGGAGCGCGCACCGATCCCGAGATCGGCGTGGGTCGCGGCAATCGCAAGACCGCCGGCGGCGAGATGCTTTTGCAGTACAGCGCGAAACGCCGCCTGCGCCGGCGCATCGAGCGCGTTCAGCGGTTCGTCGAGCAGCCAGAGCGGTGCCTGCGACAGCGCGACCCTCGCCAACGCCACCCGCCGGCGCTGGCCGGCCGACAGCGTGCGCACCGGCCGGGCCGCCAGACCCGACAAATCGAAGGCCGCCAGCGCGCCGTCCAGGCGATCCGCCGCGGGCGCCGCACCGCGCAGCCGCTCGGCGACCAGAAGATTCTCACGCACCGAGAGATCGCCCTTGAGGCCCTCGAGATGGCCGAGCCAGGCCAGCCGGCCGCGCCAGGTCTCGGGCTCGGCCGTCACGTCGGCGCCCTGCCAGCGGACGGTCCCGGCATCGGGCCGGACCAGCAGCGCCAGAGCGCGCAGAAGGGTGGTCTTGCCGCTGCCGTTGCGGCCGGTGAGCGCCAGAAGCTCGCCGGCACCCAGGGTGAAGGACAGGCGGTCGAATACCCTGCGCCCGCCGCGACGGCAGGCAAGATCGCTCACATCGAGGATAGGCGGCGCCATGTGGGGCCGTCGTAACATGTGAGCAGGGGCATGTGCGCCGCGGACAAAGAAAAAGGCCGTCTTCTCGGGGGAGAGTGAGAAGACGGCCTAAGCGCCTCCGAAGAGGCTAGAACGTGGCTTTGGGGGGACCACGTTCGGGGGAGATACAACCCGAAGATGGAAACACCCGATGGCCGTCGCTAGACCCAAATGGGGCATAAGTGTGATTTCTCGATCACGCTGCATGCAGCGATTAAATAAGAAGATGTCGTTCTGAATCAAAGGATTGGCAGAGCGCCTGCGCCTCACGCGTAAGGATCAGCAGCGTCGCGCATGCCATCACCCATGAATTGGTAGGCCAGGATCACCAGAATCACCGGCACGACCGGCAGCATCAACCACCAGTTCACCGCCACCACGTTGATGTCGGTCGCCTCGTTCAGCAGCACGCCCCACGAGGTGATGGGCGGGCGCAGCCCCAGGCCCAGGAACGACAGCGCCGTCTCGGCCAGGATCATCGAGGGGATGCTGAGCGTGGCCGAGGCGATGAGATGGCTCATGAAGCCGGGCAGCAGATGGCGGCCGATGATGCGGCCGGGTTTGGCGCCCATCATCTGGGCGGCGGCGGCGTAATCCTCCTCGCGCAGCGACAGGAGCTTGGAGCGCACAGCGCGACCCAGACCGGGCCAGTCGAGCAGGGCCAGGATGAGGGTGATGCCGAAATAGACCAGCAGCGGCGACCAGGTGACGGGCAGCGCCGCCGACAGCGCGAGCCAAAGCGGCAAATGCGGGAAGCTCTTGATGATCTCGGTGAGGCGCTGGACGATCATGTCGACCCAGCCGCCGTAGTAGCCGGCGAGCCCGCCCAGGAACAAAGCGAGCGTGAACGAGAGCGTGATGCCGATCAGGCCGATGGTGAGCGAGATGCGGGCGGCATAGACGATGCGGCTGAACATGTCGCGGCCCAGCCGGTCGGTGCCCAGCCAGAAGAACTGCCCGCCCTTGGGGGGACAGACGAAATGGAAGCTGCCCTCGATCAGGCCCCAGAATTCGTAACTGTCGCCCAGGCAGAAGAACCGCAGCGGCTGCGGCCGGGTCGGGTCGGGCGTGTAGACGCGCTGCAGCGTTTCCATGTCGCGCGTGGTCTTGAGTGCGTAGACGAACGGCCCGAGGAACTTGCCTTCGTGGAACAGATGGACCTGCTGCGGCGGCGCGAAGATGTAGGCGGAACTCCTTGTCTGCAGGTCGTAGGGCGCGATGAATTCGCTGATCACGGTCGACAGGTACATCAGCGCCAGGAAAGCCATCGACACGACGGCCGGCCGATGGCGGCGGAAACGCCACCACATCAGCTTCCACTGGCCCGCCATGTAGTACTTTTCCTGCTCGGCGGTCAGGCGCTCGGCGACGTAGGGATCCCACGGCTCGCGGTTGACGTAGTGCTCGGCGCGGCGCTTCGGCGCGTCGGGTGGGGGTGTGGTCGCCTGCTCGGTCATGACGGCCTCACTTCTCCGACGACGCGCCGAAGCGGATGCGCGGATCGAGCGCCGCGAGCGCCAGGTCGGAGACCAGCATGCCGACCACCGTCAGCGTCGCCACGAACAGCAGGAAGGTGGCGGCGAGGTTGACGTCCTGGGTCTTGAGCGCGCCCAGCAGCATCGGACCGGTGGTCGGCAGCGACAGCACGACGGAGACGATGACCGAGCCCGAGATCACCTCCGGCAGGAGCCCGCCGATGTCGGCGACGAACGGGTTGATGGCATGGCGCAGCGGGTACTTGATCAGGAGTTTCAGCGGCGACAGGCCCTTGGCGCGGCCGGTGACGACGTACTGCTTCTGCAGTTCGTCCAGGAGGTTGGCACGCAGCCTGCGGATCATGCCGGCGGTGCCCGACATACCGATGACGATCACCGGGATGACCAAGTGCTGCGTCACCGACCAGGCCTTGGCCAGGCTCATCGGCTGCTCGATGTACTCGGGATCCATCAGGCCGCCGATCGACAGGCCGAAATAGACCTTGCCGACATAGAGCAGTACCAGCGCCAGCAGGAAGTTGGGGATCGACAGCCCGACAAAGCCGATGAAGGAGGCGACGTAGTCACCCAGCTTGTACTGGTGGGTGGCGGCGTAGACGCCGATGACGAACGATACGATCCAGATGAAGGCGATAGTGCATGTCTCCATCACGATGGTGAGCGCCAGGCGCTCGCCGATCAGGTCGGACACCGGCACCGTGTCCTGGCAGCTCAAGCCGAAGTCCCAGCGGAAGATGCCCGAGACCCAGTGCAGGTAGCGATACCATAGCGGCTGGTCGAGGCCGTACATCTGGCGCAGCTCGACGGCACGATTCATGGCGTCGGGATCGCCGCGCGACAGCAGCTCGTCGATCTGCGAGGTCACGCAGTCGCCCGGCGGCAGGTCGATGATGAAGTAGACGAGCGCGCTGATGATGAACAGGGTAGGAATCATCAGCAGGATGCGGCGGGCGACGTAACGCAGCATGATGCCTCAATTCCCCTGTTTCTGTTCGGGCCGTGTAACACGCACGAAGTGCCCGGGCGACGTCTCGGTCCAGAAAAGATGGTTCCGGCCGGTGTCGCGGAACGGCTCGGGCCAGGCCGACGGATCGGACGCCTTGCCCTCCATCAGCGCGCCGAGATCGAGCCGCGCGTCGGGATCGGGCATCGGCACGGCCGACAGCAACGCCTTGGTATAGGGATGCAGGGGATTGCTGAACAGCTCGGCCGACGGCGCCAGCTCGACCAGGCGGCCGGCGCACATCACGGCGATGCGGTCGGCGATGTAGGCGACGACGGCGAGGTTGTGTGAGATGAACAGGTAGGTGAGGCCGAGCTGCTTCTGCAGGTCCTTCAGGAGATTGAGGACCTGGGCCTGGATCGACACGTCGAGGGCCGACACCGGCTCGTCGCAGATCACCATGTCGGGCCGGAGCGCCAGCGCACGGGCGATGCCGATCCTCTGGCGTTGGCCGCCCGAGAAGGAGTGCGGGTAGCGGCTGAGATGCCGGCGATCGAGGCCGACCATCTCCATCAACTCGCTCACCATCTCGCGGCGATAGGCGTCGTCGCCGATTTTGTGGATTTTCAGCGGCTCGACCAGGATGTCGTAGACGGTCATGCGCGGATTGAGCGAGCCGAACGGGTCCTGGAAGATGAATTGCAGCTTGGTGCGAAAGCGGTCGAGATCGCCGCCGTCGAGCGACAGCACGTCGACCTTGCGGCCCCAATCGTCGTAGACGATGCGGCCAGCACCGTAGTCGGAGGGGCCTTCGTTGGGGTCGGCCGACACGCCGCGCATGAGTATCTTGCTGAGCGTGGTCTTGCCGCAGCCCGATTCACCGACCAGCCCCAGGCATTCGCCGCGCTCGACATCGAAGCTCACGTCGTTGACGGCGCGAATGGTGCGCGTCGTGCCGCCGCCGACCAGCTGCTCGAACAGCGTGTCGGCCTTGCGGATGGTGAAGGTCTTGGACAAATGCCGCACCTTCAGCACCGGCGCCTCGGCATTGAACGAGGTCGTGGGCTTGGAGACTGCCTTCTCTTTCAGGAGATGGCCGGTCGCGGCGGTGATCTCGCGGATCGGCACCAGCCGCTCGCCCGGCGCCATGTCGAAGCGCGGCACGGCGTGCAGGAGCGCCTTGAGGTAGGGATGCTGCGGATCGCGGAAAATGGCGTGCAGGTCGCCCGATTCGACCACCTTGCCGCGATACATCACGACCACCTCGTCGGCGATGTTGGCGACCACGCCGAGATCATGGGTGATCATCAAGAGCGCCATGCCGAGCTCGGCCTGCAGGTCCTTGATGAGGCGCAGGATCTGGGCCTGGATGGTGACGTCGAGCGCGGTGGTCGGCTCGTCGGCAATCAGGAGCGCCGGCCGGCAGACCAGGGCCATGGCGATCATGGCGCGCTGGCGCAAGCCGCCCGATAGCTCGAACGGATAGGTGCGCAGCGCCCGCTTAGGATCCGGGAAACCCACCATGCGCAGCATGTCGGTGGTTAGCGCCTCGATCTCGGGCCGCGACAGCTTGCGGCCGGAACGATTGACCGCTTCCTTGATCTGGTCGCCCAGGAAATGGATGTCGCTGAGGCCGCCGCCGCCATGCAGCTCGACCGCCTCGCCGATCTGGTCGCCCACAGTATGCAGCGCCGACAGCGAGGTCATGGGCTCCTGGAAGATGATGGAGATGGCGCCGCCACGGATGGTGCGCATCTCCGGCCCGGCGCGATCGAGCTTGGCGATGTCGATCGGGCTCCCCTGCTTGATCCGCGGATCCTCGAACAGGATCGAGCCGGAGGGGATGGTGGCGGTGCGCGGCAGCAGGCCCATGATGGCCTGGCTGCACACCGACTTGCCCGAGCCCGATTCGCCCACCAGGGCCAGCGTGCCGCCGGGCGGGATCGAGAACGAGACATTGTCGACCGCCCGCAAGATGCCTTCGTGAACGCCGAACTCGACGGTCAGGTTCTCGACCCGCAACAGATCCTTCATACCGTCGCTTCCTGACCGGCCACCGCAATCCCCATCGCCCTGAGATTGGCGCGCGTCGCCTCACTCATCGTCAACCCCGTCCGTCCCGCCGCATCGGCCGCCCGTTCGACGACGTCATGGAAGCCGTCGAGGGAAGAATCGATCTTCAGCGTGCGCCCGCCGGCCGAGCCCAGGGTGAGCTGCATCCAGCCGTCGGAACGGTCGCGCTTGGTCGAGAAATAGCTGAGTTTCAGCCGGTCGAGGCGGTTCCATTCGACGACGGCCCCGGCCGGACCGTCGGCGCAGAGCGTGTCCGGCCCCAGTACGTAGCGCGTGTGGTGGCGGAGCGCCGTGCGCACCAGGAACAACGCGAAGAGCACGAAGCCCGCCGCCAGGATCAACGCCAACCAGTGGTTGACCTCGAGGACCAGGAGCGGCGCGCCGCATAGCAGGACGCCCGCCCCCGCGCGAACGTAGTCGGCCCACAAGGTCTGACGCGGATAGCGCAGATCTGCCGAACTCAACCGCGTGCCTTCCCTTCCGCGACAATTTGGCCGCGCATTATTCAGCCACAAACAGCTCGCGCGCCGGCCGGATACCGATGCCCGGCAGCGTCGATGCCTTCTCCAATACAGACCTTAGGAAATCCCACGCCCTGCCGTCCATCGCAAGATGATGACTGAGGAGCCCGACCGGCTCGTCCGCCACGGTGCGTGCATGAGCCAAAGCGGCAACCAGGGCGCCCAGCACCGTCGCCTCGCCAGCGAAACCGCCCCCACTTTTCCAATCAATCAAGTCTGCGTGGGTATTGATCTGAAGAAGTCCGCTCACCGGGCGGGCGCGCCGCCGCAGCCCGAAGGTCGACAGCCCGCGGAAGCCGATCTCCGGCAGGGCGGGCACCAAGCCAGGCGCAATGCGGTTCCAGGGCGGCACCATGACGCTCTGCGCGCGACCGCCAAACAGCCGCTCCAGCGCCAACCACCCGGTGCCGAGTTCGCCCAACACGATCATGGCCGGCCGGTGCGCGCCAAGCTCGGCCTTCTTTTCACCCGGCGAGGCATGGTTGAGATGGGCGTAGCCGTGCTGAAGCAGGTCGACGTCTGGCTCGGCGCCGAGACGATCCGCCAGCGCTCGCGTGGCGAGCGCCGGCACGACGGCGAGCGACAGCGGCACCCTTGTGTCGCGATGGAGAGTGAGAAGCCGGTCGAATGCCGGTCCTGCATCGGCGGCATCGTCGTCGCGCCACCACAGCGCGGCCGTACGGCCACCGTCGCACCAGCGCGCAGCCTCCTCCTCAAGGGCCTGCCAGCTGCTCATAGCAGACCCTTCAGCAACAAAGCGGTGGCAGGACCGCCATTGACGTCGCACGGCGGGAAGCTGCGCAACGAGGGGCCGGCGAGGGCCCGACGAACGGCATCTGCCAGGCTCTCGGGCGACAGTGTGCCCGGCGGCACGATGGCCACCATGCCGCGTTCGGCCAGCAGCGCCGCGCGATCGGCCTGCTCGGTCTCGCGCGCCGTGCCGAAGGGCACGAGGACGGCGCGGTCGGCGCAGCACAATGTCTCGATGGTGGTGTTGTAGCCGGCCTGGGAGATCGAGAGCGCCGCATTGGCCACCAATCTGGTGAAGTCCGGCCGCGCCGCTTCGATCACAATGCCTTTGTCCTTGGCGCCCGCGCCGCCCCCAAGCGCCGCACGCTCCGCCGCCGGCATGTTCGCGCCGACCAGCAGGCGCCACGTCCGATCAGCCAGCGGTGTTTTCGGCCGCGCCGCGAGGGCGGCCTGCAGAAGCGGCGCGCCAACCGCGCCGCCGCCCGCCGACACGACGACATCGCCGCGGCCGTCCGCGGCAACTCGTTCGTGGGATGGGAACCGCTGCACCAGCTCGTGCTCCGCGACAAAGCCGGTATAAAGGGCACGCGCCTTGATGCGGTCCCAGCCGGCGAAGCTCCGCGCAAATTCTACGAGCCTGGGGTCGGCATGGATCAGTACGGAATTGAAGAATTCCTCGAAAATCCCCACCGACTCCGCGACCCGCTGCGGCGAAGCCGAACGGCGCACCACATCGCGCACCGAGGAAACGATCAGCGGCCGCGGGCGCAGCGCCTTCGCCGCCTCCAGGAGCGGCAGCAGCTCGAAGCGCAGCCGGGTGCGGCCGAAGGGGAACTGCTCGGTGATCAGGATGTCCGGCGCCTCGGCGCGCAGCAGGTCGAGCAGCTCTTGGGCGCGCTTGGCGGCGAAGGCCTCGTCGAGCGGCGTGCCGTCGAGGCGGGACAGGTCTTTCAGCGTCTCGTCAGCCGCGCGCAGCGGCGGCAGTTGATGGAAACGCGCGGCGCCCACGACCAGCCCCGGGACGGGCGCGCCGCCCGACACCAGCAGCACGTCGAAGCCGCCGTCCGCCAGCGCACGCGCCAGGGTGGCGGCGCGGCGCAGATGGCCGATGCCCAGCAGATGCTGCACATGGAAGAAGACGCGCGCGCTCAACGTGTCCCCGCCTGCTCGCCTCTCAAAGGCACGTTGAGCCGATCCACGGCAATGCTGCTGTCAGGGCGCGCCGTAAAGAAATGAACGGACCGCCAGTCGAGCTTGTGCGGCGGCCGGCCGGTCATGTCCCAACCGGTCGCCAGCGCCAGCAGGGCGCGGATCGCGGCCTTGTGCGAGACGGCAACGACGGGCCGGCCCGCCACAGCGATCCCCGCAGCCCAGCCGCCGATCCGCGTCATGGCCGACCGCGGCGATTCCCCGCCCGGTGGCTGGAAATCGAGCCCCTTGCGCTCCTCATCGAGGAAGGCCTCGCCGACCTCGCGGCGCAACTCGGCAATGGTGTGGCCTTCCCACACACCGAAGCTCACCTCGCGCAGGGCAGAGTCGACGGTGACGGCGGCGGAAGGCTGCAGGAGCTCCGCCGTGCGCCGCGCGCGCTGGAGCGGACTGGAAACCCGCAGCCAGCCGGCGGCCGGCATCGGCAGACGCCAGCTTCGCGCGTCGGCCTCCCCGGTGGCGCTCAGCGTCGTGTCGGTGAGGCCTTGCAGGCGCCGCTCCTCGTTCCAGGCGGTGGACGCGTGGCGCAGGATGGCGAAGGGCACGCCGCTCATCGCAGGGTCCGGAGCGCTGCAGCCAAGGCATGCGCCGCCGCGCGCTCGTCATGGTGCGCCGCGATCCGCGCCTTGGCCGCTGCCGCCAGCCGTTCGCGCTCGGCCGGCGCGTCAAGCAGCCGGGCGACTGCCGAGGCGAAAGCCTGCGCGTCCCCGATGGGGGTCAGGAAACCGGTGATGCCGTCAGCCACGACCGCGGGCACGCCGCCGGTACGGCCGGCGACCACGGGCAAACCGGCCGCCTGGGCTTCGAGAAAGGCCATGCCGAAGGCTTCGTCGATCGCAGGCCAAAGGTAAAGATCGGCGTCGGCATAAAGCGCCGGCAGCGCCTCGTGCGGCACCGCGCCGGCAAAGCGCACGCGCGGACCGAGCGGCGCCATCAGGTTTTCGACCTCGGCCCGCGCGGGCCCATCCCCTACCAGCAGCGCGTGCCACGGGCGGTCCCTCAGGAGCGCCAGGGCCTCGGCCAGCACGCGATAGGAGGCGAGCTTGGCCCGCGTGCGCATCATGCCGACGCTCAAGAGCAGCGGTGAATCGTTAGCAATGTGGCGGGCGGCGGCGCGAAAGGGCGCGGTATCGATGAAAGGCGGCAGCCGCATCTGGTGAGCGCCTGGCCGCAGCCGTGCCTTGACGCCGGCGACGTCGCGCGGATTGACGGTCAGCACCAGATCGGCCGCCGCCAGGGCGCGCTCGACAGCGCGATGGCCGAGCCGCGTCGGGCCCTGGGCCCGGCGCGGCGCATGCGAGGCCTCGGCGATCACATAGGGCACGGCCAGCGTCCGCGTCACGAGCGGGCCCAGCCAGTCGGGCTTGCGATAGTAGCAATGATAGGTGAACCAGAGATCGAAGCGCTCGGGATGGCCCCCCGGCAGAGCCCGCCAGCGCGCAACCAAGCGGGCCGCCTGCATCCGCGCCCGGCGCTCGAGCGCAAGGTGTGCCGCGGGCGCCGGCACGCCGGGCGCCACGCGGCTCGCAGCCGGCATCACCACCGTGTGGCCGAGGCGGCGCAGCAGACGGACAAGGCCGCGAGCCATTTCGCGATCGCCCGAAGGTGTCGCGCTGTCCGGCGGCTTGAGCGGCGTGTGCAACAGCACCCGCATGTCGGTCACTCCGCGGCTCTAGCCTCAGATACGAGGGCCTCGGCCACCATGGAGTCCGCAAAGGCCGGCTGTCCGAGCGCCGACGCGATCCAGTCGACGCCGGAATCGAAAGAGAAGCGCGTGCGCACGACCTCGCTCGCCCGGCTCGCCAAGCGCTGGCGCAGGTCAGGATCGCTCACCAGGCGGGCAAGGGCCGTCGCGAGTTCGTCGGGCGCACCGGGCGCCGCCAGCAACCCGCTGTCGCCATCGGAGACGAACTCGCCGATCGCCGCGGCGCGTGTCGAGACGATGGCGAGACCTTGATGGGCCGCCTCCATAAGCACGTTGGGCAAGCCATCCTGGTCGCCGTCGGCGGCCTTCTTGCTCGCCAGCGCAAACAGATCGGCGCGCGCCAGGGCGGCGAACACCGCCTTCTGCGGCTGAGCGCCATGCCAGGTGCAGCGGTCGGCGATGCCGAGCGCGGCTGCCTGTGCCTTCAGTCGATCGGAAAGCTCGCCGGCGCCGACATGCTCGAAGCGCCAATGGAGCGCGGGCGGCAACCGGGCGAGCGCAGTCAAAAGATCGTCGTATCCCTTCTTCTCGACCTTGCGCCCGATCGAGAGAATGGTGACGGGATCGGCGGCGTCCGAACCGTCTCGCCGCGGCCGCGGCCCCCGCGGCGGCGGCAGATGGCCGAAGTCGAGGCCGTGATAGACGAGCTTCAACCGCTCCGGCCGCGGTGCCAGTTCCCTGAGCCGCTGCAGACCGATGCTCGTGCAGGTGACCAGCCAGGAACAGTCGACGAGCTTTTCCGTCACCTCCCAGGGTTCGCTGGTCCAGATGTCCTTGGCGTGCGCCGAAACGCTCCACGGCAGCTCGCGCAGGGTGGCGGCGTAGCGCGTCACCGACGACGGCGTGTGCAGGAAATGGGCGTAGAGCCGCTCGACCGAGGGTGGGAGCTCGGCCGCCAGCACCAGCGCCTGGCCCCAGCGCCTCAGCCGATTGGCTGTGGGATCGCGGCGGAGGTCGACAAGGAATTTTCGCCGTGCCGCCTGGTAGCCGGGCAGCAGCCGCGCCTTCCGCCAGGCCGCCAGCACGCGACCTGGATCGTCCTTGAGATACTCCGGCAGGTAGACCGTGCGGGCAGTCACGCGGTCGTGCACGGGATGATGGGCCTTGTCGGTCGGGCGGCGCAGCGACCAGATCTCGAGCGCCACGCCGCGCGCTTCCAGCCCCGCGATCTCCTGGGCGATGAAGGTCTCCGACAGGCGCGGCCAGCCTTTCAGGATGACCGCGACACGCGCGTGCCCTCGCTCGGTGATAGGCGACGACATGAAATGCCCGGTGATCAGGTCCTGGCGCGCGCCGGCGGCACGGCGGCCGGATCGACGGCGGGTGCGTCGGCGAAGAGGTCCATCGATTCGAGCGCCGCCGGACCGCGGTGAGGATGGGCGAGCTGCTTGGCGACCAGGCGCAAAACATTGCCCAGCCCGTCGAGCAGGCCCGGCACCACGACGTCGCTCGGCAGGCCCTGCTGCGGCAGCTGGCGCAGCGCCGTCGCCATGGCGTGCGGATCGCGGCCGCGATCGGCGTCGAGCATCTCGATCAACCCGACATTGCGCGCGGCGCGGGCGCGGATGAACTGCTCGAGCCGCGGCCTGGTGCGCGGCACGATGATCGCCTTCTTGTCGAAGGACAGGATCTCGCAGAACGTGTTGTAGCCGCCCATCGCTACGACGCCGGCCGATCTCTGCATCAGCGCGCCGAGATTGTTGGTGAAGGTGAGCGTGCGGATGTTGCGGAACTTCGCGGCGCGCTCCTTGAAGGCCTCGCGCTCGGTCGCCGACATGAACGGGCCGAACACGATCACCGCGCCGTAGGGGATATGCGGGTCGCTTTCGTAGGCCGCCAGCACCCAGTCGATCAGGTCGGCGCCGTCGCCGCCGCCGCCGGCGGTGACCAGGATGAACGGCCCGTCGATCTCCTCGATCTCGTGCGGGATGTCGCTGTGCAACGGCAGGTCGCGATAGAGATAGCCGGTGTAGAACATCTTGTGCCGCACCGACGGCGGCACCGCGATGCCGGTCAATGGCTTGTTGATCTGCGGCAGCCCGTAGATCCAGATCTCGTCGTAGAGGTCGCGCAAGGCCGGCACGACGTTCTTGCGCTCCCACTCGGCGGCGAGCGCGGTCGGATCGTCCATGACGTCGCGCAGGCCGAGCACCAGCGGCGTGCCGCGCTCCTTGAGCAGGTGGAGCGCCGGCACGACCTCGCCGCGCAGACCCGTCGGCTCCTTGTCGACGATGAACAGGTCGGGGCGATAGATGTCGGCGGTGTCGTGGATGATGCGGGTGCGCATTTCCATCGTATGCTCAACACCGACCCTGAGGTTGGCCGAGTCGTACTCGCCGGTCTCGATCTGCTTGACCACGCCCGGCACGCGCACGAAGTCGATGCCGGAGCGGAACTCGTAGGAGCCGATCATGGGCGAACCCGAGATAATCAGCACCGAGACCGAGTGATCGGCCTCGACAATGGCGTTGGCGATGGTACGGCAACGGCTCACATGGCCGAGACCGAAGGAGTCGTGGCTGTAGAGCAGCACACGCTTGGACCGGCTGCTTGCGGGCATGAGATGCGTCTCCCCGTTGCCGAAGCGCCTCTGCCCCGACCGGTGATTTCGGCCGGACTATGCCACATCGGGAGGACCGCGCCACCCCCGCGGGCGGACACTAAATGTCGAATGTAATCAACGGATTGATCGAATATAGGGTAGGCTAGGGATTGGTTTTCATGGAATGACGATTCAGGCACCACCTCATGCTGAGGAGCGAGCGCAGCGAGCGTCTCGAAGCATGGGCCGCAGACACCTTGCTGTTGCCTACCCTTCGAGACGGCCCTGCGGGCCTCCTCAGGGTGAGGTCGTGTCCGTATCAGCAATCTATGAAAGCTGGTACTAGGTCCGCGGCAGCACGGATTCCAATGCAGCGCAATCTGTTCACTTACATCTGGCGGCACAGTCGGCACGAGCAGCTCGTCATCCTGAGCCTGGTCGTGCTGGCCCAGATCTTTTACTTCATGTCGCTCACCGTGCCGAAGTCGATCGTCAACAACGGCATCCAGGGCAACGCCTTCAAGCAACACACGACGATCCCGTTCCTGGCCTGGGAACTCGACCTGTCGGCCATCTTCCATGGCCATACGCTGCGCCTGTTCGAGGGCTTCCAGGTCGACCAGCTCACCTACCTGGTCGTCATGAGTTTCGTCTTCCTGGCCGCCGTGGTCATCAATGGCCAGTTCAAGAAGAGCATCAACACCCAGAAGGGCCGCATGGGCGAGCGCATGCTGCGCCGGCTGCGCTACGAGCTCTACGATCGCATCCTGCGCTTCCCGCCGGCCCACTTCCGCAAGGTCAAGCAGGCCGAGCTCGCGACCATGGTCAAGGACGAGGTCGAGCCGCTCGGCGGCTTCATCGGCGACGCCTACGTACAGCCGATGTTCCTTGGCGGCCAGGCGTTGACGGCCGTCATCTTCATCATGATGCAGAACTGGCTGCTCGGAATCATCGTCGTGGCGCTGTTGGCGGTCCAGATGGCGATCATCCCGCGGCTGCGCAAACCGGTGCTGGTGCTGGGACGCCTGCGCCAGATCTCGGCCCGGCAGCTCGCCGGCCGCATCGCCGAGACGGCCGACGGCGTCAACGAGATCCACATCCATGGCGCGGCCAACTACGAGCGCGCCGACATCTCCGAGCGGCTCGGCCGCATCTACAAGATCCGCTTCGACCTCTACCAGAAGAAGTTCGTTGCCAAGTTCTGGAACAACATCCTGTCGCAGGCAACGCCGTTCGCGATCTACCTGGTCGGCGGCTACTTCGCCATTACCGGCCAGATGGACGTCGGCGCCGTGGTCGGCGTGCTGCTCGCCTACAAGGACCTGCCCTCGCCGATCAAGGAACTGATCGACTGGGACCAGCAGCGCCAGGACGTCCAGATCAAGTACGAGCAGGTGATCGACCAGTTCCAGCCCGAGGGCATGATGCCGGAGGAGCTGCAGGCGATCCCCGACGGCCCGCCGCCGCCGCTCGGCGCCGAGCTGGCGCTGGCCGGCGTGACGGTGTCCGAGGACGGTCGGGTGAAGCAGCTCGACAGCGTGTCGCTCATCCTGCCAACCGCCGGCAAGCTCGCCGTGATCGGCGGCTCGAGCTCGGGCAAGGAGGTGCTGGGCCAGGTGCTGGCGCGGCTGACGTTGCCGACCGGCGGCTCGATCAAGCTCGACGGCAAGGACTTCTTCCAGCTCCCCGAGTACGTCCTGGGCGCGCGGACGGCCTATGTCGGACAGGAGACCTATCTCTTCCCGTTGTCGGTGCGCGACAACCTGTTGTTCGGCCTGAAGATCCGGCCGGTGGCGCCAGCTCCGTACGACGAGGCCACCAGGACCTTGCGCGAGGCGTTCTGGAAGGAATCCGAGCGCGCCGGCAATCCGGCGCTCGATCCCAATGCCGACTGGATCGACTACGAGCTGGCCGGCGCCACCGGCCCGGCCGATTTGCTGCCGTGCATGGTCAATGCGCTGAAGCAGGTCGAGCTCGACGAGGACATCTATTCGCTGGGCTTGCGCGGCACGGTCGATGCGGCGCTCCGGCCCGACCTCGCCGAGAAGATCCTGAAGGCGCGCCATGTGCTGCACGGCCACCTGCAGGATAAAAGCTATACTGGCCTGGTCGAGACGTTCAGCGCCGACCACTACAATCGAAATCTCTCGGTGGCCGAGAACCTGCTGTTCGGCACGGCGGTCGGCAAGCAGTTCGACGGCGACAACATCGCGGCCGACCCTTACGTGCGATCGATATTGAAATCGACCGGCCTCGACCTCGAACTGCAGCGCATGGGACTCACCATCGCCGAGACCATGGTCGAGCTGTTCTCCGGCCTGTCGCCCGACAACCCGCTGTTCGAACAGTACAGCTTCATCTCCGCCGACGAGCTGCCCAACGTTCGCCTGCTGCTGCAACGCCTCGGCGGCAAGGGCATCGAGGCCGTGCCCGACGCCGATCGGCCTCGCCTGATGACCCTGCCTTTCCGTTACATCGAGGCCCGCCACCGCCTCGGCCTGATCGACGCCCCGATGGAAGAGCGCCTGCTGGCGGCGCGGCGCGCCTTCGCCGCCGGGCTGCCGCCCGAACTGCGCAGCGCCGTCGAGTTCTACGACTTCGGGCGGTACAACAGCGCCGCCACCCTGCAGGACAACATCCTGTTCGGCCGTCTCGTTTACGGCCAGGCCCAGGCAGAACAACGCATTGGCACCCTGATCGCCGAGGTGCTGGACGAGCTCAAGCTGCGCGATTCGGTAATCGAGGTGGGATTGGAGTACAATGTCGGCGTTGCCGGCAAGCGCCTGCCGGCCACCCAGCGCCAGAAGCTCGGCATCGCACGCGCCGTCATCAAGCGCCCCCAGCTCCTGATCGTGAACGAGGCGGTCGCGTCGTTCGACGGCCGCACGCAGGATCGCATTCGCGACAACATCCTGCGCGCGGCGAAGAGCGAAGGACGAGGCGTGGTGTGGATCGCCAACCGGCCGGCGCAGGCCGAACCGTTCGAACAGATCGTCGTTATGCAGGGTGGCAGGATCGCCGCTCAGGGCGCGCCGGCCGACCTGGCGGCGCGCGGTGGGCTCTACGCCGAATTGATGGCGTCGGCTTGAGGAATTTCAGGAGGCTACGATGAACCTCAACGAGGAAGTCGAACTTCTCAAGGGCGTGCCGATCTTTTCCAAGGTCGAGCCGGCCAAGCTCAAGCTCCTCGCCTTCACCAGCGAGCGCATGAACTTCGCCGCCGGTCAGGAGCTGTTCCACCAGGGCGACCAGGGCGACGCGATGTACGTGATCCTGGGCGGCATTGCCGATGTGCTGATCGATTCGCAGGGCGGCCAGATCGCCGTCGCCGAGCTGCAGAAGAACGGCTTTGTCGGCGAGATCGCCATCCTGTGCGACGTGCCGCGCACCGCCACCATCAAGGCGCGCGAATCGCTCAGCACGCTCAAGATCTCCAAGGACATGTTCTATCGCCTGGTCGCGGAGTTTCCGCAGATGGCGATCGAGGTGATGCGCGAGCTGGCCCATCGCCTGGAGGACACCAACCAGAAGCTGCGGGCGGCGAACTCGAACAAGGCGGCCTGATCGTCCGTATGAGCCGGCTCGACAGCTTCATTGCGCGCATGCAGGCGCAGCGCGACTGCCTGAACTTTCTGAAGCCGGCCGTCGAGGCCCTGCCCGGGCCGATTCTCGAGGTGGGCCTGGGCAACGGGCGCACCTACGACCATCTGCGCGATCTCTTTCCCGGCCGCGAGATCTACGTGTTCGAGCGCAAGGTGGCGGCGCATCCCGATTGCATCCCGTCCGACGACCGGCTGTTCCTGGGCGAAGCGCGCGAGGCGATCCCGCGGGCAGCCCGCCAGCTCGGCGCCAGCGCGGCGCTGATCCACACCGATCTCGGCACCGGCGATCATCAGGCCAACATGGCGATGGGAAAATGGCTGGGGCCCGCGCTCGACGCGCTCGCCGCGCCGGGCGGCTACGTGCTCGCCAACCAGCCGCTCGACGTGGCGCGCTGGCACCGCCTGCCCGAGCCGCCCGGCGTGCCGGCCGGGCGGTATTTTCTGTATCGGGTCGAGTGACTTCGGGCGGGGGGGGGAAAGCTTCAGTCGAAGCGCTTGCTGATTTAAGATCGGCTCATCGGCGCGATCACCGATGTGGCCCTCCCCCTCTCCCGTATGACGGGAGAGGGGATATGGGGTCAGCGGCTGAACAACCGCAGCAGCACCAGGAGCACCACGGCGCCCACCACCGAGCCGAGGAAAGTCGCCGTCTCGCCGGGCGAGTAGAGTTGGAGCGCCTGACCGCCGAAGGTCGCGAGCACCGCGCCGACGATACCAATCACGATAGTGACGATGACACCGCGCGGGTTGGGGCCCGGGGCGATGAAGCGCGCGAGCAGGCCCACAATCAGGCCGATAACGAGAACGCCGATAAGTCCGCCGAATGTCATGACGCCTCTCTCCCTCAGACCTCGAATGTCGCCAGCACCGGCACATGGTCCGATGCCTTCTCCCAGTCGCGCGTATCGGCATCGATGTGGTGGCTCTTGAGGGCGCCCGACAAGGCCGGCGTGGCGAGGATATGGTCGAGACGCCGGCCGCGATTGGAGGCGCGCCAGTCGTTGTTGCGGTAGCTCCACCACGAATAGAGCTTCTCGTCCGACGGCACGAAGTGGCGCGGCACGTCGATCCAGTCGAGCGAGGCTTTTAGGCGGCCGAACAGGTCGACCTCGACGGGCGTGTGCGACACGATCTTGAGCAGTTGCTTGTGGCTCCAGACGTCGTGCTCGAGCGGCGCCACGTTGAGATCGCCGACGGCGATGCGGCGCAGCCCCTTGCGTACGCGCGGACCGGGCTTTCGGTCGGCAAACCACTGCGCCATCTCGCGGTAGAAATCGAGCTTGTGCGCAAACTTGTCGTTCTGGTCGGGATCGGGAATGTCGCCGCCGGCCGGGATGTAGAGGTTGTCCAAAAGGACCGGATCGCCACCGATGTCGAGAGCGGCCTCGATGTGCCGGCAATCCTCCTTGCCGCAGCGATGATGAATATTGGTGGCCTTGAACGGCACCTTGGAGACGATCGCCACGCCATTGTAGGACTTCATGCCCTGGACCAGCCGGTGCTTGTAACCCAGGGCCTCGAAGGCCATGTGCGGGAAATGCTCGTCCGGAGACTTGGTCTCCTGCAGGCATAAGACGTCCGGTTTGCGCATCCTGAGGTAGCGTTCGACGTTATCGATCCTGAGGCGGACCGAATTGATGTTCCAGGTGGCAATGGTGAGGCTCATTGCCCGGCACTATAGACGATCTCGGGACGATCTCGATCTGGGAGAGCGGCGATGCAGATGGACGGCGACGAGAGCAGCAATATCGAGGATCGCCGCGGCCAAGGCGGATTTGGCGGCGGCGGATTCGGCGGTGGCGGACTTGGCGGCGGCGGCATCCCGATTCCCATTGGCGGCGGCGGGGGCGGCCTGTTCAAGGGCGGCATCGGGCTGGTGGCCTTCATCGTGATTGCCTTGATCTTCGGCGCCGATCCCATGGCGCTTTTGAGCGGCTTGGCCGGCGGCGACACATCAAGCTACACGGCACCCGCCACCCAAAACAGCCGAACGGCGCGCGCGCCGGCCGCCGATGCCGAAACCCAGTTCGTATCGCGCGTGCTGAAAAGCACCGAGGACGTCTGGACGTCTCTCTTTCGCGACATGGGCCGGCAATATGTCGATCCCAAACTGGTGCTCTATCGCGACGCCACGCGCACGGCATGCGGCACCGGACAGTCGGCGATGGGGCCGTTCTATTGCCCGGCTGACGAGCGCGTCTATCTCGACCTGGGCTTCTTCGACGACCTGGCGAGCCGCTTCCACGCCCCCGGCCAGTTTCCGCAGGCCTATGTGATCGCCCACGAGGTCGGCCACCATGTCCAGAACCAGCTCGGCATCACCGGCAAGGTCGACCAGATGCGCCAGAGCATGAGCAAGCGCGACGCCAACGCGCTCTCGGTGCGCGTCGAGCTGCAGGCCGATTGCTTTGCCGGCGTATGGGCCAACCGCGCCGAGCAGAAGAGTGGCGGCAAGATGATCGACGACAAGGACGTCGATCAGGCGCTGGCGGCGGCATCAGCGATCGGCGACGACCGGCTGCAGAAGCAGGCGCAGGGCCGGGTCGTGCCCGACAGCTTCACCCATGGCAGCAGCGCGCAGCGCACGCGCTGGTTCCGCATCGGGCTGGACAGCGGCGATCCCCGGAAGTGCGATACTTTTAGGGCGCAGCAGTTATAGAGCGTTCTTGGTCAAGCGGACCGCGGGCGTCCCGCCAGCTTCATGAATCATGAGCGGGCGGGACGCCCGCGGACCGAAAGACTCAGACGAGTGTGCAGGTGACGGTGCCGCAGCCGTCGACGAAGCCCGCGAGCGTGTCGCCCTTGACCACCGCGGCCACGCCGTCGGGCGTACCGGTGTAGATCAGGTCGCCGGCGGCCAGCTCGACCAGGCCGGATAGATAGGAAATGGTCTCCGGCACGCTCCAGATCAGCGCGTTGAGGTCGGACTTCTGGCGGGTCTTGCCGTTGACGTCGAGCTGGATGGTGCCCTTCGCCGGATGGCCGATCTTGGCGGCCGGATAGATCTCGCCGATCGGCGCGGACTGGTCGAAACCCTTGCCCATGTCCCACGGCCGGCCCATGTCCTTGGCTTGGTTCTGCAGGTCGCGGCGGGTCATGTCGAGGCCGACGCCGTAGCCGAAGACATGGTCGAGCGCCTTGTCGACCGGGATGTTGGTGCCGCCCGACTTCATGGCCACCACCAGTTCCATCTCGTGGTGCAGATTCTTGGTGGAGGAGGGGTAAGCGACCTTGGCCGGGTTCTTGGGGTCGGCGCAGACGACGATGGCGTCGGCCGGCTTGGTGAAGAAGAAGGGCGGCTCGCGGTCGGGATCGTGTCCCATCTCGCGGGCATGGGCGGCATAATTGCGGCCGACGCAGAAGATGCGGCGCACTGGGAACAGATCGCCGGTTCCATGGACCGGCACGCCGACGATGGCGGGCGGCGTTACGACATAAGCCATCGCTTTCTCCCTCAAGAGCGTGCCTTTATGAAGGGCACCGGAGTTTCAGGCAATGTCCGAGCCAGACGTTTTGATCGTTCAGGCCGATTCGGCCGACAGCTCGCTGGGCTGGGCCACGCTGGGCGACCGGCGCTGGCGTTGCACGGTGGGTGCAGGCGGCGTGCGCGAGGACAAGGTCGAAGGCGACGCCGCGACGCCCACCGGCAGCTTCCCCTTGCGCCGCCTCTATTTCCGCAACGACCGGCTGGTCCTGCCCAAGGTCCGCCTGCCGGTCCGGCCGATCAATGAGCACGACGGCTGGTGCGACGACCCGCGCGCGCCGACCTATAACCGCTTGGTCCATGTCCCCAACGAATGGAGCCACGAGAAGATGTGGCGCGACGACGGGCTCTACGACCTCGTCGTCGTGGTGGGCTACAACGACGACCCGCCCGAGGGCGAATGGGGCAGCGCCATCTTCCTCCACGTCGCACACCAGGATTACGCGGCGACCAAGGGCTGCGTGGCCTTCGCCCGCGACGATCTCCTCGAACTGGTGACGCTGATCGGACCCGAGACGCGGCTCAAGGTGCTGTCGATCCCGGCGGCCGACGAGGCGCCGCCGTCCGATGGTGAGCAGGACATGAAGCTGCTCGAGGATTTCGACGAGAAGGATTGGTGATGCGCGTTCTGACGCGCTGGTGGGCGGCAGCGCCTTCTGAGGCGCGAGAGCCCGCACCGTGCAGAAAAGACAACGAGGCGGGCCTGGAGGCCCGCGGTCCGCTTGACGCCTAACCGACCACCCGCCCGATCGTCCGCGCGGTGTAGTCGACCAGCGGGATGATGCGGGCATAGTTGAGCCGCGTCGGGCCGATCACGCCGATGGCGCCCAGGATGCGCTCCTGCGAATCGCGGAACGGCGCTACCACCATCGAGCAGCCGGTATTGGCGAACAGCGGATTCTCCGTGCCGATGAAGATCTGCACGCCGGCGCCGGCATTGGCGAGCTCGAGCAGGCGCACGAAACTCTCGCCGCGCTCGAGCGCATCGAACAGCCCGCGCACGCGATCAAGGTCGGCGATCGCCGTGATATCCTCCAGAAGCCGCGCCTGGCCGCGCACGATCAGCGCACTGCCCGGCTCGCCGGCCCAGGTCGCCAGACCCGACTCGATCACCCGCGCTGTGAGATCGTTCAGCTCGGCGCGCTTCAGCTTGAGGTCCTCGAGGATGAGCAGGCGCGCCTCCTCGATGGTGCGCCCGACCAGGCGGGCATTGAGGTAGTTGGTCGCCTCGACCAGCGCCGAAGCCGGCAGGCCGAGCGGCACGTCGATCAGGCGGTTCTCGACGTGACCCGACTGCGTCACGGTCACGACCAGCGCCCGGCCGGGCCCGAGATTGACGAACTCGATGTGCTTCAGCGGCTGCTCGGTCTTGGGCGCCATCACCAGGCTGGCGCAGCGTGACAGGCCGGACAGCAGCGTGGTTGCCTGCTCCAGCGCCTCGTTGACGCCGCGGCCGGCGGCGGCGCAACGCACCTCGATGCTCTCGCGCTCCTCCTCGGAGAGGTTGCCGACCTCAAGCAGGCCGTTGACGAACAGTTTTAGCCCGGCATCGGTCGGCAGGCGGCCGGCCGAGGTATGCGGCGCATAGAGCAGGCCGAGATCCTGCAGGTCGGCCATGATGTTGCGGATGGTGGCCGGCGACAGCGCCTCGGTGAGCTTGCGGGTAAGCGCGCGCGAGCCGACCGGCTCGCCTGTCTCGACGTAGCTTTCGACCACGTGGCGCAAGACCTCGCGGGCACGCTCATTCAGCTCGGCGACCGTGGCGGCCTGCCGCTGGCCCTGAGGAGCGTCCGTGAGGACGGTCCCGGGGGTACCGATACGATGAATGGCCATGGAAAAAATGTAGGTAGTACGCGGGGTCCGGTCAACGCAGGCGAACCGGGCGGCTGGATTTAACCAGCCCCCGGCGCTACACCGGCCGCCCCCATCAGGAGAGATGAATGCGCCCTTCCGGCCGCGCCCCCGACCAGCTTCGACCCGTATCCCTGGAGCCGGGCTTTTCCCGCCACGCCGAGGGCTCCTGCCTCGTCAAGTTCGGCGATACCCACGTGCTGTGCACCGCCTCGGTCGATGAAAGAGTGCCGCCCTGGATGCGTAATACCGGTCGCGGCTGGGTCACCGCCGAATACGGCATGCTGCCGCGCTCGACCCATACCCGCACGGACCGTGAGGCCGCCCGCGGCAGGCAATCGGGGCGCACCCAGGAGATCCAGCGCCTGATCGGCCGGTCGCTGCGCGCCGTGGTCGACCTGCCGGCCATGGGCGAGCGACAAATAAATATCGACTGCGACGTGCTGCAGGCCGACGGCGGCACCCGCACCGCCAGCATCACCGGTTCGTGGGTGGCGCTGCACTGCGCCTTCGAGCGCCTGATCAAGGAAGGCAAGCTCACCGCCAGCCCGATCACCGGGCAGGTCGCCGCCGTCTCGTGCGGCCTGTGGGAAGGCACACCGGTGCTCGACCTCGACTATCCGGAAGACTCCAAGGCGCAGGCCGACGCCAATTTCGTGCTGACTGGCTCGGGCGGCATCGTCGAGGTCCAGGGCACGGCCGAGGAAAAGCCTTTTAGCGAGCCCGAGTTCATGGCGCTGCTCATGCTTGCCAAAAAAGGCATCGGCGAGCTCACGCGCCTGCAGCGGCTGGCGATCGGCCCATCATCCAGCAAGTCGCCGTAATGGCGCGCCGCTTCGCCTGCCCCAAGCTGGTCGTGGCCACCCACAACCGCGGCAAGGCGGGCGAGATACGCACGCTCCTCTCTCCCTTCGGCGTCGAGATCGTCTCGGCGGGCGAGCTCGGCCTGCCCGCCCCCGAGGAGACCGGCAAGACCTTCGAGGACAACGCCACGATCAAGGCCCTGGCTGCCACCCGCGCCAGCGGGCTGCCCGCGCTCGCCGACGATTCGGGACTGAGCGTGCACGCGCTCGACGGCCAGCCCGGCCTGTACACCGCCGACTGGGAAGGCCCGATGCGGGACGCCATGGTCGGCATGCGCCGCATCCAGGACGAGCTGGCGGCGCGCCACGTGCCGGACACCGACGAAGCGCGCGCTGCCACCTTCCATTGCGTGCTGGCGCTGGCCTGGCCCGACGAGCATGTCGAGCTGGTGCACGGCACGCTCGACGGCCGCATCGTCTGGCCGCCGCGCGGCAGCGGGGGCCACGGCTACGATCCCTGCTTCCAACCCAAAGGCGACGGGCGCACTACGGCGGAGATGACGGACGCCGAAAAGAACGCCATCAGCCATCGCGGCCGCGCCTTCCGCCTGCTGGTCGAGGCCTGCTTTCGATGAGCAGGCCTCTCGGTGTCTATGTCCATTGGCCGTTCTGCAAATCGAAATGCCCCTACTGCGACTTCAACTCCCATGTCCGCGACGGCATCGAGCAGAACCGCTGGCGCGCCGCTCTGCTGAAGGAACTGGAGCACGCCGCGCGCGAAGCGCCGGACCGCCAGGTCGAGACGATCTTCTTCGGCGGCGGGACGCCCTCGCTGATGGAGCCCGCGACCGTGGGCGCCGTGATCGAACGCGCCAAGGCGCTATGGGACAGCGCCGCCGGCATCGAGATCACCCTCGAAGCCAATCCGACCTCGGTCGAAGCCGGCCGCTTTGCCGCATTGGCCGAAGCCGGCGTCAATCGCGTGTCGCTGGGGGTGCAGGCGCTCGATCCGTCATCGCTCCGCTTCCTCGGCCGAAAGCATTCCGCCGACGAGGCGATCGCCGCGCTTGAAACGGCCCGCCGGCATTTCGTGCGCTATTCCTTCGACCTGATCTATGCCCGGCCGGGCCAGACGGTCGAGGCCTGGGCGGCCGAACTGGAAGAGGCACTCGGCCTCGCGGGCGAGCACCTCTCGCTCTATCAACTCACCATCGAGCGCGGCACGCGCTTCTTCACCGACCATGCCCGTGGCGCCTTCACCCTGCCGGGCGAAGAAGAAGCGGCGGCGATGTTCGAACTCACCCAGGAACGGCTCGCGGCGGCGGGCCGGCCAGCCTACGAGATCTCCAACCATGCCCGGCCGGGGGCTGCCTGTCGCCATAATTTGATCTATTGGCGGTATCAGGATTACGTCGGCGTCGGGCCCGGCGCGCACGGCCGGTTCGCCGAGAGCGGTGGCCAATATGTGGCCAAACGCGCGACGCGGCGGACGAGCGGGCCGGAGGCGTGGCTCGATTCCGTCGAACGAACGGGTCACGGCACGGCGGAGACGTCGTTGGTCACGGGGCAGGATCTGGTCGAGGAGGCACTGATGATGGGACTGCGGCTGGCCGATGGCATCGACCGGTCCTTGTTCGCGTCCATGACCGGCGCCGAGCCCGTGGCGGCGCTGGGCGAGGCCCGCTTGGCACCGCTGGTGGCGGCGGGTTACCTGGAGGTCGATGCGACGCACCTCAAGGCAACGGCCGCTGGACGCCAGCGGCTCAACGCGCTCCTGGAGCGACTGATCGCATGAGACTGGCGGCTGTCTTTCTGGCACTGCTCGCGATGGCAGGAGCGGCCCTTGCCCAACAGCGGCCGCCGGCCAAGCCCACACAACCGGCGGCGAAGCCTGCGCCCAAGTCACCTTTCACGCCACCCGCTTTCAAGATCACGATCGCCACCGAGGGGGCGTATCCGCCGTTCAACTATCTCGACCGCAAGGGCATACCGGCCGGCTTCGAGATGGAACTGGCACAGGAGGCCTGCCAGCGCATCAAGGCGGAATGCGAGTTCGCCGCCTTCAAGTGGGATGATCTGATCCCGGGGCTGATCGACAAGAAGTTCGACGTCATCATGTCGTCGCTGGAAGTGACTAGCGAGCGGCGCAAGCGGCTCGGCATGTCGCGCCGCTACTATCTCTCGCCCGGCGCCTTCATCGCCGCCAAGGGGGCGCCGTTCGACGGCCCGCCCTCATTGCTGCGCAACAAGCGGATCGGCGTGCAGCGCGATTCCACCCACGCCGACTGGGCCGACAAGAGCTTCCGCCGCTCGGCCCAGCTCAAGCGCTACAACACGCTGGGCGAGGCGCTGCAGGCGCTGGCCACCGACGAGGTCGATGCGGTGTTCGGCGACAAGACACAGCTCTGGCTGTGGAGCCAGAAGCCCGAGGGCAAGTGCTGCGAACTGGTCGGCCAGGACATCAAGGACAACCAGACGCTGGGCATCGGCGTCGCCGCCGGCCTGCGCAAGGAAGACGCCAAGCTGCGCGACGCCATCAACAAGGCGTTCGGCGAGATGATGGCCGACGGCACCTATAAGAAGATCAACGAGAAGTATTTTCCGTTCCCGTTGAATTAAGCCTTTCCCGTCCGACGACGTGGGATCGTTCAGACACTGGAGGAGACAATGGACAATACCGCCCAGACGAAACTGTTCGACGCCTTGCGCGCCGTCGACACGCCGACGATCTGCAACGCACCGGAAGAGGCGCGCGGCTTTCGCACCGCTGCGGGCTTCACCACCCAGCACATGCATCCGACCGAGCCCGATGCGCCGCCGATGGTGGGCTTTGCCCGCACCGGCATCATCCGCGCCGCCCAGCCCGCCGTCGGCTCGGCCGCCGAGAAGAAGGCGCGGCGGGTCGGCTGGTACGAATACGTGGTGAGCGGCGAGGGTCCGACCGTGGCCGTGATCCAGGATCTCGATTCCAACCCCGGCACCGGCGCGATGTGGGGCGAGGTCAACAGCACCGTGCATCGCGGGCTGGGCGTGCTGGGCTGCGTCACCAACGGCTCGGTGCGCGACCTCACGGTGCTCGCCAAGGGCTTTCCCATCCTCGCCGGCAAGGTCGGGCCGAGCCACGCCCACGTCCATGTCGAGGGCTGGGGCATGCCGGTCGACATCTTCGGCATGACGGTGGTGCACGGCGACCTGATCCATGCCGACCGCCACGGCGCGGTGGTCATCCCGCACGAGCTTGCCGCCAAGCTGCCGGCGGCGATCGATCTTCTGGCGCGCAAGGAGAAGGTGATCCTCGACGCCGCCAAGAAGAAGGGCTTCGGGATCGATGTGCTGCGGCAGGCCTTCGCGGCCTCCGAGGACATCCACTAGCAAACGCAAGTTCTTCCTCCCCATCGTCATACGATGGGGAGGGAATCTGAATCAGTGCAAAGCGCGTTCGCGCGACACGTACTGGCCGCGCTTCAACTCCTTGAAGAAGTGCGGCACCTGCGGGTGCGACACCGGCTTGCCCGTGTCATCGGGCAGCAGGTTCTGTTCGGAAACATAGGCCACGTAGGTGGTCTGCGCGTTCTCGGCCAGCAGGTGATAGAAGGGCTGGTCACGGCGCGGGCGGACCTCTTCGGGAATCGACGCCAGCCATTCCTCGGTGTTGGCGAATACCGGGTCGACGTCGAAGATGACGCCGCGGAACGGGTAGATGCGGTGCTTCACCACCTGTCCGATGGCGAACTTCGCCTTGCGCATCGGCGGCTGGACGATCACGGCCCGGGCAGCTTGGTTTTCGATTTCCATGGTGAAAGTATCACTCCGAACAGGCCGGCAGGCAACGCGCACAGCCGACGAATTGACGGGTTGCGTGCAAGAATGCGTGAAAAATCCGCCTGCCGCATGCATACGCAAGAACACGGCCAGAATTGCGGCGCTCCTCGCGGGGCTGGCGTCGGTTGACGCGAGCGGCCGGCCCGTGGACTCTGCCGTCCGAAGAGGGAAGGTGCCTTTGGCGGATGGTCTAAAAGTCCGGTTCTGGGGTGTACGAGGTTCGATTTCGTGCTCCGGCGCCGAATATGCGCGCTATGGCGGCAACACTTCGTGCCTCGAGGTCACCGCCGGCGGCCGCCGTCTCATTTTCGACGCAGGCACCGGCATCCGGCCCCTCGGCCTCGAACTCGCGCGTCAGGCACCGATCGACATCGACATCTACTTCACGCACACCCACCTCGACCACATCTCGGGCCTCACCTTCTTTGCTCCGCTGTTCGAGGAGCGCAATTCGGTGCGCATGTGGGCCGGCCACCTCGACGCGCCCTACACGCTGAAGAAGGTCGTGAGCAGCCTGATGCGGGCGCCGCTCTACCCGGTATCACTCGACGTCTTCCAGGCGCGGATCGCGTTCAAGGAATTCAAGAGCGGCCAGCAGCTCGCCTGCGGCGATATTGCGATGCGCACCGCGCCGCTCAACCACCCCAACGGCGCCACCGGCTATCGCGTCGAGTTCGGCGGCAAGTCGATCTGCTACATCACCGACACCGAGCATCGCGGCGACGGCCCCGACAAGACCATCGTCGAGCTGTGCCGCGGCGCCGACGTGATGATCTACGATTCGAGCTACACCGATGCCGAGTACGCACGCTACCGCGGCTGGGGCCATTCGACCTGGCAGGAGGGCGTTCGGGTGGCCAACGCCGCCGGCGTCGGCACGCTCGCCATCTTCCATCACGATCCCAGCCACGACGACGCCTTCATGGATGGCGTGGCGCGCGAGGCGGCGGTGGCGCGTCCCGGCACCGTGCCGGGCGGCCTGCCGCGCGTGCTGGTCGCCCATGAAGGGCTGACGCTCAGCCCGTGAGCAGCGCCCGATGAGCGCGACATCGAGCTTGCGGGGTCGCTGGCGACGGCTGGCGCTGGGATTGCCGACGGTGCTGGGGCTGAAGCCGCGCGGCTGGTTCATCCCGCACCGCTATGCGCCGCTCCTGCCGCCGCCCGGCGCGCAACCGCCCTATCCGGCGATCGAACGGCTGTTCGAGGAGAACGCCGCGGCCTTCATCGGCGTGCTCGACGCCGTCGATGCACACGCGACCGCACTCGAAGGTCTCAAGAGCCTGTTCGACCAGTCCTGGTTCCCTTCGCTCGACGCCGCCGTCGCTTATGCTCTGGTACGCGAGCGCAAGCCGCAGCGCATCGTCGAGGTCGGCTCCGGCCATTCGACCCGCGTGCTGTCGCGCGCCCAGGGCGGCGTGGGCGAGATCGTGGCCATCGATCCCTCGCCGCGCGCCGACATCCTCGGGCTGCCGGGCGTGCGGGTCGTGCCGTCGACCCTGCAGGCCGCCCCGCTCGAGCTGTTCGACGGGCTGCGGGCCGGCGACGCGCTGTTCATCGACTCCAGCCACATCCTGATGCCGGGCAGCGACGTCGACATCCTGCTGAACCGCGTCCTGCCGATGC
>Ga0193743_1000450_pt1 | contig 32471 bp, 31 predicted proteins | sample L2c2metaG_FD_143038 | JGI IMG/M metagenome (GOLD analysis project Ga0193743, IMG submission 143038) | Soil microbial communities from a riparian zone of the East river system, Colorado, United States - L2c2 | ecosystem: Environmental > Terrestrial > Soil > Riparian zone | place: USA: East River...
CAGGTCGCCTCGTGGTTCGCTATTCGCGCGATCCACAACCCACCGGGGATGCACGCTGGACCGCCATCGGCGACTGGTACACCACCCTGGCCACGCCCAGCGCCCAGGCCACGCCCGACCTTAGCGCCAAGGCCAAAGAGCTCGTCGCCGGTCAGACCGACTTCACCGCGAAGATCCAGAGCATCGCCAATTACATGCAGCGCAACATCCGCTATGTCGGCATCGAGATCGGCATCGGCGGCCTGCAACCCCACTCAGCGGATGACGTCTTCCGCAATCGCTACGGGGACTGCAAGGACAAAGCCACGCTGCTGCGCGCGATGCTCGAAAGCATCGGCATCCACTCCACCTGGGTGCTCGTTGACACCCGCCGCGGCTTCGTCGATCCCGCCATCCCCTCCATCGATGGCAACCACGCCATCGCGGCCATCGAAATTCCCGACGGCTACACCAATCCCGTCCTGCAGTCCGTCGTCACTGCTAAGAGCGGCAAGCGCTACCTCATCTTCGATCCCACCAACGAGTGGATTCCCATCGGCCAGATTCCACCCTATGAGCAGGGCGGCTACGGCATCCTCAGCGAAGGCGGGCAGAGCCAGCTCATTGCACTGCCCGTCATGACACCTGCTTCCGATCGCATCGACCACACCATCCATGCGCAACTTGCTGCCGACGGCTCGCTCGAGGCATCGGTCGTCGAACAACGCTTTGGTTATGCCGCTGAAAGGCCGCGGGTGACCTTTACCGAAGGCAGCCAGCAGCAGCAGCGCGATTACCTTGAAAAGCGCCTGCGTGGCGATCTCAATAGCGTTTCCATCGAAAAACTCGCAGCGGAACACACCACCGAGCTCAGCCACCCACTTGAGCTCAATTACAGCTTCCACGTTGCGAACTACGCGCGCAGCGCGGGAGATCTGTTGCTGGTCCGTCCGCGCATCTTCGGCTCCGACGCCTGGTCATTGCCACGCGAAACGCGCGCCTGGCCCATCGACCTCCGCTCCGTTCAAAGCCGCACCGACCACATCGACCTCACGCTGCCACCCGGCTATATCGTCGACGAACTCCCCGAAGCGGTCTCGCTCGATACCGACTTCGCCTCGTACCACAGCGCCGTCACCGCCGATGCCACCACGCTCCACTACACTCGCGAGTACACGGTGAAGCAGCTCCAGCTCGACGCCTCCCGCTATGACGACCTGCGCAAGTTCTCCGAACGCGTCGCCTACGACGAAGCCACCAGCGCTGTCTTAAAGAAGAAGTAGCACCAAAAGAAATGCCCCACATCTCGATATTCGAGATGTGGACTAAAGCCCGTTCGTCCACAAATCTCGGCGTGAGCCACCAAAGGAAGCGAACCCCACCGCTCGCGCCCGCCCGGGGGCGAGTCCCGATACAATGGAGGTGATTTTGCGTCTAACAAAATGACCATGCGCCCAGCCTCCATGCTCGTTACCGCCGCCCTCGCCGCCACGCTTTTTGCCCTGCCTGCAGCCCTTTCCGTCCGCGCCGCAGCCCAGGAGACGACCCAGGTGCACAACACCGCGCCGCTGCATCCACCGGCCGGTGCCCGCGTCGCAATCATCGAGTTTGCGGACCTGGAGTGCCCCGACTGTGCTCGCGCCAACCCGCTCCTGAAGCAGGCGGTCGAACAGTACAAGATTCCCTGGGTGCGCTATGATTTCCCGCTGCCGCAGCATGACTGGAGCTTCCAGGCCGCCGTCAACGCGCGCTGGTTCGACACCCACAGCAAGAAGCTCGGTGACGAGTATCGTGACGCGATCTTTGCGCATCAGAACGAAATTACCGTCATCGGCGACGGTGGCACCTACGATGGCAGCAAGGGTCTTCCCAACCTGCATGCGTTCACCGAGAAGTTTGCCGCCGACCACAAGCTCGCACTCCCCTTTGTGATCGATCCGCAGGGGAAGCTGGCCGCCCTGGTGAAGGCGGACTATGCGCTCGGCCAGAGCGTCGGCATCCAGCACACCCCCACCATCTGGGTCGCCACCAACCAGACCAAGGGCGCGCCCTTCGTTGAGGTATTGGACCGTACCAAGCTCTACTCCATGATCGATACTGCCCTGGAGGAGACCAAGGGCAGCGCGCCAACCCGCGTCGCCGACCACCACGGACGGTAGTTTCCCGGCCGCACGCTAAAGCAGGAACCGTGGGCCATCCGTTCGCGTAATCCTTCCTGTCCGGAGGATGCGGCGATGATGAGTTACCTCACACAGGACCTGCTCTATGCCGTGCGGCAGTTGCGCAAGAGTCCCGCCTTCACCGCCGCCGCCGTGCTCACCCTGGCCCTCGGCATCGGCGCCAATCTCACCGTCTTCCTCGTCCTCTATGGAGTGTTGCTCCGTCCGCTGCCGTTTCCGCACCCGCAGCAGTTGGTGCGCATCAACCGGCTCTACTTTGGCAACCACCTGTCACCCGCCTACGCCGGAACCAAAGCTCTCTTCATGCACCGCGCCAGCCGCACCCTGGAATCGGCCGCAGCCTACGATTACGTCCCCAGCCATGTGAACCTGCTCCAGGGCAACCAGGTGGTTCCTCTGAACGCGCTGCGTGCCACCTCGGACTTGTTCCGCGTCTTTCAAATGGAGCCAAAGATGGGCCGTGGCTTTTCCGCAGCCGATATGGTGCCGAACGCTGCTGGAGTGGCCGTCCTCAGCAATGCGGCATGGCGGCAGCAGTTTGCCGCCGACCCCAGTATCCTTGGTCGATCCATCACCCTCGGGAATAAGCAGTACACCGTCATCGGCGTCGCAAATCCGGCCTTCCGCCTCGACGCCAGGACCGATGTATGGACACCGCTACCCATCACCGAAAGCGCGGAAGACCACAGCAACGAATACAACTTCATCGCACGGCTCAAGCCCGGCGTCACGCGTGCGCAGGCTGAGGATGACCTCAGGCGCACGCTGCTCCAGTTGAAGAGCACCTATCCCGCCCTGTGGGATCAGCAGGAGTCCGTGCGCGTGCAGGATCTCCACGAATCCTTCGTCGGTGACATCGCCCCCGCGCTGACCATGCTGATGGGCGCCGTTGGTCTGGTGTTGGTGATCGTCTCCGCCAATATTCTCAGCCTGCTGCTCACCCGCTCCATCGCGCGCCGCCGGGAGATGGGTTTGCGCGCTGCGCTCGGCGCCTCCGGCTGGCGCATCCTGCGGCAGCTCCTGGTGGAAAATGCCGTTCTCTGCTGTCTCGGCGGCATCCTGGGTGCCCTTCTGGCCGGATTCGCGACGCCCATGCTCATGCATCTGAGCCCGTTGCCCTTGCCGCAATTCGCCAGCCTGCATCTCGGAGGATCGGCGCTCCTCTTCGCAGCGGCGCTTGTGCTCGCCTGCGCCGTGCTTTTCAGTCTCGTTCCCGCCGTCGAAAGCAGGCGCCTTCAGCTCAACGAGTCGCTGCGTGTGAACGCCACTCAGATCGCGATCGGCCGCAACTCGCACAGAAGTCTCTGGTGGTCGGCGAAGTGGCCGTATCGCTGGTGCTGCTCGTTGCCGCCGGGCTGCTGCTCACCAGCTTCTGGAAGCTGATGCATGTCTCCCCGGGCTTCGACGCGGGGAACGTCCTCACCTTCAAAACCAGCTTCACCGATGAGCAAGCCGCCAGCAGCGCCGCGCTCGGCCAGCGCATGGAGGAGCTCGTCACGCGTCTTGAGGCCCAACCCGGTGTCCAGACCGCTGCCGCCGTCAACACACTGCCGACGCAACTGACGCCGGATCTGCCCTTCGAGATCCTGGGGCGCAAGGCAGGCAACTCCGACGCCAGCGGCAACGAAAAATACATGCCCATCACCACCGGATACTTCGACGCGCTGCGCGTCCCCGTCATGGCAGGACGCAGCTTCCGCCTCTATGACACGCATGGCGCCCAGCCGGTGGTCATCATCAATCAACAGGTCGCGCAGGCGTTCTTCAAGAATCAAAATCCCATCGGCCAGCACATCCGCATCGGCGCAGCGATGGGCCCCGGCTTCGAAGACGGTGTGCGTGAGATCGTAGGCGTCGTAGGCGACACGAAGAGCGACGGACTGGATGCTCCGGCGCCCGGCATTCTGTATCTGCCCGCGGCACAAATCCCCGACACCTTGACGAAAATGGACAACGGCTTGCTAGGCCAAAGCTGGGTGGTTCGCACCAGATCGGGTCAGGCGGATGTGGTATCCGCCGCGCAGCAGATCTTCATGGACAATGCGCGCACCCCGCTACTCAGCGTGGAAACCATGCAGAGCGTCCTCAGCGCCTCCATGGCGCAGCAGCGCTTCACCATGATGCTGCTCGGCTGCTTTGGCCTCATGTCGCTGTTGCTGGGCGGCGCCGGACTTTACGGCGTCATGTCCTATACCGTAGCCCGCCGCACAAAAGAGATCGGAGTGCGCATGGCCATCGGCGCGCAGCGCACCGATATCCTGCGCATGATTTTGCGCGAAGCCGGTCTACTGGTAGGTCTCGGCCTGGTTGTCGGGCTTGCCGCGTCGCTCGCCGGCGCACAGCTGTTGCGCAGCCTGCTCTTCGGCATAGCGCCGCGCGATCCGTTCACGCTCGCTGCGACCTGCGGCGTGCTGTTGCTCGCCGGCCTCTTCGCCGCGTGGTGGCCGGCCCGCCGCGCCGCCTCCACCGAACCCATGCAGGCTCTACGTATGGAATGAGAAAGCATCAGATTGCCGAGATCACCTGAGCGCAGGAATAATCTCCGGTTCTTGCTGGCACAAACGCGGCCATTCGAAGTGAGCGACCAAAGGAAGCGAACCCAGCGACCAGCGCCAAAGGCGCGAGTGCCCGGACGGCCAGTCCCCTAGCGGACGGCGCTACGCTCTACCCGGACCGCCAGTTCGCCTGCGTCCGTCGTGGTCGGTGCGTACATCAGGTCGAAGATGCTCGCCGCCGTCTGCAACCACTTCTGCCGTGCTGCCAGGGGCCACTCGGACTCCGGCTCCGGCAGCTTCGAAAACAATCCTTCAATCAGCGGATGCGTTCCTTCTGCGATCTTCCGCGGCGCCTGTTGCGCAGCCTTCGGCGGGGCTGCCGCGCGCTCCGGCTCACGGTCCAGATGGCGATCCGTGTTCCGGTCAAGCTCCCGTTCCAGTTCCTTGCCGTTTCGTTCCAGCACTCGCTCGAGCCGGTCCTGCGCCCGAAGGTCCGCGGGATTTCGCTCGTCAGCTTGATCCAGTTGGCGGGCGAGACCCCGCTCACCATTGCGCTCCGGAGCGCGATCGCTATTCTTATCGGCCGGCTTGTCCCCATTTCGCTCCAGGCGATTGAGGTCGTCATAAGGGCTCCGAGCCGAGTTGTCGACCTCGGAAGCCGTCTTGAAGGTCGGCATGATGGGGCGATCGTTTCCGAAAAGTGCCATAGGTCCACAACTATGCAGAAATACAACTTCAGCCTCAATGGCACTCTTAGGTGATGAAGTCAGCGCCCGAAACGGGCCACTCGGTACCGCCGGAGTTTCCACTCAGACAGTCAGCGATAACGCCGACAAACAGTGACCTTTCCGGTACATGCGCCGCTCCCGGACGGTTACTGGATGTAACTGCAATACGCTTGACGATGGCCGTCCATGCAGCCTACAGTCGGCTCACTTGACCGCATCACCTCTGTAGAAAGGGGCATCCCATGACCAACATCTTCATCATGATCTTCTTTGGCGTCGCCCTGGTCATCGGGGTCTATTTCACCTGGCTTCTGCTTCGCAATGAGATGGCAGGCCGCCCCAAGCCGCCACCGGACACCTACGACTTCGGCTTCGGCTTCGGACCACCCCAGCCCGACCACAAAACCCGCAACTAGACCCGCTCCCGGGCAATACCGTCCCTCCCACCCTCGGGGAGTACCCTCTCGTGTCCGCGCTCGCTACCCTCGGAGGACCATGTGTACCCGGCTCCGCATCCAAGCCCTCTCCGCTCTTTGTCTCCTGCCTCTCCCCCTCTTTGCGGGTGGCCGCGCCAAACCCCATACCGTCGGCCTTGGCGCGGGCAAGCACGTTCCCTACAGCATCGTGTCGGACCCCTCCGGCGCGAGCGCTGACGAAAAGACCCTCCACGTCCGCCCCCTCATCGTCGATGACAAGGTAAAGGACTGGACCACCGGCGAAGCGCACGACATCACCGACCGCAGCTTCGTCGTCCGCCGCGCATTGCGCCTCAATGACTCCCTGCCCGGCGACAAGACCGAGCACTGGATCTGGCAGCGTGGCCCATGGATCATGATCGACCGCACCAATGGCCACGTCACCGCCATCAAGCTGCCCGACTACGACCCTGCCGTCTCGCAGGTTGTCTGGTTTCGCGACTACGCCGCCTACTGCGGCCTCACCTCGGGTGGCCACAAGCTTTACGCCGTCGTCGCGCAGGTCGCCGCCCGGCGCCCCATCCTCGCCAAAAAGATCGGCCCCTGGACTCCGGCATCTCCTGCGCCCGGCGCGCCCGGCGCACCCGCCACCACGGCCTGCGCCAAAGCCACATGGCAGCGCGATCCCCTCAGCGTCAGCTTCGCCCCCACCGGCGCAGCTGGACCCATGAATTTCAACCTCGTCGGCCTCTCCGCGGTCCTTGTGGAAGACGGCGACACCGACGAGGGTGGCAGTGGAAGCGCAGGCCCGGCCAGCAACTGATCACCAATGAGCCAGATTCAGCGAAGTTTTTTGCGCAGCAAGACCTGACATCAACCGGACGACGCAAAGATGGATCGTCCCGTCGGCGGAATGGTGATCCTGCCATCGCTTCAACACAGGCGTAGCATCAAAAAAGCAGTGGAATCCTTCGAAGAACTCCTCGTCATGGCCGAAGCCGCGCACGGCCATCTCTGCGCTGGTCAGATTCTCGGCGTGCGCATGGCTGTGCTCGGCTGCCAGCGTCTCGGCATCGACGAGCCACGCGGCCGCGACCGCAAACGCCTCGTCACTTTTGTCGAAATCGATCGCTGCGCTACCGATGCCATCGGCGTCGTCACCGGCTGCCGCCTGGGTAAACGCGCTCTCAAGTTCCGTGACTGGGGCAAGATGGCCGCCACCTTCATCGACCTCGCCCCCGGCGACTCGACCCAGCATCGCGCCCTCCGCATCGCCGCGCGCGAATCGTCAAAGGAACTGGCCCGCACGCTGCACCCCGAGATCGACAACAAGAATCAGCAGCAGATGCTCGCCTACCGCGAGATCTCCGATGCCGACCTCTTCACCGAAGAATGGGTCCGCGTGACGCTACCACCCAAAGAATTCCCCGGCTACAAAGGCGACCGCCTCGCCTGTGCAAAGTGTGGCGAAGGCATCAACTACGACCGTTTCATCGAACGAGACGGAGAACGCCTCTGCTACGGTTGCGCCAACCCGGAAGACCGCTATTATCAGCCGCTAACCTAATTGCAGTAACAGGTGAACGCCACTCAACGCATCGCTGCCGTGTCGTCACTGAAACTGGAGGTGGAACCTAATGTCGTCTAGCGCATCTTGGACGCTGCCACCAATGAAGGGATCGGTTTTGAGCATAGCTAATCTCGAAAGAACAACATCGACGTCCAGCTGTCTATGAATTCGAGCGATGTGTCCTAAGCATGTTGCCGCCAGTCCGCGTAGGGCGCAATCATCATGATTCAGGAAATCGAGGCACAGATTTTGAGCCCATCTCCAATCTGGGTCGCAATAAACAGCACTAAGTAAGGCATCCGACATATTCGCAGTATCTCTGCTGCGTAGCAGTAGCTCGATCTCAGCGCGGTCCCTTTCCACAACTTCGCGATATTCCATCGTCGTTTAGTAGATCACCTCTATCGCCGCCTATAGAAAGCCTCCGCTACCTGCGGTTCCCCACGCCAATCCGGCCATTCGTCACAAAGGCAAGCACAACCACCCCTGTACACACTAGACTGTCCGCCGACGCACTGAGTCCAAAAAAATCATCTCCGGGGAAACCGCATGAAAGCATTCATCCTCGCGTTGGCGCTGGCCTTCACACTGAACGCTGGAGCACAAACGCAGCAGAAACCGGCGCCCACCCTCCGCTCCATCCTGCTCGACCAGTTGCACAGCACGCATGATAAGAGCGACTGGTTCGTCTGCGGCAATGTCGCGGTTGCGAACCTCACGCCCAAGCAGGCTAATTGGACAGACGGCAAAGGCAACCACTCCGTCGGCCAGCTCGCCTATCACCTGGCCTTTTGGAATCAACGTGCGCTCCAGCAGTTCCGTGGTGAAAAACCCCCGAAATTAACCGGCACCAACGACGACACCTTCACTGCCTTCAACGCGAAGCAGTGGAACGACACGGTCCATCAACTCGACCAGGTAATGACCGACATCGAAACGGCTGTGCAGAACGCGAGTGATGCGCAACTTGCCGAGTTGGCGCCGACCCTCGCGAACATCAGCACGCACAACGCTTATCACATCGGCGAAATCGTCATGGTGCGTAAAGAGCAGGGCGCGTGGGACGCTAGCAAGGGCGTCAAGTAGCCGCAGCGCAGTCGCGTCGACCTGAAGCCGGACGCCACTCTGCTATACTTCTCTCGTGCAGCATTCGATCCGCATCGCCGCTTCTCCCATGTGTCTGTGTATGACACACGTGGGCTGGCGCCTGTTTGCGCGAATGCACTAGATTCAGCGCAACTTCCTCCGGAACGGCCCACGATCTCACATCGTGGGCCGTTTTCTTTTTGTCCCAACCTGTTGCCAAAGGGAGTTTCATGAGCGCCCGCCCCTACTACCTGACGCGGAAGCCTTCCACCCAGAACACACGCGCCTGCTGGACCTCGCCCTCATCGGGTGAGTTGTATTGCGGCATTTGTCTGCGGGCCACTATCGCCGCCCGCCTCGGAGCAAAGTGCCCCGCCTGTGGCAGCACCATCGAGCGCATCTTGGAAGTCAGCGAAGGCGGCCGTCGGTCCTCGCTCGGGCCTCTCCGGAATCGGGTTGCCGCCTCAACTGCGGCAAAGGAGCGGGTGGGGAAAGTTGTCACTCGGTGACGAACTGGATGCATCCGCAAAGGTGGGGCGGGCCGACTCCCGCTCCATCTTCAAAGGCAATGTAGCGTCCGCAACACTGCACTTCGTTTGGAGTGCTCTCTACGCCGCCATGCTCGCTTGAGTCATCATCTTGCAAGATTCAGCGCACCGCTTGCACATCTCGGCACAGCGCATCATCATCTCGTCGCCCGCAGCCATCTTTTCGCACATCGCCGCACAGCTCATGCACATCTCCGTGCACATGCCGCACATCTTGCCGCTCATCGGCGACATGCGCATCATGCAGCGCATCGCCATGTCGCACATGTCCATGCAGTCCTGGAGCATGCACATCATCTCCCGGCTCATGGAGCCCTTCTGCATCCCCATCATCATCGTTTCGCTGCACATCGTCATGCACATGCAACAGTCATCCATACATCGCTGCATGGAAGCATTGCGCTCCATGCCCTTCGGCATATTCGCCATCATGGTGATCTCTCCTTGTATCCGGCCTTGTGTCCAGCAAAGACCGGATGCGGCCATAGTAGTCGCTTTCTACTAAGGGCTGTCTTCCGGAATGGAAGCAGAGGAACCCTGCTGGCCACGTCCTGCGAGTCACGTCATGTGTGGCAAAAACGCTGTCCCGGCCGCTGCGACAATCGGAACCGGCCTCTCGACGCGCAAGAGCGCTCTACGGCCTAGACGGCCAGCCCTTCGATGGCGCGCGCAGCGCGGAAGACCGTGCCCTCGCCAAAGTGCGGACCAAGCACCTGTGCGCCGATCGGCAGCCCTTCGCTCGACACGCCGCACGGCACGGACACACCGCAGATCCCGGCCAGGCTCGCCGTCACCGTGTAGATGTCCGCGAGATACATCGACACTGGATCGTCTGTCTTCTCGCCGATACGGAAGGCCGGCGTAGGGGCGGTCGGCGTCACGATCACGTCAACTTTCGTGAACGCCTTCAGGAAATCCTCTGCCAGCACGCGCCGTACCTGCTGCGCCTTGCGGTAGTACGCATCGTAGTACCCCGCGCTCAGCACATAGGTGCCCAGCAGGATGCGCCGCTTCACCTCACGCCCAAAGCCGCACTCGCGCGTCTCGCGGTACATCTCGGAGAGCGTCTTGGCACCCGGGGCGCGATACCCATAGCGCACGCCATCGAAGCGCTCCAGGTTCGCGCTCGCCTCCGCCGTCGCCAGCACATAGTAGGTCGGCACCGCGTAGCGCGTGTGCGGTAAGGACACTGGCGTGATGATGCAACCCTGCGCGCGCAGCGATTCGATCGCCTTCTCGACCGCGAGCTTCACCTCCGCATCCAGTCCCTCGGCGAAGTACTCCGCCGGCACGCCCACGCGTAGACCTTCTACCGGCTTTTTGCACTCCGCCACATAATCGGGCAGCGGCCGTTCAGACGAGGTTGCATCCAGCGGATCATGTCCTGCGATTACACCCAGCACCGTGGCCGCGTCTTCCACAGTGCGCGCAAACGGCCCAATGCGATCGAGCGACGAAGCAAACGCGATCAGCCCGTAGCGCGACACGCGCCCGTAGGTCGGCAGCACGCCCACCACGCCGCAGAACGATGCCGGCTGCCGGATCGAGCCGCCCGTGTCCGTGCCCAGCGTCGCCGCCGCCATCTCCGCCGCCACTGCAGCAGCCGAGCCACCGCTCGAGCCGCCCGGCACGCGATCGAGCGCCGCGGGATTCCGCACCACGCCGTACGCCGAGTTCTCGTTCGACGAGCCCATCGCGAACTCATCGCAGTTCAGCTTGCCCAGCACCACCGCGCCCGCAGCCTTCAGCCGGCGCACCGCGGTCGAGGTGTAGGGCGGCGCGTAGCCTTCGAGGATCCGCGAGCCGGCGGTGGCCGCCATGCCTTCGATTGCAATCACATCCTTGATGCCCATCGGCACACCGGCCAGCGGTCCCAGCGGGTCGCCACGCCGCGCAGCCGCGTCCAGGTCCTCGGCCGTACGCTGCGCGCTCTCCTGCGCCACGGATAGATACGCGTTGATCTCCGGATTACGCGACGCAATACGCTCCAGGTAGCCACCCACCAGCTCCGCAGCCTTCACCTTGCCGGAGATGACGCCCTGCCCTACTTCGCGCAGGGTCATCGCGGTCACAGCACTCGCCTCTGCGCTCATCGCCCAATCACCTGCGGAACTTTGAAGAATGCGCCATCGGTCTCCGGAGCCGCCTGCATCACCGGCGCACGCTCCAGGCACGGAACGGGTGTGTCTTCGCGCAACGGCGTTTCGGCTTCCACGCCCGCTGCATCAGGAATGACTCCCAGAACAATTTCAGACACCTGCGCCATCGGCGCAACATTCGCCACATCCAGCTCATTCAACTGCGCAATGTAGCCCAGGATGGCGTTCAGGTCCCGTCCCATCGCCGGAAGCTCTTCCGGCGTGAGCTCCAGATTCGCAAGTGCCGCAACCTGCAACACCTGCTCATCAGAGACTGGCTGGCTGGATTTCTCGCTCGCTCGTTCTGTCATGATTCCCGCGCACGCAAGATGAGGCCCGGCTGGGCCTCATCTTCGCATCTTGTTTCGAGTATAGAGCGTATTTCGTTTAGACAATCGCGCTCGGCTGCGGCGGCCTGGCCTTGCTGCGAATCACGCACACCTGTGCCGTACGCATCATCAGCGCCACATCACTGCGGAAGGTGGCGCGCTCCGCATACGCGAAGTCCAGGCTCGTCTTGTACGGCGTCAGCTTGTACTTGCAGAATGCCTCAATCTGTTCTTCCGGAATCTGCCGCAGCATCTCCTCTTCGCAGCGGAAAACCAGCGTGGCCGCACCCGTGATGCCGGGCCGGAACGGCATGGACTGCGCCTGGCGATGCTGGTGGTCGGGAAGCTTGGGCCGGGGTCCCACCAGGCTCATGTCCCCGAAGAGCACATTCACCAACTGCGGCAGCTCGTCCAGTTTGTAGCGGCGGAGGAGCCGTCCCACCTGGGTGACCCGGCGGTCGCCATGCCGCGTGACAGAAAGACCCTTCGGCTGCGGCTGAGCCTCCATGGTGCGGAACTTGTAGATAGTGAACAACTGCCCAAGGCGGCCTACCCGCTGCTGGCGAAAGATGATCGGGCCGGCGGAACTGAGCCGCACCGCGATCGCAAGAATCCCAAAGACGGGCGAGAACAGAAGCAGGCCGAAAAACGCCAGGACGAAATCCATCCCACGACGCAGGGTGGAGAGTGACCACTCACTCCCACTTGGAATGACCGCGGACTCTACCTCTATCTCAACTTCATCGTACGCAACCGCTGAGGCCCCGCCTCCACGTAGCCGCTCCTCCCGCAGGGGGCCGGCGCTCTTTCGCGAGTAGTCATTCCATAAAGGTTGAACCGGAAGACTACGTGAGGTTTCAAATGAACTCATTCAGTATCCTTGGATACACGTTTGCCCGTCTGTTCGGCGCACCGCAGGGATCTCTCTCCCCGCTCTGGCGCGTTAAGGTCTAGGCCGCATCTTGCTAATTCAGATGCAGCGGGGGAATCGAACTTCGGGTTATCCAAGTTCAAATACCGCCGATTGAGTGTGTCGCGCGCCAAACTGAAGCCACCCGCGTCGAGGGAAGTCATTTTTCCCGCTCACAGCCAGCCCTATCTCATACGCAGATAAGGTACGTACTCATGAAATTATCGTAAAAGTACTGCTCTACTGCTCTGAAATGCCGTTTCGACTGCACAGCCTGAATCGGAAATCTTCCGCGGAATGAGTTTACTCTTGCGTACTGAATAGATTGCTATCTTTACCACGTAGTAAAAAGTGCATCATGGGCGGTAGACCACTACTTTTCATACATTTACGCTTTGACAACAATAGACGATACACCAAATCACCCAATTTCAACCCCATCCTTCAATTATCCGAACAAGCTGTGGTAACAGCAGCTCTTGCGAATAGTTGTGTGCGCCCGCGGTGACCATCATCCGCCCCCCCTCATGCCAATTCGCCCAATCTGCCGCCAGCCAGGCTGTCAGGCCGGCCGCGTCCCCGAAATCCACACGTATGTAGCTACCTGAGCCGTGGCTCTGCTCCATGGTATCGCTGACGTGGCTCCGTTCCGGACCCACATACAGCACCGGGCTGCCCACCGCCAGGATGTTGTACAGCTTCGAAGGATGGATCGTCCCCACCATCGCACTTCCCAGCACCACGGCCTGCAGATCCGCGGCGGAAAGCGAGCTGGCAAGCGATTCTATCGGCTGATAGGGCAGGAACTTGATGTTGGTTAGCCCCTGCGCCTGGGCCGCCCCACCCAACCGGCCAAACTCGCTCCCACCCCCCACAAAAACAAAGCAGAAGCGCTGGTCCGCCTTCAGCCGGATCGCCGCCTCCAGCAGCGTGTCCAGCGGATGCACCGGGCTGTGGTTTCCGGAGTACATCACCACATACTTCCCCTCGAGGCCGTGGCGTTTCCGGAAGGCGCTCCGCCCCTTGGGGTCAAAATACGCGTACCGGTCCATGGACCAGGGCGGCACCACCCACACTCGCTTCGCGGCCACTCCCTTGGCCAACACGCGCTCCTCCATATACCGGTCCAGCACCACCACCGCGTCCGCCGCGTGCAGCGTGAAGCGCGAAATCCGCTCCAGCAGCCAGGCCACGGCTCCCGGCCGCAGCCAGCCGGCCGCCAGCGCCTCGTCCGGATTCATGTCCATCACCCAGTACACGAACCGTTCGCCACTCAGGCGGCAGCGCAATGCCGCCAGTGCCGCCACCAGCGGTGGCGACGTCAGGGCCACCACGCAATCGACGCGGCGCGCGGTCAGAACGCGCAGCGCCGCACGCAGCAGGAAGCTGCCAAAATCCAGCGCGCGCCGCCACTTGGCATCTTTTCCAAATCCGGTACCGCCCACGCGCTCGATCTCAATGCCGGCATATCGCTCCCGCTTGGCAAAACGCCGCGCCGGGTCGTCATAGGCGCGTCGCGACGTCAACACCCGCACCTCGTGCCCGCGCCCGGCTAATGCCTCCGCCAGGCTGGTCAGGTACTGCGCCGTCGCGACGACGTCGGGGTAAAAGGCCTGGTTCAGGAGCAGAATTCGCATGAGCAAATGGCTGGCTGCCGGCAACGCTTTCAGCCGTAAGGGGCTGCACCGCAGGTCCGTAGTTGGGCCCGATCCAGAGCCTCGCGATAGACCGCGAGCGTCCCCGTGGCAGCCGATTCCCAAGTGTATCGCCCCACTCGCGCTCGGCCGGCATCAGCCTTCGAAACGCGCAGCGCAGTGTCGGCCAGCAGCCGCTGTAACTCCTGCTCCAGCGCTCCCTTCGTTGCCGGGTCGAAGTAGTAGGCAGCGTCGCCGCAAATCTCCGGCAGCGACGACGTGCGGCTCACCAGCACCGGGCAACCCACGCTCATCGCCTCCAGCGGCGGCAATCCAAATCCCTCATACAAGCTCGGATACACGAACAGCGCAGCACCGCGATAGAGTCCGCCAAGCCGCGCCTCATCGACACGCGGCAGCAGCACCACACGATCCTCCAGGCCGTGCTCAGCGATCGCGGCACGCTCCGTATCGCTCCACGCGCCACCGCCAGCCACCACCAGCCGCATCGAACGCGCGCTATCGGTCGCCGCAAATGCCTGTATCAACGCAGGGAAGTTCTTATATGCACTCCGCGATCCCACGTAGAGCACATACGGCCCGATATCGCCGTCATGGAATGCGCCAGCCGTCTCGGCCACCGGCGTCACCCCATGGTGCACAAGACGGATTCTCGCCTTCTCTACACCGTGGATTTCCATCAAATCCTGCTGCGCCGACTCCGAGACGCAGATCACTAGATCCGCACGCCGGTAAAGCCTGCCTTTTCGCCCGCGGATCGCCGCGGCGTTCCGGAACAGCTCGGGAAATCTCTCCTGCGTTGCATCATGGTGCGTAGCCACCAGCGCGCGATGCCGAATCGCCGGCTCCCATCGCTGATAGCTCGCATGATAGACGTCGTATCGCCCACGCAATGGCGCCATCGCGGCCGTCCACATCGCATTCATTGCATATCGCGGATAGCCGGGCCCCAGTCGGCTCCTCCAACTCTCCACGCAAACGCCGCCGCCTTCCAGCTCTGCGAACGGCAGCACTGAACTCTGTCCGCCGAGCAGCAGATCCATCGCAACACCTTCGCGGCCGCGAAGCTGACGCGCCAGCTCGTAGTGATAACGTGACATGCCGCCCGCATCCTGAAGCGATGTCACCTGGTGATCAACCGCGATCCGCACCCGCGCTCCTCATCGATTCGTGCCTTGCCCGTTCGTGCCGGAGCAGACGCGCCGCCCGCCGCGTGGTCAACCGCTCCCGCAGCGCCCGCCAGCTCAACCGCGCAAACGCCGGGTCCGCATAGCTCCTCTGGTGGATCACGCGTGCCGCCAGCCGCAGCAGGTGCATCCCGCGCTCCAGTGGCCCGCGATACAAATCCATGAAGTCGCTCTCCGCCGCAAGAAACGTCGCGAAGCGCCCGGGCGTCATCCCGCGATCGTAGTCCAGCATCGCCATCTCATGTTCCAGCCGGAGATCGCCGGCAACGCGCACGGAAAATCCGTGGCCGTGCAGCCGATGAAAGACCTCGATGTCCGAGAAGTCCAGCCAGAACCGTGAGTTGTATCCTCCAATCGCCTCCAGCGCGCGCACCCGCATCAGTGTCCCGCTGTTTGCCGCAAATATCGATCGTGTCTCCGTATACGGATGCGCCGGCCGCGTCAGGGCCACATGCCGGGCAAAACGCCACAGTCGCGGTGACATGCAAAACGATCCCGCATACAGGAACGGCGCAACCGCGGCGATGCGTTCATCTTCGGCTGCCTGCTCGGCATGGCCAAGCATCCCGCGCAGGAACTCCGCGGTCACGGAGGTATCGTCGTCCAGCAGCAGCAGCCACCCACAACCGCGCTGCTCCGCCGCCACCGCCGCGGCATTGTAGGCGCCGCTTACACCCTCGTTTTGAGCCGCATGCTGATAGCTGAACGGAAATGGCAGTGAACGCTCCTCACCGTGCTCAGGAAGAGGCTCCGGGCTGTTGTCCCACAGCAGCACATCAAGTTGGCTCGCCAGCGACGCGTCCTCCGCGAACGCCTGGGCCACGCCGGTCAGCGTCTTGGACGCATCGAGAGCCTTGCGATATAGCACCACGACTACCAGCGCATGCACCGGCGCAGCGGCTATGTGCTGCGATGCATGCGGTTGGGGCATCAGCGATTTCCTGCCGGCATGGCGGCTGGCCGGCCGCCCATTGACCCCCGCCACGCACCCACCCGTCTGCTCTTCGCCATGGTCAGCCGTTGCCACAGCGCGCTCCACGTCGCTGTGCGTACCTCCCGCGTTTCGCGACGCAGCGCCTGTTTCACCAGCCGCCCGGCAAGCTGCAGCGTATGCGCGGCGCCCGCAAGCGGCGAGCAGTACAGGTCAAAGTACGCCGACTCCGCCGCCAGAAAATCTCGCAGGCGCTCGATGGATAGGCGCTCTTTGTAATTCAGCAGCGAGAGCTGATGCTGCAGATGCACCGAATCCAGCACGTACATGCGCCAGCCGTTCACGTAGAGCTGATGATGCAGCCAGCAATCGAGATGATCCAGCCAAAAACACGGATCGAATCCACCGATCGCATCCAGCGCCTCCACACGCAGCAGCGCTGCGGAGTTGAATGCCCGCGCCTCGCGCACCGGCACTCCGGCAAACGACGGCGGCATCGGCTTGGTGCGGCACAGTCCGACATATGCCGGCGACAGCAACCGCTCGCCCTCTGCAAGATGTGGCACAATCACGCCAATCCGCGAATCCTCTTTGGCCGCGCGCAGTCCCGGCTCGATTGCAGAGAAGAAATCCACTGGCAGGGCCGTATCCTGGTCCAAAGTCAGCAGCCAGTCGTAGCCTCCCGCAGGTACGCCGGCTCCCTCCGTCCGTGCGAATACGCGCCCTCCCTCGTAGGCAGCGTAGAGACCACCATTGACCGGCGCGGGGTGATAGCGGAAACCTTCGGGCAGTTCGCTCAGCGAAACCTCGCCGGAAGGGCTGTTGTCCCAGATCTGTACGTAACAGTCGACGGAATGGCTCTCGCGCAACGCACGCGCCAGCGTCGCAATCGTCACAGATGCAGATGGGCGCTGCTTGTACAGCACAACCACGGCAAAGATCCGTGTGGGACGGGTTGAGCTCTCGCCCGGCACGCTAGCCCCGAAGGTGCATCGCCTGTTTTACTTGCGCGAAACGATCACGCAGGCGGGGGTCTGATTCCACATAGTCGTACACATAGATCACGACGACCCGGATGCAGCCGAACATGGTGCCGATCACCAGGCCGGCAAGGATGAAGATGAACGGCTTCGGCCAGGACCTCCCCCTCGGGATCTGTGGCGGATCCACCATCTGCACCGTCGGCGACGCCTTGGCCTCATCGATGCGTGCCGCTTCCAGTTGCCGCAACAGCAGATCGTAGAGCGTCTGGTGGTACTGCAGGTCGCGCTCCTTGCGGATGTACACGAGGCCTGCCTCCGGGAACTCTCGCTGCGACAACATGGCGCCGTTGGTGCCCTTCTGCAGTAGCTGCAGTTGCTCGCGCAAGCCTTTCAATTCCTCACGCAGGTGCACCACGTCCGGATTCTGCTCGGTGGATGAGGCCAGCAGCGCGCCAAGCTCCACCTCGCGGCTCGTGATAGTGGCATGGAGGCTGGCCTCCTGGCCAATAATGTTCTGCGCCTGTCCACTCAACTGCAGCACGCCGGTGGATTGCTGCGTCTGCTTCAGCCCGATCTCGGCATCCGCCAGACGATCCTTCTCCTCGGCAAGTTGCTGCTGGAAGAACTGGCGCCGCTGAGTCGCTGCGCCGATGGCAAGCCGGTTGTTCTGTTGAAACAGCTCGTCGGCGTAGCCGTTGACCAATGTAGCCGCGAATTTCGGGTCCGGGTCCTCCACCGAAACCTGGATCAAGCCATCCTTGTTGGCAGCAAATTTCGAGCGCTTGCGAAGCGTGCCCGCTGCCGCATCCAGGTCGGGAATCTTGTACACATCCATCAGGTGGAAGTGGTTGACCATGTCGTCCGCGACCAGGTTCGTTTGCAGAATCGCGATGTACAGGTCTGCGGGATTTTTCAGCCCCAGGTTGCTGCCCACGCCGGCAAATGCCGTCAGCGCGCCAAGCTGGCTCAGCAGCGCGGCGCTGGACTGCTGTTGCTCCGGCGGCATAATCGTCGCCTGCGACTTGTATAGCGTCGTCGAGCGCAGAATCGCAATGATCGCGATCACCACGCCTGCCAGAGCCCACGCGATGATCAGCCACTTGTGCCGCGCAAAGATCAGCAGGACATCCAGCAGATCGAGCCTGCGGACGTTTCCCTGTTCGGTTGTTTCAGCAGTCCGGTTCAATTTGTGATCACCGCAAGCGCCCCGGCTCCCAGCGCAATGGAGGAGAAGAGTTGCGAGAAGTTGAGCAGCGTTCGGATGCCATTGCCCCGGTACGTCTTCTCCGGCACCACGATCGTATCGCCCGGATGGATTCGCGACTGGTCGAATTCATTGCCCCAGAAGGTCTTCGCCGAATCGCGGCTGAATACCGAACCATCTGCGCGAATAACGAACGAGTGTTTCTTGTCCGCGTCGCGGTTTGCGCCGCCAGCCTGCTTCATATAGCCAAAGACACGTCGCTGCGGATCGAACAGGAACGAACTCTGCTCGTAGACCGCGCCTACCACGTTCACACTGGAAGGCTTCGGCGGAACGATGAACCGGTCGCCATCCTGCAGCGGCAGATTCGGCAGATTGTCCACGCTACCCGCATCCGGCGCCAGCGCCAGCACCACCCGGCCACTCGCGCGCAGTTGCCGCAGCCGCGTGATCAGCAGTTGCGTAGCCGCAAGCGACGCCGCATTGGCCGTCTGGTCCGTCGGCGAGATCGCACCAGCAGCGCTCGCCGCGGCAGAACGGTCGGTAGTCAGTTCCAGTTGCGTGACGTAATCGTCCAGCCGCTGCTGTTGCACGATGCGCGTCGATTCCCGGGTCAGCTCCGCCCCAAAGAGATATGCATTCGGCGTGAGCCCGCCGGCGCGTTCGATCAGGTGACGCAGCGTCTCACCGGGCTCTGCGCTATAGATGCCCGCGTGCTCCACCTCACCCTCGATCCGGATCAGCTTCGTCTGCTGGCTCTGCGGCACCAGGATGTCCGCCTGCGAGAAGATCGTGATGACATCGTGCGGTTCTACGGCCAGATCCTGGCTCGGATCGTGGTCTCGCACCAATTTGCCCAGGTCGAACGGGATCAGGCTGGTCTTCAGCGACACCGGATCCATGCGCTCGATCACCGCATACGACCAGTCGATCTCCGGCGCCATCAGGGACACATCGTTCAGGTACCGCGAAGTCGAAGTGTTTTCCGTTCGCGCCATGCGCTGCTGATCGGCCAGCGACCCGCCGCCGATCGTATTGTCGCGCGGAATCGTGGTCTGGTTGTTCTGCGGTAGCTGGTTCGGGATCGTCCCCGGTAGCTGTTCGTCCGGCGGCTGCATATCGCCGTTGGAACTGCCATACACATTATTGGTCGATGTCACCCCTTGCGCATTTAGGTCCGAAGATGGCGCCGTAGCGCTCGACGTCCCTCCCGTCCCGGCTGCTCCCGTACCTTGAACCAGCTGCGCACTCTGCGTCGCCTGCTGCTGATCGTAGAACCGCTTCTGCTGGTCGCGCTGCAAATAAATCAAGTACTGCCGCTGGCTCTCCGCCTGATTCTGGCGATATGCAGTGAAGCGTTGCGCGTAATCCGGCTGGAAGACCGGAGAGGGCAGTCCCAACTGATTCCGCTTCTGCCAGTAGTCGCGCGTCACCAGCGATTCGCTGTTCGGCAACAACTCACTCAGCTTCATCCCCGGATGCCACCCAAACCGTCCCGGGTCCGCCACATTGCCGCGCACCGTCACGGTCTTGTCGAAGCTCGGCGAAATCGGTAGAACGCGGACTATATCCCCGTCGCGCAACGGCGTGCTTTTTCCCGCGGCATTCAAGACCACGTCCTCTGCACGCTGGTGCTGCTCCTGATCGATACGCTCCAGCGATGCGCGCGACAGCGAAGCGGTGCTCGTCAGGCCGCCCGCGTCCGTCAGCACGTCTCCAAGGGTGGACGCCTCTTTCGCGTCCTTCAGTTCGTAGATCGCCGGTGAGCGCACACTGCCGTACACCGCTACCTGCGGTCCCACCGGCGGGAAATAGATGACATCCCCTGGCAGTAACGGCACATCGTGCGATTTGTCTCCGTTCACCAGCAGGTCGTACATGTCGAAATCCGCGATCGTGGTGCCGTTGCGTCGCAGCAGGATATGGCGCAACGACCCCTGCGGCGCTGGGCCGCCGGTGGCAAAGATCGCGCTGACCAGCGTGCTCAGCGAGCTCACTGTGTAGCTGCCCGGATAACGCGCCTGTCCGGTAACAAAGATGCGGATGGGATGCAACTGCCCCAGGTTTACCGAGACGTCGAAGTTCTTATAGATGCGGCCGACCCCGGCGCGCACCTGCTGCTGCAGATCACTGTACGGAATCCCGCCCACGCGAATTGCGCCCACGTGCGGCACGTACACCATGCCTTCCCGGTCTACCGTCACCTCGGCGTTGAAGTTCATCTGACCCCACACACGGATCAGTAGCTGATCGCCCGGCCCCACGACGTAATTCGATGTGACCGGCACCTGGTCCACTGGCGCGAAGGTGCTGGGGCTCTGCAGGAAGAGCTTGGCGCCGTAAATCGGCAGCATCTGGCCCACGGAGGCGTAGACCATTCGCTGAAAGTCGGTCGGCTGGTCCGGAGCGAAGAAACGCTGATAGTAGAGCGGGTACGAACGCGCGTTGGTGGATTCTGCCCGGCCGCTCAGGCCGTTCAGGTTGTCGACATAGTTCGGTACAGCCTGCAGGTCCATCGACTGCACCGGGCTGGTATAGATATTGGTGCCGCCCGCGCCGCCGCCGCCGCCGCCGGTACCGTAAGGATTCTGCTGCGTCGACGTGGCCCCCGGAACTGTGCCTTGCCCCAGACTGGGCAACTGGATCTGTTGGCCGCTGCCCGAACTCCCGCCGCAATAGGATGTGGTGGGATCGCATCCGCTCTGGCTCTGTGCCGCCAGCGGTTGCAGAGCCACAAGGGACAGAGCGCACGCCAGAAAGACCGTTAATGCATTTTTCCTGTTGCGTTGAACGGCGGAAATCCACTTGACGTGGTCTTTCCGCAAAGAAAGGTCACAAGAACTGGCATCTGTCCGTGTCAACCTCCAGGAAAAGCGCGTTAAACGTTGACTCATATTTGGGGGTTTGCAGCACGCCGATGCGGTCGTGATCGGCACGCGACGCTCGTTTCACTCCTTGAACAATCCTTGGCAAGGCCACGCTGCCGGCCCCCCTAGTGTAGAGCCTATGGGGCTTCTGCGCATGCCTGATTCTGCTCGGCAAATGCGAAAGAACTTTCCTTGTTCGCCGAACTTCCGTGGCAGAGGTCAGTGCGAGGAGCGGTTCCCGAGCAGCGTCTCTTCCGGGGCGCGCGGAGGCGGCTCCATCTCCTCCATCACGCGCAAGTGCCTTCCCCCACCGATCAGTTCCTGCCGCGACGCCGCCATCAGGCAAAGAACGCACAGCGAGAAGGGGCTGCCGAAGCTGAACAGGTAGCGGGCTGAAATGTTATTGAGGAAATACACGATCATCAGGCACCACAGCATCATGTAGTAGCGGGACCAGGCGTTGTTCTCGCGCGGGCGCGAGGCATGCCATAACAAATAGAAGACGCGCAGCATACTGCCGAAGATCAGCAGACCCGCGATGAGGCCGCTCTCAAATAGCAATTGAACGTAACCGTTGTCGATGGTGCCCACCATGCGGTCCCCTGCCCGGTAGCCGAAACCGAACAGCCAACGGTTGTGTGCGCGCAGAAGACGGAAGGCTACATCCCAGATGCTGGTGCGTCCGGACAGGCCCGACTTCAGGCCACGTTGGCTTGTCGATAGTGACAGAAAATCATTCAGAAAACTCCCCAGCCGGCCAATGCGATCGTGCTGCAGCATGAAAAACACCACGAGTGGAATCGCTAGCAGCACGAGGATGATATGCTGATGCTGTATCCGAACCTTCCGTAGCCATCCACTGGCCATGCCGCGAAGGAGCAGGGCTCCGCCGGCGGCGAGAACGGCTGACAGACTGCCGCGCGACCCGGTTATGAAAATCAGGCCAAAGCAGGCAATGGACAGCCCAGCCAGGGCCCACTTCCTCCACCGTATCTTCTCCTCCATCGCGCGCCATATGATGACTGGGAAATAGCCCGCCAAAATGAATGAGAGGAGATTGGGATGCGCACGAGTACCCCCGGTGAATCGCCCCGATGTGGTGTCAAACAGCGTCCGCCTGCCGGAGAGCAGAATCGCGCAGACCGTGGCTATTCCCGCTTGCGCATAGGCGCACACAATGTTCGGCACGCCAATTTCCTGCACAATCAGCCGCGCGCAAAGAAAGATCACGGCAAACAAGAGACCATAGCCCACGGAATAGGAATCCCGCGACGTATAAGACACCACTTCGCCAAACAGCACCGCCGCGAACCACAGGCCGCCCCCGCTCAGGATGTGTTGTACACGGTCGGTGCGTTGCTGTCCGCACAGTACCAGCAGGCCGCAAAAGGCAAAGATCGCCACCGGCACATAGAGCGCAATGCTGCTGGAAACCTCGTACTCCAGGAACGCGGTCAGGAAACAGAGGCTCAGCGTAATTCGGACAAGCCAGGCGAGGCTTATCTGCCCTGTCGATGACGTGGCGAAGCCAGCACCGGACGGTGCAGCCCACTCCATGCGTCGCGCCATCGCCATCTGTTCACCCTCTTGACTGCTTAGCTACATGCGTCGCTGTTTCTGGAATTTCAGTCTCGACAGTTTATTACGTCGCCTTCCCTGATCCACATTCTGTATCGTTCGGTCATGCTGAACGCTCTGCGCCATGTCTGGCGTCATCCCCTCAATGCCGACGCGCCGCTCTCAGGCATTGGCCGGTTCGTTCGCTGGCAGATCGCAACTCGCCTGCTTCCCGGAACTGCGATAGCCGTCCCCTTTACCGACCGTGCCAGACTCCTGATATCCCGCGGCATGTATGGCGCCACTCAGAATGTATATTGCGGGCTCAACGACTTTGAGGATATGAGTTTCCTCCTTCACTACCTGAGAGAGGGCGACCTCTTTCTCGATGTGGGAGCCAATGTCGGCGCCTACACGGTACTCGCCTCCGCTGCCGCCAGCGCACGAACCTATGCCTTCGAGCCCAGCACTGCGGCCATCCACTCGCTACGCGGCAACATCGAGCTCAACCGTATCGCCGACCGCGTCAGCATCGAACCGTACGCCATCGGACGCGCCCCGGGCACTGTATCCATCTCCACCGGCGGCCCGTCCGCTATGCATCACGTCGGCACTGAGAGCTCTTCCTCCCGGATCGAAATGCGCACGATCGACTCCTACCATCTGAATCCGTCGATCATGAAGATCGATGTCGAAGGCTATGAGGCGGAAGTCCTCGCAGGCGCAATCGAAACCGCGGCCTGCCCGGAACTGATCGCAATCATCACGGAAGACAACGATGACAGCGTCAAGTATGGAGACGGTATCCAGAACACCTCTTCCTTTATGAGCCAGCACGGCTTCACTGCTGTCACCTACGATCCCTGGCGGCGGAAGATCACCGCGAAGCACAAGCGGTCGGATAACACTCTTTACCTTCGCGATATCGAAAAAGTGCAGCGCCGCGTTGCCGAGGCCAAGCCGTTTTTCATTTTCGGACGTTCCATCTAGCTCTGAACAAGTACGCTGTTGCAACATTTACGTGGCTGCAGGGAAAACAACGAGTGTCATCGTGAGATGGTGATCGTTCGAGATGGTGGGTGCGAACCGCGCTGCTCTTCCACGATCTGAAACGGGTTCAAAGCCCTGACCAAAGCCGGCTTTCGGATCGAGACGTTCGTTGGCGCGGGCAGACTTCCTTATCTATGGAGAGCATGGTGATGAAAGCCGTAAAATGACCTCGCCTCACTCGGCTGAACCTGTAGCCATTCCCCACATCACTCCACCGTCAAATTCAACGTGACCGCGTGCGACACGCCCGGCGCGCCCGCCGCCACCGTGATCGTGTACGCGCCCTGACCACTACTGCCGTCTCCCGATCCGGTCGAAGCTCCGCCGTTGATGGAAAGCCCGCATCCCGTCAGCCCCAGGCACAACGCGCCCAGCACCAGCAGCACACGCCAGCGCTCGAGCGATGCCCATCCTCGTCTGCGCCACAACACCAGGCAGCAGGCCAGCACCGCACCGGCCGCTGACTTGCCGCTCGACGGCGCCGTCGGGCCCGAGTGCGCGCTCGCCGCCGCCGTGGCAACCGTCACCTGGATGGTCGCCGTCGCGCCGGTTCCTGTCATTGTCACGTTCGCTGGATTGGTCGCGCAGGTGCTTCCTGCCGGCGCGCCCGTGCAGGTCAACGTGATCGGCCCTGCCGATGCGCCCACCGGCGTCAGCAGCAGTTGATAGGTCGCGCTGCTCCCACCCGTAACCGTGCTGCTCGATGCGCCCTGCACGCTCAGTTGGAAGTCCGCACCCGCGCCCGTCACCGGCACGTTGAGCGGTGCGCTCACCCCGCTGGCCATCACCTGCACCGTGCCCTCCTGCGTCCCTGCCACCTGCGGAGCAAACGTGACCCCTACCGTGCAACTCGCTCCCGCAGCCACTGTAACCGTGCAGGCATTGTTGGCAATGGCGAAGCCCTGGCTCGCCGCAACCTAAATGCCGCTCAATGCATTCGTACCCGTGTTGATCACCGTCAGCAGTTGCGGAGAGGAGATCGAGTTCACGCCCTGAATGCCGAGATCAATGGTCAAGGGCGAGAGCGTCGCCGCAATGCCGCTCCCCGTCGCGGGCGGCGTGCCCGTGCCGCTCAACGACACCACTTGCCCGCCCAGTGCATCCTGGATCGTCATCTGGCCGCGTTCTGCTCCCACCGCCTTGGGCGAATACACCACCTGGAGAGCGCAGGTGCTATGACCCGGCAACGAGATCCCGCACAGGTTCGTCACCGCGAAGTCACCCGTCACCTGCACTGCGCCGCGCTGGTCGTTCCGATCACCTGCGCCGCAAAGCTCAGAGACGTCGCGCTCAGCGCATCGGTCGGCCCAGTCTGCCCATTCCCGCTCAGCAATGCGGTCTGCGTGCCGACATCGTCCGTGGCCACCAGGCTGCCTGACGCTCCACCCGACGCCTTCGGCGAAAAGACCACCCCTACCGTGCAGCTCGTATTCACCGCCAGCGTCGTGCCGCATGTATTCGCCGAGATAGCAAACGGGCCGCTGATACTCAATGGCTTCAGTCCCGCGACCGTCTTGCCTGTATTTGCGACAGTGATGTATTGCACCGAGCTCGTCTGCCCGATGCGCACGGATCCGAAATCCAGCCGCACGTCAGCACGATGGTGCCTTGCTGCGTGCCCGTGCCCTGCAGATTGGCCGTCAGCACGCCGCTCTGCACATTCGCCGCCACCGTCACCACCGCGCTGCGCTGCCCCGTCGCCGTTGGCGCAAACACAATCGAGATCGCGCACGAAGCCCCCCGTCACCAGGCTAGCCGGGCACTGGTTATTCAGGACGAAATCACTGCTCGTCACGGTGGGAGCGTCCAGTGTCAGCGCCACCGCTCCCGTGTTGTGAATCGTCAGACTCTCCGCGCCGCTCGCCGTGCCCACCGTCTGTGAGGCAAAGTTCAGCGTTGCCGGGCCAATCGTCGCGGTGGCCGTGGTATTTGTCAGCGCCTGGCTGGCCAGTTCGGCCTGCCACACGCCGCGTCCTTTTGTCCCCACACGCAGCCACTTCTCTCCGCTTGCATCGACTGCGCTCAGCGTCGTCATCCGCACCGCCGGCAGCCCCGTGCCGTACGCGGCCCAGCAGTTCTGCCTCACGTCGGCGCATTGTGAAATCGCCGTAGCGACATACACGCCGACATCGGTCCCCACATACACAATCGCCGGATCTTCGGGGTCCACCAGCACCGCATTCACCGGCGCGTTCGGCAGGTTGTTCGTCAGGTTCTGCCAATGGACTCCCGCATCGGTGCTGCCGTAGAACACCGGCACATTCGGCCATGGCAGCGGCGCAAATCCCAGCCCACCGAAACCGGCAATCCCTACATACACTGTCTTCACCGTCGTATCCGACGCGTCGACCGCGATCGCAGAGATGCCCACTTCGGCACGGTTGAAGACTTCCGAATCCGTTGGATCGTTCGTGACCGTGCTGCCCGTCACGTCGCTCCACGTCGTCGCCGACGCCACCGACGACGGCGTCACCAGCGCCGTCAACAGATGGCCCGCGTGTGTCAGCGACCCATCCGGAACCCCCGCCAGCCCAACATAGACACGCTCCGCCTGATCACCGCGTCCCGAGATCGCGCCCGACGCAGCCAGCGCGCGCACCGGCGTATTGCTCGACTGGCACACCGGCGCATTGTTCCCGTCCAGCATTTTGCTGAGCGTGTTCGCCGCCGTCCAGCCGCTTCCGCCCGAAGCGCCGCGCCACACCCGGCACGTCGCCACCAGCATGCGAGTCGGGTCTTCCGGGTCCAGCGTCCACACCGCCGGTGCGCTCAGCGCCGATCCATCGCCGCTTACCTGCCCGTTGCCGATCGCCGGAGAGCTTCCAAAATCCGACGGTCCGCACGACGCACCCGCCGTGCAATTGCTGATCGAAACCCCGGCGCCCGAAGTTGCAAACCAGGTGCCTGCATTCGCGCCCCAGCCGGCAGCCGTCAATCCACCGGGCCCATTCAGCAGTAACTGCCATGCGCCATCGCTGCCACCGGCTGTACCCGCTGCGCCCATCCCCGCCATCAACTCGCTGGAGTCCGCCGGATCCTTCGCCAGCGACGTTATTTCGGTCAGCGCGCCGAGCGTCGCATTCAGGTTGTCGAAGTGCGCCGCATCGTCGGCGGAGCAAGCCGCCGGTTGCTGGTTCACCGCATCCTTTGTGCGCCACAGCCCGCGATCGTTCGCAAAGTAGAGCGTTGCCGTATTGGCCACCCACGCGACGCAACACGCCGTCCCGGCGTGGCCTGGCCCTACCGTGCCCAGTCCCGCTGTATTGTTTGAGCCCTTGCATGATTCCGGACGAGTTCGGCCCTTTCCCCTCAACGCATCACGCAACGCGCAAGGGTCCCCAACCGATTATCCGTTGCAAAAGAAAGGAATTAGGCCTGTAACCGGAACAGTCACGTTACCAAACGGGACGCCGCGTCCCACTTCAGGGCAAATCTATCCCGATAGGGCGTTAGGAAACCGGCGCGCCTTCTTTCAGTTGCCGCGCAAACGCCTCCCGGTACCAATCCACAGTCCGCTTCAGCCCGTCTTCAAATCCCACCACCGGCTCGTAGCCGAACGCCTCCCGCGCCGCCGAGATGTCCGCCTCCGAATCCGTGATGTCGCCCAGCCGCGGCGGCCCATACTCCGGCGCATGCGGAAAGTTGAGCAGCCCGGCCAAAATTCCATAGGTCTCGTTCAGCGTGTGCCGCCCGCCGCATGCCACATTGAATGTCCTGCCGCCGATCTTCTCCTTCGGCGCCTGCGCCGCCAGCAGATTCGCCGACACGGCATTCGCCACGTAGGTGAAGTCGCGTCCCTGCTCGCCTGTCCCGAAGATGGTCGGCGTCTCCCCACGCATCATCTGCAGAATGAACTTCGCCATCACCCCGCTGTACGGCGAATCCGGCGCCTGCCGCGGCCCGAAGATGTTGAAGTAGCGCAGGCACGCCGTCTCTATCCCGTACACCTGCCAATAGCTCTTCATGTACAACTCGCCCGCCAGCTTCTGTACCGGGTACGGCGCAATCGGCGACGGTGTCATCGACTCGCGACGCGGCATCCCCGGCTGGTTTCCATACGCCGACGACGAAGCCGCGTAGATGATCCGCCGCACCCGTTCCGCGCGCGCGGCCTCCAGCAGATTGAATGTTCCATTGATGTTGGCATCGTGGCTCGTCGCCGGATCCTTCACTGAGCGCGGCACGGACGGCAGAGCGCCCTCGTGAAAGATGATCTCCACGCCCTCGCATGCATCCCGCATCGCCGCCGCATCCCGCAGATCTGCCTCGCGGAAATCCATCCTGGTTAAAAACGGCTCGATATTCGTGCGTCGTCCAGTGGCAAAATTGTCGATCCCGCGCACATCTTCGCCGCGCTCCAGCAACGCCTCCGCCAGCGCCGAGCCAATGAACCCCGCCACTCCAGTAATCAGATACTTTGCCATCGTCACTCCTCGACATCTCTTTCGCCGTCAGCGTACGCCCTGCTCTTTCGAATGATACCGAGCCAGTGAAGTACCCTCTGGCTTTATGGTGGGCCCGGGTTGCTCCCGGTGCTAAGCTTTGCTGACGCATGCAGTCGGATCTCCCCATCAGATAGGGATTGCCGAATGTTTCAAGTCATCTTTGCCGTGCTCTCCCTGGTGGCAGCTTCCATCCACCTCGCACTCTCTCCGCGCAGCCGCGGCAATACAGCAGCCCTCGCCCGCACTTTTCTCCTCTATCTGCTGGTCATCTATGTAGGGTGCATGGGCCTGCTCACTGCCTATGCGCACGTCTTCCGTCCCGTTCAAACCTCCGCCTCCATCGGCTGGTCGACCAGCCCTTATGAATACGAGGTCGGCATGGCCGATCTCACCGTCGGCATGGCTGCTCGGAGACGCAGTCGGTCACATCCGCGAGATGGCGCTCCACAACAATCATGCGGAAAATAACTCCGGCATCTTCCTCATCGCCGAAATCGTCACGCCGGTCGTGATCCTTATCCTCGCGATGTATCATCGCGCCCGAACGCCAGACGGACAGGAGCGATAAGCCATGTGTTTCTCAGCAGCAGCAAACTTCACAGGCAGCGGAGTCCTGGCCACCATCGGGGTCGTCACCCTAACCCGCGTCAAGCACCGCCGGGAACTCCTCTTCGCCGCGCTCCCCACGCTCTTTGCCGTGCACCAGTTCATCGAAGGATTCGTCTGGCTCGGCCTCGATGGCATCCTCTCGCCAAAGACCACGCACAACATGGGCGCGGCCTTCATGCTCTACGCGCAGGGCCTGCTTCCCTTTTTTTTGCCGCTCAGTGTGCTGCTCTTCGAGCCCGACAAAAGCTCCCGCAAGCGCATGCGGCCCTTCCTTCTTCTCGGTACCCTGACGACGCTCTATATCCTCTGGGCTCTCACCGCCTACCCCACGCAGGTCTTCGTCCACGGCAACAGCATCGTCTATCTCAATCCCGCCACCAACAACCTCACCGTAGCCATCTTCTATGTCATCGCTACCTGCGGCTCGCTCCTCTTCTCGAAAATCAAGGACATGGTCATCTTCGGCATCGCCAACGTTGTCATCCTGCTCGTCGTGATGGTTTTCAAGAGGTACGCCTTCACCTCGCTCTGGTGCGCCTACGCTGCAATCGCCAGCATCATCATCCTCGCCTACTTCTGGAAGAGCCATGCGACCCGCCCGTTCCGCTACGCTGAAGCGCTGTAAATATCTCGCTCTGCGTTAGCAAGGACGTCCTAGGCAGTTCCCGCACGCCACTCCGCCAAAAAGTCGTGGTAATCAGACGACGGCGGCTGGTGGCCAAGCTGCCGCAACAGCAGCGTGACCTGCCCGCGATGAAACGTAGAGTGGTTGAAAGCGTGCTGAACGAGTTCGCCCAGAGTATATCTATCGGCATCCAGGACTCGCGGTGCATCCAGCTCCGTCTGTGTCAGACCGAGCAGGTGCGCCGCATACGCGTCCTCGTGGCGGGCCCAGGCGATCCGGAGGCTCGCGAAATCGGGATACTCGCCGGGGGGTGGCATGGGGACAAAGTCGCCAGCCTGCCAGAAGTGAAGCCACCCACGCTCGCCCCAGAGAATGTGGATCAGCGTGCCCTGAAGTGAACCGAAACTTGCTCGCAGATCGCGTTCGCGCTCCTCGACACTGAGGGCCGCTGCCGCATGTAGGAGGCGAGTGTTCGCCCAGCGATTGTAGGCGGACAGCGAGCGCAGTTGCTCAACAGTCACAGCCGAAACCTCCGTTGCTCTGTCTTCAAGAATTAAGCCAGAAAGCCGATCGCCAGAACAAAGATCAGTGCGAAATATGCCAGCGGGTAAGCCCACTTTCCCTGGGTGTGCAATCTCACGGCTAGTGGTCTCTTTCCATGTTGTTGCAGCAGAAAAACCGCCGCAATTTCAAAGATGCACAGGAAGCAGAAGGCGAAGCTGGCGAGAAAAACAGCGTCGAGAAAGGTGAGATAGCCAACCCGTGGAAGATCGCGGGCAATGCTGAATTCGAACGCAACCATCGACAGCAGCATGGTCATGGGAATCTTCAATATCCAGTCGAACTGCGATACGTCGATCCAGAAAGCGACCATGGGAATCATCGTCAGCATTAGCAGCGGCACGAAGATCTTCCAGACATAAAAGCCCGACCGCCGTTTGACGGCAATCTGAAACTCCGCCCCATTCGTCGGCGGAACATCTCGATCGTCCTCTACCTTTTCTGTTCTGTATCGGATGCCCTCGATGTGCCAGGCCGCAAGCTCGGTATGCTGCTCGGGGCTGATTCCAGTGGAGGGCAGAGGATGCGGCGCAAATCGAATCTCGGAAGCGGCAGAGATGAACGGATGAAATTGAAACCGCAGATCCTGAGTGTCGAAAGGAAATTTCCTCAAGTCGAAATCACTCGACAGATTCGCATCGAAACGTTCGACGTACGTCACCAGCCCATTTCTGTCTGCTGTCAGAAGCGATTGAGTGGTCTTGTGAGAGATGGAGTTCGCAGATTCAATCGAAGGAGTCCATAGCTGGTCCAGGCGAAACGTTCGGGTCGCCGGCACATCGGAAGCCGCATCCGCCAGCAATGCCAGCCGGGGGTCCAGCCATTTGGCGGTAAGATAGCCGCCCACCTCAAAGCTCTCGCGTGTTTCGTCGATGCCGACAAAGTTCGTGACATACAGCGCGACCGCTACATCCACCGGAGTCTTGCCGCCTGTCGGATGCTGGCGAAGATCCACCTTCGGCGAAGTGTTATGGAGTGCTGCGAGCGCAGGCGTGGCCAATACCAAGGTCCAGAACGCCGCCAGCATCGCACCGGTCAAAGTGCCGGTTAAACCGCGTCGCTTCATGAGTGATCCAGAGAAGGAAATGGCCTAACTCTAGCAGACGCGTATATCCGGCACAGGCCCTTCGAGAATCAGCGGCAGTTAAATTTCACTTTGCCCCGCCAGCCTTCGCCTCCCACTGGAAGCAAAGCCCATACCCATCCGGGTCCCGCAGCGACATCTGCTTCATCCCATACGGAGCCACGTGCGGCTTCGTCGCCTCCACACCCTTCGCGCGCAGCTCTTCGTATGCTGCATCCACATCAGGGCAGCCGATAAACAATCCGGTATCGCTATGCGCCGCCACCCGCGCTTCATCCGGAGGCAACGGCCGCTCCTCATCGAACTCATAGGCCGTGTTCAACATCACTTCGGCGCCACCCAGCCGCAGCCAGCACCAGTGAAAACGGTCGGAGTCTCCGCCCCGATGCGGCGAGTGACTCACCATCTCGAATCCGAGCAGGTCGCGATAAAACCGCACCGATGTCGGCATGTCATATACCTGCAGCAGCGTCGTCACACCACGCAAATCCAGCGCCATCGCTCACCCCTCTTCCGGAACGTCCTCATCGCAACGCACGCAACGTAGCACCTTCCCCAGATGTTGCTTGCGCCCCTCCTCGGTCACCACCCAGGGCCGCATCTCCCATGGCGGACGATGCCGCACATGCTGCCCGTGTCCGCAGTCAAGCTCGGCAACCCACTCGCCAAGCTCATCCACATGAAACCCGACAATCGCCTGCTCTGCCATCTCTGCCGCCAATCATAGTGAGCATCCGGCCTCTTCTGCACAACGCATCGCAGGCCAGATTCCTTCCCGCCCTTCCGCTTCTTGCCGGTAGAATGCCACGTTGCAGTATCCATTCCGAATCGAGGCCCCTAAATGAAAATCCCTCCCCCATCCTGTGTCACCTCAGATCTCGAAAAATCTAAAGTCAGCAGGCCCCGGATCAAACTCCCTCAGCGTGGTTGGAAGACGCTCCTCTGCGTAGCGGCATCTCTCACCTTTGCCGCTCTGGTCGCCACGTTAGCGCCAAAGGCCAATGCACAAGTCTCCATCAACATCGGTGGACCGCCTCCCGTTTGCCCCTACGGTTATTACGACTATGCACCCTATTCCTGTGCTCCTGTCGGCTTCTATGGCCCCGGCTATTTCTATAACGGCATCTTTCTGGGCGTCGGCCCTTGGAGACACTGGGGCTATCGCCACGGCTGGGGTGGACATCGCTTTGTGACTGCCGGCGGAGGAAGATATCGCCCGCGCCCATACCACGGCAGTCCAAGATATGCGCATGGAAGCTCCGGCTATCGATCGGGTCATCCGGTACATGGCTACGCACACGCAGGTCCGCATTCGAGCGCTGTCCATGCCGGAC
>Ga0193743_1000451_pt1 | contig 32421 bp, 28 predicted proteins | sample L2c2metaG_FD_143038 | JGI IMG/M metagenome (GOLD analysis project Ga0193743, IMG submission 143038) | Soil microbial communities from a riparian zone of the East river system, Colorado, United States - L2c2 | ecosystem: Environmental > Terrestrial > Soil > Riparian zone | place: USA: East River...
AGCTAAACACTTCATCCAAGCTGTTGATCCTCCTTTCTCAGCTTGTTTAAAATGTAAAGAGAGCAACTCAGTGTTATTGGTCATTGACAGTAAAAGTGTTATGACTGTTGAAAGAGATATTGTTGGGCCAAAATTTCCAAGAATAAAGTCACTAAAGTCCTTGAATGGAATGCTTGGAAAAAGAAGCAAACTGAGGGCTACCTGGATGTGGAGTGATCCTAACCCTAAGTTTTGGGAGCTCACATACAAGAATGGGAAAGGATTCGTTCTGATTGAGGGTGGCAAAGAAATTGTGCATGATGTGTAGGAGAGAGAGAAAAATCTGTTGTCATGTCGAGGTGCCCAGTATTACTTGTAATTATATTGAGCTGTGGTATATGTAGCTTGTGGCATTTGTATGGCATTTCATTCCCTGTTCAAAGCCGGGTAACATCCCTCAGGGGCCAGATTGCATCTGGCTGTCATTGAGATTTGAGCTTGCACCTTTAGGTCGAAACACAATTTTTGCATAGGTATTCCAAGACGTCGTTGGAGCAGCAAATGCAAATGGGAAATGAGCATTATGGCCGTAAGTATTTCATGTAGGGATACCCACACGGAGAAACGGAATAGGTGGAATACGGTGAAGAGCAAAGAGCACGTCAAAACCTCAGGTGAACCACGGATGCCGGATGACATCCTGTATGCGAATCCTCTCCTCTGGATTATACTTCAACATCTTCTCCAAAAGATCCTCCAACAGCCCGACTTCTTCCTCATGCAGTCGCACCCCGGGCTTTTCAATCATCGGACCTTCGTCTTCAGACGGCGGATCGTCCTGCTCGCCTATCTCGAGCAACTTCGCCCTGATGGAGCTTCTGTATGCTTTCAGAAGCACGCCGGCGCGTTCTTGATCCTGCTCGCTCTTTGGCTGCCCGCCCTCCTCGAACCATAGCGCGCGCTGTTCGAAAGCAGCCCACCAGGGGTCGGGTAGTCGCCCCAGCGTCTCAACCATCTGCCTGAGAATGTCGACGTCACTTCCCAAGAACGATTCGAAGAGGGCAAAGCCAGCGCGGATTTCAAAGATCGCGCATCCGAGCGCCCAGATGTCCGCCTCGAGGCCCACACGCCCCTCAAACCGTGCCTCCGGCGACTGGTAATTCAGCACCGTACCTGGCTCGTAGGACGATGGTAGAGGGGCGATGATGTAGGACTGGCCAAAGTCACCAACGACAATGCTTTCTTGAAGAAGCGTTGCGTCCGACATCTTGGAGTCCTGGATGGGTGCGACGAGCATGGCTGGTGCGTGAGGGCCGGGTGGTTGTCTGTCACGGGTTCTGACATTCTCCGTCTTGGGGACGCCCTGATGGGCGTACACTTCAGCATCCGACCATTTGATGACGTGGGGCAACAGGCGAAACAAGATGTTCGATGTGGTCAGGTCTGGATGGGATCATTCGCCAGCAACTGACATCGTTGAAAGAGGCAGAAGATTGCTTACCTCCATGAACGACCCCGATGCAGTGCATGTGGTGGATCATCATCGCCGTTTGTTTCGCAACCTTCCTAGCCAAGTCTGCACGTAGTCGTCGACTACCGGCAGTTCGCCCGGGTGAGTCAGACATGGCAAGAACACTGGGGCCGGCAAGAGGGAATATGAGGAATAGGTGAGAGCCGTTTGGACCTTGTACGAAGAAATGGTAATCGACAGTCTGAAAGTCGACAGACTCGGAAGGAGGGAGAGATGCTCTAAGTTTTTTGGATATAGCCAGTTCGGAGATCTCGCTTGGGACCTTGGATAAGGGAACATCTGCGCGCATTGCCTTGAGAGTGACGATTCTACTCCGGTCTCCCTCTTCCCGCTGGTCGCGCGCCAACCAAACAGTAGAGGAGCCTCCGAATCCGAGTTTATGAAGGACCCTGAAACGCCCATGGTCAAAGGTGTCACCAACAGATATTGGGTGGTAACCGCCGGGTTGGTAATCTTCAATATCCTCGATTACATCAAGGCGCGAAGGAATGAAACGAGGGGCCATCATCATGGAAGTACGACGCAAAATTGGAGTGAAGAGGTGAGTGGGTGAATAAAGCCGGTTTCCTCCAAGTCGAAGGAGAGCAAGCATTCGAAAGCTTGAGAAGTTGGACGGATAACGCGTGACATTTACGAAGGTGCGTTCATCACTCTCTGTATATACCTTGACTGACCCTCCTCAGATCCTTCATTCGGGCAATAGGGACCGAGGTTCACTAACACTTCAGATATCAATCTGTGCAAGTCTGCTTCCTCGAGTATCAATAAAGATTGAAGTGAAAATAAATGGCAATCAGAACAGACAACGATTGTTGCGCGCAAGGCTATCTTGGGCATCGTATGCATAGGTTGCTCATCGGTTTACCCTTATGTGAATAACACGCTCTCCATCTAGGTTTCATCTCACATCCAGAAGGCCATGACCCAGATTACGTATCGCTGAACGAGCAATTCGCCATTGACGTCGTTGTTGCACAACTTGTTCCCTATCTCCATCGGACGGTAAGCTGTTGTATGATCTGGATGCCAACTAAAGAGGCGAATCTCTCTTAGCTTCATTGTCCATTTTCTGAAGGAAGTGCGCAAAGGAACCAAACATGGAATGAAGCACCTGATCACCGAACGCCTTGACAGCATGGAGATGATTGGCCATAAACCCCTTTGTGAACACGACATCCTGGTCGTTTACCACCACGGTCAACAGCCTCAGATCATTTGGATTGCTCCAATGATCGTTATGGGCTTCGGTTCGCGTCAGGCTACTATCGACCATCTTGGTCGTTTACCACCACCAGCCCCAGATCCTTTGGATTGCTCCAAATGATCTAAGGCTGGTGACCTACACCACTGGCATTTGTAGAATCCGAGAATCTGTATGTCCATTTCCAAGAAACCCATCAATCATGAATAAATGAAGCCTCTGTTTAGATGGGAAAATACCCTACTCATCCCACTTATCGCGGCCGCGGCATCGGGAACTTTACTTGTTGCGCATGCCATTTCGTATTCCTGGAATAAATCACGACGAAACACAACTGAAGACGCTCGCTCTCTTTCAGTGGCAGTAACCGAAGAGTCGCGTTCGAAACGGTTTGGGCACAAAATCAACCAGCACACACGCAACCATGGAGGACCCGTCATCTTTGCCTTCAAAATTGCGCGACTCGTGGGATGCTTGGCTCTCTTTTCCTTATCATTAGCGACACTTCTTCTACATCCTGGACGTTCGACTCATCAGGGACTTATCTTAGACTGGGATACAATTTTTTTAGTGGCTAATTTGCCACAGATAGCCATGGCAGTTACTTTTGTGAGTTGAGTGATCATAAGTCTTCCATATAATGTCCTGACGAGGCGTACAGTGTTATACTTCTTTCCTTGCTACAATTTCTCTCGGCCAGAACAGCTGGAGCCGATCTGTGACTCGTCATAACAATTTCGTTATGTTCGCCGCACTTGCTGTCTATGTTTATCGTAATGTCTGGCCTCTTGCTACATATACCGAGAAGCCAGTCGATCTTTCCGAAGGCGCACTACTCTGGATAAAACTGATTGTTTTGTTCACAACCGCCGTGGTTATACCACTCCTTGTCCCTCGTCAATATGTCCCAGTTGATCCAAAGGTATTGGTTCCCATCGCAATCAGCATTGATCTCGCGGTACTGACTTTATTCATAGCATCCCATGGAAGTCCCGAACCCTGAGCAGACAGCATCCATCCTTTCCCTCATTGTGTACAGTTTCCTGGACCCTCTCATCTTCGAGGCCTCTAGAGTACCCCACTTATCACATGAGCGGCTGCCTGCCATTGCTGACTACGATCGTGCTGGATACCTTCACGAGACGGCTTTTCCTGTAAGATCAAGCGACCTTATCCGTTTTAGACGAGGCTAAAAAGTCCCTTCCAGCTTTTAGATACGTTTCAAGGTGCCAAAGGACATCTGTTCTTTAGGCTAATAAGAGTATTCAGTAAGTCCTTTATCCACGGCCATCGAACGTTGAAATACTGTATGTATTAACAAATGTTCAAGTCACCGTGACTCTTAATATGGGGATTCGGATATCCTTCTGCAGCTAAGCGCTCAAGGAAGAACCGCTAATCAAGATTTCACGTATATTTAGCTGGCGACGCAGGAGAAAATTCTATGTCAGGCTCGGATCATTGAAAGACCCAATGAAATTTAATATGGACCCCTCGTTCCAAACATGCCATATGTGAAGGAAACGTGCTTAGCATTATGTTCTAGGGATCCAACGCTTTTCCATTCCTTTTTTTTTTCCTGATTTGGTTCGCCTTGAATCGGTTATGTCCTCTTTTGACGACTCACAAAGCGCTGCAAATTTTTTGGCCGACGATCTTGTGATTGTGTAGTTTGTTCCCTCTTCATCCTATTCACAAGTTCTCCTAATTTAGGATGTGCTGGAGCCAGAAAGAGCAATGTACGCAAATCGACTCACTGATTCCCGTGTTGTTTACTCTGAAGCCCATAGATACTATTACTATCGGCGTACATGGTGTAAGTTAGAATCATGCACAACAGATCCAAGCTGTCAGAGTTTTAATAGTCGAGACCGTATCGTCTTAGTTGACACACCTGGGTGGGGTGGTGTATTTCACTCAAATAAGGAGGTTTTGTAACCGTATCGGAGTGCTGGACTACTCACTGCAATCTTTGTATGTTTTACGCGCCAGTGGGCCCTGAGGCTCAGAAAAGGGTTGTTTTCCTCACAAACATTTGGGACCACCTTGAATACTCGATAGGAATGTAAGGAGAGATTGACCTCCAAAATAACTATTGGAAGATACTTACCAAATGGTGCTATTCGATCGTACTCCAGAATCCGCTTGGCCAGTCTCAAAACCACGTCTGTCCTATTCTAGTCTGGTTTGCTGAACGTTGGGCTAATGTAACCCTAGATACGGCAGAGAAATGCGTCTTAATGGTTTGTTATACAATCGTATCGGAGGTTCGCCTCTGAATAGCATTTACATTTTCGAACAACTTTGCGGTGTTCGACCTTACGCCAAACAGGAAGTCGAAGACATACGCAAAAAGCTCCCTCCCCAAACGCCTGCTGTGCAAGAACGCTTCTCGCAAATGGTGTTTTTCCTGAAGAAGCGAGGGGAATTGCTGCAACAAAATCCGAGCCGAGGTGAATCGCGTTGGCGAGGATAACTCATCGTCAAGGCGTGTGCAAATGGAGCTTCACGGGTTGAAAAGAGAGCTGGAGCCTGAATTACGGACATTGATCGCGAAGCCGCAGCGCCTCTTGTGGATCGAGCAGAAAATCGGGTCTGTGAAAAGATACAAACCTCAATTCTTATTCCATGACTCGGAGTTCCACTTCCAGGCTCTAAATCTGCACCAGTCGGCGGGGGTGCACATACAATAATGGACCACTGTGGTACCCAAGTTACCCAACGCTAGTGAAACTGCCTTACACCACCCCCTTTATATTAAAATATTAAAAACTTTAAATTTGGAGCACAGTAAGTTCCGAGAAGTCTTTTAATTTATACAACAGCGGTCGTTCGCATTTAGCTGTCATAATACAAATGCAAATTTCAAACCAGTATAGTACTGAGATAGTTTGAATGCCATCGCACGCCAGTAGATGCGATGGCTAGAAACTAAAGAGAGATAGATATGTCAGGGATCGTCAAGCTATCAAGACCAAAAACACACTCACCTAAACAGGGAAAACCATTTGCGAGTCATTTGTGATAACCGCTTTCCAATGGGAAGCTTCAACTTCTGCATCTCGTTTACCGTTGTGTCCAACTGCGTCTTCAACCTCTGATACTCTTGCTTCAACAGCGGTAAAGATGTCTGGTTCTCGTTGGTCTGCTTCATGGCAATCCGTATTCGCCCGAGAACCTCTTGACGCCTTTTGACAAGATCTTCCATCTCCGAATAGAGTTTCTGTCCAGCAGACGTCGCAGGAAGCTTGGTGCGCATATCCACCAACTCCTGCTGGAGGAGAAGTGAACTTTTGGCATTGGCTTCGTCGATCAAAGGTTCGATCAGGTGAAGAGCGGATTCACGAGTCTGCAAAAATCGGCAGGTCGTAGACTGGCGGTCGAGCATCGATCGCCAGTACCTCGACTTCAGTTCAGCTTCTCTTAAGTTTCCTGTTTCTTCATCCACTTCGTCCCACATCGTCGTTACCAAGATGACACTGTGGAATGAATTCTTGCCACAAAGTTCCCCGAACATGCGTAAATTCTTTAGAGGCGTACCAGCCATCCGGTTATCAGATATCCGATGAAAGTAGAGAAGACCGCTCAGTAATATCTCTTTCTCATATCTGCGAAGCAAAATGTCAAACCACCTCATCCGATTGAGATTCAAGATACATACGTGGCTTTCAGCCAATCAGCCACCATTTTGAGAATATCAGCATCGGATTTGTTTGTGTCGTCAAATCCTGGAGTATCAACGAAAACGACGGCGCCGTTGGCCAATTCTGGGACGGACAGCTTGACAATTTTGATCTCGCTTGTGTACGACTCCAAGTCATGCCCCACGCCGGTGTCGAATCCAGTGGCAATTTTGATGAACTATGACTGATATTGGCCAGTGGAACCTCTGACGGATATGTCGAAATACGCACTGTGCTCTTCCCAGAACCAGTTGGGCCCATAACCCTGGAAACATTGAAAATCAATAAATGCAACAATAGTGGCGTCAAGAAGCGACCGACGCAATGATCACATCGTCTGGCGACAACTCCTCTGTCTTGACCTGCTTCGCTAAAGCCCCCTTCAAAAAAGCGAAAGGATTACCAATAGGTTTCCTCTCAAACATCTTCCCCAACACTAAATTTATTAAGCTATAAACAAGTCATCAATACTAAGCTTACCTTTGTCTTTTTTCCGTAATTCCTGCATAATGAAAATGTTTTAAATTTCAGGCGACGGGCAGTTGCTCCGACCACACGCACATTTTTTGGCTAGACGGAGTAATAGTAAGCCGCTGCATGGTCTTCGCTTCGAATGGCACGTACTTGTCCGTCTTGTCTTCTGAAAGCCTGGAAGACTGCTGAGAAAGGGATAGCTCGGAGCCAAGGGCGCCAGACTTTATAAACACAACGTCTTGATGCTTGACTTCCTGAGGCTCGATCTCTCCTTTTTCCCGATGCTTTTAAATGCATGTGTGTAAGGTCTCAACGTTGGGTAAGTAATCTCAAACCCACCCTGTTTATTGCAGAGAGATTTGTTTTTGTGCTGCATAATCAATGTCAATCGAAATGAGCTCTGTGCGACTTATGAAACACGTTACGGGAGTTTTCCAGGCGTATTGTTATAGACCCGCTGCGCTGTATACTCGCCATGGTCGTGTGTGTGCATATCAGGCTTGATGTCTTGAGGCTTAGTAGCCAGTTGAGCCTTGAAGGAGTTAGCTCTGGTGGGGCTGTGGTCTTCTTGAAGGTCAACTTTCTCCCTTTTCTGACGCTGGACTTCCTGAGGTTCGATTGCCTGGTGTACGGTTCCTGGATTAGTTCTGATTTCTTGGGGCATATTTGCTTGGGTTTTCTAAAATACTTGTTATAAATGTCGAGTTTGATATAATTTAAGGCTAACCCTGGCATTTACAGGCTTCATGGTCAACCTGTAACATCAAATCTCAATCGATGTGAGTCTTATTTCGACCGATCCATCACCTACGGCTTTGCACTAGATAGATCGTAATGGACACAGTGAAAAAATGTCAAGTAAAAAGAAGCAGTGCATACCTGGTCTCCTGATGCTTGAGAGTTTGATTCGGTGGGGGTTCGGGATCAGAGGTGGATTGAGTGGAAGAATTCTTAAGATGGAGAACAGGTTGTGCGACAGTGGGCTTGGTTTCTGGACGCTCATTTTCTCGACTTGAAGGCCTACTTTCTTGCCGCTTAAGTTTTCGATGGAGGATTGCTTGATGAACCGTACTCTCTGGCAGCTTGTTTTCTTGTGATTTACTGCCGAGGCACGAAGTATCAGTACCAGCTAGCTGGGTATTCTGCTTCGTTGACATCGATGGTTGGTTCGCGCGTCGTAGCATATGGGTATTGCAGAGTCTCAGGAGCAACAGCGGGTAGCAAGGAAGTCTGCAGATATAAACCGAACGAAATGTGCTTTCAGGACCAAGAACATGAGGCCGTGTCTTGCTGCAGCAAGGTGTCACTAATCCGGATATGGCAGTGATCCTCACAAAGATTGGATTGGATGTATTTGTCGGGTGCCTCAGGGTTTAACTTGGGGCACCTCCAACCTTTTAGTGCTAGATGCCAAACTGAGAAGTCGAAAGATCTCCTGCTAGTCCACATATGCAACGTCAGTGCATAGCACGACCTCAAACTGCCTTCGACTCAAGATCAGTCTCAAGATCGGATCTACCATCGATGAACCAGTGCGCGGGGGCTCAATTCATAATTTTTCGATCCTCGAGGAGCTAATGAGGCACACATGTGGTATAGAAGGCTAGGCTGTGTAAAAAGAGCAGTTCTGGATAGGACTGATCAGCCATCGTCAAAATCGAAACTATGGGCTCAGAAATCCTGACTCACATCCTCAACTTCTTCACCAAACGTGAACCGTTCGAGAATCTATCGCCGGACGACATCGTTATTGTGTGCGTGTTCACTACTCATTTATCGAATTTCTGTACCAACACTCGCTCTACGCCAGCGTTATTGGGTCAACTGGAGCAGGGAAGAGTACAGTGAGTGTGAATTGCGGTATGCATTAAGAAGTGCCATTCTCACACAGCAGACAAGTTTATAAACACAGCGGCGGGTGAGAGGCTGCTGGAGGTCAAGAAAAGAACGTCCGATGGGACGACACTATTATTGTCGCCTTGCACGGCTGAGATTACGCACGTGCGATGTACGTTTCAAGATTCCCGCCGAGTGGTCTTTGTCGATACTCCCGCATTCCCTGATCCTGATGGCATCCCCAGTTTGTTAGCAGAGAAGGAGGTAGGAGAGAAGATAGACGACTGGCTAAAGAGGGCGTGAGTGCTTTCGTCCTAATCATCTTTGTTGAAATATCTCACATACTTGCGTACACCATAACTTCGCACCAACAATTCTTCCAACTGTAGTTTCGGAAAACACATCGATGTAACTGGCATCCTTTATCTCCACAATATTACCAATAATCGCTTGACCGAACCACTACTCCCCCACTATGAGATATTCCGAAAGCTCTGTGGAAAGGAGTACCCAGCGAGCGTGATCCTCGTATTGACTATGTGGGAGAAAGTAAACCCCTCAGTAGGTCAGACCAGGAAGGATTATTTGACGAATCATTGGAAGAAAATGGTTGGCGAAAGGGCTTCGGTGTATTGCCACGATGGGACAAAGCAAAGTGCATGGGAAGTGGTGAAAGCCTTGAACGTCCTCTCGTGAGCTTTAATGAACAATCCACTAGCCGCACTTTTTGATTGTTACTGCTAGGCTGTCCCATATGCAGGAGAAGACAAGAGTTATAGAAGGGAGATGACCTTGGACTGCAGAGTCCTAATACTTTTTCCTTATTATCCGCGCACTGTTATAGCACTGAGTCTTCGCTATGAAATTCACTGCCGCTGGAATATTAGATCCGTCAACATATTAAACACCTTGTTACACTGCTCATTTGATCATCACTAATTTCTGGCGGAACAGAATCCATGAAGTGGCCCGAAAGGACGGGAGCAGGAGGATAAGTATTTCCAATAAAGAGCTTCAGTGCATCGTTCCACAGAAGCAGTGCACACATGTAAGTAAAGTCACTTTGAGCGATGGCCACAGCCCTACAAACGAGGTTACGAACACTTGAATGGTCAACGCACAGTATCTCATGTTCAGCTCCAGACGCTGTTTGTAGTGGCAGGAGTCAGAAAACATTTTGTCACAAATAATTAGGACACAACCGTGACGCCCAGGCAGCCATTTATAGCTCAGACTGAGTAAGAACTCCACGGCATTTCACTGTTGATTTTTCAGAACCCGGCAACTCACAGATGGCACGTCGAGCCGTCAGGAAAGGGCGGGAAAAGCATGATTTTTAGTTAAATATAAGGTGTTGATGCTAACTCACCACCACATTTTTGGGGAAGTTTCACGCAGCCGATGTACTGTAAGGTGCACAGAAAGCATAAAACATGTTGTAATATATGGATTCTGAGGGTTGCAGGCGAGACAGAAGCTGGAAAAACGAGAAAACTAGAAAAATGGTTTTATAGTAAGCCTGGAGGGTGCCACTGCAGAGCGATGTGTATGATGGGAAACGAACCATGAGATGAAAGAGACAAGGTTAAAAAAGGACTCTTATTGATGTAGACTACGTATTTCAAGGTGTAAAGAATGATGAAAATAAAATAGAAACCCGAAGAAATATAGATGTTGAATATTCCAATTTCATGTTTCTATTGTGTTTCTCCCCATTCCTTGTCAGATCATATCTAAAATTATACATACAGTATTGAAGATACAATGTGGAAATATATATATGAGGCAGACGCACCAGATTTATTGGGCGAAGGGGTAAGAGACAAGCAATACGCGGCGAAATTTAAACTCAGAACCGGCAAGCGATGACTTCAACTGGACAAATTTTTGAAATGTCAAAATCCTCTGCCGTTGGAGTTCTCGCCAACGCTACCCAGAGGTCTAGAAGCTGTTCATCAGATTTCGAAGTCATCCACTATTAATTGGAAGAAATAACTTGCGTGATCCTGCTCTATAAAACTCACTGCTCCACATAGTTCGAGACCGTGTTTTCAACACTGTTACTGAACCATTTCCTGCCGCTCCCCCACAGATCGGCACAGAGCTCCCCCATTACTTGATGTTTATTTATACCTGCCCGAGTCTTACGTAAGAGACGGTCGTTTTCGTGATCAGACTAAATAGGTACAAATGAAACTTGTTGTTCAACATTGATTGCAGTATTGGCAACGTTGCCAACGAATTCGATTAGGACTTAGTGCTTCAGTAAACGAGGAGAACCAACAAAAATGTTCTCTTCAGGATCGAGCATGTTCCTTTACAACGGTATCATGTTTCACAGTCTTAGTAGTGCCGTTATTCCAAGTGCTTACATGTCTTGTATCTAGAGGTTCGAAAATGGTTTACGCTCATGGTTATCTTCCTAGTGCCCACTCTTCTACTCATAAACGCCCCATTTGGCCGTTTCACTCCAAAAAATCAGAAAAGTTTGCTTCTTGTGGACGGAATCAAATCATGGATCGTTATGGAACTTGTGTCTCCTATGACATTCATTTATACATTCTACACTTCCCCTCTTACTGAGACGAGGGCGCCCATACAGTGGAATAGTCCTCAAGCCATCCTTGCGTTGTGTTTTCTGGTGCACTACGCCAACAGGGCAATAATAAACCCGCTTCGTACCCCTTCCCGTTCAAAGTCACATATCATTGTTCCACTCGCCGCCGTTGCTTTCAACGTCGTCAACGGCTCTCTTATGGGCTCTTACTTGTCCTCGACAGACGCCCGCACCTCCCTTAGTGCGCGTTCCCCGACTCCACTTTACGTGGGTCTGACACTGTGGGCTTTCGGCTTCATAGGCAACATCGTGCATGACGAGATCTTACTGAACATAAGACGCAAAGCCAATAGTAAAGGAAAAGGTAAAGCGGAGGCAGGAGAGCACTACGCCATTCCCCAGGGTGGGCTGTACACCTTGGTGTCGTATCCCAACTATCTATGCGAATGGATCGAATGGCTGGGATTCGCCATTGCCGCTTCTCCCTTTCCTTTTGCACTAGAGAGCATTTCTACCACATCCATCTCCTCAGTTTTTTCCCCCCTCCTTGACCCCAAATTCTACACTACCATCATCAAAGAACCAGGGCATCTTTTCGCGCCCAACCTTTCTCCGCCATGGATATTTCTCATTTCCGAGATCCTTCTCATGCTCCCTCGTGCATATCGTGGACACCAATGGTATAAATCCAAGTTCGGGAACTCATATCCCGGTCGAAGAAAAGCGGTCATTCCATTTGTATTATAAGCCGAACAACACATATCTACATATTCACTTATGAACATCCATCTGCACGACGGCCGGAATGGAGCACTCATCTAGTATACAGTTTCCCCACACTTTACTTGATAGCCCCTTAATATCTACTCACCTGTAGTATATATTTATGGAGATGGTTTGGCATGACATTCGTCTATAAATCTGACATATACATTCGAATTATCTGAGGACGGCAACCATTTGGTCTTCCATGAAGGATCAGATCACAGGATTAGGCAGGATTTTGGTCTCAATTGGGTCGTCTGACCTCGCAGGTTGGTTTGGACTGTCCTTCAAATTATGACTGCTGGACTGACCACCCTCTCTGGACGTGGTGACACCTTCGCGTGAATCTACCTCAGGCCTAGTCTCGCCTAGAATCTCATCAAATAGCTCCTTCGAGTAGCTAGCCCTGCTAGCCTCGCCCTCCGTGCGATCGGCAGCATCACCTTGAACATTGACCCTCTTCAAGATCCATCTCAAAATCTTCCGACTGATCCACTTCTCGCTGATCTCCAAGAAACGCCTCCCAACAGGCGGGTTTAACGCCCTCAATTCTTCAGCGGTCGACTCCCAAATTTGGGCCAACCTCTGATGTTCAGCTTGTATGGGTTGCAGAGATATAGTGTCTGCATTTGAACGATTCAACTCGGTTCGAATTTGCTGGATCACCTCCTGACGTTGACGGACCATACGCTCGGCTCTAGCAAATAGATGTCGTCCAGCAGAAGTTTCATTGAGCTTCTTTCCCATATCAACCATCTCATGTTGGAGGAGCAACGAACTTCGCTTGTTGGCCGCGTCGATCAAGGGTTGAAGGAGCTGAACAGCAGATTCGCGGGTACCCAAAAATCGACCAGTCGTGGATTTACGTTCGAGCATCTTATTCCAGTATTTCGTCTTCATCATTTCTTCTGCTGACGTTCCCGTGTCTTCATCGACTTCATCCCACATCGTCGTCACCAAGATGACATTTTGCAACGCATTTTTACCGCAAAGTTCTTCGAATATACGTAGATGCCTCATGGAGGTCGCAGCCATTTGATTCTGAGTGTTCAATATCCGGTGACAGTAGAGTAGACCACTCAGCAAAATATCTTTCTGATATCTACGAATATGAAAATTGAAAGCTGTCGTCAGCGCACGATAACGATATATTCAGCCAAAGCTCCAAGATGACATGACATACGTTGTTTTCAACCAATCAGCAACCATTTTGAGAATTTCAATGTCAGTCTTGGTTGTATGGTCGAATCCTGGGGTATCGACAAAAACGATATCACTGTCGGCCAGGTCGGGGGAAAAAAGTCTAACAGTGCTAATTTCACTGGTACATGATTCCAATTCATGTCCAACAGCTATGTTGGAATTTGCAATTGTATTGATGAACTTGATACGACGTCAGGTAAGAGATACGGGTCTGGCGTATAGTGGTGGAGTACGCACACTGCTCTTCCCAGAACCGCTTGGACCCATTACTCTATAGAGAAAACAGTTGTAAGTTTCGACAAATTCAAACCGGGAAGCAGCTCACGCAATGATCACGTCGCTTTGAGATAATTCCCTCATCTTTTCTTCCTTGGAGAAAGCCGGAGGACTGCCAGTGACTGTTTTGTTTGAGTGTTGATGTTCCTGTTTATCATAATAATGACAAGTTAGTTTTCTGGATGATGCGAGGTTTTTAAATGGATGCTAACCGGTGAATTTTTGGTGGGCTTCGCTCTATACATTTAAAGAGAAATATCCGGTGTAAGCATCGACAAATTCAAACCTGGAAACAGCTCACGCAATGGTCGCGTCAATTTTAGGCAATCCCCTCATCTTGTCTTCCTTGGGGAAAGCCGGAGGAGCGCCAGTGGTTGTTTTGTTTGAGTGTTGGTGTTCCTATTTATCATAACGATGACGAGTTAGTTTACTGGATGATGCAAGGTTTTAAATGGACGCTAACCGGTGAATTTTTGGTGAGCTTCGCCCTATGCATTTAAAGAGAAATCCGGTCTAAGCATCGACAAATTCAAGCCTGGAAACAGCTCACGCAATAGCCGCATCGCTTTGAGATAATTCCCTCATCTTGTCTTCATTGGGGAAAGCCGGAAGATTGCCAGTGGCTGTTTTGTCTGGGTGTTGGTGTTCCTGTTTATCATAACGATGTTTAAGTTAGTTTTCTGGATGATGCAAGGGTTTGAATCGACGCTAACCGGTGAACTTTTTGTGAGCTTCGCCCTATACATTCAAAGAGAAATCCAGTATAAGTATCGGCAACTTCAAACCTGGAAACAGCTCACGCAATGGTCGCGTCGCTTTGAGGTAATTCTCTCAGCTTGTCTTCTTTGGGGGAAGCCGGACGACCGCCAGTGACTGTTTTGTTTGAGTGTCGGCGTGTCTGCTTGTTATAACGATGATAAGTTGATTATCAGGATGGTGCGAAGTTGTAAATCGACGCTAACCGGAGCACTTTTTGTGAGTTTCGCCCTGTACATTTAAATTTCAATTGATATGACATGTTTTCGACCTATCAATTACATACGGCTTTTGGCTGCATGTACTCTCATTTGAGTCGTTGTTTGTTATATTGAAAAATGCAAAGGAGCTTTGGCTGCGCTTCGGTGCTTTTGGAATAGAGGATGCGGAGCTGGATAAACTCTATCATTTGACTCGTTCGGTATATCAAAAAGCGATAGGGAGCGTACTTTTTTTCATATTTGTATTTTTCAAAGTCGTCGGAGGAGATCTTGTCAGCGATGGTAGCTGAGTTACGCCTCGGTTCAAGATGGTCGTTATTCAAGTCGATGTGGCCTAATTGATGGCTAGACTGGCTAGTCAGTAACGGTCGAGTTGAAAATTCGCTCATGGATCCAGCTGAGAGGCGGAGATTCGTGGTCATGTAGGTAGACAACCTGCAGCCAGTGACATGGATCAGTTAATTTCAGCAACACTAACATGAGGCTAACACCCAGTGTCTACCATCTTGCAGAAGCGTGTCATGGTCCAGATCACTATTATGACAAAATCAGATTATAACCTTACTTAGCAGTGAATATTTGAATATAGATTCCGGAACCAACCCGCAATGTGCATCATGATCACCCTGGCAGGTGGCTACTGCATGCTCTATCGATTAAAAATAATGGACTTTGTGACTGATTATATAATTACTTCTTATGTGACCAATATCACAGCCAATCTCAACTTTTTACATTCATTTGATTTCAATGGCAAACCGTCGTACTCAAAAATCCAAAATTCAAAAAACTGATGAATACTCAGAGTTTGACTCTCAAGATTTTGACCTGTCACAAGAATCGATACCGAGTCCGAATGCTCAGGCTGAGCAGCAGAAGAAGTACGCGTTTGATCGTTTGTCCAATCGTTCATACCGTAGTTGTACCAAGTGTCTCATAAGAATCTCTCTGCTGATCAATTTTATTATTATCTATACTAGGATCTTGAAGGCCATTTCAGGCGAGTTGATAAAAAAAAATATAATAAAGCCCTAAATTTGTTTATTGGCTGCGTTGGGAACTACTAACATTGGCACAGAATTACAGAGGAAAGAAAAGGCAGAAAAGGAGAAGAAAGCCGAGAATCAGAAAAAATTCTTGCAAGTAATCGTAAAACATCTCAATCGTGATGTACACAATGCGCATATATCCAGTGCATTTCACTGTCGCTAACCCTAGAATTGCTTTTTTTGCAAGCTTACGAAGGCGACTGTAATCATTGAAGAAATTGTGAACGCCGTGTGAGTCTCCATCCAGATCGTATTCTCAAAAAATTCCTGTCCCACTATGACTTCTCCAGTGAGACCGAATTCAACGCCTTCACCTCCAAATACTCGGTACAAGAAGATAAAATTTATAATCTGTGGACGGAGATCCAAAGCGAGCAAGCCAAATTAGTGGTTCGTCCGTCAAAAGGTCTTTTAAAAGAATGTGACACCCCTGATCCATGCTTTCTAGGTTATCCTCAATGAGAAGCACCGGAGCAAAAAAAAGGCGGTCACCAGCTTAGCATCTGCCCATCTAACCGCTTTATCTATCGCGAATTCTGCGTACAATGGTACATTGACGCCCTTCTCTGTTGACCTCCAGTATTTGACAAAAGGTTGATTTCTCGACGTTGGTTGTGGTTCACAGAATCGCGAAAGACTATCGACAGCCTAATTCCGCCTTCCGCCTCAGACTCGGACTCAGACTCGGATATAACTGACAGTGATAATTAGCGCTTTCCGGGTCGCTTGCTTCATACCCGTTGGGAACTTCTTCTAAACGCTGTGGGGTTCAACTCGCTCCTTATCCTCTTGGCTCTCGGACATGCTGTTTTCGTTCTATATGGCTTGTATCATGATACTTTCTCATAACTTTGTAGGACTGTATACAGCCTCAATTTCCAGACGGATCTCGCATTGCTCGCAATCTACTCCTGTGGTAAGGGTACTTCTTGGTGGACTGGCCATCAGGTGCCGTCGATCTTCATAGGAAACTCCATTGTACCAGGGTTAAGAATTGGAGTGAAAAATAAAATGAATACTAAAATATAGCCAAGACAGATAGCGACAACAATAACAACGGTGAGGACAGAGGAACAACATTACTCTTTACTCTTTTTCTCCTTCTTCTCCTTCTTTTCCTTCTTTTCCTTCTTCTTCTTTTCCTTCTCCTTCGATGGCTCCTCCTGTTTATGAATCTCGTAAACCTCTCGTAAGCTGAAAGAAGGCGAAAATGCTTACAACCGTTGCAGCCTCGCTCTTTGCTTTCTCTTTCATTGCCTTTTTCAAGGCCTTTTTCTCCTCCTTTGTCAACTTCACCTTCTTTGATGAATGCTCCTCTATCTCTTCGTCAACGTCCATGTCGTCTCTCTTTCTCTTCTTCTTGTCCTTCTTTGGCTTCGCCGGCGTTGCTTCCAGGGTAGTTAGCGCTGGGCCGTCGACCTCCATGTTATTGTCATCCTCCTGCTCGTCAAGAGCAAGATCTTCTAGGACTCTGCGAATAGCGTCCGCATTCTTAGATGGTGGTGCTCCCGTTTCAAAGAAATTGAGTCGTTCTTCGACTTGAGCGCGAAGGGCTTCACCGAACTTGGCTGTTGGGTTTTCTGTTATTAGGGCAATGTCAGTGCATGCCCCCATCGTTAGTAGAGAAAAAAGACCAAGTACCAGAATAACAATCGATACGAGATGCAATTGAACATTTGTTGGCGAGGAATCGAGAGATACGACCTTTGTGTTTGGCACCCGCGCGACCGATAAAGGTTGAATGGTAAAGGAGACCATACTATGACCCCATGTTTGAGAAGACGGGTATGGGTGAGGCGAACTTGTTAGACGTACTTTTGGCGTGTTCCCTTTTGTCTTCAACGCTCTAAACAATGCCTTCTCAGCACCTAGAATCTGGACTGTGCTAGCAGGATATTTGCTCAGATTCGTCAAGCTACCAGCGTGACTAATGAGTCGTGCGCCCACACGCTCGCCTAGAAGAGCTGTAAGACTTGGTGCAACAGAGTTCATCTTCTCTGCTAGATACGACACCAATGATTTGCGGTAATCTGAGAGGGAGACGACTCGTGTGGCGAACGAAGATATGTTTAGCATATCTATATCTGAGAGACCGGATCCCATGGAACCACGGGCGGCGTCGAGGATGTTTTGAGCGACCGTTGTGTCATCGTCCAGAAGGGCGGCCAGGTCAGGTAGTTTATCCTCATCAAGGGAGTCTTTATCACCAATGAATTTGGCGACACGGGCATATTGGTGGTTATCGGGCACAAGCCGGATAAGTTCTGGGAAGTGATAGCCATACCACTCCCGAATACGCATGGAAAACAAGTTGACGTCCTTGTCCAGTTGATCCAATAGCGCAATGGCCTGAATAATCATGTTATCTATCCGGTTTACGTTGAATTTAAGTTTGGAGCGGGAGTAGGAGTGACCCAGGCCGAGTTGTGCTTTTGTGAGGTCGTCCGTCTGGAGACCTTTCAGCAGTTTGGAAGCGTGTAGTCGGATACCGCGTATGAGGTCTTGAGCGATCTCTGATGCGTCAATTCCGAAATCAAATACATCTCTTATGCTCTTCCCAAGTAACGGATCGGCAACGGCAAGAACGACAGTTGATTTTTTTGACGCTTTGGATAGGTTGAGTTCCAGTAGGTTCTTGAGATGATCGTTCAATATGCCTGGATGAGTCCAGATGAGTGAAGACCGCTGTCAACATAGAAAGTACTGTGACACACCTTCGGATACATCATTTGCGTTCTCCAAAGCCTGAGCAGCGCTTTTAAAAGGTAAAAAGCTCATCAACGACACCATTTTGCCGAACTTGGCCAGATCCTGGAAGGATTGTTGAACTACCTTGGACTTGGACCCAATGTTTTCCATAAGTTTCGCTTCAAAGATGGCATAGCCGGATGCTGACTCGAAGAGTACGTGAGTGACCATCTAGGAGCAGCAGCTTCTTTCCCAACGCTGTTCACGACGAGCAAGGAAATTTTATTTTTTTCTTCAGCATCTTCGACAAGTGACTTGTGCACATGACTTTGTCACTAGATCACGTTACAGAGCCTTTCGCACAAATCGAACTTTCTTTCACACTCTCAATAATAATATGAGCACTGGCGACCAACTTACTGGCTATATACCCCCGAATTCAGGTTGCTTATGGAAGTAATAAAAAACTAGAAGCGCAGGATTTTACCTGGGCTGACTCCAATGACAGCGATCCTCGGTCATTCTGGGACTTAAAGCTTTTTCATCAGACTCTGATGGAGAGGTTTACTACTAGTTAGTAGACTTGGAAAGCTTCATGAAAATTTCAAGCTCCCAAATTACACCACGATGTGTAAATTGTCTCATCAGCAGTCTCTGGTTCTTTGCATGTCACTTCTCGGCGGCAGTTGCATCCGTATACTACTAGTAGTCGACACTGCTCACAAGACTCTGCTCCCGAACGATAAGCGGACGCTTTTCTACCCATGCTACATATCGTAAATCTAGCACAATCTCCCAAATCCCAGACATCTGTATCGACTTGTTGGCACGAGTCGCAATTTCTGCACCTGACCAGGTACAAACCGTCTTTCCTTCCCTCACCATGGGTCGCAACAGCTTGAAGGTCTTTGGGTCGGTGCATTTAGCAACGCACTAGCCAGTTTCATGTATGTGAGTCAATTAAATAGTCTTTACAGACCCACGGATTTCTGGTTAATGATTATTCCCGGATGCGACCGAGGTCTAGTCTTCAACGCTTTGTACACTTTTTACATTAATAAATGTTCCTTGGAAATCATATCGTTTCCTTGATTTATTTTGAAGAATTTCGACACAAGCTAAGCGCCATAGCTGTTGCCCACTGGCTTACTCGTCGATTTAATTAGACGGTTCAGTAAGCAGGACAGGCGCTGGCTGTTGTTGAACCGATGATCACATTCATAGCAGTGGATTCTATCACATTGCACCACAGTTAACTTGGTAATATCACAATGAAATCATCATGCTTCCAGAGAGAGAATATGACTGGCTGATATGCGTAGTAGTCGGATCAAGTGCATCGAATCTTGTCAATCTGGACTCAGAGAACTACCTCGTGTCGCCCCACATTTCCATGGCTGATCAATCGAGGAATCTATGTTCTCAGAACCATGGACCGTACTGGACTCCTATGGTCACAGGTCGCTAGAGCGAAGAGCAAGGCATGCCTCGAGGCGCATTTTTAAAAGTCCTTTGTGAGTCTGTTTCTTCCATACACGTGCGGACTTTTTCCGAGAAGAAAGACCGCATTTCGGGCTCGGTAGCTGTGACCATTACCACCAACAGTGTATTTCGCATATAATGCAGACCTCCGGAAATATGGCAGGAAGAGGGATAAAATTGAGAGCACGTAAATCACGGCTGAGGAATCACAGCCCTCTAACTCACGGATCTCGACAAGCCCAATGCACAGTGATACATTGTATGATCAAGTCGATCAAGGCGAGGTCACCTCATAAGCGAGCCTGAGCACAAAAATAAAATAAAAAATATCAAGAACTCGTGGAAGACATATCTCTTTTACGGCACAGCCCGAGGGAGTTTTGAACATTCGTGAAAGATTCCAATATATCTGATGAACCTCTGCTCGCCTGCTGGCTGCAATCGCAATAAAATAAGAACTTGAACTAGTGAAACATATCTTTTATTACATTCTGGAGAGTCCTGAACATTCTAGCATTTTCGTAAGGATTCCAAGGGAGATGACATCTTCTAATGGGTCTTTGTTATCTTCTGACCATGAATTCAGACAGATACTTAGTTCTTTTTTTCCCCGGAATCCGGCTCTAGGTTCAAGTTTGGGTATCTTCTCTCCCGATCTGACATTCACAAAATGTTGAATCACCGTAGCACCATAATTTCGTACCCTAATACCTTTCTTTGGATTGACATAAGTATAAAGTGGATTCGGTAAAACCATGAGTTTGAAGCGTATGCTTTCTCCTTATCCATTAGGGCAAAGAGATAAAGAAGCATATCACATGATGTCAATCAGGACAAATTTTGCAGAGGTTCCATTTTTGTATTTTATGACCCAACTCCCTTTTCGCCTCGTGGTGGCCAGGCCTGCTCTTGTCCTTCTGGCCAATTATAAGGCAGGAACTTGACTGTGCATACCCAGGGGGTGATCACTACAAACAGAGCGCCAAAAACAACCTTGGGCCAGGTATTTATCGCTTCTTTCAAGGGTGCGGTTCAAAGAAGGAGGCACTCATCTTGATATCGTGTTTGTATCAACAGTCACCCTCTAACCTCGTGGCCATAGCTGAGGTCTTTTAACACCATCTTTTCACGAACTCCTACGCCCCCCATCATTCTGGCCACTTGTTTCTCTACTACCATGTTCAAGTGGCGTAGGAGCAGCAAGACTCCCCAAGAGCCAAAAACGCCCAAGTTGCCGACCATCCATCTCCCAGATCCACGATATGCCCCCATATCCTATCATCAGCAGCAATATATTCCAAATCCACATTTGAACTATCAGACTGCTCCTCCGATGGCACCGATGGGTGATCCATGGTATAACCTCCACGAGCCACCATCAACAAAACCAGCAAAATCAAGATCAAGGACAGTATCAACCCCCAGTCAGGTAAAAGGTATGTTGGACGGGCCACCTCTTGTGTGGTTTTTGTTGACCTATATGTGAAGCCCCGACGCCGGTTTGGCCTCATCCTTCACAAGGCCGGCTCATTCCTAATCCGGAACATTCGAATAGGATGTCGAGGGCCAATTCCACTCAAGCACATCTCACACCAGTGGGGGGTATGTACCTGCTTTTTGCCTTTTATTTTGATGATTCAATAACATGCTTCTAGTACCGTCGGCGGCCTTCCTTGAAGAGATGGCTCAGAGGAAAGCACAGGAAGCATCGCTGGCCGATATACCGGTCCCCGTTTCCCAATACAGTAAGTGTGCGCGCCGCATTTCTTGAAGAGATGATGCAACGTTCATGTGCAGCCAACCCTTTTGTGGACAAAGATACCCTGAGAGCGGAGGCCTTGGCGAAAAAAATGGGTACAAAGGTCTCGATACGTAAGCCCGTCGCACCTCTTGTTTATAATATACAATTTGATGGAAAATTCTGTGCAGTTCCTTCGAAGGCTTTCCTTGAGACGCAGGCGGAAAGGGGACAGGCAGAAAGGGACAAGGCAGAAAGGGAACGGGCAGAAAGGGAGCTGGCCAAAAGACGAAAACATCAATCATATGAAGATTTTGCGCCGATCTCAATAAGTGAGTTGGATCGTGCTCTCGTCGTAGTAAATATTGACCCGATTTTCCGGCCCAAGTGCCAACTTCAAAATGTCAAATTGAAGAACTTCGTGAGAGAGGAGTTTCAGAGAACATGTTATCCCATATACGACAAGGTAATGGCGATGGTTCACCTAATCTATAGTTTCTCATGATTTAAAAAAAATTTAGAACCATCGAAGGCGTATCTGGAAGAGCAGGAGGAACAAAAATCAGGTGACTCGACATTCTCTGTACTTTTGCTCGTCGTCTGAGGCCAAATTCACCAGCGCGGGCGCGGATGCCTCTCAAGTCTGCTATGAAGAGATCTAGTTCCTTGAAACCAGCGTTGAAGTCTATTCTTAAGAAAGGTCCCTTTCATGGTGACATCTCGCCCGAGTTTTTGCAGGATAGAACGTAAGATCTGACATTGAAGTTTTAGATGAGACGAAAGCCTATTCGGATAACGAATCAGCGAAACGTGAGCGAGGTACGAGAGATGGACTACTTTTCATAGTAATCATCCCTGATAGAACCTAACGCAGATCGTCGATCATCGCAGCAAGGTGAGTATCTCGCTGGGATTGGTAAGAGGCCCTTTGTCTGAGCGCAATTTGAGTCCCCAAAGGCGCCGTAAGATCTTCTTTCACTCCATCCGCCGCGCCACCTGTGGAAGGTTCGTGTGTTGTGAATCCAATGAGGTCTCTGATGCCCATTCCATCTTGGTCAGAGAAGCAAAGAGGCTGGTCTTCACATTATGTGGAACCCGCGATCCGTGCACCCGTCCATGAAATTCGTACGTTGTTATTTCTTTTCAAGCGCAAGATAGGGTCGCTGATGTGGATGACGAAGACCCGTCAACCTTCAGACCTACACACTCAACGTCGACAGGTTCGACCGATAGTGCAGGTAGGCTGTCCGTCCATGTTTGATTGCAAGTTTAATTAGTAACCCTGTTTCAGGTCATGACTATCCTCGTTCCCGTCGTGCAAGTTACACAGACCGCCGCTTCCCCGCGTCGAATTATATTCGACCATACATCCGAGAAAGTAATGACCCCACTTTAATTTTGCTTGCTTTCCCTTGTTGACGAGATTTGATCTAGTCTCACCGCAGCTCATTCACCCGCAGACGCCAAGCCATGTAGACCTATCATGGCCATTAGTCGAGTACAGCCAACGGAGATCCAGGGGACAGCCGTTAATTACATTCGACGCTGGCTTTAACCCTCGCTCCGAAAAATATGCTGTGAGAGCCTTCAGACCAGGGGACTACGTATCTTCACCACTCAGCCGGCAAGATTCCGTAATGCACATCTCTGAGACTGCCTTTGTCAATTGGATTATCATCACCTGCGATAAGCTGCCACTCTGGCCCATCAAACTCAAGCAGACGACCAACCTCAGGGTTATCGATATCTTTAGGGCAATCTATGATACTTACGCACAACCCTTGACCCAGGAGGAATTGATGCACTGTGGGAAACATACCATCGAACGCTGTGAGGCTGCTTTCAAACAACGGTGTGAAGATGGTCCCGAATTGGCCTGCGTGGTAGAGAGGAAAGGAATGCTGCGTATTGATTTGCTAAGGGGTAGGCGGATTTTCAAAGGTCTTTCTCCGGACAGAGGCAACGTAGGCCATTATAAGCTTGTTTTCGACGATGAACCACGACGTTCTTGAACCCGATTCTTCCTCCAATTTTTTTCTTCGTTTGACGCCTTTTGACGACTTTTTGACGAAACCTTTTTTTCCCTATGGTCGTCTAATTTACCTATTCTCGTGAGTTTAACCAATCTCTCCTTTATAAATCAAGTGCTGAACAACTCACCTTCAGGGAATTATTTGTATTGTGCCAGTTGTCTTCCATTAGTCACACCCCTATCCATCTGTATCTGTCTTTCAATCTTTCGTCGATGCATCTGCTGTCTGTTATTATGCATACCCTTGTTCACTTTCTTCTTCATCATCACCACTCAGCTATCCATATGTTCATTTCGTGTACTTTCATACTCGCTCCTTCCTTCCCTCCCCCTTCCCAGTCATTACGCTGTCATAGTTCCCTTGGTTTGCCTCGGGCCGGTTTTTCGCATGTTGTTTGAACCCAATACCCCCCTTATGTTTGATTATAATCATGTTCACCAAAGGCCGGCCCCTTTGCGTACGTGAACTCCATGAATAGGACTATGGGTTTTTGACGGATGTCGGAACTTCCTCCCTGCGTTAAGGAAGGATCAGAAGCTAGCGAATGTTTTTTTTCTGTTCTTTAAATGACCGTAAGAGCTCTCTCATTCAGTCAAGTCAAAATTGCCTCACCTGTGGGGTTATTTAGTACACACACCACCCCCTCGTAGACAACCTTGCCCACAACCTGTCTGAAAAAGTTGATGGTCCTTTCTGGTCCTTTCTGTCTATGGCACTTGGAAGCAACCATATTCGTCCGAGCCATTCTGCACAGGTCCGTGATCCTTGAACAGGGCTTCAAGCTCAAGCTTCAAATCTTCATCAGAAAATTTACTATTCGAGTACATCAATCCATCGACTCACCTTCCAAGGTCCTGATGGACTATTTGAACGAGTCCCTGGGGGACCCGTATCCATATTCAGCTTAGCCCAAAACACTCTTACTTACCCAGCCAACCTCCCGTATCTCTACATCGATCCCCCTAACTCTTAGCCAAGTTTCATCATGGCCCTAGAATTCCAGTTGAAGCATTCCCAATCCAGTATGAAATTATATACTCTGAACCGGGGCATTTATAAGTCCAGACACATTTGCACCCTTTGACATGACGACCTATGGAGCACCAGCACAAAACCAGAGCCCGATGTTAAAGGTTCAGCCTCGCGTCTGAGCATCGACACGAGGACCATCCCAACAAAACAAAGACCGATCATGACAGGCGAGCTACAAAATGGCCGTATAGAACGGCGGAAACCCCCCTCATACAAGTTCGTTATCTCGACTGCGATTAACTTGCCGATATAGGCCGATCTGAAGTGGGTACTTCAGACTTCTGCATCGAAACCCATTCTTTTGGGGATTACACGTGGTTCTTCCTCTCCACCCATGACCAAAGCAGAGTCCATGGACATGAAAAATAAAGGACCATATCAGAGCCTGCTACTGCAAGCTGGAGAGTGCTCCTTTTCTAAACATGAAAGTACTTGTACTCACCTTGACGTCATCGTACCATCCCGACTTGTTACAGCACATATTTTGATCATTGCGTCTTCCCCCCCAAGAAGGAATTTAGTCTGATCAGAGAGTAGAAAATGACATCTGTGCGATGTTGATAGATACCCGAACGAAAGTACGTATAATTGACATCTGTACAAAACAAAAAAAAAATTTGTGCGTCACCAACGCGTTTTGCGATAGTAGTTTTTCCAACTCACAACATCGTTGGCATCATAAAAATTAAAAAAAGAGTGGCAGGGGGCCTGCGGCGTGTTATGGATAGAATAACAGCGCGGCGCTGCCCACAACACGATAAGGCGATATCTGATGATGATGTGAGAAAAAGAAATCTTTGGACAACTGACAGAGAAGTTCAAAAAACGATCACTCCAAAACCAACCTGCTGATCTCGGTGAGATATGTATGAGCTCGGGCTGAATTTGGTGTACTTCATTACAATCTGATGGATACTTTGCTGATCGTTAAATGGGTAACGGATTGGGGTGACGCCTCTAAATTGCCTTTGACAAGTGTAGGCGTGTTTTTGGTATCAATCGTCATCGATCTTACCAAGCCAACTTGTCACCGTAGCAGGGGACCAGGAAAGTCCCGAGTAGAAGACCATTTAATAAAGTACAGTATAGCCGACAGACTGGGTGATAATGGAACTGAGTCGCAAGGTGGGTTGTAGCGAGCCAGGACAGAGGGTGAACCAACAGGAGAATACTGTCACCTTGAGGTCATGTCAATCCGCCGAGTCCTGTAACTAGTGATTCTCCAGAGCAATTCAAGAACAAATTTCCAACTCAAAAAGAACTCCCGCCAGTCCGTAAGAAGGATAGCAGGGTGGACCAAGGACCCTGCCAGGGTGTTTTGACTTATTAGGGCATAGTCGACTTGGGACGTCGTCCCACTCGTTATCGTCAGAGAAAAAAGAGAGCAGGGAGATGGGGGGGGAAAGGGAAGAAAGGTGACACAATACGCCGCTCACACCACCATGACAGCTATACTCGTATACGCAGCCAGTGACTCAGTGAGTTCGTATTGTCGGCTAAATGGGGAACATACGAGATCACGTGGATTACTACGCAAACACAGTTTTTTGGGTTTGGCTTCGGCCTGGTTTCCTTAATAAGTATGGCTATCAAGGAACAAATTGATATTTTTATTCTTAACGCCGGCTATACATTACGAGAAGAGGGAGAAGAGATGAAAATAAATTAAAAAGCATGAAAAACAGCGCATTTTCGACACAGTTCATTGATATCGTCAAGGAAAAAAAAATCTCTGCAGACAGATCAGCGTTCAAAGTTCAATGCATGTATGGTATATAAAAAAACAACTCACAATATACCAGAATTACAATTGTTACAGGTCTTCTTTTTAAGAATGTGAATGTTTGTCGTGTATGAATGGAGTGGTGGGCAGATGAGAGGAGAAATACATAGAAGAATGAAGAAAATTAGATGAAGATGAGGATGGTAGTGCTAAATGGATAATGCAATGACGAGAAGCCATGGTGGTAGGTAACAGATGGAAGAAGAAAGAGTCGGGGAATCAAGGGACAAAAAAGAAGCGAGTTAAACAAGGTCCTTTTCTTTGCGTGTCTAACGCTCAAGAAAGCGCCAATACACCCTCATCCCACTCCTGCTTCGTCACGCACCCCGAATTCCGACAAATCGGACACGAAACCTCAACATCACCACCTTCAATAACACTGACATCCGCACCGACCGAGGCAACCCTCTCGGCACTAACAAGACAGCCAGGATGAAATGTATGCATGCATACTCCTTCTGATTTGCCGTCCAGCGCATGGTTCTTGCTCATGATGACCAACTGTCGCAGCCCAACGGCCTTAGTTTCATCGGTGACAACTGGGTCCTCATCCGATGGTCCAACCCCGCAGCTCATATCATAACACCTCAAGCCAGCATCTCTCTCCCTCCTCTCAATGCGTTGGCGCAATGTCGGTCCAGGAGCAGGAGGTAATGTCCATGCTTTCTTCACTCTTTCCTGACCACTACCAGCACCGCCGTTGACGTTCGAGTTCGCAGCACCATTAGGATTAAAAATGGGAATTTGATCAAATAAGGCTCCGATGTTGGTAAATGGACCGATGGTGACGTTGCCAAACGCGAACTGAGCTTGTCGAGGTCTTCCACCATTATTATTATTATTGGCATTGGTGGGATGATTAGGTCCCTCTGCTGGCTCCTGGCCTGCTTGAGGTTGAGGTTGCATTTGAGGTTGCGGCTGAGGCTGAGCATCTTGACCTTGAGCTTGCTGAGCTTGTTGACGTGCCTGCTGCTGGGGACCTCCCATCAAATTTGTAAACATCTGCGCGACGAACTCATTCATCGTCCTGCCATCCTCTGGCCCAAAATTGCCTATATGATTGCCAATATTAAACCCGGCGTTCAAGCCAGCCATGAAAGGCGCGAAGCCTTGCCCCTGCTGCTGCTGGGGTGGCTGCTGCTGATGTGGTTGTGGTGGTGCGTCACTTGGAGCATCAGCTGCTGTTCCTGTAGTACCCCGTTCCTGCCGTTGCGCCCGACCCTGCTGTGTCTGAGTCCCAGCTTGCGCTTGTCCTCGCACATGTCGAGCCGCATGATTCAAAAAATTCAGAACCTGAGCAAACTCCTCTTCGTCCTGTGCCGCAGTAGCAGCAGGATTGGAAGCAGGATCTGCATTCAGTCCAATCTCACCAAGTCCCAAGAGGCCACCTTGGTCTACATTCAGATCAACAACCATACCCATCCCTTCATCAATATCCATCATCACATCGTCTTCATCTACGTCTAACAGCTCTAGGTGCCCGTCGGGATTATCATCCCTCCTCATGCGATCAGCTCGCCTACCCAACACAGTCGATCGACGGAAATTTTCAACTTGCTCAGCTCCAAGATCTGAAAGTAATTGTTGGATCAGCTGCTCATTGGCATTGGTTGTGGCAGCAGCTCCCTGAGCATCTACAAACGGATTGGTTGGTACGGCTTGGTCTGAGTTGGCGTCAGCGTTGGCAGTTGTGTTGGCAGGGGCAGGGGCAGCTGGTGGTGCGGGAGCTGCTCCTTGAGGTCCTCTCTGGGCTCCGAATTCAGGCATATGCGGCAGTTGGATGCGGAAGTGTGGAAATGGTAGACCGCCTTGGGGGAGTGCTGGTACGGAGGGTGTTGGAAAGAGAGGTGCATGAGATATATCGCAAGGGAACGAGAGGGGAACGAGAAGGATGAGGGAAAGGAAAAGGAAAAGGATCGCAAAATATGAGTATCTCGTTGTGTAACTAGGCGCATACACTCACTTTGGGGGGTATTGGCATTTGCATTGACATTGAGAAGTTGACCTTGACCCGCAGCAGGCGGTGCTTGTGCATTTGCTGTGGATACGGGATCAACTTCGGGTAATTCAAGAGAAGAATGAGGGTAATGATCACCATTGCCTCCAGTTTGCACACCCACCCCAACTCCATTGCCAGCAGAAGGAAAAGGGAAAGGGATAGGTATGAGCGTAACCAACCCATGTGCTGTTTGGATCGTCCTTGGTACTAGAGGGTCATTTTGTCTTGGTCGTGGTACCTGTGCCTGCGCTTGAGTGCCGCCTGGTGTAGGGGCTTGAGGAGGCACAGGGGGAGCCTGGATTCCATTTCCTTGTTCTTGTGCTCCATCTCCTTCGTCTTCGTCACCACTTTCGTCTTCGTCTTCATCCTCCTCTTCTTCGTCCTCTTCTTCGTCGCTGTCGCTCAAATCTTGCAACCCGGGCATCGTATCCCAATTGTCTGCACCTTCCTGAGCAGGAGCATGGATATCAGCATTTGTAGCGCCACCTCCCGGTGTGGGAAGTGTTTGAGTAGTAGGTTGGGAAGATGATGGGGTGGATGATGAAGGCGTCGACGATGAGGTTGGTGGGGGTTGTGATTGGCTGCGGGGCGTCGGTGTGGGATGGACGTTGAATGCTGATGTTGCATCAGGAGTCTGCGCACGGACTTGAACAATGGGTGATTCTAATGATGATAGAAAATTTAGAACATGTTCGGAAACTGAAGGGACAGGTTCAGCGGCCGTAGCGGCGGCGCCTGCAGGAGGACCAATTCCATCCCGACCTGCTTCATTTCCTTCTGTATCCTCCAAATCACCCCTTGCCGCCGCCTCCGCCCTCTCTCTGTCTCGGCGTTCTCTCATTCGCCTCCTCCAAGAAACGTATGTTAGATTCTCGGGGTCGATATTAAACCTACAAGTCGGACATGTCGTCTGGCGCGGTCTCGAGAACCAAGGGATTAGACATTCTGCATGGAAGACGTGGGCGCAAGGGAGAGATACAATTTTAGCAGTGCTAGGTCTCCAGGCTTCATTGCTGCTCGTGGCTTGAGTTCGTTCGTTTTCCTCTTCCTTTTTCTCGCTTTCCTCATGCTGATGCACATCTTCCTCACAACTATTACCACCCAACAACTTATCCCAACAGATTGCACAACCGCCGTCTCCACCTTTTGACTCATCCTCCCCCATTCCTCCCCCAGTTCCTCCAACCTTTTCCAACCGCCTCACCAACCCCACGGGTACCTCCTCTAATCCATCCACGAGCTTCCTAGCTCTCTCCGGATCTTCTTTCTCTCCAAACCCGCTACCATCGAGGTTGAACCCAAAACCAAGCCCAGCAAGGTTAGCTAGATTGAAACCTCCAGCAGGGATATTGAATCCGAATTGAGCAGCTGGAGGGGTCTCAGCAGCACCTTGATCAGGATTGTTACCAGTAGCAGCTGGAGCAGTGGCACCAGTCGTTCCTTGTGCACCGTTTTCACCTAGACCCATAGCCTGGCCAAAAAGGCCGAATCGAGTCATGAAATCTGCAAAGTTTGCGTTTGGGGGTAGTCCATTCTGGGCGTTAGGGTTGACATGGTCAGGGGCGTTAGGGGTAGGTTCTCCGTTCGGTGCTTGAGCTGCCTCACCCATGTGGAAGGCTGGACCAAGCCCAATGTCCAACGTGACTGAGAAACCTTCAATGATGGTGGAATGTCGTCCGTGGGGCTGATTGTCCGGAGTATTCCCGTCCTGATGGGGCTGTGGTGCTGGCACCGGACCTGCGGAAGGAGGAACGGGATTGGCGTTCCCAGCATCGTTGATGTTGTCATTATCATTGTTGTTGTTGGACATCATGTGCTGGAAGAAGCGGAAAGGGTGGCGAATTGTTGTTGCTTCATCCACAACTGTGCGGTTGAAAATAGGTGCTTGACCTCGGAAGCGGGTGCCAGGCGTTGGCTGCGGAGCGGCGGTTGGCATTTGGGGTGATACAGGAGTTGATGACGAAGGGCCCGCTGGAGACGCAGTGTTGGCAGAGTTTCCAATGCGCTGGGAAGGGTGTCTGCGATCCCTGTCCTCATCTTCGTCATCTTCTACCCTGGCGCGCCTATTATTAACCGCTGGTTGGTCTTGGGATATGTGCGAAGGAGGAGATGGATTAGGGACAGTATTTTCGCTCAAATGGTGCTGGTTGATAGTCTGCATCTCGACCTCGTGAGCATCTCGGTCTGATTCAGAGTCGTGGTTATTGTCACGGTCTTCGTCAGATAAGGACGTAAGAGGTGGCATATCGGAATCTCCGCTACTCATCTCCACGTCTGCGGTCGTTTCTTGCTGCGGTTCAGTATCATGCGATCCTGTGGCATCTAGAGGAACCAGCTCTGGCATGTCTTCGTTATCGGCGTCGTCACCAGGATGTTGGGCTATGAAGACATGGATAGCGTTCTGAAAACGGCGATTATCCATGGTGGTGATGGTACAAAGGGAAGAATTGAATTCTGAAAGGCAGAGTCCGGTGCTGGGATACCTTTGTTTGTCTTTGTTACTCGCCGCTACCAGAATATGCTAGAAATACTGTGGCATCAGTACGATCTTATCCTTCCACTTACCTGTTTGTTCTTGCGACGTGTTCTGGGCAGAGGTTTGACTGATTCGACTGTAGACCCGAGGTTAGCTAGACTCTCATTGTGATATCGTCTCTAGGAAGTGTGCCTCCTTGTACTTAGGTGTTCAACAAGTGACCAAACTGATAGACCACGATGCTTGGTAACCTAATTGTGGCGCTCCCACAAGTTACATTGACAATACAGTCAATACAGTCGAACCCCTCTTAACGCATACCCCTTGGTGGATGGCCCAGGGTATGCGTTATGAGGGGTGATGTGTTTGGAGAGGTACGCCAAAAATAGGTTCGAAAAATCACCAAAAAAATCAGAAAAAATCAGAAAAAGATGGAGCTGCAGATATGTGCTAATTTACGGTACAGAGGCAAATGTAGACCAGTTTTGAGAGTTATATATAAGGTAACATCTATGATTTCTTGAAAAAGTTAGTCAAAACAGCATTTTTCATACCCCGGGTTTCCTCAAGGCGGAGCTGCCTATTGAATGAACCCAAAAGTCCTTCAATGTTCCATGCCATAGGGTCATTCAAGTCGTTGGTGTATTTTTCGATGGTTGATACTGCCTTGAGGACGTCACGACGCGTCGGAAGAGGCTCAACAGGATCATTGTCAACATCATCACCACCGTTTATGTCAATGTTCTCACATGCCAGTGTTTGTCAGAAGATGAGATGGTTTCCTTCTGAGCAAGCTTCGCATTCAGTCCATCTTTGCGAACTTTGAAACTCTGTGTAATTATAGAAAGACCTTTCTTGAGCACGTCGAGCAGTTTTTGAGTCATAGAAGCAATACTTTAGTTCCTGAATGTTCATTTTCGAGTTGTTTGCCTCATCCGGTGGCACATCAATATGATGGGCCCAACAGCAAACTAATTACATGACTGGTCTATGTCTAATATAGTAGGCATACCTATGTGTTTTGCCCGCCAAGGGGTATGTGTTATGCATTATTGCGGACCTATGCATTATGCTGTGCAATTCCCCGCCCCATGGTGGACAGATGGAGCTATGTGTTATAAGGGGTTATGCGTTATCAGAAGTATGTGTTAAGAGGGGTTCGACTGTAACAGGCTCGTAGATTCGTCGTTGATTGTCCATCATTCTATTGTAATCGTACCTAATCAGGCAATGGTGATGATTTCCCAAAGGCTTATACTATGAATGTTGAATCCCAGTGAAAATCATCTCTGCACAATTCTATGGCCTGCCCAGAGCTGTATATATTGGTGCTGGAAGAGTGATCTGCTCCTATCTGTGGTCCTTCCAACATTGCTGGAACACAATTTCTTTTGAACTTCTTTGATGGTGGTGCAAGGGGGCCCCGGGATTTGAATGCCGGACCGGGGGTAGGGGGGGGTCCTCGAGCTGTTAAAAAAATTTGCTACTTAAACCCAAAAGTGGTCGGATGGCCGTAAATTTTGCTCTCAACTGCTCTTCAGCTATTCTAATGTGCTTTACACTGTGTACAGACACAATTCTGACCTAGAATTAATAAAATTTGGAATTTTTCTTCATTTATGACAAAGAACATGTGACTGGCCAAAGGTCCAGGGCAAC
>Ga0193743_1000452_pt1 | contig 32419 bp, 54 predicted proteins | sample L2c2metaG_FD_143038 | JGI IMG/M metagenome (GOLD analysis project Ga0193743, IMG submission 143038) | Soil microbial communities from a riparian zone of the East river system, Colorado, United States - L2c2 | ecosystem: Environmental > Terrestrial > Soil > Riparian zone | place: USA: East River...
GCTGAGCAATGACTGGTATGGTCTTTCGGTCGCCTATCCGACGACGACAGATGCGGACATCATCGCTGTGGCAGGAACGATCGAGGCCTCCAGCCCGCAGCGGTTCTTGGTTGCCACAACGAACAACGCCAATACGATCAACCCTGGAAACACGACCGACCTCGGCAGCGCACTGAAGGCGCTCGGCTACAACAACAGCGCGGTGCAATATTCGATTTCCAGCCCGTATGCCGCGGTAAGTCTGTTCGCGCGCCAGGCCTCGGTCGATTTCACCGCCAACAATTCGACCATCACTCTGATGTATAAACAGGAGCCCGGCGTCGCTCCGGAGGTGCTCAGCGAGACCGCGGCGGCGGCGCTGCATGCCAAGAGCGTCAATGTCTTTGTCGCCTATCAGAATGCGACCGCGATCATCCAGTACGGCACTGTCGCTTCCGGCCAGTATATTGACACCATTGTCGGGCTCGACTACATCCAGAACGCGATGCAGACCGGGATTTTCAACGCGCTCTACACGACGCCAACTAAGCTTCCACAAACCGACGCCGGCGTGAACCAGCTCGTCACGGTCGCCGAGTCGGTACTCGCCCAGGCGGTGTTCGACGGCCTGGCGGCTCCGGGTGTGTGGACGGGACCTTCATTCGGTGCGCTCTCGCAAGGGCAGATGCTCGCGCAGGGGTTCTATGTATTTGCCCCCTCGGTCGACACACTGTCCGCGGCCGATCGGGCGGCTCGTAAATCGCCGCCACTGCAGTGCGCTCTCAAGCTGGGTGGAGCGATCCACACAGTGGATGTAATTATCAACGTCAACCAATAGGTGAAGGGACTTTTTAAACCATGCCTGCATATAGCTTTCTAAATTGCCAAGCCACGATCGTCGGCCCGGGCGGCGCCTTCTCTCTGGGTAGCGGGTCGGCTACGGCAGAGGAGGGCATCGAGATCACCATGACGGTCGAGAAAGGCACCCTCACGATCGGAGCGGACGGCACGCCGATGCACAACCTGATCGCGGACAAGTCGGCCGCTGTGATCGTCCGGCTGTTGAAGACGAGTCCGTACAATGCCAAGCTGATGGCGATGTATGACTTCCAGTCGCAGAGCAGTTCGCTCTGGGGCCAGAACGTCATCAACGTCTCCGATCCCTCTGTGGGTGACTCAACGACATGCCGGTCGGTCGCCTTCCGAAAGAAGCCGGACATTCGCTACGCCAAGGAAGGAGGAATTATGGAATGGGAGATGATCGCCGGCTACGCCGATTCCATTCTGGGGATCGCCTAGCCCATGCTCGAATTCGATATCTCCGGCAATCACTATCGCAGCGGGAAACTGGGCGCGCTGCAACAGCTTCATGTGTCGCGGCGCATCACCCCGCTTCTTCCCAAGCTACTCCCGGCCGCCAGCCTCGTTTCCCGCACTCCGGATGCAATCAAGAACATCGACCTGCTGGCAGCCGCATTCGGGCCGGTAGTCGACGTCTTCTCGCAACTGCCGGATGATGACGTGGACTTTGTGATCGGCAACTGCCTAAGCGTAGTGACACGCCGGCAAGGAAACACCTGGGTCGCCACCTGGAATGTTGCCAGCAAATCACCCATGTTCGACGACATCGACATGGTCATTCTGCTGCAGATTGCGGTGAAAGTGATCTGGGACAATCTCGGCCCTTTTATACGAGGGTTCACCGCGAGCGCCGCGGCGGAGAATCCGGAAGCGGCATAGGGTGGGCCTCCCTGCCTGGTGGCGAAGACTGGCTGCTGCGTCCGGTAATGCATGGCATGTGCCAGTACGAGAGCCTCAAAAACGGAGCGCTCGACTTGTGCGATGTGGCGCTGATGAACGAGTACCTGGACGTTACGGAAGAGAACCGGGTGATCGCCGAACGCCTGCGATCCACCCAATAACTTATGCCTAGCGGCGCGGATGTAATCAAAGAGTTTCTGGTCTCGCTCGGCTGGAAGGTCGATTCGCAAGGGCAAAAGCGCTTCACCGACGGGGTGAAGTCCGCAGACGTCGGCTTGAAAAAGCTTGCCACCTCGATCGCCATTCAAACCGAAGCGGTCCACCAGATCGTCGAAGGGTTGAAGCACGCGGCCGGCGCAGTCATCGACTTTTCGCGAGCGGTTGCCGAGGGCATGGAGAAGCTGTACTTCGCCTCACAGCGCACCAAAGCGTCGGTCGCCAACATCCAGGCATTCGGATTTGCGGCCGGACAAATGGGATCCACCGCCGATGCGGCAGCCGCCTCCCTGGAAAACCTAGCGCGGTTCATGCGGGTCAGTCCCGGAGGCGAGAGCCGGATCCGCGCGCTCCACGTCGAGACGCGCCAGGCGAATGGGGAACTGCGCGACACCACGGAGATTCTGCAGGACCTGGGCAAGAGTTTGGCTAACATGCCGACCTATCGCCGGTACGCACTCTCGCAGATGCTGGGGATCGACGAAAAGACCATGATTGCCCTGACTGAGGGCGTCGGCCAGTTCAGCCACGAGTATCTCGCGATGCTCAAGGCCGTAGGAATGGATTCGACCAAGGCAGCCAAGGGATCGCACGAATTCATGAACCAGATCCGTTCGGTGGGGGCGGCGATCACAATCCTGTGGCAAAAGATCGGTGCCGGCATGGCGGGCCGGCTCTCGGCCACAGTAAAGCGGTTTCGGGAATGGTTTGTCAGCCACTTCGAGCAGATTGGAAAGGCTATCGATTACGCCCTGGATCTGGTATTCAAATTCATCAACCTGATGGAGACCTTCGCTTCCGATGTCGTTCAGGACGTGCAAAGCGTCATTGACTGGTTCAACCGAATGGATGTGAGCACAAAGAAGCTCATCGCCGCATTCGCCGCTGTGGGCGTTGCATTCGCCGCGCTAGGCGCGCTGTTCCTAGCTTCGCCCGTGACCGCGACGATCGCGCTGATTGCAGCCCTGGCAGCCGCCCTATTCCTGCTGTGGGATGACTACGAAGGATTTAAACGCGGCGCAGACCATGCGCTTCCCTGGGAGAAATGGGAACCACAGATCGAAGCGGCAAAAAAGCAGGTACAGGAGCTCGCAGAATCGTTCGAACGGCTGCTCACCGCGTTCAACAATCTCGGCAATGCATTGTCGAAAAAGATAGAGGTGAAATTCGACATCAGCAACCTGATCGACCTGGTGAACCTGGTGACGGCCGTCGTATCCGGCGACTGGGCAGAGGCAGGCAAGATCGCAAAGGGAATGAAGCAGAAAGTCGAAGTCCTGCCCGAAAACAGAAGCGGCATCGACCAGGCGCTCCACGGCGAAGGTCGCCCGAGCGACAAGCAAATGGCCAACACCCACATGTCTGGCTTGTTTGGGGAGGCGTGGGCAAATACAAAGAAGTTCTTCGATGTGCCGGGGCAAATGAAGGACTACAGCAACCTGGTGCAGACGCGAAATGTGCGGACCAACAATCCGGGCATGCTGGTCGATAACAAGTACGTGCGGGCCATGCCGGGGGCGCTGGGCCTTGAGGAGCTGCCTGCAGGCAGCAAAGAAAAAGCCCAGTTTGAGCGGTTCGATACCGCCGAACACGGCTTACTCGCGATGGCTCGTAATCTGGTGAATTACTCGCAGCGGGGAATTTCCACAGTGTCCGCGATCGTCGAGACCTGGACCAAAGGCGATTCACCCGAAAAACAAGCGAACTATAAGCGCGACCTCGATAAATTCCTGGACGTCAAGTCCAATCAGACGTTGGACCTTCAAAATCCAGAGCTGCTCGCGAAGGTCATGCGCGGCATCGCAACGCATGAGGGCGGCGCGCCCTACCGGCCAGAGCAATTCTTGACGGCCGCGCAAGGCGCACTATCGGGCCAGGGCATCACCGTGAATCAGACCCTGAATACGACGGTGAACGGCGTGTCCGATCCCAAAGAAGCCGCGGCCGAGGTGGGCCGGGCGCAATCACGTGGCAACGGATTGCTGATTCGCCACTTAAGCACCCAGTTGGTCCGGTAAAGCGCCAATGGCCTCGATCATCCCTGCAGTACTCGGCGGCGCACTGATTGGCCTCGAAACCATCCTGATTAAGAAGGCGCGTTCGATCGCCGGAATCTTCCCCGACGTGGTCATCGAAGAAATCCACCACGATGAGCTGGAGATCACCAACCACCCGGTATCACAGGGCGGCGCTCCCAATGTCATCAGCGACCACGCATTCAAGCGGCCGGCAGAGCTCGGTATGCGCGTCGGGTGGTCGCCGAGCGGAAGTGTCTTCAATTTGGGATCGGATTACATCTATGACGTCTATCAGCAACTGCTCGATCTCCAGAACACGCGCGAGCCCTTTGAAATCTCGACTGGAAAACGGTCTTACGAAAGCATGATGCTGCGGTCCCTCGCTGTGGTAACGAACAAGGAAACCGAGAACTGCCTGATGGTCGAGGCGCGATTTCAGCAGGTGATTATCGTGCAGGTGCGCACGACGACGCTGCCGCCATCTCTTTACCAGGCGACCCCGCAAAAGACCGCCGAGCCACAGGATACCGGCACGGTGCAGCCCACCCCGGTGGTCGATCGAACGATTTTGAAAACCATCGTAGACATTGTCAAAGGCGTCGGAAATTAGGCGATGGCCCCGGCTTTGGTTGAAATTCCGCTGCTCGCGTCTTCGGAGCGTTTTCTAGTGAGCCTGGCCGGCGTCCAATATCGATTCTCGGTGCTGTGGCGAGAGAGCGATGCGGGCGGCTCCTGGTATCTCGATATTGCTGATGCGAGCGGTGCACCGATCGTCTCTGGCATTGCGCTGGTGATGGGCGTCGACCTACTCGGCCAGTATGAATATTTGAAGCTCGGCGGCTCCCTGGTCCTGAATTCTTTGGGAGACGTGCTCCCGACCTACACCAACCTTGGGACCGGCGTCCGGATGTATTTCGCAACTGCCGCATAAACAATGGCCGATTATCAGTGGCTGCGAAAGGTGAAGCTCGCCGTCGGCGACGACACCGGCTCGGGACTCGACCTGTCCGATCTGCATATTGTGTTCCGCGTGCAGACTGCGACAATCAGCACGCCCAAGCTCCTCGAAGTGCGGATCTTCAATCTATGGGAGGGCGACGCGCAAACCATCCAGCAGGAATTCACTCAGGTCCAGCTTTCGGCCGGTTACCAGGATGGACCCTTCGGAAAGATCTTCAGCGGAAGCATCTCGCGCATTCGCATCGGCCGGGAAAACGCGACCGATACGTTTCTCGAGATTGTCGCCTGTGACGGGGACGAGGCCTACTGCTGGGGAACGGTGCAGCAGGCGCTCGCCGCCGGCCACACGCTCACCGATGAATTAAACCTCATCAAAGCGCAACTGGAACCGTACCAGATCACCATTGGCTACATCCCCGAGCTCCAGAACGATAAGGGGAAGGGAATTCGCGGCAAGGTCGTGTACAAGTCACTCCGCGATTTCATTAGCAACTTCGCCGCCGAGATCACCTGCGACTGGCACATCGAAGATGGCCAACTGTCCTTCATTCCGCAAGCCGGCTATGTCCCGGGCGATGCGGTAGTGCTCAACGGGCAGTCGGGAATACTCGGATCTCCGGTTCAGACCATTGATGGGCTGGAGGCGCGCTGTCTACTCAATCCGAACCTGCGGCCAGGCCGGCTGATTCAGGTGAACAACAAGGAAGTGCAGACCGAGACAATCCGGCCTACTCCGATCTCGGTGTCCGACCAGCTCTACATTCCGGACCTCAGTAAGGATGGGACCTACAAAGTTTATGCGCTGTCTCACATCGGCGATACGCGTGGCCAGGCCTGGTTCAGCGAACTTATCTGCGAGGCAATGAATCCGACCAGCGGCAACGTGGTCACCTCATCTCGGTATCTGGAAGCGGTGCCGCAGTGAACGCGCGTGAACGGTTTCACGACGAAGAGGAGATCTTCCGCAATGCTCTGCAGGCATTCGTGGCCGGCGTGTGGACGGCGCTGCCGGGCATCATCCAGTCCTATGACGCGGCGAAGGTCACGGTGGTCGTGCAGCCGGCGACGCGGGGCGTGGTGCAGACCAAATCAGGGGCTTTGAACCAGGTGGATTTGCCGTTGCTCGTCGATGTCCCGGTGGTGTTTCCACATGGCGGAAACTGTACGCTTACCTTTCCCCTCGAGAAAGGGGACGAGTGCCTGGTCGTGTTCTCTTCCCGATGCATGGATGAGTGGTGGCAGTCCGGCAATGTGCAGCTACCGCAAGATCCGCGGATGCACGATCTCTCGGACGGCTTCGCAATTCCGGGCCCGTTCTCGCAAGCGGCGCTCACTGCGATCGCCGCGCGCAGCACCACGACCGTGCAGCTCCGCAGCGACGATGGCTCGACCTACGTCGAACTGGATCCGGCCGGCCAGGTCGTGAACGTCGTCGCGCCTGGCGGGATGAGTATCACCTCCCCGATGATCACCATCACCGGCGACGTCGCGCTCAATGGAGGCCTGGTGGCAACCGGAGACGTGAAAGCCAGCGCGATCAGCCTCGAGACGCATAAGCACCTGGGCGTGACGACGGGCGGCGGCACGAGCGGATTACCAACGCCATGAAATATCGAAAGCTCGATTCGAAAGGTGACTTCACGCTCGGCACCGGCACTGATTTCTATCAGAACGTGCCGGCCGCGGTGGGGCAGGCGGTCCAGACTCGACTCCGGCTCTTCACGAGCGAATGGTTTCTGGACTCAACCGAGGGCACTCCCTGGCGCACCGACGTGCTGGGCAAGTACACCGCGCAAAGCTATGACTCTGTCATCAAGGCACGCATTCTCGGCACGCAGGGCGTCCGGCAGATTCGTGACTACTCGAGTTCGGTGGACCCGGTAAAACGGAGCCTTTCGGTGGCCGCCACGATCGACACAATTTACGGATCGACCTCGCTCAACGTGACTCTCTGATGGCCATCACCACTACCGCTCCCACGATTGATCCGACCGGCATCACTGCGCCCGTCTTTGCCGATATCCTAAGCTTCCTGCAGGCGCAGTACCGGGCAATTTACGGCGCAGATATCGTTCTCAGTGCGGATTCCCAGGATGGCCAGTTTCTTGCCATCATTGCCAGTGCGATTAATGACGCGAATGCAACCGCGATCGCGATCTACAACGCGTTCTCGCCATCGACCGCGCAAGGTGCCTCGCTCTCGTCCGTTGTCAAAATCAACGGCATTGCGCGCGCGATCGCTACGTTTTCCACCGTCGATGTCCTGATCACCGGGGTGGCAGGAACAACGGTCGTCAATGGCGTGGTGCAGGATACGGCCGGCTTCAAATGGAATCTGCCGGCGTCCGTCGTCATTCCAGTTGGCGGCCAGCTCACCGTCACTGCCACCTGCCAGTCAATTGGCGATATCACCGCGCTTGCCGGCACGGTGACCAAAATCGCGACGCCCACTCTCCACTGGCAAACAGTCACCAATCCGTCGGCCGCCGCGGAGGGCGCTCCGGTTGAGTCGGACGCCGCGTTACGGATCCGCCAGACCAAATCGACCGCGATCCCCTCGCTCACGGTGCTCGACGGGATTATCGGCGCGGTCGCCTCGCTCACCGGCGTGACCAGGTACCGCGGCTACGAGAACGACACCGCTGCGACTGATGCGAACGGCATTCCTTCCCATTCGATTTCGCTGGTGGTCGAAGGCGGGGATGCTGTCGCGATTGCGAATGCGATCGCAGCAAAGAAAACGCCAGGCGCCGGCACGTATGGGACGACGACGGAAACGGTCATCGATGTCTATGGCATCCCGCATCCCATCCATTTCTTCCGCCCGAGCAACGTGCCCATTACGGTCGAGATCAGCCTGACGGCGCTCACCGGCTATATCTCGGCGATCGGCGTTGAGATCCAGAAGGCGGTCTCGGACTACATCAACGCGCTGGCAATCGGGCAGAAGGTCATGCTGACCAGGATCTATGTACCGGCGAACCTGAGCGGTTCACCCGACGGCGCCACGTTCGAGATCACCGCGCTGACGCTCAACGGCAGCGGCAGCGACATTGCGATCGCATTCAACGAGGTCGCGACGTGCGTGCCTTCTGATGTGACGCTCACTGTCACGTAATCCCATGGCACAAGTTTCCGATTACACCGCTCTGATCACCTCAGGGCATGCGACGGCTCCGAAGTTCGTCGCTATGGTTTCGGCCATTGCGCGGGCCTTCGTGGACCTGCAAAACCTGCTCGGCAGTGTGCCCGCGGACTACGACCTCGACGCGGCCGTCGGCGCGCAGCTCGACGCGGTGGGCCTGTGGGTCGGCGTCGGCCGCAATATCAGTATTCCGATTTCGGGCGTCTATTTCTCGTTCGATGTCGTGGGCTTGGGATTCAACCAGGGAGTGTGGAAAGGTCCCTTCGATCCGGCCTCCGGAATCGTATCGCTCGACGATGGCACCTACCGGCTGCTGCTGCGCGCCAAGATCGGGGCCAATCACTGGGATGGGACGCTGGCTGGCTCGGTCGAAATACTGAACCAGATCTTCGCCACCGGAACAGTGGGCGGCTCGCTCTATGGCGAGGGTGGCTATGGCGAAGGAGGCTATGGTGCGCCCACCTCCGGAACATTCGTCTTCATCGTGGATCACGATGACATGTCGATCACCATCGGCGTCTCCGGACAGCTTCCCTCGGCGCTCTTTCTCGCGCTGTTGAGCGGCGGCTACATTCCGATCAAGCCCGAGGGTGTGCACATCAACAACTACGTCGTGACCTCTGTTGACGGCGCGCCCATCTTCGGATTCGACGTGCAGAACCAATACATCGCAGGCTTCGATACCGGCGCCTGGGGCAAAAAACTTTAAGGGATTTCCATGCCAACCAATGATTTTCTACCCTTCGCCGCAGCGGGCGGCGCTAATGTCCTCTCCCAGGCTGCCTATGCTGCTCTGACGACGCTAGTCGCTAATGGCTTCACCGCCGGCGAGGCCGACAGCGCGCAGCTCAACAAGGTCTGGCGGCAGGCCACCATCATGGCTGCCGTAATGGGAGCGTTTATTGCCGACTTTTCGGGTCAGAATGCAGTCGACGACGGGACGACCCTGACGCTCGAATTGAACCTGTTTGCGGCGATTCGATCGATCTCGAAGCAGGGCATCGTGCTCACCGATACGGGCGCCGCCAATGCTTACACCGCGACAAACGTGCCGCCGTTCGGATCGCTGGTCTCGGGCGTCCTGCAGACGGTTCTGATCGCCCATAACAACACGGCCGCCTCCACCTACGCTCCCGACGGCCTGACGGCGAAACCGATCTTCGGGCTCAGCGGCGCCGCGCTGCAGGGCGGGGAACTGATCGCCAACCAGCTTGCGTCGCTCATGTATTCATCCACCGCAAACGGCGGTACCGGCGCATGGATCCTGCTCAGCTGCAGTGGCGGCGCGCTCCCCTGCGCCCCGGGGACAAAGAACAACCAGGCAGTGAACCTGGGTCAATTTTCGACTGCCCTATTTGCGACCAGTGCCGGGTACCAAAAATTTCCATTTGGGCTCATCGTTCAATGGGGACAAGCACAGACCAGCGTCGCTGGCAGCGTGAATATCACATACCCAATGACGTTTCCGGGTGCAGTGGCCGCGCTTACGGTCACCGAGCGCGCGGCGGCCGTCTGGAGCAACACAAACTCGGGATACTACGGAGCCGTGGATCTCATTTCCAACAGCGGAGCAACGATCAAATCGGCAATCTGGAACGGCACTGCGGTGACCATTGCCGGCTCAGGTGTCTTTTCTTGGATCGCGATCGGGTACTAACCACATGTCACAAAAATATGCAGCCTTCGATGAATCTGGAACGATTAACGCGTTCTACGATTCGCTGGACAGCCCCGTCCCGGAAGGGATGACCAACGTTATTGAAATCACCTTCGATCAATGGCTCGCCTGTATCTCCGAATCTGGCGCTTGGTGCGTGCAGAATGGTGAGCTCATCCCGACTCCGCCCCTTCCGGATGAACAGTTACTGGCCGATGCAAGGACAGCGAAGACACGAGCGCTGCAAGGCGCATGCGCGCTCGCGCTTCGCTCCGGTTACTTGTCTACTTCACTCGGAACCACTCATTCCTACGGCAGCGCAGCGACTGACCAACAAAACCTCGTGGATTCGGTGGCGTCGTCGCTTATGCCCAGCTTGCCGGGCGATTGGGTGACTTACTTATGGACGGAGGCCGGGGCCGACGACTGGCTGTATACGTCGCACACAGCCGCCCAGGTGCAACAGGTGCACAGCGACTGGATGGCGTTCCGGCAGTCACAACAGCAGAAGCTGATCACGCTCATGCAGCAGACGATTGAAGCGACTACTATCGAGGCGGTCCAAGCGATCAGTTGGTAGCTGCTTCCCGTCCCACGTTTTTTTAGGAGAAATTGTATGCCTGATACGCCTAACGTTGGTCTGGAGGTCCCAGATCTCAATTCGTCCCAGTGGGGAACCAAGCTCAACTTCAACTGGAACCTGCTCGATACACTGCTCGGAGGATCGCAGAAGTTTCCCACCGGGGTCTTTCAGCAATCGGTCGATCCATCCGGGCCGAGCGGTGGGACCTACCTGATTGTCAGCACCGCAAATCCCGCATCCCCAACGCTGTGGATCTTCAGCGGAGGGGTCTGGATCAAAGTCAATACACCGGGAACTTGGGGAGCCATTTCGGGCATTCTAGCGAATCAGACCGATCTAGTGGCTGCGCTGGCAGGCAAAGCACCAACTTCCGGAATAGACGCCACTGCCATCGGTGCGGGCGATGTAAGCAGCGCTAGGTTTAGTTATCTCAATAGCCTGACGGGGAACGTTCAGTCCCAAATCAATTCAATTCCTGTCCCGACGATCTATCCGACTGGACTGATATCCCTATACGCCATGACGGATGGGTCCGGGTCAACACTCACCGACTCTTCCGGAAACGGCAATAATGCTACGCTTGCTTCCGCCGGCGCAGCTCCTACGTGGGTCACTGGTGGCCTTCACTTCGCAAATACGCAATTTGTATCCCTCCCGTCGGCGGTGAACACGGCTCGAACCATCCAGATCTTCGCGGTTCCGGATGTTCCGGTCTACCCACCATTGACCGCCCAGCCCGATAACGTGACCATACTGCAGGGTTCAGTGGCACAGAGCATAGCGCTGAGAATGAGCCGCTTTACCGGAGACAAGGGTTATGGCGGCACGCCCTGCATGGGCCGCACCGATGCCTTGCAGCAAATTTGCTCAGCGACCAACGTCGCCGGGCCACACCTAGTCAGTTGGGTAATTAGCGCCGGGGTCTCCAAAATCTATGTGGACGGCAATGAGGTCGTCTACACCACCCATGGCTCGATGTCTTCCTCTTTGACGCTTATACAGGGTGGGGTCTGGCAGCTCGGAGGAAGTGCAATCGGAGTCAATGAATACTATTTTGGGACCGTTTTCTACGCGCTGTTTTATTCCACGGAATTGACGCCGGAACAGATCGCACAGAACTACACAGCGGTAGCTGCGATTCTTGAAAAGCGAGGGGTGCAACTGAACTATACGCTTGGCTCAAGCGTTAGCAATCAGGCCGTTTTTGTCGGAGATTCCATCACCTATGGACAGGGGGCAACGGCCGGATTTCCCTCTCTTATTAGCACCATCAGCACCTATACGGTGACAAACAAAGGTATTCCCTCAATCTGGGCTCAGCAATGGAGGCCCTACCTCCCGTTCACAGTGGATCCGTTATACGGGGGCGGTGCCGCGCAGAACATCGTGTTTGTTTTCTTGGGAACAAACGATACAGCTTTGGGCAATGTGGCGGCCGATCAGATACTCGGAAACCTTTCCGGAATCGCTAACGAGCGCCGGCAGAAGGGCTGGAAGGTAATCGTCGCAACGATGCTTTCACGAACGGGGGCCGACGCAAAGAAAAACACCCTAAATACACTGATCCGGCAGTATTGGTCGTCTTTCGCGGATGCACTGTGTGACTTTGCTGCAGATCCGTTGCTTGGCGCAGATGGAGCCAGCGCGAGCGCAACGTATTTTCAGGTTGATCACGTACATCCAACCGATGCCGGGCAGGCCCTCCTCGCCACACATGCACAGCAGACGATCAACTCGCTGTACTATCTGAACGGGAAGACGCCCACGCCGGTCACCACTGCGACCTATACAGAACTTGACGCCGACATCGTGGTCGTCTATTCCGGCGCATCTACCAGCACGATTACGCTCGTCGCTGCGACAAGTCAAACTGGACAGGTCCGCACGATTGTGAATGCCTCTGCTTCCGGCGTCACCGTTGCACCTTCCGGATCAGAAACGATCACTGGAAGCACGTCCATCGCGGCCGGTACCACTGCCAAATTCCAGGCGACTCTGGTTTCGGCCAGCGCCGGCGGTGCTTACTGGCTGCGAATCCAATAGACTGCTCTCGCTTAATCTACTAAGTCACTTACTCGCCAAGGAAATCACATCATGAGTTTTTTCGGATTCTTCGGGAAGATCGCGCACGCGTTTGCCTCGCCGCCGGCGACGCAGTTCGCCACCTCGCTCGGGAGCGCCTTGGTGGGCACTCTCAACCCGGGCCTGGGCACACTCGTAGAGATGGTCGGCAACGCTGCTTATGCCGTCGAGATGAAATCGGCATCGGCGCCTGGCCAGGAGAAGAAAGACCAGGTGAAGCAGATCCTCGACGTAACCTCGCCTGTTACGCTGCAGCTGCTGGCTGCGGTCACCGGGCGCGCGATCAGTGACCCGAGCGCGCTTGCGCCGGTGCTCGACCGGCTGATCGATGACATTGTCGCGTTGTTCAACACGCTCGGCGTCTTTCAGAAACCTTCTGATCCGCTTACCCTAGCGGCTCCTGCGCCAGCTCCTGCGCAATGAACTCGCTGGATTCGCCGGGCGGGCATATTCTGATCACGCTGATGATCTTTGCGACTGGCATTGTCATGTACATCAAGGGCATCGAATACGGCAAAGAGATCAGTGCCGGCGCGCTCGGCAGCCTGTGGACGTTGCTGCAGACCAGGCGCACCGGTCAGCAGATCTTGAACCAGGGCGCAACCATCGTCCAGGGCGTGACGGATAACACGGAGAGCCACTGATGCTGAGCGACCAACAAGAGCAAAACCTGAAGGCCGCGGCTCCGGCCGCCCTGCGAACCGAAGAGGCGACCGGAATGCCGGCGCGCGTGACGCTTGCGCAGTGGGTCGAGGAGTCCGGCTGGGGGACGCATGCGCCGGGGTGCAACTGCTTCGGCATCAAATCCTATACCGGCTGCTACGGCACCCAGATCCTGATGACCAGGGAAGGGAACAATCTCAAGCAGATACCGCAGACCTTTGCCACCTTCCCAAGCTCCGAGGCCTGCTTCACCTATCACGCGAGGCTGATCACCACCGGCCAGCGTTACGGCCGCGCGTGGATGGGCTACGCGGCCAGCCGGAACTCCGAGCAATTGATTCGCGACATCGCCCCGATTTATGCGCCGGGAAACGATAAATATGCGACCAACGTGCTCGGCCACTTTCGCGACCAGCGAATTATCGACGCTCTGCAGAACGCGAGCACAACTCCGAACGCATGACGACGCCGCAACCGCCACCTGGCCAGCAGACGCCCGAAGCACCGCCGACGCCGGCCGCAGAAGAACACGCGTCGATGCTGGTCGAGTGGCGCAACCGGTTGCACGAGATCACGCTTCTGATCGCGTGCGCCACGATGATGATCCTTTCCTGGAGTGCGCTGTCGGTTGCCGGCGACATTCATGCCGCCAGGGTCGACCAGGTCGAATCCGGTGCCGCTGGAAAGGCAGTGATCTTCGCCAAAATCGACGAGTTTTTAGGCGTCTCCAAGCAATTCCTAGTGATCTTGCGCGTGCTCGAATCTCGCCTCGATACCCAGCTCACGCAAGTGCGATCGCAAGTACAGCAATCGAGTGAAGATTCCAACAAGACCGCGCAGAAGGCGATCGCTGCGGCGGCCGACGCCGTCAGCCAAACCAGCGAGAAAGCCGACCAGGTGATCAGCGCGGTCCAAGACAACAAGCCGCTGGCGCCGGTGGTGCATGTCGAGGCTCCCAAGCCGCCGGATATGCCGCCAGTGATAGTCTCACCAGTTATACCGGCACCGCCTCCGCTTGAGAACCCGACCGCAGAGCCGCCTCCACAAAGGCGAGGGTTCGGGCAGTGGCTGAAGAAAGTATTCTCGTTTTCGAAGAAGAAGGACTGAGCGATGACATGGCAGAGTCTACGCACAGGCCGGATCCCTACAGCGGGCCCACACCACCGTCCTGGAAAACGATACTCGACTATGGGTGGAAAGCAGCGTTCATTCTCTTATTGTTGGGTCGAACGTACTGGACCAGCGAGGCGTCAAAGACCGAAATCGCGGAACTTAAGGCGAATTACGAGGCATTGCAAAAGAGCTTTATCACGATCGACAAAGATCTGACCAAGGTGCAAGCGCAGATAGAAATACTGCAGGCAGAGCGGCAACAACAGATCATCGCCGCGCAGCAACAACGGAATCGGTAAAAAAGCCGCCGGGCGCGGCTTAAGCGGTACTCCCGGTTTTGGGTAATAGAAATGAGGCAGCGCAACCGGGCGCGCGTCTCATTTCTATTACTTTTCCACCATCCAGTCGGTCGTTCGGCGCTGTCGACTCTTGATCCATGCGAGCAAGCACCCTGGCAAATTCCTTTGCTACTTTCCGCTCACTCGCAGTGCGTTGGCTTTCGGCAATTGAGGAGTTTTGATGAAAACTCATAGGCTTTTTTGGAGTGTTTTTACGATAACACCGAACAGCAATACTGCAACAAATTGTGAACGGTGAATTAACAATCCTGCATATGAGAGCACATTCGTGCCCGTTTGTCACTCGGCTTTCGCAATGAGTTGATCGACTTGATCGCCGCTCCGGCGCTCTTCGCCCCACAATTTAATCGCGCGCCGCGTTGCCTCTGCATCCGGACCTGAAAGTAGATAACCAATTTCGTTCAGTGTGACATCGTCGCGAATTAACGAGTTCATCCAATCGAGGAATACCGTCACTCCGTGATGCATTGCGGGCGCTTCGGCGAGCAGGATCCGCTCCAATGTTTCGTGCTGTTTCCGGTGCGCCGGGTGATAGCGAGCGCCACCAGCTCCCGCCGCTCCGGACCCCGACGTCGACACGCCGGCAGCGCTCCCGTTATTCAGCCAGCCCAGCCATAGGGCCTCGCCGATCTTTTGCCACTTTTTACCGGACTTGGACCGCTTATCTTCGAGCGCGATGAATTCCGGATCAGTGAATCGGACGGTGATCTTGCGAGGCTTTGGCTCTTTGCTTTCTTGCATTCGATCTCCCATGGTTTTTGTTCTGTCCCTTTTGTCCCTTGAATATCCCGTAACGTTACGTTCCACCTGGGCATGGCCGCCGCAGATATTGACGGCATGCCGTTAAATGAGTAGCATGGCGAATAGGACGCCATTTACATAATGTCTACATTTTCCCATGACGCCATTGACGCCGTACCTCGCTCGGCCGCCAAGGACCTGCGCAGAATCACGGTTCGCGTGACTCCCGACCTCCGCAAACGCTTCTACCATCAGGCTATTCAGGAGGATAAGAAGCTCAATCACCTAGCGGTGACAGCCCTGGAGGAATACCTGCGCCGCAAAGCCTCCGCAAGCCCTGGTTCGACTAAGCATCACCAGGATGGCGGCAAGTCGCCGGACCCCGTCAACGCATAGGAGTCACGGTACTAGTGATAATTCCTGTGTTCCGGAGAAATGCGCGCTTTGAGGGTCCTGGCAGGCTTGCCAACTATTCGCCGCAATGGCGTCATTTCTGTATTGACGGCATGGCGTCAAGACGCTATGTTGTGTCAGAAGGGTTTTGACAGCGGATGTGCTCGAACACATCCGCCGTCCAGGGAAGGTTTACCTAAGCAATGCAAGCAAACACGCAATCGAGCATAACACCAACCGAGACGAATGTGCGCACTAATCTTTCGACAGCATTTCGACAAATCGAAGAATCGGCCGATGAGTTCCAAAAGCCGCTAAGTCCCGCACTTCTACTCAGAATTGCCAGCAATTTGGCACAAGCCGCCGAGCTTGTCCGATTGGCCGCCGCCGTCCTGCAGGGAGCCGTATAGCCATGGCAACGCAACTTTCAGAGCTCCCCGCCCAGGAAGGCACGCCGCGGACGTTCGCGCCCGGCATCTACTACGACGTCCCAGCCACCGAGTACCACGCAGCCCCCGGGCTCAGCAATAGCGGCATGAAGGACCTGGCGATCTCGCCGCTCCGCTACTGGCACCTGCACATCAACCCGAACCGGGAGAGCAAAGAATCCGACGCGATGGACCTGGGCACAGCGTTCCATTGCGCGGTGCTCGAACCGGAAAAGTTCGCCTCCTCCTACGTCCGCTCGATCGCGGCCGCCGACTACGAAGGCTGCCTGATTACGATGGACGACTTACGGGAGTGGGCCAAGGGCCAGGGGATCACATTCACCGCGCGCACGAAGGCCGACATGGTGAAGGTCATCCAAACCTTCTGCCGCAACCAGGGAGTCGCCGAGCCACCCATCCTCGATATCCTGCGCCAGGCGCACACGGCGCAACACCAGGGCAAGACGGAGCTTTCCAGGGAAGAATGGGATCGCGTCCACGGCATGGCCGAAGCACTGCGCTCGGAAAAGTCCATCGCGCCCATTCTCAAAGAGGGACGCGCGGAGGTCTGCGTATTCGCGCGGGATCCGGCGACGGGCGTGTTGCTCAAGTCCCGGCTGGATTGGATTTCGGACGCGACCACGGTCGACCTGAAGAGCTTCTCGCAGAAGAACGGCCGCTCGATCGACCGGTCGGTCACCGCCGCGATCGCTTACGAGAGCTACTACCGGCAGGGTTATTTCTATACGCTGCTGCGCAGCCTGCACGGCGTCAAGAAACAGAAATCGGTGATGGCGTTCGTCGAATCCGACACGCCGCACGAGGTACGCATTAAGGAGTTCACGCCCGTCGCGCTCGGCGAGGCAAACGTGTATTGGGGCCGGGCGAAGCTCGAAGTGCAATCGCTGATCAAAACCTACGCCTGGTATCAGAAGGAGTTCGGCACCGCCCCCTGGCGTGCCGCACAGACAATCGAAGTCCTCCGGGACGAGGAGCTGCCAAATCTGGCTTACTAACATGGCCTTCAAGAAATCGGTTCGGCAAGCAGTTCCTCTACTCACGTCCGTATCCGGGCCGTCTGGCTCCGGAAAGACGCTCGGCGCCTTGCTCTTGGCAGCCGGAATGGTGGGCCCGCGCGGCCGGGTAGGATTCATCGATACAGAGAACCGTCGCGGCACGCTCTATGCCGACAGCACCCTGGTCATGAAGGCGCTCCCGGATGGCTACGACATCGACCAGCTCGATCCGGACTACAGTCCCGCGCGCTATCGCGAAAAGATTATCGAGGCAGAGAAGGCCGGCATCACGGTTTGCGTCGTCGATTCGTTTTCGCATGAGTGGGAAGGCACCGGCGGCTGCACTGACATTGCCGAGAAGCGAAAGCTCGGCAAGATGGACAATTGGGCCGCCGCCAAGCTGGAGCACAAAAAGCTCGTCAACTATCTGCTCACGAGCAACATGCACCTGATCTTCTGCCTGCGCGCTCGCGATAAGGTAAAAATCGCCAAAATAAACGGCAAAGATGAAGTCATTCCGATCGGCATCCAGCCCATCACGGAGAAGAACTTCGTGTTCGAAATGCTGGTCTCCCTCGCCGTCGACGAGAAGACGCACCTCTCCACTCCGATTAAAGTGCCGGACATGCTGGCCAGCGTGTTCCCGGTCAGCGGCGAACTGCTGACCAAAGAGCACGGCGAACGGATCCGGCAGTGGAACGAATCGGCGCCGGCCGCCGACACCTCCGAGCAGCTCCGCAAGCGCGCACGCCTGGCCGCCGCGGACGGCATGGACTCCTACAAGGAGTTCTTCGGCGGGCTGTCGGCCGCGCAGCGCAAGGCACTGGCATCGGTGCACGAGGAAAACAAGATGGCCGCCGAGCAGGCAGACATGCTGCACGAAGAGCAGGGCGACGCCGAGCCGGAGCCAGAGGACGATTTCATGGCGGTGGGCCGATGACGATGGCCAAACTTCTCGACCGGGCCCGCAGGATGAGGCGCATCGACAACAATCTGGTGCTGTGCGACAACTGCGACACGCCAGCATCAAAATCGCTCTCGCTAAAGCTGAGCTGGACCTGCTGCGCTCCCTGTGCGTGTGGCGAATCTGATTCCTTCGATTCAAGCGACCTGATCCATGTCCCCAAAACGGAGGGCCGCACGGATTGAAAACCTGCGTGTTCACACACGACTGGGGCTGGCCACGCAAGGGGCCCAACGGTTCGGACACGCAAACCTGCGCGCGCTGCGGGGCCGTGCGCGAAAGCAAAGTACAGTTCTCGGCTGAACAACAGCCTCAGACCAGCAAGCAACAAACCGGCTCGGAACCCGCAATAGCGGGGATTCCGGGCCGAGATCATTCAGGAAGGTAACGCTTTATGTTTTCTGCACCAGTGGAGATCTGGGACGCCACAGTGACGGCGATCCACCACAAGATGAAGGACGGGGTTCTGTCCAGCCGGCTCACTGTGGCCGGGACGTTGGACGAAAGCCTGGCCAAAGAGCTCGGCGCGAATTCGCTCGTCTTTGCCGAGAACGGCACCGCGAAAGAAGGCTTTTCGAAGCTGGAGCTTTCGACCGGCTGCGCGGCATTCCGGGCGCTCTTCCAACCGGATCCGGTACTTAAGCATGACGTCGAGATTACCGGCGATTCCACTGACAACTATCTGGTTGAGCGGAAAACCAAGGGCGGGCTGAAGCTCAAATTCCGCATCAACTATCATGGCGACCCGCACCAGATGCTCGCCTATGTCATGGCGATCGGGAGCGGGGAAGCGCATCTCCGGATCACGCCCCTGCAGAAGGAACTGGAGACCACCGAGGATTCCACCGTTTCGATCACCGTTACCAAGGGCAACGGCGAAACGTTCACGCAGCCGGTGGACAAAGATACCGTCCGCCAGGCGCTCGCGCCGTCGCATAAGAGGCGTGGCGCGGTGGCCAGCCGCCGCGAAATGGCAGGGGCGCACTAAGTGGACGACCACGAAGCCAAGCCGGAAATGTGGGCCGTGGTCGAAGTCATGGGACACAACGTCTTTCCTGGCTGGGTCACTGCTACGACGATCGGCGGCGCTGCGTTTATTCGCGTCGACGTGCCCGAGATACCGGAACGCGTGGAGTCGCGCCCTGGCTACGGTGCTGACGGCACGTGGGGCAAGCATGATTTCCCGGTGCCGGCCGCACCAGGCTATACGAAGCTGATCGGGCCAGGCTCGATCTACTGCATCACGCCGTGCACCGAAGAGGTCGCGCGCCAGGTGGCGGACCAACGCCGGCAGCGGCCGGTGACGGTGATTGACTTCCCACAGGCTACGGCGATCGCCGCGGCAAACACGTGTGAGGACGACGAGGGTGAGGATGCGGAAATCGAAGAGGCAAGGAGTCTGCTCTAATGCGCGGACCCGCACTGACCATTCGACCGCAGGCCATCACCGACACCGAACGGATCAACGCGCTCGACAAGATCCTGCGCCGGCACGATGGCTTGCTCCGGTGGGTCTTTAATCGCGAGTTCGGGCTGTTCTGGATCGGCGAACACCACTCGGCCGCGCTGCGCAACGCGATCGACGATCTCATCCGGACGGACAAGCATGCCTGACCAAACTGCGCCTCCCTCTCGGACCGGAGCATTAGCTGATTTCGACAAGATGGTCGCCAGAGATGCAGCCGAGAGGGACGCTCGCGCTGCCGACCGGGAACAGCGGCGCTTGCGCGAAGAGCGCGACTCCCTTGCCTTCTCTGTCTTTATGTACTGGGTGAAACGTGAATCGATATCAGTGCTTCACGATAACCGAAAGACGTTCTCTAAATGGGCTTACGAGATCGCCGACGCAATGATTGCAGCGAGGGATCCCGCATGAGAATTCCAGAAATCGATTTCCAACTCGAGTATCCATCGTATGGCGCAGTCTCACCGCGCGCCCGAGTCCGGCTGTTCTACACTCCCCAAGGCCGCGTGATTGCGATCGTTAGCGAGCTCCCGAACAATCCGCCGTCGCCGTCGCTCACCAACTCAATCGAGGACTGCGCGCGGGCACTCATGCGGCGCTACGAAATCGACCCGGGCCTGTTCGACCTGATCCAACATTCCCCCTTGGATAAATCGGCTGCCAGCCGGCTCCCTGGCATGTACCCGGCCAGCCAGGATGAGCACTTCGAGACCGTCTCCGTTCCCGGTGGATGGCTGGCCTTTGGGCGCACGGCTCGCTCGATCATCGGACCCTCGACGCATCCCGTCTGGTCGCCGGTACCGCGGGCCACTGTGGAGCAGCTCGTCGGAGGGGCGTTCGAATAAATGCCCTGTAATCACGTCAAACTTCCCGGCGGCGCCACAGCCATCATCTGCAGCCGATCAGCGCCGCGCAAACGTTGCGTGACTTGTGGACTGCCTTCGAAAGTGCTCTGCGACTATCCCGTAACGAGCAACAAGTCGGGAACATGCGACCGGCCTTGTTGCAAGCAACATTCGCAGAACATCGGGCCGGACCAGGATTACTGTCTGGCGCACGCCAGTTTAGGGACGGGGAGCGGCAAAGGATGAGTGCGCTACGCAGTTTGGCGCACTGCTATAGCCACATGATGCCTGTGGCGAACGCGAACACAAAGGGGCCGCCATTCCGGGACGAGGCAAGCCCGGTAGGCACATCTTTCATTGGCAGGGGGCGGCGTGGCTGAAACAGACTGTACCGACGATGTAATCGTTAGCCGATTAGAAGCGATGCAGCGGGAAGGCGCGACGGTCAAATTCTGGTATGACCCGGAAGCAAAGCTCTTCTTCGCCAACTTCATAAAAAATATCGAAGGTTTATCACCCTCGCGTTGGGTCTCCGCCGAGGCGAGTGGCGACACCTTGCGCCAGGCATTCACGCGTTTACTCGAACGGAGCATGGAGGAGCATGCCTGACAAAGACAGTGCCGGCGATGCACTTCTCACCCAATTCCAAGCGATGCTCCAGAAGGACGATGCCATGGTCGAATTCTGGTACGACCCGGACGCCAAGATCTTCTGGGCTGGCGAAGCGATGGGCGATACGTTGCACCAGGCACTCGACCACCTGGTCAAAGGAGATACCTTTGCCTAACCCTCGCCAGCTCGCATTCACCGCCGCCGAAGAGCGGGTTACTAAGTCGAACGACACGCCAGTTAGTAAGTACTCCGAATACAACGATCTGAACCTGTGCCTGGCGCTCGATGTCCAACGCGATCCGACCAACCCGAAGTATGCGCACCTGGTGACCGGCTGGACCAATCGCGTGCTGTCCAGGCTCCGGAAGGGGCGTGCTGCGTGAGCCGACCATGCACCAAAGTTCCCCCATTAAGTAAAGATGCCCTACGGATCGTGAACGCCGCACTCGAGGAGATCGAAGACTATCTGAAATCGCTGATAGAGTCCGGATGTTTAATCGACGGCGATAACAATCCCATTCGCGAAACGCTGGAGCCTTGTTATGTGGACGATGTTACGCGGCTAGAGGGCCTGGTGGTCGAGCTGCGAAGCCTGACGGGCAGGGGGGCTGCGTGATGGTTAATCCCGAACGAAAACAACGCGACGCGCGCGAATTGATCTGGGTATGTTCCGAGTGCCTTTGCGCGTGCTGTTGGGCCGGCATCTTCATGTGTCAGCGGTCTAAGCATGCCGGGCTTAAGAAGATCACCAAGCGTGAGGCGCGACGGCTTGGCTACGAACACGAGGATTATATTCAACGACTGGAATGTCAGGCAGGCTTTCGTCTCAGCACCCGAGGTGTGGAAATTCCGATTCGAGGGACCGCGTGATGCCGACCATGACCGCCGCCAAGTTCCAGCAGAAGCACCTGCTGGAAAAGGACGTCGCCAAGCAGATCCGCGATTTCCTCGAAGTCCGCCACTGGCGACGCGTGCGCAACCAGTCGATGGTCACGATGGGCGCCGGCGGGCCGATGACCATTGGCGAAAAGGGCATGGCGGACCTGCTCTATATCCACTACATCGACTGGATTGAATACCCGGGCCTGGCTGCGATGTTATGGATCGAAACCAAACGCGCGAAGGGCGGCAAGCGACATGAGGACCAGGTCAAGTGGCACGCGAAAGAACAGGGCCGCGGCGCGGTGACGCTCTTCGCTAATGACATCACTGACTTCGAGCGCGAGTATCGCCGCTATTTCGGCTGGCTTCATCAGCCTGGCCAGACGCCCGATCAACAACCACTTCAGCTACAGGACGATTTTTAAGTGACAGAAGAGCTCTATTACTACACCTGGTTTACCGATCGCTGGCAATTGTCGCAGGCGCGCGTCGAGATGAACCTCGCCGAGCGTGGCCTGTACCGCGAGCTGCTCGACTATTTCTACACGAACGGCTCGCTGCCGGCCGACGAGGCTACCCTGGCTCGCATTGTGGGCGCGCAGGCGGCCGAGTTTCGTCGCGCCTGGAGGAAAGTATCCGGCTGGTTCGCTCCGGACGACACAGGGCGCCTTGTTTCAGCCGCCGGCACCGACCTGCGCAACGGTCTGCTGAGGGAATTGAATCAGCGGCGGGCTGCCAGCCAACGCGGCGGCGAGGTGACCCGAGATCGCCATCGGGGAGGGCCGGGGGAGGGCCGGGCGGCTAGGCCGGGAGACAGGCCGAGACCAGGGCCGGGAGGGGGGCCGGCGGCCTGGCCGATACCGGGGCCGGACAGGGAGCCGAGGGCAGGGCCGGAAGCTAGGCCGGTGGGTGGGCCGGCAGGGGGGCCAACTGAAGACTTAAGACTTAAGACTAAGAAAGAAAACCTTACGGCGTCTGCCGACGCCGCCGGTTTTCGCGGGCGCGCGGGGTTAACTGCGCTCCAAAAGCATACCGCAAACGAGCAGGGGGCGGCGGCGGCAAACCCGCCCGAAGAAATCGCCACGAAAACGCCTGAAAACACAACGATTCTGCCCGAGATCCGCGAGCTCGTCGATGCCCTGCATGCCCGGCATATCGAGCCCGGAAACCCGGCGAAAGCCTACGGCGAAGCCCAGGCTGCGTTTGCCCAGAGCGGCGACACCTGGCCGGCGTTTTCTGCGATGATTGGCCGGCATTTCCTCGAGTGGAGCGAGTTCTGGCAGCGCAAACGAGAGCGCGATTCGGAAGCGTTTGTGCCCCAGCTCTGGCGCTGGTTTCACTCGGCCGAGTACATCGGCAAGCCGTCGGACGAGGCGCAGCACAGTCGCAAGCGGGCCTCGAAAACTGAATTTCTCGATCGCATCGCCAAGGGCGAGATCGACGTGAACGGCCGCCCGATCGAGGTCCACCGGTGACGGGCGAATGGTCTCCGTCTAAGCCAATTCTGTGCATTGATTTTGACGGCGTGATTCACGCTTACACCTCGGGCTGGAAGGGGCCTCTGGTGATACCGGATGACATTACGCCAGGGTTCTTTGAGTGGGCTGAACAAGCAGCACAGCATTTTCGCCTAGTGATTTATTCTTCGCGGTCCAAAGAGCCGAAAGCAGCCGAAGCAATGCTCTTGTGGCTGTATCAGCAGCGGAAGAAATGGCGCGCAGACGGTGGCCAGCACGAGATCGATTCACCACTCAGTTTCGAATTTGCAGATGAGAAGCCGGCCGCCTTTCTGACCATTGACGATCGCGCGCTGTGCTTTACCGGGAATTGGTCTGACTTTGATCCAGAGTTTTTGCTCACATTCAAGCCATGGAACAGGGAGCCGAAATGATCACCGCACAGCAAGCATCGCAGTTTGTCAAACGCTTCAGCGCGCTGCGAGATTTCAAGAGCGAACCGGAAGCGCAGCGCGAGCTCATCCTCGCGTTGCAGCAGTCCGCGCAATCGATCGACCATGCAGACGTGATCGTCACGCAATGGCTCGAGTTCGGCCGCTTTGCGCCGACGCCGGCGGATCTCTACGAGGTCGCCGCGCGCACTCGCCAGCCGGCTCCGGAGAACGCATGCCGGCAATGCGACGGAACCGGTTTTGCGCAGGGTTATCTCGAAGTAACGGTCGATGACCAGGGCCAGCCCCATGAGCGAGCTATTAGCCACCAGGAGTACCGGGAGCGTCTGCGCGGTCCTGGACCGCGGGTCTACCAACAAGTGCGCCCGTGCCCGGCGTGTCGCGCGGGAAAGCCGCAACTGGTGCCGCAGGCGCCGGACGGGAAGGCTGCCGGAGCGGGCCGCGACTGAAGTGTCGGCTGGTCAGGTCACCATCGTTGTGCGCTGTCCGCTCTGCGAGCGCATGCTTGCCATGGATCACACGACAGGGATCTATCTGCACTGGCTCAGCAGCGACCAGCCCTGTCGGAATGAAGGCAAGTGGTTCAGACTCGAGATCCACGAGGTACCGACCGACGAGCTGCCGGCAATATTGTCGGGTCAATAAAAAGGCCGGCGAACACCGATGCCTAAACCATCCAAAGCAATCCGGCTGACTGAGCGCGATCTTAAGCGCCTGGACGACAACGTCGAGAAGTGCGCCCTTGCGCTGGGCGCGCGATTTGGTGATGTGGACGGCGGACTTGAACGCCTGGCGGACAATCTTCTGGGACTGACACGCGACTGGATAGCGGAGGTACGAGAGTACATGTCTGACCGCGCGGCGGACGGGGAGACGTGGGAACTATGAGCAAAGCCGAATCACGAAATCTTTTCGCCGAGCCAAGCGACGAATTGCTCTTCAGTCACTGTTCCGCTATCGGCAACCCCGAGCATGATATCGATTACTGCTTGTTCATCGATCTCGACAACGACGCCATTGATCTCCAGAAACGTGGCACCCACGATCCAACCAGTGCGCTTGTTGCCGTCGACAAATCCGTGATTGTTGGCAATCCCAAACACGTACGCGGCCGCCAACTCCAGTAGGCTGCCTGGTTGGGAATAGTGAAACAGATTTTGAGGGCGGGCCAGCCCTGATTCAATAAGCGCATTCTCTCGAATGCCTGGCAGCCCGCCATGTTCTGCAATCTGAGCGTCGTGGATGGCCAGGACAACGTCGTAGCTAATCCACTCCGGTTCGATCATTTCGCTAAGGCGTGAAGGGCGTTTCTATAGCGCTTCATTACGGATTCGGCGGCCTTCATCTGGCGCTCGAAAACGGGGTTATACGGGGTGAGGCGATACCCTTCCGGAGATTCGGTCAGGTATAGGGCATCCCCATCGTGAATTTTCAACCGGTCAGTAACCTCCCTCGGAAGGGTAACCCCGGTTGAATTGCCGACTGCTCTGGCTTTTAAAGTGATCATAATCGGTCCTCCCGGCTCGTTGACCGAATCCGAATATACACATGTTATAACACGAAACCTGCCGTTTTGCTCAGAAATTTGCAGGGAAAGTGCGCTTACCAATTAGGAAGATTCTTGTGACCGTGTCTTTAGGCGGCGGCCACGGCCCGCAGCGCCGCGCTGGACTAGTGTTCAGGAATCACTCCGAAAGTAGTCCACCTCAGTAGTCCGCTCTCAAATCGGACAACTGAAACTCGCGAAGGGAAAGGTTCACTATGGCGCTCATACTTTTGATTCTTGTGATCCTGCTGCTCGGCGGCGGCGGTGGTTACTATGGCTACAACCAGTGGGGCTACGGTGGCGGGATCGGTGGAGGCCTCGGGCTCATCCTCCTGATCGTGCTGCTTGCTTATTTGCTCGGCGTGTTCCCGCACCGCTTATAGCGTGCGCGCTGGGCTCCCACCTGGGCGCCTGGCTGGACGTCCAGGGATTGAATCGATATATGCTCTGTTCCGCTCACTTGCCCGCCTCCCGCTCCGCATCGCCCTGGATGGCGTCGAGAATATCAAGAGCCATTTGCAGCCCGTCAAATCGACCGTTAAGCAGTGACTTGTCACGCTCTGATTCACCGCCATACAGCCACCTATACTGTTGCTGCTTTTCCGTTATGCGCTCAACCGCCGTCGCCAGCTTCCGCTTGACGGTGGCAATCTCTGCCATAAACGAGGCAGTCTGATTGCTTCTTTGCATCGCTTTTTCTGCTTCGGTCACCTTGCCGACTCCCCTCTACGCTGCCTGCGCCCGGAGCTCGGCGAGCTTGCAGCGGTCCCATTCAACGCCCTGGCGGTACAGCGCGGTGTCCCAGCCCTTCGACGCGGCGAACGCCACCAGCTTTTCGTTTACGGCGAGCGATCGCTCGTAAAACTCGATGCCGGGCGTCAGGTCTTCGATCGCGTCCAGCTCGTCTATCAGTGCTCTGTATTCGGCTTGGTCGGGCATGACCACATGATTGCTTTTATGACGGCATGACAGCAACATTTTGACGTCAAAGACGTACTATTACGCCAAACTACGGGAGTGTTTTAAGTGGATCGATGACGGCGAGCGCGAAGATTTGGCGTCATTCGTCAAAAAGTTTACATAATGTTATTTATCGGAACCTGTGGCGAGCGGGCAAAACGCCTGGGATGTAGTGGCTACACCGCGTGTTTGGCCGGCTTCAGTTCGACTACCAGCCGGCGGCCGACAACCGCGGCGGCGCGCTGTAGCGTGTCCAGTTGGATGGACGGTTTCTGGGGATTCAACAGCCGGTCGACCTGCGTCCGGCTAGTGTGCATCAGCTTCGCCATCTTGTTCTTGCTGATGTGCTGTTCTCTCATCGCTGCCGTAATCTGCCAAGCGATTACACGCGCGTTGGCGATCGCGTCCACCTCTTCGAAAATACCCTCTTCTTTCAGGAAATCGTCGAACGAGGATCCAATGTTCTTGCTGCTCATCTCTCCATCTCCCTCTTGCGTTTCAGCGCCAAATCAATTTCCGCGACTGGGGCTTTCTGTGACTTCTTCACAAAGCCGTTGAGTAGGACCATCTTGCCGTCGCGAATGCAGAAGATCACCCTCGTGATTCCGTTTTTGATGTTGCTCCGTACTTCCCAAAGCCCGCCCCCGCCGAGCGGACGACAAGCCGGCATCCCAATCGGCCAGCCGCGCTCTACGGTGGCTATATCCGCACCGATGATCTTTCGATCTGCAGGGTCGAGCGATTTAAGCCACTCTCGTACCGGCTCCGCTCCAGTCGCAGCCGACCGGAAGAAGGCGGCTGGAACTTTTTTAGGTGCGGCGCGTGGCAAGTAATACCTATAATCCCTACATGCCAACTGTACCGTGCATGGTGCAGGGGGTCAAGCAGAAAATGCAAATGTAGTGGCTACACCGCGGGTCCGCGCGCCAATTCCAGATAGGTATCGAGCGCCAGACGGGCGGCATTTCGCGTCGACATCCCTGGTGGATCCTCGCGATCGCCTCCGTAGCATGAGCACTCTTTCAACTGGTGCGCGGCAGAGCCGGCGACCATTCGCACTCCGCATTCGCGATGGAGCCTTTGCCCGTTGAGGCTTGCCGGGCTTGTTTCGTCGCCCGGCCCGATCGGCTCCTCGCAATATAAACAAGCTTCATCCATGTCGTATCAACCCGTATCAGCCTTTCGGCTCGCCAACGCCTTCGCCGTGGCTGTTCGACTAGGGTAATCCCGATCGGTCGATTATGTGCCGCGTATATACATTTTATGTATATACTTGAGTTGTGGCTAGTCGAAAGTTTCAGTGGGACCAAGCGAACACCGAGCACATTGCGCCGCACGCGATTACGCCACAGGAAGTTAGAGAAGTGTTCAGCCGTATTTATGCGGAAGTGCCCACAGATCCGGTTGACGGCGAGGATCGCTATTGGGCTATTGGAACGACGGCGAGAGGTCGCCATCTGACGATTGCCTTCACGGAACGCGGCGAATACACCCGTCCGATTACCGGATGGGAAATGACCCCGGAGGAATTAGAAATCTATGTCGAAGAACTCTACAGACGACTTGACCTTCCCGAATGAGAAGGCAGAGGCCGATTGGTACCACAGTCCGGAAGGACGAGCTCGCTCGCTACGGACGCTCACGAAAGCTGTCCGCGATCGCAAGGTTGTGCTCCGCGATGGTTCCCAGATGAAGCTCACCGATCGCGCCGCAATCGAACAGTTACTGGCCGAGGCGCGCGCCGCAGCGACACAGGCTATCTCCTTGCGCCTGCCGGCGAGCGACATCGAGGCGGCGAAGCGTCTGGCCGAAGATACGGGCAAGGGCTATCAAACCATCCTGAAGGAGATTATCCACAAAGGCCTGACGAACCCCGGCGCGCGAGCCAGAAAAACAAAGACGGCCGCGGGCTAAAACTAGGCAGTGGTCGGCAAATACACTCGAATGGAAAAGAAGCCTACACGCGACAGTATGACCAGAGCCGAGAAATTTGAGTTCGTCCGGTCCTTGCCCAACGAAGACGACAAAATCGACTATAGTGATGCGCCGGCCAGATTGCCGCCGGAAGTGTGGGCAAAAGGCGTGGTCGGCAAATACTATCGGCCGCTCAAAAAACAGGTGACCTGCCGGATCGACGCCGATGTCCTCGTTTGGCTCAAGGCGAAGGGGGCCGGCTACCTCACACAGGTCAATACCATCTTGCGTGCGCAAATGGAGCGCGAGCGGAAGCCACGCAAGGGCAAGTCGCGGACGGCCGCGGGCTAGTTCCCCTCCCCGCGATTCAGTTAGGCTGACTAGTTCCCCGCTCCGGCCGGTTTTGGAATGCGCACTTGTCGATGAGCTTCCTGATTGGTTCAGGCTGCATCTCGAATTCTTTCACGGTCGCGTCGTAAAACGCTCTATTCAAGCAGTGAATCAGTAAATTGAATTCGCTGTAAGAGAGGGAAAAATGAAGAACTAATTTTTCGGCTTCCTCTGCTGTCGGGATATAGAATCCGGGCGCATTTGTTGGCACTCCGGTATTTTACCGACAATTCATGCCATTTCGAACTAAATGCCACATCTCGCTTACTTCAGTTCCCGGCCCCGACTTCCCTGCTCCGCAACTCCGCTTGCAGTTTTTCGTGGAATTCGCGGAGGAAGTCCTGCACCTCGTCCTCGGGCATCCCGGCACGTAAGACGGCAATGAGCTTGTCTACCGCCGCGCTTGCGCCGGCCGGATCATGATCTGCGAATGATATTTCAACTTTCATCCTGACCGTGGTTTGGTCGCTGTCATTGCGATCAGTGCTGACGAAGCTGAGTTGCGGCATGCCGCCTATTGTAATTCCCCGCCCCGCCCGCAGCTAAAGATTCTTCTTCTCGCCCAGATAAGGAACTATTTTCCTATATGGCGACAGCGTCTCCAGTGCTTCGAGGTCTTCCTGGAGTTTCTGATATTCTGCCGTGACTCGATCGTAACGGGCCTTGAAATCATCATCGACTTCTACTTCGAGCGTCAGTGGCTCGGGATCGGTCCGGAGCGTCCATACCGAGTAAACTTCGCCGCACTCTAAGTAGCAAATCACGGATTTACTCCCTTCCCTGCCCCGCTCACGGCTTCTTTTTCTTGGCCGCTTTTTTGGGCTTCGCGGCGGCCTTGGGCGCCTCTTTGGGTGCGCCGGCGCGCCGTTCGTTCTGCCGAATAAAGTCGTCCAGTGCCGGGCCCGTGACAAGCTTCGTCTTATGGCCAAGGATGACGGCAGGTAACCTACCGGTGCGAATGAGTGTGAGCACGAAGCGTCGCGTTACAGCGAGGCGCTTGGCCACCTGGTCCACCGTTAAAAGCTCTATTGTCGCCATCTCACACAAAAGCACACGCCTCATCCGTACGGATAGTACTAATGTCGAGACTCATTCGCTCCGATTTGTCTCGGCGCGACGGGCAAAGTTGCCAGTATTCGTGCCCATTTGGCGCTATTGGGGCGACCAGGCACGTTTTTGTAACATTGGCTCGCCAAACTACCCGGGCGGCCTCGTTGGGGGCGCTGTGCCGCCTAACGTCGCCAGTATCATGCTTGCCATTTGCCTTTCTTCGCGGCTGGCATTGGGATCCGCGAGCACGGCTCGGTAGTCGTCCAGATTCAGGGCGACATCGTAGTAGTGGTTAATCGGTGGAAGCGCGCGCCAGGCCGCGGAGTAATTCGTGGCTCGCCGCCTTTCGCGGGTCTCCGGCCGCCGCGGCCTGGTTTCGCCAGAGGGCGACGTAAGTCGTTCTTGGTAATTCTTCCTATTAAGGCGACCGGACATTTTTGTCCCCTCGGAGCGGACTGGGCCGGCGCCTGGCGGGTAGGTCTCGACCAGGACGAAATGGTCGCCGTGGCCGGTCCGGGCGACCCGGCGAAGGATACCGAGCGCAAGGAGCTGGGCCATCCACCGCCGGACGGTGCGCAGATCCACCCCGTAATACTCGGCCGCGCGCTTGTAGCGGAAGAACGTGTGCCCCTTCAGCCACTGCATCCGCTTGGCGTAAATCAGCATGCGGTAGACCGCTCCCGGAAGCACTTTGCGCCAGGCGTCGAGTATTCCCTTCCCTAGCGGTACGAACGGTACTTGCGGCGCAAAATTAAGGGCTTGCGCGCCGCCGTTTTCTGATAAGATTTCCATGTTGGGTTTGGCCGCCTTTCACCGGCCGACTGCATACACTTCGGGCGCTGCTCTGGTAGGCCGAGCCCGGGTGGACAGAACGAATTAAGCGGCTTAGGTGTTATCAGCACCTAGGCCGTTTTTAATTTCAGCTCACAGTATTGTGCTCACTGCCGCACAGTATACACCCCAAACAATAGTGCCGAGAATTGTTCTAAGTACTATCGTTTCTTGCGCTTCACTCTCGGTGGTGTTAGGCTCCCAAGTGGGCGTCTAACGTGACGCCTTGCTAATCAAAAACGGGAGCTCAAATGATTGTGGTTGTAGGGGGGATAAAGGGTGGCAGCGGCAAGACTACCGCGGCAACAAACCTCGCCGTGATGCGCGCCACCAGCGGAGTGGACCTGTTGCTGGTCGACGCCGACGGTGATCAGGAGACAGCTTACGACTTCACCCAGCAGCGCAGCGAGCGCATGGATGGCGACGCCGGCTATACGACGATCAAACTCGACGGGGCGGCGGTCCGGACGCAGGTCTTGCGCCTCGCCGACAAATACGAGGACGTGATCATCGACACCGGCGGCCGGGACAGCACCAGCCAGCGAGCGGCTCTGGGCATCGCCGACCTTCTCCTGGTACCCTTCGTGCCCAGGTCCTTCGATATCTGGACACTGGAAAAGGTCGCCCAACTCGTCGGCGAAATGCGGCAAGCCAATCTCAAGCTCAAGGCGTGGACGTTCCTGAACCGGGCGGATCCGCGCGGGCAAGAAAACGACCTGGCTGCCGAGGCGCTTAAGGATGCGCCAGGCCTGGAATTCATCAACGTGTCGGTAGGCACTCGCAAGGCGTTCGGCAACGCCGCGGCCGAGGGCCTGGCTGTCCACGAGCTCAAGAATCCGGACCCGAAAGCGGTCGAGGAAATATCGGCTTTGTATAGTCATATTTATGGCGTATCCTGGACGTCCGGCGTGACGTCCAAGGGGGCGTCCAGTCAGGCGTCCACAGGGACACCCAAGGGGGCATTGTAAAGATGGCACTCACAAGAAAACCAACCAGAACGGCAGACCCGGCGGATATCAACCGGCTGATTCGGAAAGGTAGGAGCAAGCCGAGCCGAGAGCAAAGGCGCGGGATGCTGAAGATCAGTCTGCGCGTCCCGTTGAGCTGGGTGGATCGAATCGATGCGCTTGTCAAAGTGCACGAACCGCCGCCGGTCGATCCCTTGTCGCTCACCAAACCGTTGCCGAAGTACACCCGGCATGACTGGCTGCTCGATGCGCTTAGGGATAAGCTCGAACGAGAGAAGAGTCAGGGACGGACAGAGTTGAGTCCGACGCCGACGGCCGAGGGGGAATGATGTTGCGTGTCCCGGACGCCCAAGTGGACGCCCACGCGGGCGTCCCAATAGAAGTCATCGTCTACGCTCTCTATGCGGGCAGGGAAGCGCCCCAACCGTTTTATATCGGAAAATCACGGCAACCAGCAGCACGTCTCAATCAGCATCGCCGTCGATTTGGTGCCGATACGGAAATGAAAGTGTTGCAGCGCCGCTTTGAAGGAGAGAGCGTCGACCAAGCTGAAGCGCGTTGGATCGCGCACTTTATCAAGAACGGCCATTCCGTACGTAACCTGGCCAAGCTTCCCAGATCGGAGGCACGCACACGACTCACCCTGGATATACCGATCGCTCTCCATAGACAGTTGAAATCGAAGAGTGGCCGCAAAGGAGTCGATATTCGTGAAGTTGTGCAATCGTTGATCGAAAAGTGGGTCAGCGACCTGGACGCCCACCGTGACGCCCGAAAGGACTCCACTCCATGAGAGGGGCAGGGAACTCAACCGTCCAACTAGCGTTTCGGATCTGGGTAGACGGCAAGATGGTGGTCAACGAGAGCCACGCTATCCCCGATCCGGAACTCGAACAGTTCCTGAACAGTTTGGGCGAAAAGCACGTCCGGCTGGTGGCGGACAAAAACTTCATGTCGGAGATCGAGTTT
>Ga0193743_1000453_pt1 | contig 32400 bp, 32 predicted proteins | sample L2c2metaG_FD_143038 | JGI IMG/M metagenome (GOLD analysis project Ga0193743, IMG submission 143038) | Soil microbial communities from a riparian zone of the East river system, Colorado, United States - L2c2 | ecosystem: Environmental > Terrestrial > Soil > Riparian zone | place: USA: East River...
ATCGCCAGTCCGACCCTGTCGACGGCAAGGCCGACTCGGTCTCGGTGACCATGTGCCAGGCCTTCGGTGAGGGCGGGCTGACGATGCCGGCGATGTGGCCTCCGCTGCAGAGCACGAACCGGACCGGGCCGCTGACCAGACGCACGGTCCGGTACGCCGACTCCCATGGCACGATGTGGTCGTTGATCGCGCTCACCACGTAGCTCGGCGCCTTGATCGCGCTCAGGTCGATACTTCGGCCAGAAATCTCCAGCGTGCCCGATGCGAGCCGATTCTCCAGGTAGAAGTGCCGCAGGTAGAAGGCGTGCATCGCGGCCGGCATGCGTGTGCTGTCGGCATTCCAGGCCAGAATGTCGAACGCGGGCGGGTCCTGGCCCATCAACCAGTTCGACACCACGTAGTTGAAGATCAGGTCGTTGGCACGCAGCACGTCGAAGGTGCCCGCCATCGACCTGGCCTCCAGAGTTCCCTCTCGCTGCATCTTCCGCTCCAGCCGATCGACTGTGCGCCGGTCGGTGAAGTTCCCAAGCACCCCGGGCTCGCTGTAGTCGAGCATGGTGTTCAGTAACGTGAGAGTCCCGACCCGGGTGTCGCCGGCCTGCGCGAGGTAGGCGGCCGTGATCGCGGTCAGCGCACCGCCCAGGCACAACCCGACGATGTCGATCGTCTCAGCGGCGGTGATCTCGGATATGACGTCTAGCGCGGTTCTGGGGCCGTGCACAAGGTAGTCGTCCATGGTGGTGCCGGACATGTCCTTGGACGGGTTGCGATAGCTGATCGCGAACACGGTGCGGCCGTGCCGAACCGCCCACTCGATGAAGCTGCGACCCGGAGCCAGGTCCATGACGTAGTACTTGTTGATCCACGGCGGGCTGCACAGCAGCGGGCGGGCGTGCACCTGCTCGGTCCGCGGCTCGTATTGCAGCAGTTCCATGAGGTCGTTGCGGTAGACGACCTTCGACGGGGTCGCCGCCAGGTTGCGGCCCACCTCGAACCCGCTGGTGTCGACCTGGCGCGGCCGGCCTTGGTTGTGCAACAGATCATCGATGAGGTGCCGCGCGCCACGGGCGAGGCTCACGCCGCCGGTGTCGAACGCCCGTTTCAGCGCGGCCGGGTTGGTCACCAGGAAGTTCGTCGGGGACAGTGCGTCGAGCACCAGATCCAACGCAAGCGCGGCCTTTCCCGCGGTATCGGCCTCCAAGGTGGTGGACCCGGCGACCGAGCGGGCGAAGCGGCATGCCGCGAGGTAGGCCAACCGCGTTGAGTAGAAGAACGGGTTGTCCTGCCACGCGGGGTCAGCGAACCGGCGGTCCTTCGGGTCCATCGGCACGGGCGGCTCGATGTCGCGGCCGAGCCAGCGGATGCCGGCGACGGAAGGGATGTGCGCAAGGTCGGCCACCAGGCGCATGCTCGCCCGAACCGGCTCGGCCGGGTTGGTGAGGCTCGACCAGATCGCCCGGGTCAGCGCCTCCCCGAACCCGGCCGCGTCCAGGTCCTCGAACAGGTCCGACTCGGGGCCCAGCACGCTCGCGGCGTGCTCGGCGACCTCCCACGGTGTCTCAGGCAGTCCCTTAGCCATAGCGTCATCCTCACGCCATGTCGGGTCGGTACCGCGCTCCTCCCGCTGGTCGGAAACCCGGCGCGGGCCCATGCCTGCAGCCCCAATATGCAGTGGTGGAGATTCTGCGGGTGTCCAGCGCCGGCGCCGAGCGACACCGGGTGGACGAGCTGGACGAACTGCTCGCGGGCGAGGACGTGCTGTGGGTCGACGTACCGCACTGGGACGATGACGCGGACGATGCGCTGACCAAGCGGTTCGGCATCCACCCTCGCGCGGCGGCCGACTGCGCGCGGCGCAACCCGGTGCCCAAAGTGCACGTGTACCCGAGCCACGTTTTCGTGGTGCTGCACGCACCCGAGCGCGGTGCCCGTGGCCACGTGCACTACCTCGAGCTCGACCAGTTCATCGGGCCGAACTGGCTGATCACTGTGCATGGCCCGGTGAACCCGCTGGTGACCCCGGAGGCCCCGCTCGTCGAGACGCGCGCCGTCGCTCGCCGGGTGGAGACCGACCGGCTGCGGCCGGCGTCGTCCTACGAGCTGTCGTTCGCTGTCGTGACGACGCTGGTCCGGCGCCTGCGCGACTACCTCACGGCCCTCACCGAGGAGGTCTGGAAGCTCGAGCAACGCGTCACGGGGGGGCAGAGCGCCGACCCCGAGCGGTTCCTCGAGGAGCTCTTCACTGTGCGGCACGGCCTGCTGGCCATCCGCACGATGGCTTCGCTCAGCCGGGAGGTGTACGGGCGGATGGTGACCCTGGCCGCTTTCGGGCCCGGCGAGGGCCACGCCCTCCTGCTCGACCTGGAGGACCAGTTCGGGCGCATCGGGAAGTTGGCCGACGGGCAGCGCGAGTACCTACAGGGTGTGATCGAGTTCTACCAGACCCGCACGAACACGAAGATGACGATCGCCGCCGAGCGGCTGGCCGTCATCGCGGCGGTGACGCTCCCGGTAACCGCGCTGTCCTCGATCGTGGGCATGAACGTCATTGTCAACGACGGCACGCAGATCGGCGCGCTGGTCGCGTTGCTCGTGGTCATGATGGCCATGTCGGTGACCCTGCTGATCTGGTCCCGTCGCAAGGGGTGGTGGTAGCCGGCCCTGCGCCATTCACTGGCCGGAAACCGACCTCGGACGCCTACAGTGCGGCGCCGCGGCACGGGATGCTGTTCGGACCACGAACCCCGGGGGCCCATCATGACGGTGTGGACTGAACAAGCCGGCGCGGTCCCGGACGGCCGCCGCCGGGTCGCCGGCCCCCGCAACAGCATCGCCACCGTCTGTCTGTCCGGCACGCTCGAGGACAAACTGCCCGCCGCGGCCGTCGCCGGGTTCGGCGGGGTGGAGATCTTCGAACCTGACCTTGTTTCCTCGCCCTGGGCGCCGGGCGAGGTGCGCGAGCGCTGCGCCGACCTCGACCTGTCGATCGACCTCTACCAGCCCTTTCGGGATTTCGACTCGACTCGGCAAGAGGTGCTGGAGGCGAATCTGCGGCGAGCAGACCGGAAGTTCGACGTCATGGAGCAGCTTGGCGCCCCCCTGTTGCTGGTCTGCTCCTCGGTCGCGCCGCACGCCGTGCACGAGATCGACCGCATCGCCGAGCAGCTGCACCAGCTGGGGTCCCGGGCCGGGGAGCGTGGCCTACGGGTGTGCTACGAGGCGCTGGCCTGGGGACGGCACGTCAACACCTATGAGCGCTCGTGGGAGATCGTGCGGCGAGCCGACCATCCCGCGCTCGGGCTCTGCCTGGACAGCTTCCACATCCTCTCCCGACGCTCCGACCCGGCGGGAATCGCGAGCATCCCCGGACAGAAGATCTTCTTCCTCCAGCTCGCCGACGCGCCCCGGTTGGAGATGGACGTGCTCCAGTGGAGTCGCCATCATCGGCTGTTCCCCGGTCAGGGCGCATGGGACCTCCCGGCGTTCCTCGGCCACGTACTGACCGCTGGGTACACCGGGCCGCTGTCGCTCGAGGTTTTCAACGACGTGTTCCGCCAGTCCGACCCCGCCCGGGCCGCTGTCGACGCGCTGCGCTCGCTGCTCGCACTCCGCGAGGCCACCGCGCGAGAACTTCCGGTCGCGCGCGCCCGGGTCGGGCTGCCCGACCTACCGGCCGCGCCGCCGCTCGCCGGGCACGCCTTCGTCGAGCTGGGAGTTGACGACGATTCCGCCGCCCGGATCGTCGACGCGCTGCGGGCGCTCGGGTTCGACGGCCCTGGGACGCACCGCTCGAAGCCGGTGCAGATCTGGCGGCAAGGTGCCGCGCGAGTGCTGCTCAACGGGGCACCCGGACAGAACGAAGCGTCGATCGCGGCGCTGGGCGTCGAAACCGCCGATCCGGCCGCCTCGGCTCGGCGCGCGCAGGCGTTGCTCGCCCCGGTCCTGCCCCGCATTCGAGGACCGGCCGAGGCGGAGCTCGCCGCGGTCGCCGCCCCCGACGGGACCTCGGTGTTCTTCTGCCAGCCGTCGGCCGAATCCTCGGGCTGGCTGTCCGACTTCACGCCCACACCTGCCGAGGGCTCGGGGGCCGGGATCACCGGAATCGACCACGTCGCCCTCACCCAGCCGTTCGACCACTTCGACGAGGCCGCGCTCTTCTACCGCTGCGTCCTCGGGCTGCGGAACCAGCACAGCTCCGAGGTGGCCGCCCCCTTCGGCCTGGTGCGCAACCTCGCTGTCGCCGACCAAGCTCGGGGCGTGCGAATCTGCCTCAGTGTGTCGGTGCTACGGCGCGGTACCGAGTGGCAACCTAGGGTGACCGATCCCCAACACGTGGCGTTCGCCACCGACGACCTACTCGCGACGGCTCGCGCCGCCCGTGCGGCCGGCGCCCCCCTGCTAGACGTCCCGAACAACTATTACGACGACCTCGACGCGCGGCTCGCCCCACCACCCGCGCTGCTCACCTCCCTCCGCGAGCTCGGTGTGCTGCTCGACCGGGACGCGGGCGGCGAGTTCCTGCACTTCTACACCGAGGTCCTCGGCGGCCGGGTGTTCTTCGAGGTCGTCCAGCGGATCGGCGGCTACGACGGATACGGCGAGACGAATGCCCCGATCCGAATGGCCGCACACCGGCGCCAGCGCCGCGGGTAGCGCCCGTCACTCTGGGGAGCTTGTCCTTCAGACGCCGACGTACCCTGGGAACAACCCCAGACCGGGAAGGCTCCCCGCCATGCTCCCCACGCAAGAACGGCTCAGTGATGCCCTGCTGAGGGTAGGTACCGACATGTCCATTCGGCGCGCGGAAATCGTCCGCCGGCTCGATGCGATCTCCAGTGAGGCATACGGGAACCAACCGGCCAGGAACGCGATGGTCGTGGCCGGTTGGGTCGACACGGCGATCTTGTGGCTGTCTTGGCGGCTGCGGCCGAAGACGATGCCGCACGTCGGCCAGCCGCCCGGTTCCGGCTTCTGATCAGTCGGACAGGTCGACGGGCTGACCGGTGCGGGCGGACGCCACAACTGCCTCCACCACGCGCAGCGTCTTCAGACCGTCCCGGCCGCTGCAGATCGGTCGGGCTTCGCCCCGGATGACCGCGGCGAAATGCGCGACCTGGTTGGCCAGCGGATCACTCCGTTCCAGGCTCTCGGTGGAGACCTCAAACGGCTCATACCAGGACCGCTTCTCCACGAACACCTTCATCCGCATGGTCGGCACCGACAGGGAGCCAGTGGTTCCGGCGATGTGGTAGCAGTCCTCGTCGGGGTACGTCGCGTAGTCCGTGTTCTCCCGTGAGGTCTGCTCCCAGGAGCGGGCCGACCCGGCGGTATCGGATAACAGGAAGGTGCCCAGTGCCCCGCTGGCGAAGCAGAACACCATGGCCGCGGTGTCCTCCACCGCGAAGCCACGCGTCCTGTTCGACGTCACGGCCTGCACCCGAACGATGGCGCCTACCAGCGACTGCAGGTTGTTCACCTCGTGGATCAGGTTGAGCAGGATCGGCCCGCCACCGGGTTCACGCCGCCACCCGTCACCGACCTCGAAGTACTCGTCGGGCTTGTGGAAAAGCGCGGTCCCGGTGACCGCCACGATTGGGCCGAGCCGGCCGCCGCGCACGATCTCCCGGGCCTTCGCCATGATCGGGCTGTAGTTGCGGTGATGGCCGGTCAGCACTGGCACGCCCGCACGCTCGCCGGCCTCGACCAGCCTGGTGGCGCCCTCGACGGAGTCTCCGACGGGCTTCTCCACGATCACCGGGATGCCTGCCGCCACGCATTCCAGACCGCCGTCGACATGCATCTGGTTGGGCGTGGCGAGGATGACCCCATCGGGCTTGTCGCAGCGGAACAGCTCGGCAAGGGACCGGTACGGCGCAACGCTGTGCTTGTTCGCCAGCCCGAGGCCGGCGGGGCCGGGGTCGACGATCGCGGCCAGCTCAGCCGAGCCGCTCGCGTCGACCTCCTCGATGTGCCGCTTGCCGATCAGGCCGGCGCCGGCGACGGCGATCCGCACCGGGATCGTCACGACCGAGCCTCCTGGGACAACTGATACAGGCCGTTGATCGCCAGCCGGTAGCCCAGCACACCGAACCCGACAACGATGCCCCGGGCCACCGGGGAGATGAACGAACGGTGCCGGAACTCCTCCCGCTTGTGCACGTTCGATATGTGCAGTTCGATCACCGGCAGCTCGGCGCCCTCGATGGCGTCATGCAAGGCAACCGAGGTGTGCGTATGCGCGCCCGGGTTGTACACCGCGCCGATCGAGTTGCCGACCCTGACCTCGGCGCCGAACTCATGAATCCAGTCGATCAGCTGGCCCTCGTGGTTGGACTGCCGGAACACCACGTCGAGGCCGAGCTTGCCGGCTTCCTGCTGGCACATCTCTTCCACGTCGGCGAGCGACGTGCGCCCGTACACCTCGGGTTTACGGGTGCCGAGCAGGTTCAGGTTGGGGCCGTTGAGCACCAGGACGGACGTCATTCCGCCTCATTTCGTCGACATGGCACGGCCAGGCCGGGTGTGTTCCGACCCGGCCGCGAGATGGCTGGATGACCAGGTCAGGCCGAGGTTCGGATCCGCTCGTACTCCTCGCGCGAAACCGGGACCGCGTCCTTGTCACCGAGGTCGTTGAGGTGCACCCGGAAGGTCTCCCGCGCGGAGAAGGCCGCTATGGCCGCGATGATCGCGCAGCCGAACGTGAAGCTCCCGACGATGAGGGGCACGTTCGACCCCGGGGGCGCCACGATCGCGTAGACGGCCGGCAGGAACGCGGTGACCATGGTGCCGAGGTTCTGCGACACGGCGAACGCCGTGACCCGGGTCCGGGTCGGGAACAGCTCCTGGTAGAACGCCGGGAAGATTGCGTTGTAACCCTGGTAGACGATGCCCCACATCAGGATCGCGAAGAGGAACGCCATCATGACGTTCTGCTGGCTGATGAAGTACAGGTAGGCATACGACAGGACCCCGGACCCGAGCGCGCCGACGATGATGCACGGCCGCCGTCCGATCCGGTCGGAGAGGTTGCCGACGAATGGGATCAGCAGCACCGCGACGACGTTGCCCACCACCGAGATCCACAGGTAGGTCGTCGTACTGAAACTGACGCCGTAGACCTTGTTCGTGGCGTACGTCGCGCCGAAGATCGTCGCCGCGGTGGGCACCACGTTCATCAGGGCCATGCAGAACACCCGCAGCATGTCCACGCCGTTCTCCCGGACGGCCTGCACGATCGGCGCCTTGGGCACCTCGCCGTGGGTCGCCTCCTCCTGGAATGCGGGGGTCTCGTCGACGCGGCGCCGGATGATGTAGCCGGCGACCACAACGAACGCGCTGAGCAGGAACGGGATCCGCCAGCCCCATGACTGGAAGGCCTCTGGCGACATCACCGCGGACAACGGCAGGAAGACGGCGGCCGCGATGATCTGTCCGGCCTGCACGCCCTGCAGCGTGAAGCTGGCGAAGTAGCCGCGCCGGCCGAAGGGCGAGTGCTCAAGGATCATCGCGCTGGCGCCGGAGATCTCGCCGCCCACCGCGAAGCCCTGGATCAGCCGTAGGGCCACCAGGAGGATCGGGGCCCAGATCCCGACCGCGCTGTAGGTGGGCAGCAGCGCGACGAGGAAGGTCGACATGCCCATCAGCAGCATGCACAGCACCAGCACATTCTTTCGACCGTGGGTGTCACCCCAGTGGCCGAGGACGAACGCCCCGATGGGCCGGGCCACGTAGCCGACTCCGAAGGTCGCGAACGACGCGACGATGCCGACCTGAGGGTTGTCCGAGGGGAAGAAAATGAGTGGGAAGACCAGGGCGGCGGCCTGGGCGTAGATGAAGAAGTCGTAGTACTCCAACGCGCTGCCGATCCAGCCGCTCGCGGCGGCCTTCTTCGGCGTCTTGTGGTACTCCGTCGGTTCGTGTGAGCCGGGCGACTCGATGATCTCGTCCTGCATGTGTCCTCCTCGCGGCGGAGCCCCGCGTCACCTACGGCGACTGTCGAGCCAGTGCAGCCTCGCCGTCGGCCGCGGTCAACGGCGTGCCCAGGAGTTTCCGCTGGACGGCACTCCGCTCCGATCACTCAACCGGCCCGGGCGGAGCGGACGAGGACGACGGGCCGGGCGGCGGCTCGGCCCCGTGCATGGTGGTCTGATCGTGGGCCTGCTCGAAAGTGATGATCCGATGGCCTCGGTTCTTGGAGAACACCAACGCTCGTGCCCACGTGTACAGCGTGCCGAGCCGGTTGCCCCAGCCAATGAGGTAGAGCATGTGGATGAAGCCCCACATCGCGTAACCGATCCAGCCGGTGACCTTCACCCCGAACGCGTCGGCGACGGCGGAGCGGTAACCGATGGTGGCCATGCTGCCCTTGTCGAGGTACTTGAACGGCGGGATCCGCTCGTCCCCCGCTAACCGGGCCTTGATCACCTTTCCGACATACTTGCCTTCCTGGATCGCCGGCTGCGCAACACCGGGCAGCTTGTTCAGCGACACCATGTCCCCGATGGCAAATACCTCGAGACGCCCGGGCAGGGTGCAGTCGGGGTTCACCGCGATGCGCCCGGCCCGGTCGGTCGCCGCGCCCGTCTGCTCGGCGAGCATCCGGGCGAGCGGGGAGGCCCGGACCCCGGCGGCCCAGATCCGGGTGCGGGCGCGGACGGTCTCCTCCCCCTCGGGTCCCTTGAACGTGATCGACTCGTCGTCCATCCCGGTCGCCAGGGTCTCGACGCGGACCTCCACGTGCATCCTCGTCAGGCGTTCGTGGGTGTAGCGCCGCAGCTTCGGGGCGAACGGGGGCAAGACCGTCTCGGTGCCCTCCAGCAGCAGGATCCGCGCCTCGGTGGTGTCGACCGACCGGTAGTCCATCGGTAGCACCTGGTGGGCCAGCTCGGCGACCTGCCCGACCAGCTCCACGCCGGTCGGCCCAGCACCCACCACAACGAAGGTGAGCCACTCGGCCCGTTCGCTCGGGTCGCCGGCCAACTCGGCCATCTCGAACGCGGACAGGATCCGATCGCGCAGACGGCGGGCATCCTCCACGGTCTTCATGCCGGGCGCGAACCGTGCCCACTCATCGCGGCCGAAGTAGGAATGCGTGGCCCCGGCGGCCACCACGAGCGTGTCATAGGGCAGCTCCAGCGGCCGTCCGTCGGGCCCTTCCGCGCGGACCACCCGGTGGGCCAGGTCAAGGTCATGCACGTCGGCCAGCAGGGCGCGGGCGTTGCGCTGCTTTCTGATCACATGGCGCAGCGCGGGCGCGATCAGCCCAGGCGGCAGGATCCCCGCCGCGACCTGGTAGAGCAGCGGTTGGAAGAGGTGATGGTTGGTCCGGTCGACGACTGTCACCTCGACGTCGGCGTGGGCGAGCGCGCGCGTGACGTTCAACCCGCCGAACCCGCCGCCGACGACCACCACCCGGTGGCGCGGCTCCTCGGAGGTCAACTGCCGACCTCCTCTGGCCTTGTGGTGTCGGATGCCGCGTCAGCCGGCGTCCAGACGAACACCCCGTCAGGCCGCCGGGCACGCTCGAGCACTCCCCGAGCCTCGTGATAGGCGAGATAGGCCAGGACCTCTGCCATCGCGAAATGCCGCTGAGGCCCGGTGAGCGAGATTCGGAACAGCTCGGTGGTGAGATCGGTGACGGTGCGGGGTGCCGACTCGACCATGTCCCGTACCTGGGCCAGACGGCGGCGCTTGTTCCGCTCGATGGCCTCGGCCCGGCGCGCGCCGTCGCGGAACGGGGGGCCGTGACCCGGCAGCACCAGTTCAGGGCCGAGTACCCGGACCCGGTCGAGCGAGTCGAGATAGCGGCCCATCGGGTCCGGATCGAACCCGCGCTCGAAGGTCACCGGCGGTGACACCACCTGCAGCAGATGATCGCCGGAGCACAGTAGCCGGTCGCCGGCCGACCAGAGGCACACGTGGCCTGGTGAGTGCCCCGGGGTGTGCACCACCTCCCACGTGCGGCCGCCCGCGATGAATCGCTCGCCGCCGGTCAACAGCCGGCTCGGCTGGGCGATCGAGGGCATCACCGGCATCCAGTCCAACAGCCCCTCGGACGTCTCGGTGAGCTCCGGGCCGTACAGCCCGTGGTCGGCGAGCATCAGGGTGCGCCGGTCGACCGCCTCATCGGGTTCGGCGTACTTCGCCAGGTCGAGAGAGGTCGCCTCGTGCATCCACAGCTCGCCGCCGCTGACCCGCATGACCTCCCCGGCGAGCCCGAAATGGTCAATGTGGGCGTGCGTGACGACGAGCCGGGCGAGATTGTCCAGCGAGCTGCCGGCGAGTTCCAACGCGGCGGCCAGAGCACCGACCGGGTCCTCGGCGTCCGCTGCGATGCCGCAGTCGACGAGTACGTCCCCGCCGTCGTCGTGCATCAGGTAGGAGCTCACGGTCGGGACGCCGTGGATACCGAGCGGCAGCTCCAGGCGGTGAATGCCCGGGGCCACCTCGGTCGTCGCCAGCACAGGACTCAGTCCCCCACGCGGGAAACGGCCCGCAGCTCCTCGGGGGTGGCCGTGCCGAAACCGAAGAACTCCAGGTAGGCCGGGATCATCTCGAACAGCATGTCGCTGCCCACCTGGATCGGGCAGCCCTTCTGCCGCGCCGCCGCGAGGAACGGGGTGATCTCCTGCTTCATCACCACCTCGCCCACGTAGGTGGACGGATCGACTCGGTCGACATCCATCGGCAGCGGGTCGTCGTCGTTCATGCCCAGCGGCGTCGCGTTCACCACGAGGTCGTAGCCCGCCGGGTCGTTCGACCGGATGTCCACCTCGAGGTCGCGGTACTGCTCCCGCAGCCGCGCCGCTACTGACTCCGACGCGGCGGTGTTCGGGTCGAACAGGCCGATCGCGGCCACGCCGGCGCCGGCCAGCGACGCCGCAATCGCCGACCCGACCCCGCCGCTGCCGACAACGAGCGCGCGCTTACCCGGCGGCGAGAAGCCCTTCCGCTGGATGCCTCGGACGAAACCCGCGCCGTCGAACTGGTCGCCGAGCAGCGTGCCGTCCTCCTTGAGCAGGACGGCGTTGGCGGCTCCGGTGACGATCGCTATCGGGCTCAGCTCGTCGACGAGCGCGCAGGTGGTGACCTTGTGCGGCATGGTGACCAGCGCGCCCCGGATGTTGGTGAGCCTGAACAGGTACCGGAAGAACTCCGGATAGTCATCCGCCTTGACGCCCATGGGCACCACGACCGCATCGATGGCGTTCTTCTCGAACCACGGGTTGTAGATCAGCGGCGACTTGAATGCGAAGGTCGGGTAGCCGAGATGGGCTATCAGGGTGGTCTTCCCGCTGATCATGCGCTTCTCCTCCCGGCGTTGTCAGCTCTTGAGCTGTTCGCGCATCGCGTTGAAGAACACCTCTGAGGTCTCCCGAACGAAGTTCGCATGTGTGCTGGCCAGCGTGGTGGCCCAGTCGGTTCCGGCGCCTTTGGCCGCCTGCTCCTCGAGGTCGAGCAGGTTTCGCAGCACGCGTTCGTTGCCCTCGACCCAGGCGAGGCCGTTCAGCTTGGCCTTCGAGATGACCTGTTCGCTCAGCTCGCGCAGGCGCTGTGCGGCCGCGTCGAGGTCCCCGGTGATATCGGGCGTGGCGGTCATGCCAGAGACTCCTCTTCTCGGGTTTCCTTGTCCGCGGTGGTCGCGCGAGCCGCGCCGTCTGGCAGCGGGTCCCAGTGCGCCACAGCCATTCCGGTGATCCACGGATAGATCGGCTCGTAGGCGAGGGTCCGAGCGGTGAGCGGCGCCATTGCGCCGGCCACCGTCAGCCAGGTGCGCATCTCGTGGTTGCCGTTGCCGGCGAGCTCGATCTCACTGTCGGGCATGTCGAGCACCTGGTCGAGCTCGCCGCGCTCGAGGCGCTCGAGGAACCAGCGGTCGAAGTCCTCCTCGATGTCGCCCACCCGGGGATTACCGATCCAGTGGGAAAGGCCGCCGGCACCCACGAGCGCGACGCGCCGCAACCCGGCATAGGAACGGATCGCCTCACCGAGCGCGAGGCCGAACTCGTAGCAGCGCCTCGGTGGCATCAGCGGGGGCACGGCGCAGTTCTGCACGATCGGCACCAGCGGCAGCTTCATGTCATGATCGAGCTCGTAGTACACGGTCATGATGCCGTGATCGAGCTCGAGCTGGTGGGAGAAGGCCGGGTCGAAGCCATGGCTGAGGGTGTACATCGCAATGTGGTTGGCCAGGCCCGGATGTCCGGGGATCCACACCTTGTCGATCGGGAGCCACTCCTCGGTCGGGCCCCAGTTCTTCTCCCCCAACCCGATGCACGTCTGCGGGAAGTTCTCCAGGAAGAAGTTGGTGAAGTGCTCGTTGGAGAGCACCACGCAAGCCTCCACGCCCCGCTGGACGGCCTGGCCCCTCAGGTACGTCAGCGCGCCGAAGAAGTTGTCGCGCTGCTGTTCGGGCGCGGCCATCCGGGCCGAGGACATCATCGGCGCGTGCGAGGAACAGTAGGCGAGGACTATCTCTGCCACCGGCCTCTCCTCCCTTCCGACTCCGCGAACGGCTCCAGAATCTTGCGGTAGTCGTCGCGGGCGTAGCCGGCGGCACGGGCGTAGCGGTTGAGCAGCACCTGGTGCAGGCCCAGCTGGTAGAACGCCGCTAGGTCCCTGTTCTCGAACGCCTTGCGCTCCTCGTCGGTCAGCTCGTAGGCCGACGTGTCGAAGTCCGCACGGGTGTCTCGTTCGGCGGCGCTGCTCACCTCGCCGGCGCGCACCCAGTCGTAGACGCACCGCTCAAGTTGGTAGAGGCTCATCGTTCCTCCCGCCCCGCCCCGCTGCCCTGACCCTGGCACGCGGCGAGCCGCGGCCCCACCGTCGAGCCGTTCTCTTCCGGCCAGTGAGAGACAGTGGCCGGGCGGGCCGGCGACGGCGAGAGTGAGGCCGTCCTCGGTCACGCTGCACGGGAGGCCCGATGGCGGTGAACGGATCTGGCCGGCACGGGACGGCCGCGGTCACTGCCACCGACGCGCTTGACGTCCACGCACACGCGATGCCGCTGCCGCTGCTGCAGCACCTGGCCGCCCTCGGCCTGGCCGACCTCGACGATGTGCCGGACGGGGTGGTGCGCCTGGACAGCCGAGTGAGCGGCGTCGCTCCCCTCGCGCCCCTGCCGCTGGCTCGCTCGCAGTACGACGTCGATGTACGGATCGCCGAGATGGACGAGGCTGGAGTGCACCGGCACGCCGTCTCGCTACCTCCGTTCCTGTTCTGCTCGACCTCCGACCAGCCACGATTCGCGGCGGACATCCTCGCTCGAGGCAACGATGAGCTGGCCACCTATGTCGCCGACTCGCCGGACCGCCTGCTCGGGCTGGGTTCGGTGCCGCTCGGCTGGCCCGACGCCGCCGAGGAGGCCCGGCGGGCCCTCGACGACCTGGGGCTGGCCGGCATCGCCATCGGCAGCCGCGGCGGCGGGCGTGACCTCGACGACCCGGTGAACGACGACCTCTGGGCGCTGCTCGCCGCCCGGCGCACGTTCGTCTTCCTGCATCCGAGCGGGGTGCCCGATCCGCATCGGCAGGGGGACTTCTGGTTGCCCCAGCTCGTCGGGTACCCGATGGAGACCGCGCTCGCGGTCGCTCGCCTGGTGTTCGGCCGGGTGCTGGAACGGTTCCCGCTCAACCTGTGTCTGGCGCACGGCGGCGGGTGCCTGCCGTCGCTGCGTGGACGCCTGGATATGGGGTGGCAGCGCAAGGACGTCGCACGGACCACGAGGGTCAAGCCGAGTGAGCTCACCGACCGGCTCTACTACGACACCGCCGTATTCAGCCCCACGCTGCTGCGACGACTAGTCGAGGACGTCGGTGCCGACCATGTCATGCTCGGCACCGACCATCCCTTCGAGCTTGCCGATCGCACGCCGCTGGAGACCGTCCACGCCCTCGGTCTGGATCGCGCGAGCACACGCGCGATCCTCTGGGACAACGCGGCCGGGCTGCTCGGGCTAGCCGTGACGCATTAGCGCGTCCGCCGGAACCGGGCCACGCCTCCCACCTCGGCCGGTCACATCTGCGCTTGCATGGGGCCGAGCAGCTCGACGGTGGAGACCTCTGGGGGCAGCACACCCATCACGAAGGTGAGCCGCGAGGCCGGGGTGAGCGAGGGAAGCACGGCCCGTGCTCCCCCAGCAGGGCCGCGACGTCGGACACCAGTGCGGTGATCCCGGAAACTAGGTAGCGTGCCATCGGTTCCTCCCGTGGGTCACGACCGTCGTGGCGCGTACAACCAGTCCTGCAACAGGCGCGCTAGGCGAGGCATCACCAGCCAGGTCATGAGGGCGGTCACCGCGATCGCCACCAGGGCGATGCGCAGTGCGGGTGGCAGCCTGAGGCTGCCGAGCGCGAGGTTGAGCACGAGCTGCAGGGTGTAGATCGCGACCACCGAGACGATGAACATCTTCCACTTGGGCGGGGCCGGGGCGGTCCGTCCGGGGAGCTGGAACCACGTCTCCAACCCCGAGACCCGGTGCACGTGGGTGGAGTGCACCAGGTCCTCCCCCTCGGTGAGCAGCTCGGCGCGGCGCGGTCCGGCCTCCCAGTCCCGTAGGTGTTCGGGGCTGTCGAACCGGAACACCACGTGCCACGGCTCGCCGACGTGGCCGGGCCGCAGCATTCCAGAGCCGAGGAAGCCGGGAAAGCCCGAGGCGGCGCGGGTCAGGCGAGCGCTCCAGTCCTCGAAGTCGGCCTCCCGGCCCGGCGCGACCCGGCGGGCGATCGTTACCGTTACTGGCTCGGCCGCCGGGGCTCCGGCGTCCACCTCAGCCGACCTCCGGCTCCCAATCGCGCTTCTCCAGCGAGTCACGGATGTGCAGCAGGAACAGCGACGCGGTCGAGCCGTCGAAGGCGCGGTGGTCGTAGACCAGCCCGACGATCCCGGTCGGGTGAATGGCGATGGCGTCCCCGACCGCCACCGGGCGCGGCTTCACCCCGTCCGTGCACAGGATGCCGACGTTGGGCTGGTTGATGATCGGCGCTGACGCGTAGCTGGCGAACGGGCCGGGGTTCGTGATCGTGAACGTCGACCCCTGCATGTCGGACATCGGCAGCTTCTTCGCCCGTGCCGCCCCGGCCAGTTCGGTGATCTTCTTGGCGATGCCGCGCATGTTCAGCGAGTCGGCATCCCGCACCACCGGCACCACCAGACCCTGCTGGTTCAGGTCCACCGCGATGCCCAGGTTGACGTACGGGTGCAGGGTCATGGTCTTTGCCTCGATGTCGATCGAGGAGTTGACCGTCGGATAGGCCCGCAGCGCGTCCACCACCGCTCGAGAAATGAAGGGCAGGTAGGACAGCGACGCGCCGGTCTCCTTCTTGAAGCGGTCCTTGTACTTGCCGCGAACCTGCTCGACGTTGTCGAAGTCGACCTCGACCGAGGTCCACACCGACGCGGTGGTGGTCTGCGAGCGCTTCATCCCCTCGGCAACGGCCAGCCGCATCCGGGACAGCGAGACGACCTCGTCACGCGGGTCCCCGGCAACGGCCGGGCGGGCCGGGGCGGCTGGCACCTCGGCCGGCCGGGCGGGAGCAGCGGGGGCAGCTGGCGCCTCGGGAGCCGCCGCACGCCCGCCGGCGGCGATGGCTCGCTCGACGTCCTCGCGCCGGATCCGCCCGCCGGCGCCGGTACCGGTGATTGTCGCTACGTCCAGCCCGGCCTCGGCGACCAGCCGGCGGACCAGCGGGGAGAGCATCCGGCCGTTGCGGCCGATCGGCGCCGCGCCGTCCGGCCGGGCGGGAGCCGCTGCCGGGGCCGCGCCGGTCGGGGCCGCCACTGCCGGGGCCAGCCCGGCGGATGCGCCAGCCGTACCGGCCCCAGCACTTGGCTCGCCGATGCGGGCCAGCGGGGTGCCGACCGGCACGGTGTCCCCGGCGGGAACCAAGATCGCCAACAACACCCCGTCGTAGGGGGAGGGGATCTCGGAGTCGACCTTGTCCGTGGACACCTCGAACAAGGGGTCGTCGAACGCCACCGCATCCCCGGCCTGCTTCAACCAGTTGGTGATCTGACCTTCGGTGACCGTCTCACCGAGCTTGGGCATGGTGATGTCGTGCACCTCGCCGACCGGCGTGCCGACACCTCGGTCCTCGGCGGCCCCGCCCTCCGAGCCGCCCATCTGTGGCGCCGCCGGGTCGCCGAGCGCCGGGCCACCCGCGGCGGCCACGGCGTGCGCCGCCGCCGGGATCCGGTTGGGCACCACCGCGCCGACCGCGGTGATCCGCACCAACGGGGTGCCGACCGGCACAGTCTGACCGGCTGGAACGAGGATCTCGGCAATGATCCCGTCGTAGGGGCTGGGGATCTCAGAGTCGACCTTGTCGGTGGAGACCTCGAACAGCGGGTCATCGAACGCCACCGCATCCCCGGCTTGCTTCAACCAGTTGGTGAGCTCTCCCTCGGTGACCGTCTCGCCGAGCTTCGGCATGGTGACGACCCACTCGTCGTTCGACATTGCAGGGCTCCCGGGTGTCCGATAACAGCTCAGCCGTGCAGCGAACGGCCGGAGAATGTGATCATGGTTTCGCCAATCGCCTCGGAGAGGCTGGGGTGGGCGTGGATGAGCCGGCCGACCTCGTCGGGCAGCGCCTCCCAGTTGACCGCCAGATAGCCCTCGTGCAACAGCTCGCTGGCCCAGGCGCCGACCAGGTGGAAGCCGAGGAGCGGGCCATCGCGCTGGGCGACGATCTTCACCATGCCCTCGGTCTCACCGAGGATCATCGCCCGGCCGTTGCCGGCGAAGGGGTGCTTGTGCACCACAACGTCATAGCCGGCGGCGCGCGCCTCGGCCTCGGTCAGACCGGCCCAGGCCACCTCGGGGTGGGTGTAGACGACCCATGGGACCTTGGCGTAGTCCACCGGCGGCGGGTCCTCACCGAGGATCCGCTCCACCGCCACCACCGCCTCGGCGTAGGCGACGTGGGCCAGCCCGGGCGTGTTGACGCAGTCGCCGATGGCGTAGACCCCGGGCCGCGAGGTCTGCAGCGTGGTCGGGTCGACCTCGACGAACCCGCGCTCGTCGACCCGGACACCGGCCTCCTCGGCGCCGACGTCCTCGGTCACCGGGCGCCGCCCGATCGACACCAGCACCTGGTCGACCTCGATCTTCTCCGAGCCCTTGGGTGTGTCGAACGGCACGATGATGCCGTCGCCGGTGTGCTCCAGGGTGCCGACCCGAGCCTGGGCGTGGATCGTGGTGCCCCGCTTGCGCAGCGAACGGGCCAGCACGTCGGCCACGTCCCGGTCCGGCCCGATCGGCAGCACGCCGTGCTCCAGCGCCTCCAGCAGCGTGGTCCGCACATCCAGGTCGGTGTACACCGAGGCGAACTCCGCGCCGATCACGCCGCCGCCGACCACCGCGACGCGCTCGGGCAGCCGGTCGGCTTCGCTGTTCGTGGCGTGGTCGGAGGTCACCACCCGGACGCCGTCGACCTCCATTCCGGGAATCGACCTGGGCACGGAACCGGTGCACAGGATGGTCGCCCGCCCGCGCAGCGTCTGGCCCTGCACCGCGACCGAGCCGTCGGCGGTGAGCCGGCCGTGCCCGTTGACAACGGCGACCTTGCGGCGTTTGAGCAGCCCGGACAGGCCGCGGTGCAGTTGGTTGACGATGCCGGTCTTGCGTGTGTTGGCCGCTGGCCAGTCCGGCTCGGGTGTCACGCCGGGAGGTAGCTTCACCCCGTGCTCGGCGGCGTGGCTGACGGTGCGGAACACCTCGGCGGCGTGCAGCAGCGCCTTGGCCGGGATGCAGCCCCGGTGCAGGCAGGTGCCGCCGACCTTCTCCTGCTCCACCAGTGCCACCGATAGCCCGGCGGATGCGGCGTACAACGCCGCCGCGTACCCGCCCGGGCCGCCGCCGAGCACGACGAGGTCGTAGTCGGTCATGGTGCCGCCTCCGTGGGTAGTACGTCGGCGGTGATGATTGCCGCCTCCGTGGGAGGAATTACGTCGGCGGTCATGCCCGGGCCACCTTCCGCAGGGTCTCGGCGATCTGGGCCGGTTGCGGGATCACGGCATCCTCCAGCGGTGGGCTGGTCGGGGTCGGTGTGTTCTTCGCCGCGATCCGCACCACCGGCTGGTCGAGGTGCCAGAACGCCTCCTCCTGGATGGTGGCGGCGATCTCCGCGCCGTAGCCCATCCGCTTTGCCGCCTCGTGTAGCACCACCGCCCGGGAGGTCTTGCGAACCGAGGCAACGATCGTCTCGACGTCGAGTGGCACCAGGGTGCGCACGTCGACCACCTCGACCGAGATGCCGTCCTTATCCAGCTCCTCGGCCACTTCCAGGCCTTGGGACACCCCGGCCGAGTACGTGATCAGGGTGATGTCGCGGCCCGCCCGGACCACCTTCGCCACCCCCAGCGGGATCGGCTCCAGCGACAGCGGCCCGGAAGCGCGCAACCGCCGGTAGAGATACTTGTTCTCCAGGTACAGCGTGGGGTTGTTGTCCCGGATCGAGCTGATCAGCAGCCCGGCCGCGTCCTCCGGGGTGCCCGGCATGACGATCTTCAGGCCGGGCACGTGCGCGAAGTAGGACTCCACGCTCTGCGAGTGGGTCGGCCCGGCGCGCAACCGCGCACCGAACGGCGCCCGCAAGGTGACCGGCATGGCATCACCGGTGCGCCAGTGGTGGCGGGCCAGCACGTTGATGATCGGGTCGAAGGCGCAGGAGATGAAGTCCGCGAACTGGAACTCCACCACCGGGCGCAGCCCGACCAGTGCGGCGCCGGCGGCCAGCCCGGTGAACCCGGTCTCGGCGATCGGTGTGTCCACCACCCGGCGCGGGCCGAACTTCTCCAGAAAACCCTTGGTCACCTTGAACGCGCCGCCGAACTGGCCGACGTCCTCGCCGATGATGAACACGTCCGGGTCGCGGTCCATCTCGGCATCCAGCGCCAGCGCGACCGCCTCCAAGTACGTCGCCTGACCCGAATCCACCGGCCCGGTCGGCTTGGCCTCAGTCGTGGTAGCCGTCTTAGTCGGCATAGACGCCCTCCTCGACCGTGCTGGCGTCCGGCATCGGGTCGGCCAGCGCCTTGCGCCGTGCCGCGATGGCCAGCTGCCGTGCTTCCTCCCGGACCTGCTTGGCCTTGTCCGCGTCGATCACACCCGCGTCGAGCAGCACGCTCTCGAACAGCTCCACCGGGTCCTTCTTCGCCCACTCCTCGTACATCGCGTGCGGCACATAGTCAGCTGGATCGTGCTCCGCGTGCCCATGCATCCGCATCGTCACGCCTTCCACGATCGAGGGCCCCTCCCCCGCCCGGGCCCGGCCGACCGCCTCAGCGACCGCGTCGTGCACGGCCAGGGCATCGGTGCCGTCCACCTTCACTCCGGGAATGCCATAGGCGACCGCCTTGATCGCGAAGCTCTCCGAGCTCGACTGCAGTGAGAGCGGCGTGGAGTAGGCGAACTGGTTGTTCTCGATCACGAAGATGTTCGGCAGCTTCTGCACGCTGGCGATGGTCAGCGACTCGTGAAAGTCCGCCCGGGAGGTCGATCCGTCGCCGCAGAACGCCAGGCAGACCCGGTCCTCGCCGCGGTAGCGAGCGGCGAAGGCCATCCCGGTGGCCACCGGGAAGTTGGCCGGGATATGGCTGGGTAGGTTGTAGATGCCCAGGTCGAGGCGCCCGTAGTGCAGCGTGCCGTCCCGGCCGCCGGTCGGCGAGGTTGCCTTGCCCATGAAGCTGGCCATCACCTGCCAGGGCTCCATGCCGCGCCACAGGTGGGCGCCCAGGTCGCGGTGGATCGGGGCGAGGTAGTCGTCCGGGCGCAGGGTGGATGCCGCGCCCACGCTGATCGCCTCGTGCCAGTGCCCGGTGTACAGCGAGCCGAGCAGGTCGCCGCCCTTGTACATGGCGACCATGCGGTCCTCGACGGCCCGGGTCAGGACCATGATCTGATAGATCCGGCGCAGCAGTTCGGGGTCGCGCTCGGCGACACTGGTGTTACCCTCGGCCGCCTTGCGCTGGCCTCGGGTGGCGTTCGTGGTGTGCGTGGCCACGGCTAGCGCTCCTACTCGCTGAGTAAGAAGTCGCGTACGAGCCGGTTGAAGTCGGCCGTGCGCTCGATCATGGACCAGTGTCCGCAGTGCGAGAACACCGCGAGGTCGGCGTTGTCGATCAACCCCTCGAGTTGGTAGGAGTTCGACACCGGGATGACCTTGTCCTCGCGCCCGTGCACGATGAATGTGCGGTGCGGCAGCGCTCGAATCTGCTCCTCGGGGGTTGCCATCGCCTCCACCCAACGCTGTCGAGGTGCCGGGAACATGGCGGAGAACGCCTCCTGGAAGCCCGGCTGGATGCTGCCCTCGTAGCGCACCTGGGCCAGTTCGTCGTTGACCAGCTCCCGGGAGTAGGCGAACACGTCGAGGACCTTGCGCATGCTCTCGAACGAGGCCTCGTAGCCCCACACCCGCTCGAGCCCCTCGGTGATCGGGAACGACACCCCCATGCTGCCCATCAGCACCAACTTGCCGACCCGCTCGGGGTGCTGGGCGGCGATGCGCAGCGCGATTGCCCCGCCGAAGCTGTTCCCGACCAGGTGCGCCTGCCGGATCCCGAGGGCGTCCATCAGACCCACGGTCTGGTTCGCCCAGGTGTCGAGGCCGTACTCGATGCCCTCGGGACGGTCTGAGTAGCCGAAACCGACCATGTCCGGCGCGAAGACGTGGAAGTCCTCAGCGAGCGCTGGGATGACCAGCCGCCAGTTCGCGTACGAGGTCACGCCCGGACCGGAGCCATGGATGAGCAGGACCGTCTCGTCACCCTTCCCGGCCTCAAGGTAGTTCGTGCGGATCCCGTTGGCCTCAGCGCTCTGGCCGATCTCCGGTTTCTCGGTCGTGGTCATCCCAGTTCCATCTCCTCGGTCCGGGTCAGCTGTAGTAGCGAAAGACAAGGTCGGCGACGCAACACGGCTTAGGTTCGCCCTCGACCTCGTAGGTCAACCGGTAGATCGCCTCCGCGCCGCCGTCGAGCTCCCGCACTTCGGCAAGCTGGACGTGCATGCGGAGGCGGCTGCCGACCCGCAATGGTGTCGGGAAGCGCACCTTGTTCAAGCCGTAGTTCAGGACCACCCCGAAGCCGTCGACAGTGCACACTTCCCACAGCAGGCCGGTCGCCAGGCCGAGGGTCAGGAACCCGTGCTGCACCGTTGCGCCGAATGGCCCAGTACGAGCGCGCTCCGGATCGGTGTGGATCCACTGCTCGTCGCCGGTGAGCGTGGCGAAGGTGTCGATGTCGCGCTGCTCGACCGTCCGCCACCCGCTGGTACCGATCTCCTGACCAGCCCGTTCCCGCAGATCCTCGAGCCCGTGCAGGACCACCGGGGCAGCGCGCCCGGCCGTTGACTTGGTGCCGATCGAATCGCCCATCGGTGCCGCCCTCCGCTGGTACGCCGGGACGAGTCAAGCACCGAGTAGCGGAGTCAGGAGGGCACCCGAGCGACTTCCTACTCAGTGGGAGCCCCAATCAGCGGACGTGCGGGCCGCACCCCGGAACCGCGCTCGCCCGCTTCCACGTCCTCCAAGCCAGTCCCCGGCCGCAGCGGATTTTCCTGCTCAGTGGGAGCGTTGGCCGGACCGTGGCCGAGGCGCTCCGACCGAGGAACGATGGCCCGAATGGCGGGCGGCAGCACTCAGTTCCAGGGTCGGTCGGTGATCAGCAAGGTCATCTCACTGCTCGACGCGTTCACTCCGGCCAGCCCGGAGCTCTCGCTCGGCGAGCTCGCCCGGATCACCGGTCTACCCACGTCCACGACCTACCGACTGGCCTCGGAACTCGTCGCGTGGGGTGGGCTCGAGCGCGCCGATAGCGGTTCCGGGTACCGGATCGGAACGCGGATGTGGCAGCTCGGCACTCTCGCGCCGCGCCCCGCCGAGCTGCATGATGTGGCGCTGCCCTATATGCAGGACCTCTACGAAGCCACCCGGGAGAACGTGCATCTCGCGGTGCGGGACGGCCGCCAGGCCCTGTACGTCGACACGATCGCCGGTCGGGAGGCGGTGCCGGTCCGATCCCGGCGCGGCGGGCGGGTGCCGCTGCACGCGACCGGAGTCGGCAAGGTGCTCCTGGCGTACGCCCCCGAGCAGCTGTTTCGCGAGCTCGTCGACGCGGGCCTGCGGCGCTACACCGCGCACACAGTCGTCGAGCCCGGGCGGCTACGCCGGGCGATGGCCGAGGTAATCCGCACCGGGCTGGCCTACGCGCGCGAAGAGCTGACGCTCGGCACGCTGTCGGTGGCCTCGCCTGTCTTTGATCCCGAAGGGAACGCGGTGGCCGCACTCGCGGTAGTGCGGCACACCCGGCACGGCGAGCTTCGGCGGCTGGGCCCGGCGGTCCGAATGGCGGCGATCTCCATCTCGCGCTCCCTAGACGAGCGAGCACGGATGGGCGGTCCACTCGCCGCGCCCGTCAACGCGCTTCGCGGACGTTGAGGGTGCTCTCCGCCACTCTCGCTGAGTGAGAACCATTCCTACTGCGCACCGGCCCGGCCCGGCCACCCTGACAAGCGACAACAAGGAGGCGTGTGTGGCGGGCGGAGCAGGACAGGCCGGGCGGAGCGTGGCTAGCAAGGTAACCGCGATTCTGATGGTATTCACTCGAGGTAGCTCGTACTCGCTCACCGAGCTCGCCCGTCTCGCGGATCTGCCGGTATCGACCGCGCACCGCCTCGCCGGCGAGCTGACCTCGCGCCGGCTGCTCGAGCGAACCCCGGACGGCGGGTACCGGATCGGCCTGTCACTGCGGGTGATCGCCGCCTCGCCGGCCGGGCTGATGCCGCCGAGGCTGGAACGGGCGCGCGGGATCATGATGGATCTGGCCGCCGCGACCGGCACGACGGCGCGACTTGGCGTACTGGACGGGCGACAGGTCGCCTATGTGGAGACGCCCGCCAGCGGCGGCCCGCTGCCGTGGTCCTTCGCGGCAACGCTGCCGGCCAACGCCACGGCGCTAGGCCGTGCTCTACTGGCGTTCAGCCCAGCCGCTGTGGTGGACGAGGTGGCGTCCGGCCTGCCCGGAGACGACGCGCACCTGTGGGTCACCCCCGAGCGGTTGCGCCGCGCGCTCGCGGTGATCCGCCTGACCCGGGTAGCGACCTGCCGAGCCGAGCAGGGCTCAGTCGCCGTCGCGATGCCGGTATTCGGCGCCGGCGGGGCGGTGGTCGCCGCTCTCGAACTAACCGTGCCCGACACGGCGGAGGACCTGGTTCGAGGCCGCGCCGCGTTGCTGGTCGCCACCGGCAGCCTGTCGCGCCAGCTCGCCACACTCGACGCCGAGCCGCCCGACACTGCCACCGGATGACCGGTCAGGTCGCGGTGACCTCGAGTGGGGCGTCACTCGTGGAGTACCACTCGTAAACGCCGTCCGGCCGCGTGCGCCGCTCGATCAATCCCGACCAGCGCAGGTATGCGATGTGCGCGAGGGTCTCGGAGATCGCGAGCTGGCGCTGGTGCGCGAGGATCGCCTTGGCCACGAGTCGGTCGGCAAGCTCGGTGACACTTGACGGCCGGTCCCGGATCGCGCGTCGGATTTTCTCCAGACGACGAACCTTGGTGCGAATGATTGCTTCGATCCGGCCGACCGCGTCGCCGAACGGGCGGCCGTGGCCAGGAAGCACGAGCCCCGGGAGGCGTTCGGCGACCAGGCGCAACGAGTCGAGGTAGCTGCGCAGCGGGTCGGCGTCGAACCCTCGCTCGAATGTGACCGGCGGGGTGATCACCGGCAGCAGGTGGTCCCCGGACAGCAGTACCCGACGCGCGGGCGACCACAGGCACACGTGGGCGAGCGAGTGGCCAGGCGTGTGCACCGTCTCCCAGCGGTCACCGCCGATGGCCAGCTCCTCACCACCGCGCAGCCGTCGCGACGCCTCGACCACCGTGTGCAGGTAGGGCAACCAACGCGTCAGGTGATCAGCCAGGTCAACACGCTCGGCCTCGGACACGCCGTGGTCGGCGTAGGTGTCCCGGCGGCGGGCCCGTGCGGTGTCCGGATGGCGGTACTTCTCGCAGTCCAGGTCGGTGAGCGCGTGCATGAGCAGCTCGGCGCCGGTGCGCTCCATCAGGTATCCGGCCAGCCCGTAGTGGTCGATGTGCGCGTGGGTCACCACGATCCGGCTCACGTCCCGCAGCGCGTACCCGGCGCCCTCCAGCCCCGCCTCCACCGCGGCGAGCCCGCCGTCCGGCAGGTCAGGTCGCCACGCCCCACAGTCGACGATGGTCGCCCGGTCACCGTCAGCCAGGACATACATATTGACGTTTTCCACCGCGTTGACCCCGATCGGCAACGCGACGCGGCTGATACCGGCCGTTGGCTCCATCCGCACGCCGGTCATCCGTGCATGCGTTCCAGCAGCGTGAACCAGACCCGCAGCTGGACCTGGTACGTCGTGGCAGCTCCGTCCACCATCCCGGCAACACGCTGAACCTCGAACGAGGTGATGCCGTCCAGGGACAGCCGGGCGCGGTCGAGCGCCTCGGTCACCGCGTCCTGAATGGTGTCGCCGGTGCCGACCAGGTCCACCGCCTTCTGCACACTCACAGCGGTCATCATCTGCGTGCTGCGTCGGGTGGCACCGATGTTCCCACTCGGTGGAACCGGCGGCGCACAGTGCGGGAAAAGTCAGAGTCAGTTTCGGCCGGGACGGCCCCGATGGCGCCCGCGTTCGGTGCGATCAGCGCCCCCGGTCGGTGTTGATGCCGGCACGGACGGATGTGCCCTCTGGAACAGCGAATAGAGATACCCGAGCGCGGGCACCAGGATGGCCCCGCCGACAACGAGACTGACGAGCATCGCCATCAGCGTCGAGGTGCCCGCGGCGGCGTCGGCGATGGTGAGCTCGGGCACCAGGATGTACGGATATTGGGCGACCGCCCACCCGACCAGGATCGCGGCCACGGCCAGCGCCGAGGCGACCCGGGCGAGCACGTACCGGCGCAGCAGAAGCAACCCGATCGCGGTGAGCCCGGCCAACGCGGACAGCAAGACCACCACCATGGCGCGGCCGGTCAACCCGGCGAACAGCAGCGGCGCGTCGGCGCGCAGCACGAAGATCCCGCCGAGCCCGGCCGCGCCGGTCGCGGCGGCGGCGCCGAGCGCTCGGACCCGGAACTCGGCGGCCAGGTCCAGTTGGCCCGCGCGCCGAGCGTCGGCGCACAGGAACACCGCGGCCAAATACTCGCACACCAGCACCGCCAGCACGCCACCCAGCACCGAGGTCAGGTTCAGCCAGCTCGTGATGACGTCGCCGGCCGCGATCCCGGGTGGTACCCGCCCGGAGGCCACCCCGCCGACGACCGAGCCAAGGAAATATGGGGTGATCAGTGAGGACAGCGCGAACGACGCGCCGAAGAACCTGCGCATCCCCGGCGTGGTGACACTCTTGCGGAACGCGAACGCGGCGCCGCGCGCGATCATCCCGAACGCGGCGATGGTGAGCGGGATGTACAGCGTCGACGCTACCGAGGCGAACGCACCGGAGAATCCGGTCCAGAGCACGACCAGAACGAGGATCAGCCACACATGGTTGGCCTCCCACACCGGCCCGAGCGAGTGCTCGATGAGGGCCCGCCGGCGCTCGCCGCGCCGGGTGCCGCCAGCGAGCAGGTCCCAGATCCCGGCGCCGAAGTCGGCACCGCCGAACAAGGCGTACGCGATGAGTCCGATGAACATCACGCCGAGCACGGCCTCGGGGAGCGTCATCGCACCGTGGCCTCCGCGGCTCGCCGGTCTGCCCGCGATTCGTCGGCCTCTTGAGGCGCAGCGGTGGCGTGCGTATGGGCCAGTCTGCGCAATACCCACACGGTGAGCACGGTCAGCACCACATAGATGGCGGCCACCGCGTAGAAGCCGAGGTAGAGCCCTGGCGCGGGGCTCACCGCATCCGCGGTACGGAGCACCCGGTAGACGATGAACGGCTGCCGCCCGACCTCGGTGGTGACCCAGCCGGCCTCCATCGCCAGCACCGCCCCGGCGCCCGACGCCGCGACAGCGCGCAGGAACCACACCGAGCGTGGAATCCGGCGCCGCCGCCACCAACTCCAGCCCAGCCACAGCGCCAGCAGCAGTAACGCCGTGCCAAGCCCCACCATGACGTTGTAGGCGAGGTGCACCACGTTGACCGGTGGGCGCAGGTCCGGCGGCACGCTCTCCAGGCCGGTCACCTTCCCGTTCGGGTCGTGGGTGACCAGCAGCGACAGACCCCACGGGATCTCCAGCGCGTAGCGCAGCTCGTCGTCGACATAGACGCCGCCGAGCGAGAGCGGGACCCCGGTCCCCGTCCGGTACAGCCCCTCCATCGCGGCCAGTTTGACCGGCTGGTTGTCGGCGACGGTGTTCGCGATCCAGTCGCCGACCCCGATCTGGATCGGCGCGGCGATCGCGGCCGCGGTCAGTGGGATGAGCAGGCCCGACCGGTGGTAGCGATCACAGCGGCGCCGCAACATAGCGACCGCGTACACCGATGCCACCGAAAAGCCAGTGACCATGATCGCGGCCAGGTACATGTGCACGAACTGTGGCCAGGTCGATGGGCCGAACATGGCGCCGACCGGGTCCGCGTCGACGACCCGGCCCTGTGCGTCCATTGCAAAGCCGGTCGGATTGTTCATCCAGGCGTTGGCGGCGATGACGAAGAATGCTCCCGCCGCACCCGAGACGATCATCGGTAGCGCGCTGAGCAGGTGCGCCCTCGGCGACAGGCGGTCCCAACCGAACAGGTAGATACCCACGAAGATCGCCTCGAGGAAAAACGCGAAACCCTCCAGCACGAACGGGAACCCGAACACCTCACCGAACCGCGCCATCAGGCCCGGCCACAGAATGCCCATCTCGAACGAGAGCAGGGTCCCCGAGACCGCGCCGGCGGCGAACAGCACACCCATGGCCTTGGCCCAGGTGTGCGCGAGTTCGCGCAGGTGCGGACTACCGCGCCGGTGGGCACACCACTCGGTGAACGCCACGAACACCGGGAACGCGACCCCGAAGCAGGCGAAAATTATGTGCCACCCCAGAGAGAGGGCCATCTGCATCCGTGCCAGATAGAGGTTCTCCGACGCGCCAGCGAGCAGGGGTCCGAACTCGTCCACTCCGACCTCCGCATCGAGACTGGGCGGTCAAGGATCGAGCATTCGGCCAACCATCGGGTTCCCGTCCAGCAGAATTCCCACACGATGGAAGGCGAACCGCCGCCGCACACTCCGCGACGCCTACCAGCGGCGGGGGCCGATCGGGCTGGTACCGCGCCTCCAGGGAGGGCTGCCTAGCTTTGGCTCGGCCGCTGAAAGCCGGCGAGCAGGCTGCCCTGCTCGCCGGCCTAGGCCCGTGGTGCCGATTAGTTGCTGGAGGGGCGGTCGGTCACCCGTGCCTTAGTGGCCTTCATCCCGTTGGCCGCCTCGTCACCCGCTTTGCGCGCGGCGGCGGTGGCCGTCTCGGTCGCCCTCCGGGTCGACTCGGTGACCTGTGCGCCGACGGCGAGCAGGGTGGTGGCGAAGTCGCGCTGCGCCTTGATCAGCCGTTCGGCGAAGTCGAAAACGTCGTTGAGCACGTCCTGTGGCTGCGGCAGGGCGGTCGACGTCCGGGACAGGGTGGCGGTGTACTCCTGTGCCGTGTCGGCCCAGGTCTTGATCACGTTGGCGAGTGTCTCCTGGCCGCGCTCGGCCAGGTCGACGAACTGCTGCTGTGCGTTGGTCATCGGTGGTCCTCCCACGCTCTGGTTGCTGACTGCCTTCTGCACACCAAACTACGCAGCACCGTTAACTATTTCAAGCAGTCAGCTCATGAGCCGGCTCTCAATCCGAGTCGGCTCGAGACGCAAAGCCGCGCCAGTTAGTCGGCGGCGGGGTGCTCGGCGAAGAAGCGCACCATCTCCGCCGACGCGTCCGGCCCGGCGGGGTCGGCGTAGGTGCCGCCCGCGGTACCGCCCGACCAGGCATGCCCCGAGCCGTGCACCGTCCATTGCTCGGCGACCCCTCGCCGGCCCCGCTGCACCTGAGTCCTGCTGTAGGTCCGCCCGCCGGGCGCACGTCCAGTGGATGTCACGACCGTCGACGCGCCCCCGGCCGGCGCGAACTGCTCAATCACCTTCACAGCGTTGACCGGACTGACCACGCTGTCAGCGTCACCGTGGAATGTGATCACCGGGACGGCCCGGGCGAGCGGTCGGGTCCGCCGCGGTCCTTGCCGCATCGCCTCGAAGGCGGACGCGACGTCCTCGGCAGCCCCGTGCGGCAGCCCCGAGTGCACACCGACAGCGGCGTACACGTCGGAGTGGCTGGCCCCCATGACCGCGGCCATCGCGGCGCCGGCGGAGAAGCCCGCGACGTACACGCGGTCGGGGTCGGCGGAGTACTCGGCGAGCACCCGCGCCGTGATGCCCGCGATCAGCGACGCCTCGCCCGAGCCGCGGCGTTGATCCTCGGGCTGAAACCAGTTCCAGTAGCGCCCGGGGTTGGCCGACGGGACCTGCTCGGGCCAGGCCACGAGAAACGTGTGCTCCTCGGCAAGCTCGTTCATCCGAGTGGCCGCGGCGAACTCGGCGGCGCCCTGCATGCCGCCGTGCAGCATGACGACGAGCGGCACCGGCTCTCCGGTCCACCCGCTCGGTACGTACAGCAGGTACGGCCGCTCGCCCTCGGGTCCACGGTAGCTGCGGAGCAGGGTTTCCCCGGGCAGCTCAGGGCCGGCCGGGGCCATCGGCGCGAGGCCAGGCAGTCTCGACGCGAACCCGGACAGTCCCTGGAGGATCCGCGGGCTCGGTCGACTCGGCGTCGTGGTTCGTGCCGTGGAGGGCCAGGACGACCCGTCGCGTCGGCCGAGCAGCGCGCGGGTCACCGGCCAGCGGCCCCTGTCGGGCCTCGGGGAGTCAGCCCGGACGCTGCCGGATTCCCCGTCAACGGGCAGCCCGAGCAGGCCACGCTGGATGAGCGCGGTGGCCTCGGCAAGCCGGCGCTCGCGTGTCAACCTGGTGGCCTCGACCATCGCCGCCGCCAGCGACTGGTGGTCCATAACGTCTCCAACCTGTGGTAGGGGCCGTTCCCAGAGACCTTGCTCAGACGATGTGGTGTCGCAGCGCGGCCTTGACCGCGGCGCTCGCGCGGAAGGCGCCGAGCACCTCGATCGAGTTGATGGTCTGCAGGGCTAGCTCGGGGGACACGTCGTCGGCGATGGACGCGAGGCCGAGGACCCGGATGTCCACGGTCCGGCCGGCGGCGCGCAGCTCCTCGAGGTCGCGGCGGGTGAGGTGATGCGTGCCGAGGACGAGTGTCTTGCGAGCCATCATCTGGTCGACGGCGGCGGCGCGGGTTGCGAGCTGGGCGCGCACGGCCGCGCGGATGAAGTCGGTGCGGTTGGCGTAGAACCCCTCCCGCACAAGCAGGTCGATCTGGCCCAGGTCGACGAGCCCGAGGTTGACGGTGATCTTCTCGGTCTTCTCTACATCACCCGGCGCCATCTATCGCCATCCCTTCACCATCTCCTTGGATGGTGTCAGGATTGCGGTTCTGGCGCAACAGCCGAGAGACCCAATTGCTCCGCTCTCGTCGTGCGCTGGCGTTGAGTGACCTCGTCGGGGGCGCGATGACGCCGATCGGGCGCTCGGCGGTCGCAGACATGCCCGGGGCATCCGGGGCCCGGCGCCATTCCGGCAAAGCCACCGAAGCGGCAGCGCTCGCACACGCTTCGCCCGGCCACCAACGGACACAACCGCTGACCGCACAACTCGCAGGGAGTGGGGATCTGAGAATCCTCGGTCCCGGTCATCTCTGTCGTCTCGCTGGGCACATCAGCCAGCGTGCCGGCCAGCCCTGACAGAACCAGGCGACCTCACCGGAGCATGACCTGAAGGAGAGCCAACCGAACTCACTCGGAGCTACGCGGCTGCACTCCGGACGGCGATCCACGAGATTCATCAGTGAGAAGCCGCTCGGTGCACCCGCGACGGCAACAACGCGGCCGCATCCCGAATAGGCCAGAACGGCTAGAGACCCCCATCCGGCCAATATCCCCGAAGCCCGGCAATCCCGGCTGTACTGCCCGTGCCCGTTTCAGTCACAGCGTGTAGGCCACTTATCGTCGAGCGTGGCGGTTTGCTGGCCGGTGACGCCGATGGTGGCACGCCCCGCCACCTCGCCGCCGGGGCGATCACGATCATCGGCCCGCGCTCCATCGAGACGGACTTCCCCGGTTGGTTCGGTCCGCCACACCGTGGCACGAGACGATCGCCCGGCTCGCCGTCTCCGGCACTGATGACGGGCGGTGACCAGTCCGGATTCCGGACTCGTCGGCCCGTTCCGGCCACCGCGACCATCGACGCATGACAACCCCACCAGCCGTCGGGTCACCACCAATACCCCGGCCGCGACCGGCGCCCGCCATGGTGGCGTGGTCAGAGGGAAAGGAGAAGTCCTTTTGGACTTCGATTGATGGGTCACATCGACCAAGCCCTGCTGAGCTTGGCCTGCTCAGTGACCTGTCTTCGCGTGTTACTGCTAGCGGGTAGTCGGGCACTCCGGCTATCGCGCCATGGAGACGGGTGGTGGCCGCGATGGTTTGCCGATCGAGGTGAAGCTGAGAGCGTAAGGATAACGCCCGCAGCGCCGAAGGAGAAAATCGTGATTGCCTCGGTTCAGCTTAATACCGTGACCGGCGAGCGCCTTCTTACCGTGCAGGCGAACGATCTAGATCCCTATATCACTCTCACGGTCCGCCAGCACTGCGTTTACCTCACTCGCGATCAAGCCCGTCAAGCCGCTGACGCACTTCGCGCCTGCGCTTTGGCAGCCGTCGACGACGAGTTTGGGAACATGCAGGACATCCTCTGAATCTACTTGCCAACCCACGGGGACTCCGCGGCGCGTCGTATACCAAGCACCCGTTGATAATGAAGTGCAAAGCACCCGGACCGACGGCTGCGCCGCGCTGAGTGGCCCCGCGGCGCAGGTGTCGGCCGATCCGATCGCGGTCATCGTCGACCTGGTCGCAGCGGTCGAGCCAGCGCTTGAGAGCTCATCCCTCCTGCAGCGCGGCCTCCGCATCGTAGCCGTAGAGCCGCTCCTGCTCCGGCGGGAAGACGGCGGCTTCCGCAGTGCGGTGCGCGCCGAGGCGCGCATTGCGGTCGGCGATCGCGGCCGCATCGTTCATCTGGTAAAGCTCCTCCTCGCGCCGCGAGAGCTGCTGCATCCAGGCGGTGCGCGGCCGGCGCAGCGCCACGTAGCGCTCGATCGCGGCAACCGGATCGTCCCGGCCCGCCGCGAGGCAGCCGGCCAGTACAAAGGCATCCTCGATGCTCTGCGCCGCGCCTTGCGCGTAGAACGGCATCATCGGATGGGCAGCATCGCCGAGCAGGACCACGCGTCCGGCGTGCCAGGCAGGCAGCGGCTCGCGGTCGTAGAGCGCCTGGCGCAACACCCGCGGCGTCGCCGCGATGACGGCGCGGATCGACGGATGCCAGCCGGCATACTCGGCGAGCGCGTCCGCGACGCTTCCCTCGGCCAGCCACGATTCGTGCGCCGCGCCGGCCGAGCGGCTGATGCCGATCCAGTTGAACGTGCGCCCGGCCGACACGTAGTACTGCACGATGCTCCGGTTCGGCCCCATCCACACGCCGGTGACGCGGCCAAGATCGAGATGCTCCACCCGCTCGGCCGGTACGAGGCCGCGCCAGGCAACATTGCCCGTGTAGCGCGGGGCGTCCTTGCCGAACAGCTGCGCGCGAACGGTCGAGTGGATGCCGTCGGCCCCGACGAGGACATCGCCCGCGACGCTCGTGCCGTCGGCGAGGCGCGCGCTGACGCCGTTCCCCGTCTCGTCGAAGCCCTCGACGCGCGCGCCGAGGCGGAATCCTGTCTCGCCGAGGCCGCCGAGCAGGACGGCGAGCAGGTCGGCCCGATGCGCGTGGTAATAGGGCGCCCCGAACTGCGCCTCGGCGCGCGCGCCGAGCGGCGTTAGATACAGCCGCTCGCCGGTGTCCCAGGCACGGTAGTCCCGTGCCTCCGGATAGACGCTCACCCGCGCGAGGGGCTCGCCGAGCCCGAGCCGGCGAAGGACGCGCGTCGCGTTGGCGCTCAGCTGGATGCCGGCGCCGACCTGCATGAACGCCTCGGCCTGCTCGAGGATGAGCGCATCAATACCGCGCTGCCTCAGCGCGAGGGCGGCCGTGATGCCGCCGATGCCGCCGCCAACGATCAGGACTCGCATGCTCTTCTCCGGCATGATCTCCCGCCGCGCTTATGTTCAGCGCGATCAGATGAAGATTCCGCAGTGTCGGTTATAACAACCTCCGCCGCGCGGGTTCCCCCCGGTCGCCACGTTCGACACCGACGGGCGATGATACAGCCGCCCGCGCCACGAGGACCCGCAATCAGGACGCCAGCCAGAAATTAGGAAAGCCTCACTTTCCACACTCAG
>Ga0193743_1000454_pt1 | contig 32389 bp, 34 predicted proteins | sample L2c2metaG_FD_143038 | JGI IMG/M metagenome (GOLD analysis project Ga0193743, IMG submission 143038) | Soil microbial communities from a riparian zone of the East river system, Colorado, United States - L2c2 | ecosystem: Environmental > Terrestrial > Soil > Riparian zone | place: USA: East River...
CAGCTCGACCGAGCTCGACAGCGGCGACTATCACGCGGTGTTTGACTTATGTATGAAAGAGTTTGGGTGGGCCGAAAAGAGCAAACTGAGCGGCAAGCTGATCGACGGCTATTACCACGGTGTCGCTGTCGGGAGTTTCATCGAGGGCGGGGCCGCCGGACCAAAGGAAGATGCGCGGCTGGTTCTTGAAACGGATGGTTCGCTTTCCGTTTATCTCGGCTCTTCCTCGGTCGGACAAGGGCTCGAAACGATCATGGCTCAGATCGCAGCAGATGCTACAGAGCTTCCCTACGAGAAGATTACGGTCAATCATGGCTCCACAAGCCACGTGAAGGATGGCTATGGCGCCTATCATTCCCGTTCAACCGTGATGGGCGGATCGGCTCTCCTACTCGCTGCGGAGAAGTTGAAGGAGCGGATTCGTGAGGTCGCTGCGACTCGTTTCGATTGCGCCACCGGTGACGTGACGCTCGACGGCGAGCAGGTAAGTCATTCCGGCAAGCACTTGTCGCTTGCGGATCTGTCCGACATCCCGTTGGAGGTTGAGGCGTCTTTCTTCAACAAGAAATACACATGGGCTTACGGTACGCAGGCCGCGCATGTTGCGGTGGATCCGGGAACGGGCCATGTCAAAGTGATCGATTACCTATCGGTCGAAGATGTTGGCCGAATGATCAACCCGTTGACGCTGCACGGACAGGCGATCGGTTCGATCGTCCAGGGTTTGGGCGGCGCATTTTTGGAACATCTCGTCTATGATGATCAGGGGCAGCTACTGACCGGATCGTTCGCGGACTATCTGATGCCGACAGCGTCAGATTTTCCGAACATTCGTTCGATCACGCTTGAGCTCAAGCCATGCCCGAACAACCCCCTGGGCGCGAAGGGCGCAGGCGAGGGCGGGCTGATCCCAGTTGGCGGTATCATGGCCAACGCGGTTGCAGATGCCTTGTCTCATCTGAACGTTCAACCAATGGAGTTGCCGCTCTCACCGCCGCGCATATGGCAATTAATTGAAACAGCTGAGGCAGCCCGCGCGACGGTCTAGACTAGCCGATCGGGCAATTAAGACTCTGTCTAGGTTTGCGCAGCAAAATCGACGTTTTTTAAGGGAATGGCTTTATATCGGCGGATCATTCCCTGGTCCGGGATTGCGAATCGTTCGACAGCAATCCAATTCTTGGCTTTCGACATGAGGACAGGTACGTGGCACGCCGTAGCAACGACCCGGCTCGCGTTCGTGAGAAGATCCTGAAGCAGGCAACTGAGGAGTTTGCCCGCATCGGATTTGAGGGCGCACGCGTGGACCGCATTGCGGAACGCTGCCGTCTCAGCAAGAACATGCTGTACTATTATTTCAAATCCAAAGAGGGACTCTTTGTCGCAGTCCTCGAGCACATGTACGAAAGTCTGCGCGATCAACAGAAGGACCTCTCGGTTCGAGCGAGCGATCCGCTTATTGCCATGGAACAACTTGTCCACCACACGTTTCACGCACTTCAGGACAATCCGGCCGCGATCCGGCTGATGAACGAGGAAAACAAGCACCGGGCGAAATACATTCGCAAGTCTGAGCGTATGCGGGATCTCTATAATCCGCTGGTCGAAACCATAAGCTTCATTCTTGAACGGGGCCGCAAGGATGGAATTTTCCGCTCGGGGCTCGACCCCGAGATCGTCTATCTGACGTTGTCATCCTTATGCTACCATTATCTTTCCAACCAATACACGCTGGAGATTGCGCTTGATCGCGATCTGAGTTCGGAGACGGCTCGGAAAAGCTGGCTCGATCACGTAGTCAATCTTGTTCTCCTGTTCTGTGTGTCCGATCCGACGGCGATGATGTCGAAGAAACCCGCACTTCAGACCGTAGCCGGCTGATCTCTGCGATTTCGAGATCTGAAATCATTTCGTCCCGATCTTCAGGCTACTTCCTGTGTGCGGAGAACCGAAATGATGCAGTAGCGATTTTGCGCTGCAATGGACGCCAAGCCGGGCCGCTTCATCTGCGGTACAGCACTAACGCGTGGACCATTACCCTTTTCGTTGGTCGCTTTAACACGCGACGGCCTTCAATTTCACCACGTCTAGCCCATTAAATGGCCATCAAGGGAATGCGTTCCAGTTGACTAATCAGTCAACTGTGAACTATTCTAAATTCTCCTAGATGCGGGGTGAGCTTTTCTTCAGCCAGCGTAAGGTGGGGAATGAATGACGAAGTTGGCAGCGCGACTGGAAGACAGTGCCCACGCCGTTTCCAACGCCGCGGCGGAGCAATCCGATCCTGCACTCATCCGTATTGCAGGTCTTGAGAAACGTTTTGCAACGCGTTCCGGTGAAGTCGTAAGAGCCCTATCCAACGTCAATTTGGATGTTCGGGAGAACGAATTTATCTCCGTCGTCGGCCCAAGCGGATGCGGAAAGACGACGCTGTTGCGCATTCTGGCCGGCCTTGAAAAGGCCTCCGCGGGGACGGTTCACTCCGGCGGGGAACTTATTACAGAGCCGCGGCCGGATGCCGGCGTAGTCTTCCAGCAGGCTCTGCTTTTGCCTTGGGATACCGTTCTGACGAACGTCATGCTGCCTGCCCATTTGAAGAAGGACAAATCGGCGGCGACGATCAAGCGGGCCGAACATCTGCTGGCTTTTATGGGTCTTAAGGATTTCGCTCAGAAGTATCCGTTCGAGCTTTCCGGTGGAATGCAGCAGCGCGTATCGATTTGTCGTGCGCTGATGCGCGAGCCGAAGATTTTGCTCATGGACGAGCCGTTCGGGGCGTTGGACGCCATGACCCGCGAAGCCATGAATATGGAACTGATGAGGGTGTGGTCCGAAGAGCGCAAGACCGTAATCTTTATCACGCACAGCATTCCGGAGGCAGTTCTCCTCGGCGACCGTGTCGTTGTGATGTCTCCCCGGCCGGGGCGAATCTCAGAAATCGTCGATGTGAACCTGGGCCGTCCGCGTAACCTCCAGACCATGGGCACCGCTCGCTTCGGAGAACTGTGCGATCATATCCGGTCTATCTTCGGAGCCGAGTCCCCTATGGTGCCGTCGCTATGAATTTGCTCACGAAGACGTTCAATTCGCACAGGTTACAATCCATCGTGCTTGCCGTTGTCGTGATTGCGACTTGGGAAGGGGCGTGCAGAGTCTTCGCGATATCGTCTCTCGTCTTGCCGACCCCAAGTGCTGTGGCAGTCAAGCTCGTCTCCCTCTTCGTTACCGGAATCATTTGGTCCCATCTGTGGGCAACACTCATTGAGATTGTCGCGGGCTTTGTGTTCGGGGTGATCGCCGGACTGGTGATCGGAGCAATGATCTCACTAATCCCGGTGCTGGAACGATTGGTGTATCCTTATCTCGTCGCGCTTCAGACTCTGCCGAAAGTCGCGATCGCGCCGCTCTTCATCATTTGGTTCGGGTACGGTTTGACGTCGAAGATAGTCATTACGGCGCTGGTCTGCTTTTTTCCGGTTCTGGTCGCAGTTATTGCTGGCTTTCATTCAACCGACGTAGATCAACTCGATATGATGAAGGCTTTTGGCGCCACGAAGTGGCAAACGTTGATACGTCTGCGCGTGCCATCCGCCCTCGTATTGATTTTCGCAGGACTTGAGATTGCTGCGGTATTGGCCGTCATCGGCGCAATCGTTGGCGAATTTGTGGGTGCACAGGTTGGCCTCGGATATCTTGTCGTGACCCTCAATTTCGGTCTCGACGTTCCCGGTGTCTTTGCAGTCCTGATTGTGTTGTCCGCCATCGGGCTGGCGATGCACGGCATCATGCGGATCGCCGCCCGTCGCTATGTCTTTTGGATTCGGCGCAATGAAGCGCCGGTATTGTCATAATCCCTCGAAGAGTGAGACAGCACATGTCGAATTTTGCTTTCAAACATAAGCTTGCGCTAAGCGCCCAGGTTATTGCTCTTATCCTTGGCTGCGCATCAAACGCTTGGTGTCTGGAGAAGGTCCGTGTTCTTATTCCGGTGCGCGGCATCGACGAAGCATTTTCGCCTTTCATCGTTGCAAAGGAAAAGGGATACTTTGAATCGGAGGGATACGACGTAACTCTGATTGCAGTTGGTGGATCGAATGAGTCCGCCATCCAGGTCTCGGCAGGCAACGCGGAAGTTGGAGCGGCATCTCCCGGAGAGGCGATCGTCGGTATCCAGTCGGGCAAGCTCGATATTCGCTATTTCTACGATTTGTACTACGCGAATATCTGGTCGATCGCGGTGATGCCTGACAGTCCAATCAAAGTGCTCGCCGATCTCAAAGGCAAAAAGCTTGGCGTGCAGTCGATGGGAAGTGCCGGCACAACATTTGGGAGGGCATTCGTCAATGACGCCGGACTAGATCCGCAGAAAGATATCTCGTTTTTGCCGATCGGCGTCGGCGCCCAAGCGATAACCTCGGTTCGTCAGAAAATGGTCGATGCCGTGGTCTATTGGGAGGCGGCTTTGGCAAAGTTCGCGTTTTCCGGTCTAAAGCTGCGTGAAATCCCGGCGCCGGAGCACTTGAGAACGTTGCCGGATGTGGGACTGCTTGCTCGCAACGATACTATCGAGAAGAATCCCAAAATGCTGACCGGGATAGCGCGTGCAATTGCCAAGGGCTACGATTTCAGCATGGCTAATCCCGAGGCTGCAGTGCTTTTAACGTGGAAGGTTTATCCCGAAGCCCAGTCGAAAAATCCTGATCGGGCCGAAGCTATCCGTGAGGGGATTGCCGTCAACCAAGGGCGCCTGAGCATTTGGAATTCGCCGAAGATTGGCGATAAGCACGGACTTCTCGTCGCCTCGGATTGGGAGCGGCTGGTGAAGTTTTTAGCCGACCAAAAAATCCTGCCCGAGACAATGCCTGTGGATCGCGTTCTAACCAACAAATTCATAGACGCCATAAATACTTACGATCGCGCCGGCATCATCGCCGAAGCAAAGAAGGAAGATATTTCAAAGCTCCGATAGTTGTCATCCATACGTTGGGCTCATCCCCGAGGTTGCCAATCGTTCCATCACAGCGACAGCTTGCGGACGTCGATCGTGCGCGACGCTGCCAGGACCGTAATTTCGAAATGATCTGTCTGTACGATGTCCGTAATGTTGCGCGGCCGGTGCGCGACAACGTTGATACCAGTTTGAAGCCGCAGGCTGTCATAGAGCAGTCCCGCGCCACCTGACGAGCGAACTTCCTCGCCAAGTTTCTGCGAGGCGTCATAGCGTTCGCTCGCATACACATCGCGTCGTGTTATCTGCTGTCCTCTGATGTCGAGATAATCCCCAAGCAGCGTTGCGGTATAGGCTCTGTAGGTCCGGCTCATCGTTGCTACGCTGCGAGCGACCGCTTCGCGCCGGAGGTGATGACCCACTTCGGCAGCCGCAGTCCGGATATCGTCGGCTGCGTACCACGCTCCAAGCTCCGGTCCGTTGAATCTCATTCCGCCGGGAGCGACGTGGAGAAAGGCTGCCATAACGATGCTGGCGTTGGGCACGCCATAGACCCATTCGCTCTGCGGCAGTCGAGCAATGCGATGGGCCACCAGCCGATCGTTGGTCCAACCGACGAGTTCCATCACCGCTGACAGATCGGCCGTCGTCGCGACTGTATCGAACAGTCCGATGGGCGGAAACTGCGAGGCGATCAGGCGATGGGCAGGCCGCGGTGAGGATGCGAAAGCATCCATTACCGGAAGACGATTTCGGTGTCGTCGTAAGGCGTGAACACCGCGTCGATGGCGTTCGGCTGCATGTAGAGGCCGCCGCGCGCGCCGTCGAGGAAACGGCGGACCGTGAGCAATCCATCTTGGGATCCGCTCGTGATGAGATCGAGCGGCGGGCGCCCGCCGAAAACAACGGCGTTGTGCGAACTTCGCAGCCAGTCAACGGCGAGCCGTTCTCCCGGAAAGAGAATCCCGAGCGCCTGGTGAATACCGAACACCGCCGAAATGCGGATGAGGACGTCTACATCAAGAGTGAAGGCACCGTGCTCGCGCGCCTGCTTGCACCAGTTGTGATATGTGGATCGAGAGGGATATCCGAGGACCAGAAGGCGTTGCTCTTCGGTTAATCCCCATAGATCCGCGATGGCGAGGAAGGTCCGCAAAGCAGGGGCACTGAGCCGCCTCCGGTTGGCCGGCACAAACCGTGAGTTATCGAGCCGCTGCGGCCCCTTTGCTGTCTCCGCCGGCCACGGCTTACGCTCATTCGGCACGGGTCTGCTCCTTTGTCAAATATGGATATAGTCCAAATATGGACAAGGCGCAACCCTTCATTTGCGCCCGCGTCTTCGCCTCGCGCTACAGGTTGGCAGCTGGTCCGTTACGAAGCCGGAGCCGCCGTCCTGAATCCCAAATCGTAAATAGACTTTTTTGAACCCGCTCTAATTTTCATTTTTCAAATCGGCGGCCGAACAGACAATCCAAAATCAACTAATTTAAGTTGCCTCGGCGCCGCTGGGGCAATGGAGCATTTAACGGCGACCGCAAGGCCGGTTCTGAAAAACGCACTTTTGAATGCTCGAAGTACGATTTCATCCAAACAATATCTGCAGACGATTCGCTGGTATCCGATGCGGTGATGCGGCTCATCTCCAGGGTCAGGTCGTCCAGTTGGGCTAGCCTTTCATAACGCTCTCCACTTATCCGGCTTTCCGCCTTGCCGTGGGCCTGCCGGTCCACGTCGGATATTTTTTTGGCGGCTCGCAACCAAATAGGTCTGCGACGGTTCGTGATTGGCTGGGTGGCAATTTATAGGAGCGCATCCATGTGCGATTACAGCTTACATGCGGTCGCGACTCGTCCCGCTGAGGTTGCGGAAACGTTGGTTTCGACCAAATTCCAATCTACAACGACTCGGGGCTTTGCGAGCCCGGACAATCCGCAAGTCGCGGTCTGCCTTCGTCCCGGGACCGAGATCGCATTCGAGAATGACGTTCAAACTGACGGCATGATGTTTCGCAAGAACATCGGTCAGCGCCTGGCGCGGTTTCGCCAAATAGGCGTCAACAGGCCATCGCAACATCATGACGCACTGGAATTCTCAAACGGTGCGATCGTTCTTGTCACCGACCTCACTGTGGGGCAAAGGGCCACGGTATTGCAATTGCCCGCAAACCCAATCGAGGAAAAGCCGCGGGCGCCCGAACCTGCTACGTGGCGCGCGACCGCCGAAATCTGATGGGACCGTTGACCCGCGGATCGACCTGACGGCCTCTCGCAACTTAGCCCGCCTTGCTCCCAAGGCGGGCACTTTTTAGGGCAATAAACCACTCACCGGCGATTGGGCAGGCCCATCTCGGCGGTCGGATTGATGCGTCCTTTGCCTTCCAACACCGATAATCGGTCTTCAATATTCCGAACGACATCAATGAGTTCCTGAAGCGCAATCGCGGTTTCCGGCGGCAGCTCGGCCTGCTCCCTAATCCTCTCAATAGCTCGCTCTGCGCGTTTCAATCGGGCAATCGGCATTGGAACATGCTCCGTTTACCGGTCAAAGCTTGGTGCGCACAAAGTTCCGGTTTTTCTCAGGTCGTATTGGACTGTTTCAAGCCGACCCATCGCGGTTCATTTTTATATCCGCAATGACGGGCAAATGGTCGGAGAGCGAAACCGCCGCTCTGTCCACTTTGCTGCCGACGATCGTAATGTCACGACCATAAATTCGATCAAGTCTCATTACCGGCCAAGCCGAGGGAAATGTTCTGTGACGGGTACGAATGGGAAAGTTCTGCGCCAGCACGCCGCGAACCGAATTAACCCAGAACCAGTCATTGAAATCGCCGAGCACAATCGCTGGAGTGTTGACGTCTTGCCCCAGTCGCAGAAGCACCTTGGCCTGATGGTGCCGCTCGCGGACACTGAGACCTAAATGAGTGGAAATCACACGTAGTTGGCCTTGCGGCGTTTTCACATCCGCTGCAATAGCCTTCCGCGGCTCTCGTTCGGGATGAGAAATATCGCTTATCAGCGGCGATGTCGCCCAAGGCCAACGACTGATCAGCATCTGACCATAGTCGCCGTCTGCCGTTACGATCGATTTAGCTCCAACGCTATGGCCGCTAAGCGCCGCATCTAACAACGAAAACGGGTTGTCATTACGTCCGCGAGAATCGATCTCCTGGAGCGCAACGATATCGGGCGACCATCTCTCGACAAGCGAGATCACGCCAGGCAGATCGAAGCTTCGCTTCAAGCTGAATGTGCCGTGGACATTCCATGTCATGATGCGGATTGAAGGCGTCACGTACGTTCGCCCGACAACCAAGTCGCGACAAATTGGGCGGACAGCGACAATAACAGCCATACGATAATGATGATCAGCAAAATGGTGACATTCCACCAGGACGGTCTCATGAGCACGTCGGCAATTTGAGCCCCGAAGGCCGACATCGTGATCAACCCGGGCGTCATGCCCAGCACCGTGCCCCCAATATAGTCAGGAAATCTAATACCACTTGCTCCTGCCGCAACGTTGACCAATGAGAAGGGAAGGACTGGAACCATCCTGACGATTGCGATCGCGATCACCCCATTGCCTATGAGTTTTTTCTGAATTCGCTCAAGGCGAGATCCCAAGGCCGCTCTCAACGAATTGGGGCCCACGAGCTTGCCGATTGCGAAGGTCAATGACGCGCTCGCGAGCACGCCGACTAAGGCTGTACAGAAGCCCAGCCATGGTCCAAAGGCTGCTGCCGTTACCGCAATCAACAGAACCACGGGAAATATGACCAGCCCGGCTAACACGAAAACTGCAACAACGATCAGCGGAGCGCTTGGCTCTCCGTTCAGGGATTGGAGTGCTGCAAGCAAACTGTCGAACCGTGCATACTCAGATAGTGGAGTGGAGCGCCATATCAACCCGAGGAGGCAAAGGCCTGCAACAGTGAAAGAAAATTTGATCAAAGCAGATCGATGCAGCATAATATTCAATGCACGTTCGATCCCGAGGGGGGCAGGAGGGTCGGCCATCGGCCTCACGATGTTTGCAAATTCCATCGGGTCGCCGTCCAAGACGGGCTGGAGACTATGTCCGTTCGCGGATAAAACGACCGGCAATCGAATGATTGAAGGATTTTGAGAAAGTTGTTCCTGGACGGCACCGGCATCAACCCCGCAATGATGGCCGATAAGCTCATCTCGTATCGCGACAATAGAGTTTTGCTCGGCGTCCGTGCAGGCCTCTACGATAAGATCGCATTCCGTGTCGGTCCCCATGGACCGATTATTTAGGTTTGCGGAGCCAACTCTTAGCAATCGATCGTCGACGATCATCACCTTGGCATGGACCATGACAGGCTGGGTGGCACTCTCATCCACCACCTGCGGATGAAGCAAACGCACCCTGTTCTCGACGCCGGCTTCCGTGAACACCTTCATGAAGTCAAGTCGGCCGTTGCGCATTGTGCGAGCCTCAAGCCAGGAGGCGTGCGTTTTTGGCACGATGAGCAACACCTCAAGTGCGGGACAGTCACGCATCCTTTGCGCAAGCCGCCGCGCGATATCAGTAGAACTGAGGAATTGGTTTTCAATATAAATTGAACGCTCGGCGTTATCGATGGAAGCCACGAATGATTTCAGAACTTCATTGATCTCGTGTTTTTCATCATCAGCCGGCTCGGTACGAGCAATACCGATGGACAAATTTTCAAAATCGGGTTTCAACCCGGTGGGCCATGGATCGCCGGTCGGCTGAATAGCCGGCGCTTCTCCGCAGCGTGCGCAGGCCCAGCGGTACCGGGCCAATTCTGCGAGGCTTCGAGCGGCTTCACCGTCGACGACCATCTGCACGTCGTGAAACGGTGGATATGGCTCACCCTCAGGATCCACGCGATGTTTAGTCCTCGCGGCATGAGCCGCCGTATCCCACCGTCTGATGGTGAGATCGATGCCTCCCGAAAAGGCCACGCTATCGTCGACCACGACAAATTTCTGGTGTTGTGCTGATCCGAATGGCAAGCAATCATCCAGTCGAAACAGCAGTCTATCCTGAACTCCAAGACCGAATTTCGCGAGCTGAAACCATTCGCGTTCGCCCGCGTACAAAAGAGACGATTGCCAGACAAGGATGTGAACCTTCAGCTCCGGTCGCCTCGCGACCAAAGCATTGAGAAATTCGCCCAGCAGCTCAGGCAATCCATCACTTGCCGCCCCCGTCGGGCCAACCAGCCGCGTCTGGCTGTGAATGTCCCAGCCCATAATGAATACACATTGCCGTGCGGCAAGCAGCGAGCGCCTGAGCGCACCAAAATAGGCTGCGCAATCGATCAGAACGGCGGCTCGGCGGGCGTTCGATCGACGCCAAATCGTATTGCATTCCTCTAACACCATGCGGAAAAAACGCGTGAAACACGTATTGGTGCCACCAGGCAACCGTGCGGAACAAAACGGCTACGGCGGAGACCTCGATCAGCTTTCAGCCACGGACCGACGTGATCTGCAACATGTCTCTGTCGAGATGGGTGCGCTCACCAGCGCGGAAGGATTGCCGCTATTGAGTCATCGTCCCACGATGAATCACGATCAGCGTCGGGCTTCCTGTGCCTGCGGGTTTTCGGCCCGAGCGACGCCGCCGCGCAAGGATGCACGGAACGGACAAAGCCTGGGGCCGAAGCGATTTCGGACCAGCTGCGTTACCTTCGATGACGCGCCCTGGTCCGAGCTGCCTTCTTCGCTGCGGCGGAGCGGGCCGCAGAGCCCTTCGTGCTCGCCGCCTTCCGGGCTGCGGCCGAACGGGCGGAAGCGGAGCGGCGCGAGGCGGCACGCCGCGTTTGTTTCGAGAGCGCAGCGCGTGACGCCGTGCTGCGCGGCTCGCGCTTGAGAACCTTCGACACGGCGCGCGAGACGCGCGGCCGTCGTTTGGGCCTCCGCTTGCCCTGGCCCGCCTCATACGCGTATTCGGCGCTCTTGCGGGTGCTCGCCTTGGCTTTGCCTTTCTTGGGCGGGCGAAGGGTAACGCCGGCGCGCCGTGCTTTGGACAGGCCAATGGCAACCGCCTGCTGCGGCGACCTCGCCCCATGTTGGCCGCGGCGAATCCTGCGAATCTCCTCATGGACGAATTCGCCCGCCTGCGTAGTGGGCGCTTTGCCCGCGCGCTTATCCTTCCGGGCCTTCTTTACTGTTCGTCGCTCTGGCATGAACATTCTCCATAAGTCACGAACCTTCGCCCCCGACATGCCACTCCATGCTAACCTTTCACTTCGCAAAACGATGCCTTAAGCTTAATCGAGCGGTAGTTCGGCCCCGCTTTTTCCGTGAACACCAGCGATCATCCGCGGCACATCGCCAAACGCCATCTCGGTGGGGAAGGCGCGGCTAGTTTATCGTTGCAAACAGCGCGTATGCCGCTGGATTAATCGGGAACGAAATTCGCGTAAGTACGTTCCACAAAATTGAGGGAACAGACATGCATACGCAGATCAACGTTTTCGACAAGCCGATCGAGCGCATCAGGGAAACTTGCGACCTCATGGGGATCGCCGGTGACTTCCAACGAAAGCTTCCCGAGCTTGAAACTCATCTTGAGGGACTGGTTGCCGATGGCGAGACCGATGAGGAGCGATTGGCCGTTAGCGGCCTCTCTTTCCTGAAGGGAAATTTCGGTTGATGATATTACAATCCGAAAGGATAAGTGTCCGGGATGCCAACATGCCGGGGTTCCGGGCCGAGCGGTGTTACCGCCGTTGTCTCGTCGAACCACAGGAAGCCGTCGAATTGTTGAGACAGTGAGGCCTCGACGTAATGGCTCATCAGTTCGGCGTCCGGCCGATAGATGACGCCGATGAAGCGCTCGAGGCGCTGTCGCCTAAGCGCGCGAACCGCGGCGCCGTCACCTGACAGCTCAATCAGGAACCGCGGGATTCCAGCGTCATGGAACTGGCGTTCGTAGCTGTCCCGATGGGAGGGATTTACGCGTTTGATTTCAAGGTCGCCGTCCCAATCGGAAGCCGCTGCCACCATTCCAGTGTGGGTGCTCATTCCAATCAATGCGACGTTGTCTTCTCCAAAACGCTCTCGGCAGAGCTGGCCAATGTTGAGCTCGTCGCGGGAGGCACCCATCTCGGTATGTCGAGCGTCCCCGATGTGGGAGTTGTGCGCCCAGACAATCGCTTTGGCCGACGCACCCCGTGCGTTCAGTACATGAGCCAAGGTCTCGAACATGTGGGTGTCACGGAGATTCCAGGACTCGGCACCGCCATAGTACATGATCCGGTAATAGCGCTCGGCGGATGCGATCAGTCGAGCGTTTTGGGCGGCATCCAGAAAATTCCCGCCGTCGCGCTCTTCGTAACCAAGACGTTGTCGCAGCAGGTCGCCGAGCTGGGCAATGACGGCGGCCTCGCATTTGCGGTAGCCTTCGGTCAGGACCGCCCGCCCATAGGTTGACGGCTCTCGCTGCCAGGGCGTCAGGCAACCGTAGCGCTCGCGGGCGACAGCCGCCGCACCTGGATCGACTTTATCGAGGTACTGCAGCACGGCCGCAATCGATGCTGCCATGTTGTAGATATCGAGTCCGTAAAAGGCCGCGCGGCGGCCCGCTGGTTGAGAGGCATTGTGGGACCGCATCCAGAGGGCGAAGGCTGCGACATCGGTGTTTCGCCACATCCAGGTGGGGAAGCGCCGGAACGGCGTTTCGTCCTTACGAAGCGGCAGATCACGAACATAGCGGTCGACCGCCGCAGCGTCGGGCCAGTCCGCCTCGACCGCGACGATCGAGAATCCGTGCTGCTCGATCAGCCGTCGCGTGATGGCGGCGCGGGCTCGGTAGAACTCCGAGGTTCCGTGACTGGCTTCGCCTAGCAGCACGACCCGCCGATCCGCATAGCGGTCGAAGAACTTTCCGAACGCCGGATTGTCGAAATCGGGCAGCGGCTCGGCTGCTTCTGCGATCAGGCCCGGAAGGCTGGTGCTATGCGCGGCGCCGGAGAGATGGGTCGAGGATGCACGGCGGCCGTCTTCGACCCAATCCGCGCCACCGACGAGCGGCACGAAACGAACCGCGCCCAGATGCTCCTCCTCAAAATCATTTTCGGTACGTTTGGTAAGCTTGACCAGTTCCTGCGCCTCGCCGGGACCACCGACCGGGATCACCAGCCGCCCGCCGATCTTGAGTTGCTGCTTGAGTGCTCGGGGAATCCGCTCTCCGCCTGCGGCGACCAGGATCACGTCGAACTGAGCGCCACCGGGCCAACCCAGTGTTCCGTCGCCTTGGCGAAATTCTATGTTGGAGTAACCGAGTTTCCTGACCCGCTCCGCCGCCTGCGAGACCAGCGAAGCATGCCGTTCGATAGCAAATACGCGCTTGGCGAGTTGCGCCGCCACGGCCGCGGCGTAACCGGAACCGGCGCCGACTTCGAGGACGCGGTCATCCTTGCCGATCTCCGCGGCCTCGACCATGAGCGCGACGATATATGGCTGGGAGATCGTCTGCTGTTCGGCGATGGGAAGCGGATTGTCTTCGTAAGCGAACTCCTCGAGGCCAGCGTCCACGAACGCTTCTCTTGGAACTTGCCGCATCGCCGCAAGTACCCACGGATCCCGGATGCCGCGGCCGGCAATTTGGATGTCCACCATCCGATCTCGCCTGCGACGAACGTCTGTGTTCATGATGGCTGCTCCCGCTTCGTGGCCCGGACGCCGGCTCTGACGATAGGAACTTGCAACCGCCGCCACTTGTTCCTCGCTGATTGGGTGGCGCGGACTGGGAACACGCCTTTAGGTGAAGGCCGATTGTTCTGTCCGAGCAGGCGCTCGTTGCTGCGGAGCAGGGATGGCACGCTAAAAAATCGGCGCATCCAATTCCCGAAAATCGACGGCACGAAACAAAAACGGCGGAGCGAGCGTTAAGTTAAAACGGATTCAGGAGGTCAATCATGCAGGTCAATGAAATCATGACACCAACGGTACACATTGCCGATCCCAACATGACGATCCGTGACGCGGCGCGGTGCATGCGGGCCGATAATGTCGGCGCGCTACCCGTAGGCGAGAACGATCGCCTCGTCGGTATGGTCACTGACCGGGATATCGTCGTACGGGCCGTCGCCGAGGAGCGGTCGGCCGGCAATACGACGGTTCGAGAGGTCATGTCGAAAGGTATCTGTTACTGCTTCGCAGATGAGGATGCGGAGGGCGCAGCGCGGGTCATGGCGAAGCATCAGGTACGGCGCCTTCCGGTCCTCAACCGGGCCAAACGGCTCGTCGGTGTCGTCGCGCTCGCCGACCTCAGCCGTTCGGAGGACGAAGCTGCCCAGGGCGCGCTGAAGGATATCGCTGAACCGACCGCCAGGGAGCGCCGTTGAGCGCGGCATGGGCGTGAATGATTTCGGTGAACCGCGCTATGGCGGACCTGCGCCGCCGAAAGGGCACGGAACCCATCATTACCATTTCCGGCTCGCGGCTCTAGACGTGGAGACCCTTACACGGAAGCCCAAGGCAAAGGTCGAGGACATCTGGAAAATGGCGCAAACGTACATCATCGATCAGGGGGAGCTTATCGGGACCTACGCGAGGTGACGGATCTGCGGAAGGTTGCGGTCTTCGGCGGCACGGGCTTTTTAGGCCGGCGCGTCGTGGAGCACCTTCTCAATCACCATGTTGCCGTGCGAGTTGCGACTCGCCATCCAGAGCGCGGCCAGGAGGTTTTTCGCGGCAGGACAGCAGCGCTGGAATTGGTCCATGCGGATATCAGCGATGATGCATCGATCAGCGCTGTCGTGACCGGGACCTTTGGCGTTGTCAACGCCGTGAGCCTTTACGTGGAGCAGGGACGTCAGACCTTTCATTCCATACACGTCGAAGCTGCGGGCAAGGTGGCTAGGCATTCGCGCGATTCGGGCGTGGCGCGGCTGACGCATGTTTCGGGTATCGGTGCAGATGCCGGATCCTCTTCGCCGTACATCCGTAGCCGAGGAGAGGGTGAAAATGCTGTCCGCACCGCGTTTCCGGCTGCGACAATCATTCGCCCTGCGGTCATGTTCGGACCAGATGATGCTTTTTTGTCGCCACTGATCAAACTGTTACGCAAATTTCCGCTGTTCCCCCTATTCGGATCTGGCCGGACAGCGCTGCAGCCGGCTTACGTGGAAGATGTAGGTGAGGCGATTGCGCGCACGTTCGTCGCCTCGCAGGTGGAAACAATCTATGAACTGGGTGGTCCCCAAATCTACACGTACAAGGACCTGCTGCGGATTGTCGGCGATCGTCTCGGTTCCCGACGTGTCCTCGTTCCCGTACCATTTGGGATTTGGCACACGCTCGCTTTCTTCGCGGAGACTTGGCCTCAACCTCCCATTACGCGAAACCAAATCGAACTCATGAGGATCGACAGTACTGCTTCTCCCACTTGTCCGGGATTCGGGACGCTAGGCATTGAGCCACTCGGAATCGACGCAGTACTCGACCAGATGATGTGACGATGGTGGCTGTACGGTTGGGCCGGAGCGAACGGCTTGCATATATGATGCTGGTCGGGACTCCTTGGAGGTCTAAGCTGCGGCGCTGTCGCAGCTGAAGCGGATTGACTTCATTGCGTCAGCTTTAGTTGAAATGGTAGTGTCCGCAACATCGCCTTCCACTCGTTCTGGTCAAGGCTTTCGATCGGGTGCCACGAATGGATTGGTCTCCGCGCTCTCCCGACTATTTTTTTCGAAGCACGCTTCCAAGCGCTCAAATGCTGCCGAACTTCCATCCAGCGGAATCCGCAGCGTCGCGCCGTCTCCGCGGACTTCAAGAATGGTAGCCGATCGAAGTTTTCCATTGAACGAACGATCTGCAAGCGCGACCGTCACGCCCCTCGTTTCAGCTAACGCTTTGGCTTCCACAGACTGCGAACCTGCGATGAGGCGAACAGAATAGGCTTTGCCCCGATCAAGCTTCCATTTTGGAGAGTCCAGAAAAAGTAGAAGTCCATCCTGAGCTCGCCCAAAGCTGATGCCGAGTCCGCCTGCTGAACGATTCATGAGGCAGGCATCGAACTTGTCCGCCTTATAGCTTGTCGCAATTTCCCATGGACCGACGGTCACAATTTGGCTGTTCTGGGATTGTGCGAGGGATGATGAAGTTGGAAAAACAGAAATTGCTAGAAGCGGAAGTGCAAGTAACGTTCGCATCGCTTACCCCTCATTTTTCGTCCTGAAGCGAAGGCAATAAGGAAAGTTCAGCCGCGCAGTTTCTCCGCAAACCGTTATTTTCAATCCACATGGCGGGGCAATCAAGAAGCAGGCGATTTTCTCCGAAGCAAACGCGATAGCCCCCTCCGTTGTTCCTGCCAAAGGCACTCATTATTCTAACTGCACCCGAATGCCGAATCTTCGAAGTGCAGCCGAAAGGCTATCGGGCTTGAATGGTTTGGAAAGCACTATCAATCGATCATCCTGTGCAAACCGGCGACGAACGTTGTCGTCGGCATAGACGTCTAATCGGCTTGCTCGGCCGGATGATTGGCATCGCGAAGGGTAGTAGCCCGGGTTTTCATTTTACGTTGTTGATTAAGCGGTCTCCTGCGCTTTCTGCTTCGCTCAACTGCAAGGGGACGATGACCAACAGTATAGCCGTGGCTGGAGAGAGTCTATGAAAGCGCGCGCCAATATAAGGCGGCCTTACGTCGTGGGGGTACCACCGTTCAGAAGCTGGGAAACGGCCGTGAGAAGCTGGGCCGGAGCGAACGGCTTGGACAACATGATACTGTTAGGCACTCCTTTGGAGGCCCAATCTGCGGCGCTGTCGCCGCTCATATAAACCACAGGAAATTCCGGCTTGATCTCTCTGGCGTGCTTGGCCACTTCCCAGCCATCCATCTTGTCTCGACCGAGGTTGATGTCCGTTACCAGCGCCCGATATTTGCCGTCGGCAGTATTTAGTAAATCCACGGCCTGCTCGCCCGACGATGCAATGACTATTTCGAATCCTCCGTCGATGAGAGCTTCATGGACGATGCCCTGCATCAGCTGATCGTCTTCAACGACGAGGACAATAGGCAAATCCTCCAAGGACAAGTTCTCCATTCCCACTGCCGCGCAGCCGCATTCATTCCGAGGTAAAGCTCGCAACTTGGGAATTGTTCCTGGGTCGGGAGCCCAGTAAAAAACAACTTATACTCGCGTGACCCACGCGGATTGCTTTTGGGCCGATTGTCGCGAGCTATGCGTATGCCGCAGAAGTGGTTCGAGATCGACCGGGTCCGGTAGCTAGGTCATCTCCGCTCCAGGCGGGCGCAGATCAACAATCGGATTGCTCTGTTTTGGGTAAGTAGTTTCTGACACGCCGCGCAATTTTGCCAAGCCGGCATCGATGGCTGCAATTTCCTCGTCAATCTGCTTGAGATGCAGGCCAACGTTTAAGTCATTTCTGGCTCTGGCATCGGCAGCCAACCCTTGCCGCAGCGCCTTCATCGCCTCAAGCGCTCCGGCATTGCCGAGCTTTACGTAGGCGCTGACGATTTGCTCGATTGCTTTAGCCATGTGTCCTGCCTCGATCTTAAAATTTACGATCCAGCCGAAGTAAAGGCAGATTCCCCGCAGCTGGATCAACGGCGGGGGTCTTGCGCTGTAAATGCCGTAGCGCGAGTGCTCGCGAAAGCGATCACGCGCGCGTCCTTGTCGAGGCTAACCTGCAGCATTGGCCGAGTCAGACCTTGGGCTGGCGCGGCGAATGTGCCGCGCACTTGCGGGCCTCGCTAATTCCGAGGCCATGTTCTAGTTGGGAGATTCTCTGATCGAGTTCGGTGAGCTCCGTGACATCGATAGATGGCTCCCATCCGAGTTTTGCTGAAGCTTGTACGGCTTCCTTCACTCGTTCCAGGCGTGCCAGATGGAGAAAGTCCTTGAAACCACTGTTCATGTCTATCTCCCGATTTGTCTACCTCCCGATCTGGACCGCCAGTGTTCTAGCTTTGGACTTCGGTCGCGTTGACTTGCCATATTGCATTCCTTCCATTGAGCAGCCTCCGCGGCGGCAATGAACCGCGCGGAAGCTTACCGATCTGAAAACGGCTCTCAGGCCACCCTCGCTTCCAGTTGCTGGACGTTGGACGGCCCCGCTCCGCTGATGGCGATCTTTCGGGGCTTCATCGCTTCAGGGATTTCGCGCACGAGCTCGATGCGAAGCAGGCCGTTGTCGAACGCCGCATTCTTCACCTCGACGTAATCGGCCAGGTTGAACCGGTGTTTGAACGGGCGCGCCGAAATCCCCTGGTAGAGGTATTCGCGCTTTCCATCGACCTTGTTGCGGCCTTCGACCGTGAGCACATTCTGCTCGGCCGTGAGCGAGATATCGTCGGGCGCAAAGCCCGCGAGAGCCAGAGAGATCTGGTAGCGGTCCTCGCCGAGACGCTCAATGTTGTAGGGTGGATAAGAATCCTCGTTGCTGCGCTGGGCGGCGTCAACGAGATCCAACAGACGATCAAAGCCGATGGTTGACCGCCAGAGCGGGGTAAAGTCGTAAGTTCTCATAGCCAAATCCTCCGTTGAGCAAGATGGATACGAGCAGGTGCCGGACACCGCCGGCGCCCGTCTCAACCGGGCCCAAAGGCGCCCGGACCGCGCATTGCGGCAGCAAAAAATTAGAAAACCCTGACCCGGTTTCAAGCCCCTGCGTGAAATTTTCTGCTTTGGAACTGGCCCATCCTTCATCCTGATGTTGCCAGTGCGCTCCTTCCGTGAAGGACAACGTCTATAGAGCTAGAGCTAACCAACTGGTTCTGGGTCGCGGGGAACGACGCGTCTGGAATCCAGGAGCCAACAAAGACTTTTGATCTCCGGAAAGTGATTGAGACTATCGACGCCTTGCCGAAAAGATGAAGCTACGTTGGTTCCAGTGTCGAACACCGGACAGACAGAGCTCAACGAGCTGACGTAATTGGCTGTAATGGATCAAGGTAGCAAAGACCTGCGGCCGAAACTCGACCTGGAGGCGGAAGCGCTGGCAGCCTTGGACAAAGCACGCGCGATGCCGCATGGGTCGGCGCGGACCGAAGCGCTGAAGAAGGCGGGCCTGCTGCGAAGGGCGCTTGATATGCAGGGCCTGCTTTTTGCGAAGCGCGGAAGACCGGCGAAAACCTGATCCCAGAAGAAGGCCCGGCCAATGGCACCATGGACAGATTGCGTCCGATGGAGCCGAAGGCTCGCAAACAGCCTTTGACCGCAGGGAGATGACGCGACACGCATCTCCTGAAGATGGTTGGCAGGCGATCTTCGTTGATGGAGCCCTTTGCTGTAGTTCCGGCGCTCGCAAGAAATGACGAACAATCGCTCTATGTCAGGGCAAGGTATATGCGGTCTTCACCGTGGTGTAGAACTCCGACGCGTAACGGCCCTGCTCGCGAGCACCGAAGCTGGAGCCCTTCCGTCCGCCGAACGGCACGTGATAGTCGACGCCGGCGATCGGCAAATTTACCATCACCATGCCGGCTTCGGCATTGCGCTTGAAGTCGCTGGCGTATTTCAGGCTGGTGGTGCAGATGCCGGCGGACAGCCCGAACTCGGTGTCGTTGGCGGTGGCCAGCGCCTCCGCATAGTCGTTGACGCGGATGACGGCCGCGACCGGCCCGAAGATTTCTTCGCGCGCGATCCGCATGGTGTTGGTCACGTCGGTGAATAGCGCCGGCTGCAGATAGAAGCCGGGCGCATCGCGCTTGAGGCGCTCGCCGCCGAAGGCCAGCTTTGCACCTCGTCCTTGCCGATCTTGAGATATTTGAGATCCTGATCGAGCTGGCTCTGGTCCACCACCGGTCCGATATCGGTGCCGGGCTTCAGGGCGTCGTCGACCTTGAGATCGCCCAGCCGCTTGGTTAGCGCCGCAACGAATTTATCGTGAATGCCCGAGGTGACGATTAGGCGGGAGGCGGCGGTGCAGCGCTGGCCAGTGGAGAAGAACGCGCTGTTTGCCGCGCACTCCACCGCCACTTTGAGATCGGCATCGTCGAGAACGACCAGCGGATTCTTGCCGCCCATCTCCAGCTGAAACTTCTTCATCGGCCGCGATGCGACGCAGGCCGCCGCGATCTTCTGGCCCGTCGCCACCGATCCAGTGAAGCTAATGGCGCTGACATCGGGGTGTTCGAGCAGCGCTGCGCCGACCTCGGAGCCGCGTCCGATCACGAGGTTGAGGACGCCCTTGGGCAATCCGGCGCGGTGCAGGATATCCACCAGCGCCCATGTCGATCCCGGCACCAGATCGGCGGGCTTGATTACCACGGTGTTGCCATATGCCAGCGCCGGCGCGATCTTCCATGCGGGGATCGCGATGGGGAAGTTCCACGGCGTGATCAGGCCAATGACGCCGAGCGCCTCGCGGGTGATCTCAATATCGATGCCTGGGCGCACCGAAGCGAGCTTCTCGCCCGCCATGCGCAGGCACTCGCCGGCGAAGAACGCGAAGATCTGGCCGGCACGTGCGGCTTCGCCGATGCCTTCCGGCAGGGTCTTGCCCTCCTCGCGGGAGAGCAGCCGCCCCAATTCGTCCTTGCGGGCCAGGATTTCATCCGACGCCTTCTTCAGGATGTCGTAGCGCACCTGCGGCGTGGACCGTGACCACGCCGGAAACGCGGCTTTGGCAGCAGCAACCGCGGCATTGGCCTGCGCGCGGGTGCCGCGCACGGCTTCGCCGATCACATCATTGCTGTCGGACGGATTGATGTTGGGCGATCGCGCGCCGTCGGAAATCCATTCGCCGTCGATGAGATTATTGAACATTTGCATTTTTGCCTCCGGATCGAATGTTTCGGTGTCTGGATTTAGGTTGGTCCGCACTATAAATCGAAATTATCTCGAATTCATCGTCCAACGTAGTTTGGCAGGCGCTTTTCGAAAAATGCATTCATACCCTCGGTTTGATCATCGGTAGTAAAGGCATATCGAATAGCCTGACGCTCGAATTCCAGGCCCGAATCGAGGGTTGTCTGATAGGCGGCGAGAATCGAGGCTTTGGCGAGTTCGGTCGAGCGGGGCGGCTTTCGCGAGATCAGTTCGGCGATCGCCAACGCTCTTGGAAGAGCTTGGCCCTTCTCTACGACCTGCGCAACGAGACCAGTTCGCAAAGCCGTAGCCGCATCGATTGGCTCGCCTGTCAGGATCATCAACATGGCGAGAGATTTGCCTGCAACACGCGTGAGGCGCTGGGTTGCGCCGTCGCCGGGCAAAATTCCAATATTGATTTCGGGCTGTCCAAAGCTAGCTCCCTCGCCAGCAATGATGATATCGGCGAGCAGGGCCAATTCATGTCCACCCCCGTAACAAATGCCATCGACCGCAGCGATCAACGGCTTTGTAAAGCTGGAAATGTCCTTCCACGCGCTGCGCCGAATTGGATTGTCGATGGCCTCAAAACCTCGTTGCTGCATCTCCTTGATATCGGCCCCAGCCGAAAAGAATCCCTCGCCCCCGCAGATCACGACGCACCGGACGATTTCGTCCTGGGCTGCCGCGCGCAACGCAGCGGCAAGCTCCGCGATTAGCTCATTGCTCAACGCATTGCGCTTCGAGATTCTGTTCAGCGTGAGCTGAATCACGTGCGGGAAGGGAGCGGTGCCAAGGATCAGCTTTGAAAGATTGCTCAATTTCACCTCCAAAATCACGTGCCAGCGGTTTACACTGAAATCGATTTCTGCAATAGCGTTTTGCACGCTGGGCCGGAATATCGGCCGTTAAGACGCCAAGGTGATTTTCATGGGATCAGGGGTGTTGGAACACAGGGCTTTCCTGGAGACGCTGGATCTCTGTTCGAAGAAAATCCTGGAGGATGAGCCGACCCTTGGGGTGAACTTTCCGTATGTGACGTCGCCCTCGGGTGCCTGGGAGCTTCTTCCTGCGTCGCTCTCTGCTGGTTACCGTGGGGAGAACTGGAGCCATGGCAACTGGTTTTGCGGGTTTTGGGTCGGACTTTTGCTCGTTGCTTATCTGCGAACCGGAGATGAAAAGTATCTGAGTATCGCCGACGAACGGCTTTTGCTTGTTGCGCCCCGAGCCAGGGACGGAAATACGCACGACATCGGGTTCATTTTTTATCCAAGCGCGATCGCAGCCCATCACATCACCGGAAAGTCCGCCTATGCGGAGCTTGCGGCGCAGGCGGCGGATCAATTGCGGCGGCGGCTGATCATGACGCCGAAGGGAAGTTACATTTCGGCTTGGGGACCGCTCAATGACCAGCGGGGTCGTAGGTCGTCCGCCATCGATACCATGGCAAATTTATCGCTTCTGTACTGGGCAGCGCACTACAGGGATGATGCCAGCTTCACGCTCGCAGCCGAAGCGCATGCGTTGATGACGCGGGATGCTTTCATCCGTCCCGATGATTCGACCTATCACGCGGTGGAATACGACCTGGAGACCGGCGATCGCCATCGAGGATTTACGTTTCAGGGATATGCGGATGAATCATGCTGGTCACGCGGCCAAGCATGGGCAATCTATGGATATGTGCGAACCGCTGAGGCGACCGGCAAGCGCAGCTACCTCGATCTTGCCGAGCGGCTGGCTGAATATTTCATCGCCCGGACTGGCCCGACATTAATTCCATTCTGGGATTTCGACGATCCGGCAATCCCGGATTCTCCGCTCGATACCTCGGCTGCGGCGGTCGTGGCGTCTGCCCTGCTTGATATGGCAGCTCTCCATCCGGACCCTCAGCGAGAAGCGTCATGGCGCCAACATGCGCTCGATATCCTGAACGCGCTATGCGAGCGCCACCTGGCGACGGAAGCAGTGCATCGCGGCCTGCTTCGGCATGGCTGCTATTCGCGACCCCACAATCAGGGCGTCGATAGTGCCGTGCTGTTTGGAGATTTCTTCTTCACCGAGGCGCTTTGCAGTGCGGCCCTGCCCGGGAAGCTGAGAGCTGTACCGAAACGCCTTGTTTCGTAGGCTCTATCGGCTCTTATTTTTGCGCGCAGATCGTCCGGGCGATAAACCTGCATTCCTTGGTTTCGACGTCGATGAACGTATGATGAGGCGGTAAGGGACCTGAACGCTCCGAGGGATGGGCATGCCGGCGATGGCATTGATGAGATAATCCGCTGCGCCACGTCCAATTTCTGTTGCCGGCACACTGATTGTCGTCAGCGGTGGATCGACCTGCGCAGCGAGTTCGACATCGTCAAAGCCGGTAATGGACAAAGTTTGCGGGATGCTGAATCCCATATTTTTGGCTTCCGCCATTGCTCCGATTGCGAGTGTATCGGTCGTGCAAATGACGGCCGTCGTATCCGGATGATCGTTAATGAGTTGCCGAAGAGCGCTGCGTCCCTGCGCCAGCGAGTGGTCGGCTCTAATAATCTGGCTTGATTGCAGGGTGATTCCGACGCGCGACAAAGTACGCTGAATTCCGTCAAGCCGGGCGCGGGAGCGATCGTTGGACGGCGGAATGTTCACGATCGCGCCGAATGCAACGTGACCAAGATCCAGCAGAAATTTCGTCAGCTCTCGGGTTGCGGCCTCGTTGTCGACCCCGATCGCCGGAATGCCGGCCGGACCCTTGGCGACGTAGGTCGTAATGACGGGAACGCCGGCTTGCCGAATCAGCGCCCTCAATTCCGGACCGTGCGAGCCGCCGACGAGGGCGATACCATCGATGCCGCGCTCGATGAGGCTTTGCATCTCCTGCAACTCGCGCCGCTGATCGTATTGAGAATTTGCGATCAATAAGGTGTATCCGCTTTCACTCAGGCGATTCTGCATCGCCTCCACACCTTCGGCAAAGATGCTCAGCCCCAGCGTCGGCACGATTGCGCCGATGGTTCGCATGCGGCCGGATTTGAGGGCGCGCCCGGCGCTGTCACGCGTATAGGAAAGACTGGCGATCGCCCTCGCGACCTTGTCGCGAAGCTCGGCCCGCACGATTTCCGGATGATTGAGAACACGGGAAACTGTTGCCGGAGAAACGTTGGCTTCTCTAGCGACGTCATCAATCTTGGCCCTCGAATTCTGACGGTTGAGTGGGGCCTCGGAGATTTGCTTCCTGATCATTCATTGCGTTCGAAAAGATGCGATGCCGTTGGAGGGCGACTATGTCCGATACCCTGTTGCAGGTCCACCTTCTCTCTATCGAACTGTCAACGCGAAGCAGGCGTTGGGAGCGTGCTTGACTCTTGCGCCGAGGCCGATATCGTGAAATCGATTTCAGGAAACGGGCGGTTTTCGGTATACACCGCCTGCGATGCAGAAAGTCAGCGAAAAATATGGTCGATCTCCTGAAGGGCGTTCGAGTTCTGAGCTTCAATCATTTCTTGATGGGTCCCGTTGGGGTCCAGTTTTTGGCGGATTTGGGGGCCGACGTCATTGCGGTGGAGCCTCCGGACGGAGCGTTCCAGCGAAAATGGGGAGGCGCGGACAAACAGGTCGACGGGCAAACCATGTTGCTGCTGGCCGGCAACCGGAACAAGCGCAGCCTGACGCTGGACCTCAAGCAGCCCGAAGCCGTGACGATCGCAAAAAAGCTGATTGCGACATCCGATGTCATCGCCGAGAATTTTCGGCCCGGCGTTCTTGATAAGCTCGGTCTGGGCTTCGAGGAGGCCCGTCGGATCAAGCCCGATATCATCTATGCGGCCGCGTCGGGATATGGAGCGGATGGCCCCTATGTAAATCGTCCGGGACAGGATTTGCTTGTTCAGGCGCTTTCGGGGCTTGCAACAATTACCGGCACTCGCGAGCACGGCCCTCGAGCCGTCGGTGTGTCGGCCGTCGACCATCACGGCGCGGCGTTACTCGCAGCCGGAATTCTTGCCGCGTTGGTTGCAAAGGCGAGGACAGGGAAGGGATGTCGCGTCGATGTGAGTCTGCTGTCCGCGGCGCTCGATCTGCAAATGGAATCCTTCACCTGTTATCTCAACGGCAAGATCCCCGATGACGTTCGGCAGCCCGGGCCAATCGCCGGTTGGTATTACGGGGCGCCTTACGGAATCTATCCGACGCGGGACGGTCACGTCGCCATTTCCCTCGGTTCTCTCGATGGCTTGGGCGATGCGCTCGGACTGACGCTGGCGCAGCGGATTCCGGACAACGAAGCTTACACCAGACGTGACGAGGCGAGCGGCGCGATCACCGCGAATCTCGCAAATCGAACCACGGCCGATGTCTTGGCCGTGCTTTCGGCGCGCGGAATTTGGCATGCACGTGTCAACGATTATTCGGACGTCGTCGTCGATCCGCAGGTTACGCACAATCGCAGTTTTCAGACTGTGGAGGGTGCAACAGGGGCGCCGATTACGCTCGTCAGCCATCCCATTCGATACGATGGCGAGGTTCCGTCGATCCGTTTGCCGCCGCAAAAGCTCGGGGCGCAGTCTGACGATATCCTGAAGGAGATCGGCTACGACGCCGAACAAGTTCGGGCTCTCCACGCGAAGGGCGTCATCAGCGCCAAGACGTAAGAACTACAAACAACCATAAATCAACAAACAATTGTCGGGGCTGAATGTTCTCGGCTAGCGCAGAGGGAGAAAGTCTATGAGTTTTGAAACCGGTATGAGGCGGTTTCTGACGCTTGCGGGGATCTTGGCCTGTACAGCGTTCGCGTCGACGGCGCGCGCAGAAACAACTCTTAATATCTGCTACATCAATCACCCTGTGCAGGTCGCGAATGTCGCGATCCTGGAAAAGTGGGCCGCCAAGCAGGGCATCAAGCTCAACAAGACGTTGACCTCGTACGCGGTCTATCTACCAAAGATCACCCAGATGCTGACATCTGGCGCGACGGACCAATGCGATATCATCTGGAACAATGACGATTGGGGCCAGGATCTTGCGCAATATCTCGCACCGCTGGACGATGTGAGCGCCGTCCTCAACGTTGCCGAGGGACAGCTCGAACCTTTCCACGACGTGAATGGCAAGACCACCGCCGTTTCCATGACGACAACGGCCGGGATTCTTTTCTATCGCACCGATCTCGTCTCCGAGGCGGAACTGCCAAAGACCTGGGCCGACCTGGTAAAGATCAGCCAGAAGCTTCAGGCGGCGAAGAAGGTAAAATGGGGTTACGTCGGTGGCATGAGTTACACCAATACATTCTTCAGCTTTTGGTGGACCCTCTGGAATAATGGCTGCGATATCTATGCGCCGCCGTTCGAGCGCGACAACAAGAAGCTTGCGGCAGACGGATGGAAGCCGATGATCGATTCAGCGTGTCAGATCCAGACTGTGGAATTCTGGTGGGATGCGCTCAACAAGGACAAAATCAGTCCGCCCGGCATGACGACCTATTCGCGCGACGAAGCCAACGCGATATTCCAGGCTGGCGATTCTGCCTTTACTGTTGCTGACACCACTTTCCTCGGCACGTTCAACAATCCGGATAAGTCTACGGTCGCAGGCAAGGTCGGCATCGCTCGGTTCCCCGTGGGACCGATGAGCAAGGAGTTGCGAACCTGGATCGACATCTGGGGCTGGTCAGTCCCGAAGACGCTTCCGGACGATCGCAAGGTTGCCGCCAAGAAGCTGCTGGGCGCGATGTTGACCGATGCCGACGGACAGATCGAGCAGTGGAATCAGACCGGTGGTCCTCCGCCCAACACCAAGGTGTGGGCAACCCTTGAAAAGAATGATGCGGGATGGCGCAAGCTGCACGAAATCCTCTTCACGCCGGCTCATGTTCATGACGCCTATTATTTCCGGAATTGGTCCACAGTTCACAAGACCTATTCGGACACCATGATCCGGGCGATCAAGGGAAGCCGAGAGGACATTCCGCAGGTGCTGAAAGCGTCGGCCGGTGCCATTCAGGCCGGGGCGACAACGAAGTAACCGATGTCAAAATCCGCCACCAGGCGCCGCTTGGATGAGCAGGAGCGTTTTATGCTCCTGCTCATCGCTCCGGCCGCGTTCGTTCTCGTTTGCTTCCAAATCGTTCCGATACTTGTCGGGATGAATGCGAGCTTTCGTGACTGGTCTTTGGTCAATCCTTTGAAGACCTGGGTTGGCCTCAGCCAGTACGTTGCGGTCTTTACGGACCCGATCTTTCTCAAAGTGGTGTTACCGAACACCTTTGTCCTGATGGTGACTTCAGTCGCTGCGTCATTGGGCCTGGGATTGGTGCTGGCGTCTCTCCTCAACAAGCCGTTTTTCGGTAGGCCGCTGCTTCGTACGATCATCCTTCTGCCGTTGACCATCGCTCCTGTGATTACCGCAACCATGATACGATGGTCGTTCAACGACCAATTCGGCGTCATAACCACTTTTCTGGCTTATCTTGGCCTTCCGGAAATAGCCTGGCTTTCGGATCGCTGGCCGAGCTTTACGCTGGTGATCCTGACCGATATCTGGATCTGGGCTCCCTGGTTTACGATCATCCTGCTCGCGGCACTGCAGGGATTGCCGCCCGAACAATTCGAGGCGGCGAAAATCGATGCGGCAACGCCATGGCGGACCTTCACCCATGTGACGTTACCGATGCTGCGGCCCGTCATCGTCGTTTGCGTCCTGATCCGCTCGATCGATGCATTCAGGACTTTTGATCAGGTATGGATCCTGACCGGAGGTGGTCCGGCCCGGAGCACCGAAGTCTTTAGCGTATATGTCTACGTTCAAGCCTTCATCAATCTTGATTTCGGGCGCGGGGCAGCTGCGGCGGGTGTGGGAGCCATTATCATGCTGTTCGTCGGCATCGGCCTCTATCGGTTGGTCAACAGAACCATGGAGACCTCGCGATGATGGCCGCCCTCGGGGCCGCCATCCGCCGCGGCGTGTTTTCGATCGGGGTGCTGGCAATCTTTGTGCTGTTCGTGGGGCCGGTCGCGATACTGGTCCTGACTTCGGTGCGTCCGGCATCGGGGGCTTACTATATTTGGCGAGGAACGACATTCACGCTTCAGAACTTCGTTGAGGTCGCCCAGCAATCCCAAGTGATGCAGGCGATGTTCAACAGCTTCGTACTGTCTACGCTTGCGACCATCTTCTCGTTGGGAATCACGGTCGGAAGCGGCTACATGCTGTCTCGGTTCTCAGGCTGGATTCAACGGAGCTGGTTTGCGACGATCTACGTCTTCCGCACCGTGCCCTATATTTCCTGGGTGCTTCCACTCTACCTTGTCAACACGCGACTTGGAATTTACGACACCTATCTCGGGCTGCTGCTGCCTCACGTCGCCGTCCATGTCTGTTTCTTTTCATGGCTGATGAAGGGCTTCTTCGATGGCATCAACCCATCGATGGAGCACGCGGCGCTGATCGACGGCTGCACCAGGTGGGGGGCATTTTACCGCGTTGCGCTTCCATCAGCGATGCCGGGCATAGCCGCACTCGCCATCCTGTGCTGGCTCTCGACGTGGAATGAATTTCTGTTCGCGCTGATCCTGTCGGGCCAACGGACGCCCTTGATTACTTCGACCATGGCGCAATTCGTCACGGAGACAGGAACCGAGTGGAATTTGATGAGCGCGACGGCGGTCTTCGCGATGCTTCCGGCGTTGCTCGTAACCGTCTTTGGCCAAAAATACGTCATCCGCGGACTGCGGATGTGAACCAAAGTCATATTTAGAGGATTGTGATGGCAGAAGTCATCTTACGCGACGTTGCAAAGAAGTACGGTCAGTTGCCCGTGGTTCACGGAGTCAATCTCACCATCTCGGATGGCGAATTCGTCGTGCTCGTCGGTCCTTCCGGCTGTGGAAAATCCACCACGCTTCGGATGATCGCGGGACTCGAAAGCATCAGCTCTGGAACGATTTCGATCGGCAACAAGGTCGTCAACGATCTGCCGCCGAAGGATCGCGATATCGCAATGGTGTTTCAGAATTATGCTCTTTACCAGCAAATGACAGTCTACGACAATTTGGCGTTCGGCTTGCGAAATCGAAAAGTGCCTGAAGACGATATCCGCATCGAAGTTGCGCGTGCGACCCAAATTCTGGGCCTTGATCCGCTTCTCTCCCGCAAGCCGTTTCAGTTGTCGGGCGGTCAACAACAGCGCGTAGCCTTTGGCCGTTGCATTGTCCGTCATCCCCAAGTGTTCCTGTTCGACGAACCGTTGTCGAACCTTGATGCCAAGCTTCGCGCCCAGATGCGTTTGGAGATTAAGAGCCTGCGGGAGCGTGTTCCGACAACCTCGGTGTACGTGACCCACGACCAGGTTGAAGCGATGACGCTGGGTGATCGCGTGGTGGTCATGAAAGACGGCTGGATTCAGCAGGTCGGAACGCCGCTCGAGATCTACAATCTGCCAGCCAACCGGTTTGTGGCGAGCTTCATTGGTGCGCCTGCGATGAATTTCATCGAAGTGGATCTCGTGGAAGAGCAGGGCAAGCTTCGCGCGAACGCCGAAAAGTTCAGTATTGGGGTCCCTGAGCCGCAAGCGTCGTTGCTACGAAAACATAGGGTCGGATCCGTCACGTTGGGCGTGCGGCCGGAAAATGTTCATCTCGGGTCGCCGCCGGTCGATACCGACACAAACTTTGTCGGCGAAGTGGCGGTGACGGAGCAACTTGGCGCTGAGTTGATTGTTGCCATCAAGTCTGCTGGCTCCGCCATCATGGCATCCCGAATTCCGCCTGACACGTCGCTTGCCATTCATGAAAACGTATCAATGTGGATGAATCCAAAGTCGCTTCACTTCTTCGATGCAAAGACCGAAGCCGCGCTGCGGTGAGAGGCGCATCAACTGACGCGCTACCGTTCCGATCAAACTCAAGAGAAGGTGGACCAAATGACCGCGATGCATACGAAAATCGGAGACTCCGTTAAATTCTCAAAGACTGTGGGCGAGTCGGACGTCTACCTGTTTGCGGGGCTGACAGGCGATCTCTCGCAGAACCACGTCGACGAGCAGTTCATGAGTCATTCCATCTACGGCCATCGAATCGCGCACGGGGCCCTCATGGTGGGTTTTATGTCGACGGCGTCGACCCGTATGATTGAAGAAAGCCTGAAGAAAGGCATCGACTCGACGCCAGTCTCGCTCGGCTATGATGGCGTGCGGTTCCTGAAGCCGGTCTTCTTCAACGATACGATTACGGTGGATTACGTCATCAGCGAGGTCGACGCCGAACGTCGTCGAACGCTTGCGAGCATCGAAATCAAAAATCAGAACGGTGATCTGGTGGCCGTCGGCAAACACATTATGAAATGGACACGTAATGTGAGCGAGCGATCGGCAGCTTAGGGATCGGCTATTTTCCTTTCGAACAAGTCGCGAAAATGTAGTTGAGAAGGAATCCAATCGCCAAAGGCGCGCGCGTCTCATGCGTGCGAGGTGGTGAGAGTGCCGGAGCAAAGTTGATGAGCGATAATTTGGAGACGGATCGGTGGGCGCCAGCAATCGAGCGGGTTAGATCCCGCATCGATCAAACGCTCGGTAAGCTTGAAGACAGGTTTCCGCATTGGGCCAATGCCGAGACCGGCAACTGGACCACCACTGCGGACGGTGACTGGACCGGAGGAGCCTGGCCTGGCATGCTTTGGCTCGCCTATCGTCAAACCGGGCAACCGAAATATCTCGAGGCGGCGTGGTTGTGGAGCAGTCGCCTCAAGCCCCGGGCAAAGCTGCAGACCGCTTTCAAGGGCTTCGGCTTTTACTACGGGGCCGCCTTGGGAGACATTCTCTGCCAGGACGAAGATGCGTCAAAGCTTGCGCTTGAAGCTGCGGAGTCTCTGAAGGCCAATTCAACGACAAATTGGGGCTCATTCCGCTTGGCGGCGAAGCTGAGGAATCTGAGGATGTCGGCAGTTCGTTCAGCAGTATCGATTCGCTGCAGGCAATCCCGTTGCTGTTCTGGGCGGGCGAAAAAACCGGCGACCCTTCCTTTGCAGCACGTGCGACAAGCCATACCACGCGTGTGCTCGACATCCACATGCGTCCGGACGGCTCGATCGTGCAGTCGAGTGAGTTGGACCCCGAGGATGGCAGCATTGTGCGTCACTTCACACACAAGGGATTCAGCGACGATAGCGTTTGGGGACGGGCGCAGGCATGGGGATTGGTCTATTCCGCGATGGCACTCGCTCACCGTCCGCAGGAAAGCCGATGGCTAACGCAATGCATGGCAGCGGCGAACTGGTGGCTGGATCATGTTCCAAAAAGCATGGTCGCGTACTGGGACTTCAACGATCCTGCAATTCCGAATACGGAGACGGACACGGCCGCGACGGCAATCGTGTCCTCGGCATTGCTGAAGTTGGCAGAATTGGCCCCTTCCGCCGAACTTCGTAGCCGGTACCGCGACGCAGGCGAGCGGACCGTTAAAGCGCTGGTCGACCACTATCTGACACCGGTTAACAGCGGTGAAAGCAGGCCTTCCGGCATGCTGGTCGGGGCATGCTTTAACAAACGGCGGGATGCGCGCAGCCAGGATTCCGCGACAAACGCCGAAACGATTTTCGGATCTTACTATCTTTTTGAGGCCTTAAATGTCTTGGGCGGAACGGTCTCGGCAAATAAGATCTAGCTCGATACTCTCTGATGTATTCTGATTAGGAGGCCTTTTATGACGCAATTTGCGGAAAGCGTTTATCGGGGCTTGTTTCCGGTGGCGCCCACGCCATTCACCGGGTCCGGTGATCTGGACCTGGAGGGGCAGCGGCGTGTGCTGGACTGCATGATCGACCAGGGAGTCGATGGGATCTGCATTCTCGCGAATTACTCGGAACAGTTTCTTTTGTCCGATGATGAACGAAATGTGCTCGTCGACCTCTGCCTGTCGCACGTTGCGGGGCGTAAGCCGGTCATGGTCACCTGCAGCCATTTCAGCACGCGTATCGCGGTCGAACGGGCCACACGAGCGGCAGAGTGTGGCGCGCGTCTTTTGATGCTGATGCCACCATATCACGGTGCCGGCCTAAAGGCCGACGAGGGGGCGATGCTGGAGCACTTCAGCCGCGTCGCGGATGCCGCTGGTATTCCAATCATGGTGCAGGACGCTCCGCTTAGCGGTGTGACGTTGTCGGTGCCATTTCTCGCTCGTCTCGCGCGCGAGGTCCCGTTGGTGCGTTATTTCAAGATAGAGGTGCCGTTCGCTGCGGCGAAGCTGCGGTCTCTTATCGAGGTCGGTGGAGAAGCCATTGTTGGACCATTCGACGGTGAAGAAGCGATCACCATGATGGCTGATCTCGACGCTGGTGCTACCGGCACTATGCCTAGCGCATTATTGCCTGATCTCCTGCGGCCTGTAATCGACAACCACACGGCGGGGCGGCGAGCAGAGGCGGCCGCTGCCTATGCGCGTGTGTTACCGTTGGTGAATTATGAGAACCGCCAGTGCGGATTGCGGGCCGCGAAAAGCGTAATGGCGGAGGGACGCGTGATCAAGTCGGATGCCGTACGTCATCCCTTGGACCAGATCCACCCACGTACGCGCGCTGGTCTGATTGAACTTGCCCGCGAGGTCGAACCGATTGCGTTGCGTTGGGGCCATTGATGATGTCGAATGCTGGATGAAGCCCGTCTTGGGCACTTACATGGGGAGACT
>Ga0193743_1000455_pt1 | contig 32360 bp, 36 predicted proteins | sample L2c2metaG_FD_143038 | JGI IMG/M metagenome (GOLD analysis project Ga0193743, IMG submission 143038) | Soil microbial communities from a riparian zone of the East river system, Colorado, United States - L2c2 | ecosystem: Environmental > Terrestrial > Soil > Riparian zone | place: USA: East River...
CGCGGCGCACCAGGAGATGGGTTTTTGACCTTGTCCGGAAAAAAGTTTCTTTTTTTGGGGGGGGGGATGTCATGTTGATCAGGTTATAGTTTATAAAACGGTGATATAATAAAATTATCTTGATCTCAATATGGGCGCTTCTGCGCTGTCACGCAAGTTTGATCGCGCCGAGCTTCCGAACATACCCACAACAAACACAATATTCGCTCTCATTTCTCTGCACTACAAGGTGTTATGTTGTTCAGTGTAGTCGCAGATGAACGCGATTCTCCGACTTTTGTGGACTTACGGATCAGAGATTTGGATGGAATCAGATTCAGACGACATACAAGTTTGATCGTGCCAGGGAACGACAGGAAAGTTCAAATGAATCTCGTTGTGAGGTTTGAGTAAATAATTACAATGATTTCTACTGTGGAGAATGCATCCACCTTGCTTGAGGTACCAGAAATGACTTACGTCGGAACTTGAAGCCGCATGCCCTGCAGCCAGGATGTTTGATCTCCCCATGCGCTCTCCTTGCAGCCTCACCGCCTCCTCACGCTCCTTCTGCATGTACCTTCGTAGCTCCAGATTCCAACCCGGGTCGCCGCCGTGGGCCAACATCATAAGCTGATCCTTCCACGTACAATCTTCACCACCCGAAATCCTCATCAACATCCTCAAGAATCAAGACGCTATCAGGCGTCATGATGTGTGAGAAATCCTCTCCGGCTGCCACATTCCCTCCTCCGCTCCCCACACTTGCACGGAATCGGTGTTCGAAACCCCGCGTGTGCCACCTTCCCTGCAGCCCTGCGGTGTTCCCTCCTGTCCAGAGTCATCACTTTGTGTATCAGCACCCCCCGAACCACCATCAGGAGCTTTTCTAGCCATGCGCAAGGTGTTACGATACTCTTCGATGCGTCTCAACTGTGTCACGCTCAATGAAACCGGAGGGACCGTCCTTTTGAACTAGGCGCATGGAACAATCAAAGACTTTGTGGTAGACAGATTGAAGATTGTACTCACTGGCCTATTCTCACCAAGAACGAATATGCGTGGAACTATGTGGAGAAATGAAGGCCTAGGGGTTGAATAGTCACCAATAGTAAGGGGATCACCGAAGAGTGCAGGAGTAAGGTGTTGGTCTGAAAAGGCCGGGAGGGGGATTAGGGTCTCTTTCATGGCATCAATCATTCCTTCTAAGGCTCCCCCGCTATCGGCGAAAGAAACGATGGGAAAGGCATCGAGGAGCCATCCATCGGGGGCGGGTTGGATCAAGTGTATGGATGCGAAATGCTGCGGGCTTTTGTTGCTGGAAGTAGGCGGGGAGACCTGATGCTAGGATCTCCGGATCAACATCTAGGTGTTCGTTCACCTGGAAATTCTGACGAGGATACACTCGCCAATTTGGAAGGGTAGAGTCCCAGTAAAGATTGGAGAGGGAGAGGGCAAGTCCTGGAACAAATACTTCCAGAGCTGGGAGCTGGTTGTGACGAGCCATTATTTGATATCACGTGACAACACGCTACAACCAAAAGTTGGCGCTTCTTCTTTAACGATACTTTGGAAGTAAATAACGACTCGAGATGGACAGAAATGCCTGAATTACAAGCTGAGATTGAACGACTTACTCCATCGACACAGGCCAAGCTTCGTTCAACGCAAATCCTCACATCTCTGCCCCAAATTGTGTCTGAACTTATACAGAATTCTCTTGACGCAAACCCTTCACAAATTCATGTCGGACTGGATTGTAAGGAATGGATGTGCTGGATTCAAGACGACGGCCATGGAATATCCAAGGACGACCTCGAAAAGCTGGGACAAGGGGAAGACGGTGGCCGCTATAGTAAGTCTGGCTGTATACTTGAGCCACTGGAGGATTGTTCAAAACTTTTAAGAAACCTCCAAAACGTACTTGCTCAACTCTTCCAACTTGAATCCCGTCCCTACCTTCGGTTTTCGAGGCGAAGGTACGTTCTCTAAGAAGTTCTAATTTGTCTCGTTCTTTGTTTCTTAATTCGATTCAGCACTCGCCTCTGCTGCCGATATGTCATGCTTGGAGATATGCTCTCGTACCACAAAGTCGCGAAACACGTGGTCAATTATTCTTAAGGTTCGGATTCTCTGGTTTAAACTTTTACGAAGACTTTACACCCTAAAAGGGAGGCAAGTCGCTATACTTTGGACCTGCTGTTCGCTGGAAACGTGAACGTTCGGGAACCGTAGTATGCATACGAGATGCATTCTATAGCGTAGGTTTTTGGAGATGATACGATCGAGTACATCTAATGTTCTGCCTCAGTTACCTGTTCGCCGGCTGTCGCACCCAACTCCGGCCAGGACATGGGACCTCGTTCGTCAAGAACTTGAGACATATTCTCTTGTCTTCCCTTCTGTCGCTTTCGTTCTCGAAGACACAAGTCATGCGCCAAGTGCTTCTCATCGCAAAGAACGCATTGTTAGAATTCCCAAGGTTCGCGCTAAGAATACACTGTACCTTTCTAATTATAATTTCAACTTGCGTTACCTCACCCAGAGCAATTCAACTCTTGCCCGCTTTCGACATTTATTCGGTCATGCATTGACAGAGGTATTTGTGAATTGTACCGAGAAAACATTTCATGGACTTCTTTGCATATAGCACATCGAGGAATTTGACACATCGTCGGATTCCATGAAAATTCAAGGTTTTATCAGCCTGATGGGCTCTTCTTCCAAGGTGGGATTTCGTATATGAAATGACAAAAGTTACAAATCACTCAAATGATTTCCTAGATGTACCAGTTTCTTTGTGTGTTGGCTCCTTTTCTACTATCCAGACTTCTAAAATTGAACTTCAGTTATCAACCATCATCTGATATCTAATTGTGACCTTCATCGACTCATCGACTCACTTTTCACCTCGAGCTCATTTTCAAAAAATGTGCATATACATATACACATTGTTCAGTCGCACAAACATGCTGATAACGTCTAGGCACTGGATGAAGATGGAGAAAAAGGCCTCCCACGTTCAAGTACGGTCTAATACTCCCTGATGTATACCCATTTCTCACTTTGGCACTGTGCAGCTGTGAGACGCTCTCCGCGCAAAATAGAAAAGAAGCCTATTTATGTTATCAATATTTCGATTCCACCGGAAGATGTGGATAATTGCATAGACCCAACCAAAAGCGTTGTTCATCTTCGAGTCAGTACCACTTCAGACACACTGGTTTGTGCAAGGAAACCTAACGCCACCGATCAGAATAAAGACAGCATCGTCTCCTTTCTTTCTTCAGTACTTGAGTGTTTTCTGGTCAAAAATGGCTTTTCATTTCCAAAAGAATCAGTTGTGCAAACCCCTGGCTCATCCTCACCTCGGAAACGGAAGAAATTGGAAAGATACCAGTTCGATGATTCTGTTTATGCAGAACCGACGTCGATTGGGGAAATGCCAACTTTGTCCTTAGAGGAAGAACATCACATGTTGGTTCCAGATTTGTCTACAACTTTCTATGCATCACCGGTCGGTCCCCACACCCTCAGCTGATTGGCAGATCCCCAGTTTTATCATTCAATAGGATGATCCTTCGGAGGAGATTATGTGGACTGATTCTTCGACAGGAGAAAGTTTTTTTATAGACTCGCGAACTGGGCACTCTTATCGTCAATCAGAATATCATCTACCTGAGCATGTGGAAACTACAACATTGAATCGCGAAGGAAGACGTACCTTTGCTCTACCGAAAATCGACAGCTTGGTCCCAACAAAGAGAGATTTCAAGGTGGAGCCGAAACTCATCCCCGCATGGCTGGAACATGCTTTTAAAGTCTATTTACACTTCGTTCTTGCATTTGAAACCTCCTGACCCCAAATCCACAGAGGAACCAGGCATATACCTTGACTGAAAGCAAAATTCCCTCTGTTAAATCGTCTCATTCTCTGGATCATATCGCGCCAGCTTCTGGTCATTTCCCTGACAAACATGGCTGTCACATATCGCAAAAACTCAAAATAGGACATGATCATTCAACGCTTCGGTTTACGAGGGAAGATCTCCGCCGTGCCGAAATTATAAGTCAAGTCGACAAGAAGTTTATTGCTTGCCGTATTACCATGCGCAGTCGTCTCGATGACGGAGATCGAGAGCCGTATCCGGACTCTCCCATCCTCGTCCTTATTGACCAGCATGCCGCAGACGAACGTGTCCGTGTAGAGCGCTTCCTCAAGGACCTCTGTTTGGGGTTTTTACATTCTCAAGACCAAACTGACAACAACTCGGCATCCAATTATGTTCTCACCAGAGACTTAGCACCTTCTCGTCCAGTACTATTAACGCAGCATGAGGCTCTCACCATTAGTCAGTCACAGGATGTTCAAGAAACGTTCCGAAAATGGGGTGTTCGATTCGCGGAACTCTCGAAGGTTGTATCTGGCTCCGATGGTGCTTCGGAATCCGGAAGCAATACTGGGTATTTGCAACTCTATGTCAGTGCCATTCCTGAAATTGTTGGAGATAAAGTACGTCTTCGGCAACCTACCTATTTTGCCCACTTTTGTTGACGTGGTTCGTTGTAGCTCTTACAAGGAGATGAACTGCGGGATTTCATCAAAGGATTTCTCAGTCAGATCCAACATGGAGAGCTGCTTTTGGACTCTCCTTTGGATTTTCCTTCTGAGGAAGACCGAATCGGAGAAGACCTCGATGAATATTTCTGGTTGAAGGCTGTACGGAAGTGCCCAAAAGGTTTACTCGACCTGATAAATTCCAAGGCATGTCGAGGTATGTAATTCCTGTTACATCTCTACCAGATTCACGGGCGTACACGCCACTGATTTCCTTTAGGTGCTATTATGTTTAATGACTCACTTTCGGTTCCTCAATGTGTCAAACTTATGAAGCAACTCTCCGAGACGGCCTTTCCGTTCCAATGTGCCCATGGAAGGTTCGTCAATCTCATGTCTTTGAATCTCAGGTTTCCAGTTGACATGTGTTCCCTGTAACATAGACCGTCCCTTGTACCTTTGGTCGACACTGGTAGGCTCCTAGCACAGACGAATAAGCGGAAAAAGCCCCAAAACGATTGGAAAAAAATAGAGACAATAGGGGACCAAATTTTATTGTCTTGAAAGGGTGATTAGGGGGCTATAAGGGTGCCTAAGCTGGTTCAGCTGTCCAAATTTGTCGAGCTAGGACAGAGTGCCAAGTTTCCGATGGTTCTTGTTAGGTTTTTATTTATAGACGGAATACAAGTATTTACAGCTCGACAGAATATAATTCTTTTTGTTCAGACATTCTGCGAGCCCTCTATCATAATATATATATATATATACATGACTTTAATCAGATTAACGTGACAGACGCGTCGACTTACTCGACATCCCGTGATCCCCGGCAACGGCCGCTACGTCATTGGTGAACAAAGCACCACTCCAGATCCTTTTCTTACTACTCAGCTTAACCGTACAACATGTCTCCATCTTTGACAAAAGTTATCTACAAACCTGACTCTCAGTCAACTGATGAGTTCATTATCATTGTGAACCCACAAGTGGTTGGTGTATTCAATTTATATCGCCATTTTTCACATCCTAATCTGTGGTTCATAGTTGAAGAAATGGAAAGACGGAGGTGAGCAAATATCAATGGATTTCTTGGATCGTCCCTCGACTGACGCGTATTTCTGACTAGATACGTAAATGCCTTTGATCTTTTCTCTAATGCCTGGAAATTTGACAATGATCACTTAGAACAATTCCTCTAACCGACGTTGTCGATTGTACGTGAAAGAAAGACTTTTCACGCCACCTTTTTTGCATTCACATTAATATTGTCTCTGTAATGAAGCTTTCACCGTTTTCCACTCTGGTCAAGGGACCCAAGGCATTCTTCGCCAACCATCGAAACAGCAACTCGATACAGTTTTCGGAACTCACAAAGATGTTGACGTTGTCACTCATATTCTGAAACACGGGAGGGAACAGCATGGCGACGCGATCGGATCTTCCGGAACTCTGAACATCGCCCGTGGAAGTGCTGTCGTGGATAGCCGCAGCAAGGGATTAAGTGGGATTTGATTTGCCATGTGGCTTCAATGGACTTTCATCACCAATATCATCATCAGTATCGTCACCCAAGAACCGTATGTACAAATAGCATTACAATTTTTTTACAAGTTGTTTCGATAGGGAAGGTTAAAGGGGAGCTCTGAAATCGAAATGTATATTACCTATCTGTGGGTGGGTCGTGTGACTCATTTCAATGTCGGTAATGGTGGCGCATGGCAAACTTCTGAAGCCTCAAGATACTATTGTACTTGAAGTAATACAAAAGGGGAACTTAACTGTGTACAGTAGCTCCGAAGACGTTTTGTGCAAAAAAGCTATCATCTGGATCCGAGAAGGCCTATCCCAATTTGTAGGTAGAGATAGATCAGAATCTATGTGGGTGTTTAGGTTTAACCCAGTGATGCGGTATGGGACGATGTTACTCAATGAGCCCCATGCTGGTACCTGTGCCCGGTGACGCCGGTGTCATGACTTCTACATCTTTTCAAAAGAGTTGGAAAGAAATACGTACTGTAATGAAGTAACCGACACATATACGGTAGTGATATACGATAATCCCAAGTCAAGTCCATATAAACTACTTGTTCAATTCAGTCGGAACCACAGTGTGACAGTGTGACGCGGGGGCAGCCAGAAATTTCGGCCATTATCTAGGACAGCGCCCATCACATGCAAGTTGAGGTGCGCCTAAGCAATGCGCCACCGCCGCCAATATATATATATCAGTATCTTGGCGAAGACCTTCTGGATGCATGGTGACGAGAACTCTGACGGAGGACATCGAGAATACCTTCTTGTTGATTCTGTTACTTATTTTCTTCAAGAATTGTCATAAGAACCCTACATAACGTGGTCTGGATGACTGACTTGGGAGTGTGGATTTTCGAGCTCAAACTGTTTTCTCTTCATGACAGTTCAGCTCAATTTTAGGGGCTCGACAAAATTAGGTATCCAAAAAGATGGAGTCGTGTCTCGGTCAACATCAACGCCTACTAGTAAAATTATTTTTTGTTGGAATTCATTAATGGTGTAGTACTAGATATTGAACGCACCCATTTTATGCTCTCATATTATATCTGTCCTCACCAGTTTCCAACATACCGACTGGCAGGCAGATGGTGTTCTTATGATCTTTACCTTTCGAACAATAAGATTGAATTAGCCTGCGAGCTTATAAGCCTTTGTATACAAAAGTCATCGACATTGAAGAGTACTAGCCTGTACAGGCGAAATTAATGACTGTCATATTTTACAAAATCCTCACAATCAGGAATCCAATATATATATAAATATGAAAGTACAATGTAAGTAAATCCTATAGAAAAAGAAATGCTCTAGATGGGAATAGTCAAACGGTTCTAGTGTGAGAGCATGAAATCTAACCCCCGATAACTTTCTTCTAAAGCTATTAGTCTTGACCTGTCGTCTCGGCCCATTCTTTACTGCCCATCTGTACAAGCCGAGAACAAGCGCGTGCGAATGCGAAGACCTCTTCTTCGCCTGTGAATATGGAACTGCTACCAACAGCATCGAGACCCTATCCGAACAGACATAGTCAGAAATAAAAAGGCAGTCACACTGAAATCAAGGAAAGAATACTCACAAGATCATCCATGACACTGCGCATGTGATCTGACATCTGCTTCGTCTCGCTCGGATCGTCAGAGAATACCCGAAAAACAGGAACCTCGGAGGTGACCAAAAGCTTTGTCTAGAAACATGAGATCATCAACACGAGTGAGATTGGCAGGCAAACTATGACCGTACTTTACTTTCGTAACAAGCTAAAGTTGTAAATTTTTAACATCTGAGAAAAGGTTAAATAGAGAATGATTGGTATACACGCACCATCAATGAAGGTGATGAATCTCCTTGCCTGCAGTTCCCAAGTTATTAAAAAGTGCCGTTATCGAGGAGGGGCGGCGTACCAGATCTTTGTGGCCTAAACCCATCTTTGGCACATTCAACAGGAAAACGGTAGCAAAATTCTTGGTAACCTCAAGGTAGTCTGCAGCGCTCAAAGGCTGACCACAAAGATCCTCAAAATCAAATCTTGCAACTTTGCTTGTGCTTTCTGGAACAAGGAGGGTTCGACCCCATATGTTTAATTTACGGTTATGGATCGGAGGGTCAGATGGGTCTTCTGAAGTTAAAGACTTGAAAATTTTGTTGATCTCCAAATCATGCTCAGGTGTTATTGGATCAAAATAAACATGAGATAGGGCTCGGGGTATTCGGCGATAATCTATAATGAAAACCAACACAAAAGTCGGTCAGATCTATTGAACCAAAATGAAGACTTGAAAATCTTACCGGTCCCCGAGTCTAGATCGGTGACCTTGAACTGCGACTTTAAGAGGTCTATAGCGGGGAGGAAACTTGAGCGTTGGATTCCATTCTTGTAGAGATCGTCAGGGTGTCGACTACCAGCGGGTCAGTTAAGCACAGTAGCCAATAGATACTAATGACCTACTTGGAAGTCATCACACAGACCACGCCATAATTAACCAAAGATTCCAATAATCGGCGCAAGATCATCGCGTCGGCGATATCAGTCACCTGAAATTCGTCGAAGCACAGGACACATGCACTTCGGGCAAGATCCCGTGCGACTGGCATAATTGGGTCACCGCCTTTGAGTCCCATAGCGATCTTAGCGGCATGCAAACGTTTATGGACGTCGATCATAAAGGCGTGGAAGTGGACACGTCGTTTTCGCTTAATGGACGGGGGAAGGGTCTGGTAAAACAGATCCATAAGCATAGTTTTTCCAGTTCCAACGTCGCCATAAAGATAGAGACCTTTTGGAGCAGATTCTGGAGGAGATATGGGTATAGAAGAGTCACGACTAAAGAGGCGGGACAACTGGACAGATTGAATGTTTAAATTGGGCGGACAAAAAGAATCAAATAGACTTACAAGTGAATTTTCTGAAGATGGGTAGGGTATCACTGGTGGGTCATAGTTTACAAGTTCGTCGTGTAAATCCTGTAACTTTTGAATGATTCTAGTCTGATGGTCGTCTCCACGCAGCACACCAGAGTCTATGAGCTTTTGATACTGCTGTAGAGGTGTCAGAGTGTCTGAGGTACAAAGATGAGAAGACTGAATCTGGAGTACCTGGAACAAAATGGCTTACCATTCTGAGAAGGATTTCTGTCTGGGGAATGATTGGACGGCGTATTTCCAGATCCATTCGAAAGGATATTCTCGACATTGTTGAGGCCAGAGTTGACAGCCAAGGATGAGTTGGGTGCGCGTCCGCGAAGCTTGGAGTAGTAATGAGAGTTCGATGGGGCTGAGACCGACGATATACAGGCGCATCGACTTATCGACAGAGACAGACGACGATGTGATAGACCAGGAGAAGCCAGGATCCTGCGTGGTATTCTCATTACTGGGCGGGATAAACAACAGAACTCGGAACAGAGCGTTCGGATCATCATACCGCACGTGAGCGCAAAGATAATCTTATCATGGACGACGACAACGAAACATATATCCTGCTGCTCTTGTCGGATAGCAACCTCCCCACTGGCTCATTTGTCGCGTCGTCAGGTCTGGAATCCTATGTTAAGCATGGCTTCTCGTCGTCGTCCTCACCAGGATCTGCAACCATCGACTTCATACGTGATTCTCTTGAATCATATGCGAGGAGCGCACTCCCGTTTATATCAGATGCTCATCGTGCTGTGGAGACTTTTGCCTCGGACAAGGAAATCGACGGAGACGAGGACCAGACGGAGGAAAAGTTCTATCATATCCTGCGTACTCTCACAGACCTCGACGAGTTATACCAATCCATGACACTCAATCACATTGCTAGACGGGCATCAATGTCCCAAGGCGTAGCACTACTCACTCTTTATTCAAAAGGTTTCTCGCGGACTCCCTCCCTATCCGCATTCTCGGGCGCACATACAAAAAATCACGAGGACCGAATGAAAAAACTCCTCGAATTGTTTAAAACCAAAATCCGAAAGGGAGAAGTTTTCGGGCATCTACCGATATGTTGGGGTGCATTAACAGCAGCCTTGGGCTTGACGCTGGGTCATTTTAGTTTGTTTTCATGCCCTTCAACCTAGTCTCAATGAATTGCTGCAGAACGTGCCCAATACCTTCACCTCTTCCTTCATGTTAGAAGTCTTCTCTCAGCTTCCGTTCGTTTGAATGATATCGGTCCGTACGGCGCTCAACAAATTTTATTACATGCCGTACGACCATTAGTTGCTGTTGAAGCTGCCAGATGTCGGGCCCTGCGAACCGGCCTCCTCGACAGTTCAGAAGAAGGGTTTGACGAAATAATGCAAGGACCCGCAAACACATGGCCACTCGGTGAAATATTAGCAGGTCGACACGATCTGCAGCATTCACGTATCTTCAACAGTTAGACTCTGAAATCAATTCTAGATGAGGAGTAACATGCAAAGTATCCAGATGCGCCCTATATCCGGGGGTCAGCCGTCAAGCCAAACCCCTATGATGCAACGGTAAGGGCTAAACGAGACGATACTTCGGCTTGAGATCGCACAAGGTTCGCAAGATAAGAAATCATTAGCGTGTCCTGCGTGCAAAATAGCACAACGGTGAGTGTATGTTAAGCGTTGAAGATCAGAACACATACTTGTAAGCTGGCGTTGAATCCACCCTTTTCTAAGTCCTCGGTACTAGCTCCCAATGTATCCATGAGATACCGTCCAATTGCAGGATCGCCATTTCTCTCGCCCGAAAGAACGGCTCGTACATAAGTGAGCACCCGTTCGAGCATGTCAGACACGGACAAAATGGCTCGTTCTATGATCTCGAGATCAGATACAGGTTGAGAGGACGTCAATGTCGATGACTTTGAAGTGTTCATAAGGAGGTCCACTGGAAAGAACGATTAGCGTTGGCTTCACGAGACAACATGAATGGAATGACGGACGTCCACTTCTCTCAGCATCGTGGAAGCGCAGTTCCATGGGAACAGGAACAAAGACACAGTTTTCAGGCTTTGGAAATACACCCACGGGAGAACTAATTGTCCTTGCATGTCAGCGACTTAGGATTTTCCTAGTAAAAACCATACCTAATGAACGCCTTGACACCAGGTTCTTGACCTTCTTCGACACCAGTGTTGACAGCGACGTGTATCGCTTGGTGGGGTGCTGTTTCTTGAGAATAGAAATTTTGGATGAGAGCAGAATAGGTGTTGAGGTTGGACCCTGTTGAATACCTTGAAAACACAATATTCTCTCACTCAGTCGATGAAAGCAATTGAAAAAATAATTCTTGCGCTCACCAGCCGACAATGACTTCTTTTGGATTGACTTTATGATGTAGTTCGTACATAGTCCGATGGTAATCCATATCGACGGCTACTTGTTCATCGGTCTCGCTATGCAAGACAGCGAAAGATGAGCGAACTTCAACTTCATTATCGGCGCGTATCCCTAGAAGTGTACCAATAACACGATCTTGAGAATCTGTACGACGAAGGTAGTGATCTAGGATTGAGAAGAGGGCTACAGGGTGTATCGTGATGCTCGTCGGAGTGCGCCTAATGAAATAGAGGGGTTGTTCTTTTTGTTTTTTTGTTTTTGTTTTGAGTGGGAACGGATACGTACGGGACATTTTGTGAAGGGTCACCTAATGAGATGTTGATTGCAGACGATGAGAATCCGAGAGGCATCCTCTTTTTTAGCGTTGGATCAGGTTATCACCTTGAAATCCTTTTTAGCAACACCAAAAAAAGTAGGGCCGGCAATATCCGAGATCAACCACACTTGCTTCCTGCCAGCAATGCCTTCAGAAGAGACAAAGGTCAGTTCTGTCGAATATAACTGGCGGCGTCGAACACGAAATTGAATTGCTTATTGTCAGGAACGCATCAGTAAAGTCGTTGAAGTTGCCCGCGTATGTGCTCAGTTATATATCATCTTCACCTCGTTTATCAGGGTCATAGACTATCCTCCATTACGGTTGGATACCCCTCGTCATTTATATTGGATTCACGAGAAGTAATCCTCAACCTTCGTTGATCAAGTGTGTAGCCTCACATCTCCACATCTTAACCTCACTCATTTTCTGCGTCAGGTTGATTAGTCCTCTCGCATAGCGACAGCAGCCACTTGTATTCATATAATAATGACCACTTAATTCAAAAGGCGAACTTTCTATGCCACATCTTCTACACCTACAGGTTTCATGATATTTATTGAGTGTTGTTACTTTGCTGTCTTACCAGTGAGCAGTTTTCCCTTTGAAAATTCCTGCAACGATTATACATGTCGTGGTGGTACCAAACCCGTACCCTGATTTCCTCAGCTATTTAGTTGGGGGTATCCCAGGCAGTTCTCACTGTAACCGTGTATAACTTATGCACTGGTTTATTTCGTGGATTGCAGCGTGAAGATCTGACAAGGCCAGATATGAGCTCATCCTTTCCAATTGAACACCCATCCACTCTGTCATTAACTAACCGCCATTGCAATACAGGAATCAAAGTCATCAACAGGCATTAGGCAAAACGATGTCAAAGATATATTCTACGCAAGTCGGTTGCGCCTGTAATTCGTTTGCAAATGGGACAAAGTTTAGTAGTACCAAGACACTTGAGCCAACACAATCGACAGCACGTATGCCAACAACCTGTTGAAGCAGTCGGCTCGCTATATGGTTCGAGACATATCCGGCACAGGACCGCGGGAGCTCGACAGGATTCCTTTTCATTGTTATCTCAATTTCGACCAATGGGAAAACGGGCAGCGGATTCGACTCACCATTTCTGTCACTTTGGCTTCCAGTGCTAAAATGAGCCCAGTCTTGTCGCCACGTTGGCGCGCTGATAGAATCGCCATGTCAGTTTTATCAGCCATATCGGTATCCTCCGCATTGGGTCGCCGAGTCTCCGCTGCTTGTCCACAAAATCTTCTCTGTGGCGGTTTACCAGCTGCCACAAGCTGTTGCAATCGTAATTGCTCTTGCTGAACCTCATCACCTTCAATATCAATGTCGACGTCTGCATCGACAATTCTGAGTTCCTCATTAACAGGAATAATATCCCTTTCAGTAAACTGAGCTTCGCCGAAGACGGCCTGGTCGTCTCCATCTATATCTATTTCTTCTTCAATGTCTTGTTGGTCGCGATCGCGTGTGTGAAATCCGGTGCCTTGAAATCTTTTAAATCATTTGCCCATAGTGAATTGGGATTGAAAACATACCACGAACGCTGCCTATATGTCCAGGATGTCTTCCCTCCTCATCGTCATCTTCCCAAACCTCTTCTTCCATCGCCCGTTGGTGACGGAGTTCTCTCGTGCGTGCCTCCTCCATCCTACGACTCTCGTTAGCCAGGCATGAGTCAACATGAGCATCCACAACATCCTGATCTCCTCGGACGGTCGCTAAGCACACAGGGCAAACGATGGCCTCTCCAGCAAAACGTGACCATGAGTCCTTTGAATTTCCTTCTTCCTCTTCACGAGCCATTTCCTTCAACTTGGTATGTCGTTGTTTCCGGCGTCGTTTGACTGCTTGTATTGTTTTAGCCGACTGTTCTAGAGAATCGTACGTATTTCGTGTCGTTAACGATCTCCTAGCCTTGAGGGCAGAACGACGGACAGGGAAACTGGGTCCAGGTCTAACATACCATTAGTGTCGACGTGTGTATGAGAGGATTAGGGACACGTACCCGTCATCTATTTCATGGTATGTGACATCTAATGAACCAACTTTCTTGATAACATCTTCTACACGGTCGGATTCGAGTTCTGCATGCTTGGAAAGCAAACGGAGAGGGATATGTTCGTCACAGACCGGACATTGTCTTGTTTCAGCGCGCTTTGCTAGTTACAAGATTATTATAATAAATGATAAGAAATTCGTCCAATTTATTCAAAGTTGGTATTGGTGTACCTCGTTTTGTTGGGTGAGGGGGTTCCGACTCGGAAGAAATAGTTGACAGGGGAGATGAAGCCGTGCTCGGAAGAGAGTTTTCGATTGCCCTTTTCTTTCCTCTATTAATGATGATATAGAGTTCTTGAACAACCCCGGAATTGTACAAAAATGGTTACGCACTTTAACGAGATGGTTAACGTCATGGGTGGTCTTGATACTTTCTAGAGGGTTCCCTTTCGTAAGGAAAATTTATGGCTCGTCTTTGCGGGCCTTGCGAATTAAGTCCTGAGGATGGATTGCTCAGACTTCGAGTGGATGAAGAATTATCGGTGATACATTTTTCACGTGAGCGATGCGGAAAATGAAATCATAGCGTCTCTCTCCACCAGTAAAGATCATATACCAGAACCATTTTTCACAATTTCCGGTAACGAATGAGGCGCTTTTTGGCGTCGTCGCTCGTGTACTTTGGCTCGCTTTCTTTGATTTTTCTCAGCTGACTGAAAACCTTGGTATAAAGTTCGCTCGAGTTTGTTCAATGGTCAATTGAACTCAGTGCTGGCACCCAAATCATGTCTACCACGGATCATGACTGCTTGTGGTTTGTCAACTCCCTGACTGTGAACCTCCGTTTGAGTACTGGTCGATGTGTGACAGGGTTCTTGCACCTGAATTCGAAATAATGTACTTAGGGGTAGTGGCATATAGAACCTTTTCCCCGAAGCTGATGTCCCGTCCGACCGTGCCTTCAAAAAAAGCGACAACGACTTCGTTAACCCAATTGAAAAAGATTGCTGTGATTGGCCCTAATGCGAAGCGAGCTGTGACAAGATCAGCTAGGCTCTTGTCGACGTACTCAATATCTCTTCTGGAAAAGGCATCGCAGATGCCGACAAAAGAATTGGTGCGCAAGGAAAATATACAAACATCTCCCTGGTTTCGACTGCAGCAGCCTAGTGGCGAGTTGAGTGCTCTCATGGAGTTTTGAAGATCCTAGAACGGATCTCTTGATCATGCAAGAGTTCTCTGCAGCTCCCATACTTTTAGAAGTATAAACCACAAAACCTTCTTTCTAGTATTCTTCTTAAAGATGCTGATCGGGAGTTTTGGTATGAATGTCGCAGGTGTACAAGTAAGAATTCTCTTCGTTAAATCTGTGTTTACTTTCAAATGGATTGATCTTCGACAGATACTTAAAACCTTGTAAAATCTTTGCAACGAACCCAAAAATCAATCTTCTTCGTCACCGAATACTATCTCGACGCCCTCTTCCCGAGCCATATCAAGGGCCCGACGTTCTTGCGCTTTTGCAAATTCCATCAGGGATCGAAGAATGTCTCTTTGACCTGAGTTTGCATTACGTCGATAATTTATTTCATGAGCAAAGGTAAGTCTGTAAATACCTTCAAGGTAGTCTTGAAACATCGCTATTACCTCAACCCGAATTTCCGAGTCGGCGATCTCAACGACCTTCTCAGCTGGTAATCGGTCAATGAGATTTTGTACCATTTCCTGAAGCGCACTTGAAGCATCCAATATATCCTCATATGTTGGATTTTGTGAAGAATCTTGAATCAAGGCCTTCATTAAATCTGTCCACATATTTTCAACACCTTTAGCCTCTCGGCCTATCTCCCATTTCTTTCCGTCTTCAACACTACCGCCGCCGATTTTTAAAACGATAGTATCATCTGGGTTACGCGGGATAGAAAAACCGTAACCCAAGATGAGTTCTGAATTTGGTTTGGGGCCATAGTTGTTGAAGAGTTCGTCACCTTTTGTGGTGGCTGTATGGAGGACTAAAGATATTTTTGGTTCTTGAGAAGTGTCATTGGCGTCAGGATAAGTTACGACCCAAGAAATGGGTTGACTGCGTGCATGATTGAGTGCGTCAACTCCAGGAAGCAAAACGGGTTGGGAGGTCGGTGAATGCGCCAGTGAAGGTGTCGGAGAAAGCAAAGAGGAAGGAAATGCTCGTGATGAGAGATAAGTAGCCGCAGTAAGGTATCTCTGCCTATACGAGTGATGAGTTGTACGGCTTTGTTCGTACATTCGGATCCACGGACCAAGTAAAAAGGTTGGCCCAATTTGCGTTTGCACTCCCAACCAGGGTTCGACACGCAGTCCATTCGATTCTCCAAAGGCGATCTCGATCCAAAGCTGCGCCGTACAAATTTGTCCCCCTGAAAATGTCCAGTTCTGACGGAGTGAAATGGAGGGGTGTTCGAAGCTGTGCCCAAGTGGGCAATGTGTTTAGGTATATGGCGTGGACCAGCGATTTCTTTCCGGTTCTACTTATTATCATCAACCATTTATCCGACTCAGAAGAGAAGAGTCTTTACATATTATCTTCGGAAGCGAGAATCCAATGCAAAGAGATATACGTGCTGATCCACTGACGTTCTGACCATTGAACGTTTTCAGATGTCGGTATCCTAAGAGTTTCTACAACGGCTCGTTGTGCCACTGGCTGTGTAATTGCGAGACCGAATGGGCAGGAAACGATTGTCAAATCTTTGGGTAGGTGATCCCCTGCAATGACTCGAGATCCAAAAGCATCTAAAACAAAGGTAGTTGAGAAAAAGGTATGAAACGTTCCAAGATATACAATGGGTACCTTTAGAAAATGATATGTTTGGATGGAAACCGCCACCAGTTTCTGAGAGCCACGCAGGTAGAGACATCAAGAATTTCAAACCTCTCCTGGGTCGTTGACCAATTTACAATTAAGTTAACCCCAGCTTCCTACCACAGGCCCTACTTGAATGTGTAGCAATGATGAGGAAGACAAGGTAGATTATAGATGGGAAATGATTTCCACCAACAAATGATACAGTAAAATTCAAAGATCATGTAGAATCCATATTTTATAACCTTATTCCCTCATTAATAATCAGTGATATTAGAAGATTGCATGGTTGAAATATCAGAGCAAAGGAGTGAGTCTATCATCTATGTTGAAGAATACTTCAAACACTGGTGTATCATTGGGTTGGCCATACCTAGAAAATCATCAGCAAATCTTTATTTACATCTTGGAAATTGCTCTTTTGGTTCTTATGTGACGTCATCCATAATCGTATTACTATTAGTATATTAGTCACCTATAAGATCATGTGATCCCTGTGACATCTCTATAAATGACGAAAAACGCGCTTTTTGCTGGAACAAAGGACAGCTTTGCGAAAACGTCGCCCAAAAGTTGTAGTTTACAGTTACATACACGTGAAAATGAAATTTTTGTGAAGAAATATGTTGATTTGAGGCACTAGTTCCCAAAATGAGATTTACCTCTCCTTGCGCAAACATATTTAGTCTACATATCCTTCACCCCTTCCACGCGTCCCTTCTATCTTGTATTATGCCACCCCCAAAGCGCAGAAAGATGATCAATATCGCAAATTTCAATGGAGGCTCTGGTGAAAGCTCCTCAAAGCGACGAAAAACGGCTGGAAACTCAGATTTAGGGAATATGGGGAAAGAGAATGTACGGTTTTACTCACTAATAACAACGTTTTTACAACAAAATAACCTCTCTAGGAATGTCCTACATCCAGCCCAAGTGAAATTTTACTTTAACTGGGCATGTGTAACAGTGTGTTATCGCGGTATCAATGATCAAAGAGGTGATACAAGGTCCTTTTTTTGGCAACTAGGTACTCCGATCCTCACGAAATTTTAACAGCTCAATATTTTGTGGGAAGTAGAATTTTCATTTTCATTTTCAAAATGACTTTCATTGTTTTTCCGAGCCGTACCTTCCTCGTTTGGTGTTAACAAATGTCACAAAGAAATAACGTCTCGTGATCTTATACAATCATGGATGACATTAACCTTATAAGTAGTACAGTATAGACTAGCTGGAAAGCAATGGATTGTTACCACGACTGAATAACGTGTCCTGGTAATAGTATAAAATTTCACAGAAAAAAGAGGTGTCTGATTGGTATAAATTGAAGTAGGGTAGAGAGAAATAGGTCCTCTGTCACGCTAGCCGAGAGATGCCATGTCGGAGCTTGACTCCGCATTGATCGCCGTTCCCAAAGAAGTCAAATGCCGCCTCAAGAGCTTAATCGTCTTAACGCGTCCCGACGCGGTCAGAATTTCTCCTAATGCCTGCCGCACGAAGATTACGAACTCTTTTGCTAGTCCATGTAACCACTGGCTGAAGCATTCCGGTCCTTTAGAGAATGTTCATGGAAGACAGGGGTGAGTTCTGGACCAGGAAAGCATATTTAAATTACTTAGAGTATAAACTGCTAGGACGATACTTCAGCATATGGCCAAGGGTGTCCATGATGACTGGTTGTGCAAATGGCAGTCAAACGGCTGATGTGACAAACCGTGACTGGACGAAGGAGAGAGGGCCTGGCCGATGGTTGGGGTGGTGATAGTATACCTTTTCACAATGTCAGAGTCGATGGACGCCAATCAATCCCATGACGCGCCTGATGATTCAATCCCATTAAGATGGTAAGTCTTCTTCAATCTATTCTATTAGTACATAGTCTCTAACAGCGCAAAGTACTGGGGATGGGCAAAGTACCGATACCGGCAAGTCAATAAGCAGACATTCGAGAAGTAGCTGTGGGCAGTACTAGTAAGGGCCATAGTCAACTAAACATAGACAGTTTTCATTACATTTCCGCAGATTTCTGCCCTCCACGGTATCATGAAAGCTCTATTTTTTGGCCCAAATCTTTAACGCCTCGTGGGGAAAACTTCGGAGGTGTGTGTTTTTCGACTCCTTTTGAGAATCTGTACATGACTATCAAAAAATCCAGTCAAAATTTTCATTCCTTCCAGAGTATCAGGTTAGCGGACTTTGGTTGCCCACGACTGTAGCTGAATAGCGCGTTAATTTTGATTGATTCCGCTATATTTTCAACCTTGAAATCCTCTATCTTTTGCCCTAGTATAGGCTATAGCATGAGTGGTGCAAAAGCGCCAATCAGTTGCAGTGTGCATAAAGCCACATAGCTCTTTTTTAAAGTACTCAATAGAAGTATTAATCGCCCACCATGTTACTACGGATGGTCTGTTGTGCGATCCGGAAGGTAGTGTTGTATTTTGGATTAGACCACAGACCTTCGCTCCCTTTGAGCAAGTGAAGATCGGTCACAAGAGGATGGTTATTGTTCTGCAGAATCTGGCCTAGGAATTCAGTGATATATTTTTTATCGGCCCTTGTATGACCGCGAGCATCTCATGCTACGAACGAGTATTCAAGTTATGTTCTCGATCCTAGGTCTCATTATATCATCATCCTGTAAACGATATTCACAGTCCGTTGATCGGTACCATGTATCCATGATCTACCTTGTCCTCATCATCGCAAGAAGAGATCGCATCTAAAACGCAAGGTAGTTACCAAAATTGTGAAACGTTCCGAGATATACGGTGGCCTCAGAATATGTTTGGATGGAAACCGACACCAGTTTCGGAGAGCCACCCTCGAGGTTTTGACTCGTTTTTTCAATTAAATAAAATAAATTGGACAATACTGAAGTCAATTAAACGAAAAACTGGGATGTTTATAGCCTATAGCCTAGGCTGTGTTCTCCTCTATCGCCTTCTGGATCAAAAGCGTGATGCGCTTGATTGATTACATAACGTGACTGGTTCTTGACATCGGCCCCCACCTTTAGAGACGAATTTCTCCCGGGCCGTTGACCAATTTACATTACGCCTTAAATGTGTGTAGAAAGTTCCTGCCATGTGCTGTTCGATCAAACAGGAACTTTCTACACACATCTAAGTCGAATATTCAATCGGTCAAATGATACTGTCCTGTGACATATATACCCCGGGACGATTCTTTTCTTCCTGACTTATTATTTCTACAACATGTCCACCCCCGACAAACCGGACATTGACGACGAAAAGAACCTTCGTCAAGATATTCCTCAGGATGCCAAAGTCATTCAGGTTCAAAACGTCGATTATGCCATGGCTTTATCCACTGGCCCCCAGTTAAAGGCTTCGAGTCCCAGATCTATCCAACTCTTCTTGATTTTGCTCGTAGCATTTATGGGAAGCTTGTCGAATGGTTTCGACGGATCTGGTAAACATTTTATTCTTCTTGGTATCGCTATGGGAGGTATTGATTTCATCCTTGAATCAGTAATGAGTGCCGTCAATGGCATGGAGTAAGTCTGGTTGCATCCAGTCAGACTCACACTGTAACGCATGATTGTTGTCTGCCCTATAGCCAATATCTTCAATTTTTCAACATTGGCGGTCAAGATGCCGGTGGGGGGGTCGGAACTACGACCGCAATTATTTTTGGCATCGTAAGGAAATTCACCACTTCCAAAATGTAGTCTATTGTCTCATTCAGCCTTTGGGTTTAACAGTATTCAATAGGTAGCTTGGTTGGTGTTGCGATTGCAGGCCCTATGTCAGACACATTTGGTCGACGAGGCGGCATGGTATTTTTTTTTTCTTCTAATCCATCTGGAAAGTATTTTGAAAATTTCATCACAATGTTTACAGTCCCTCGGAAGTTTAATCATCATCGTAGGCAAGGAGATCTATGTGTTGAAATTTAAACTGATTAATAAAGCGACTTTCTAGGCGCCATTATTATTACTGCAGCCAAGGATGTTGCCTACCTTCTGAGTGGACGATTTTTCTTGGGATTTGGAGTGGCTATCACCACAACCGCTGCACCTGCCTATGTAGTAGAAATGTCGCCGCCTCAGGTTTGTACTTATCCTTCACAAGATTCTCATTTTGAGGATTAATTGGAACTTTTTCCTAGTGGCGTGGTCGATTGACGGGCCTGTAAGTTCCCCCTCATAACGTCTTTGAAAATGTTTCATAGTTTTGATATTATTTTACAAGATACAATAGTATGTCGCGGATCTTACTTTTCGTCCTCATACTATTCCCCTTACAAGGAATGCAAAGCTTTTTATTATTCAGGGTCAATTCTCTGCAGTCTGTAACTTTACTATCTATAGGAATTGATCCTCACAGCTTGTGTAACATTTCAGCCGGTATTTCAATAGCCACTGGCCGGCTAAATTCGACAAGGTCTTGGAGAGCGCCTCTTGCCATCCAGGTTGTACCAGCTGCCATCCTCTTGATTTTTGCCTTCTTACTCCCTGAGGTAATATATCCATCCATATTTACCGTTATACTATTTCTTATGTTTTATTTTAAAGTCGCCGCGTTGGTTAATCTCTGTCGGACGAAAAGAAGAAGCACGTAGGATTCTGGCTAGATATCATGGGAACGACGACCCAGATGCACCTCTTGTCCTCTTAGAGTGGAAAGAATATGAGGAAGCAGTGAAATTAAATGCATCTGATAAGCGCTGGTCAGTCTTCTTGTCAATATTTTCTCTCTTTGTAACACATCGGCTGACATGTCCATTTTTTTTCAGGTGGGATTATTCAGAGCTTGTCAACACAAGAAATGCAAGATATAGGACTTTCATGATGCTTCTGATGGGTTTCTTCGGTGTACTTTTGTCCCTGATTGTAATAAAACCTCGAGTTTATATTCACCGTTAACGTTCTAGCAATGGTCTGGAAATGGCCTGGGGTAATTAAACTGGAATCGCTTTAAAAAAAGTTTATTCTAACCACGGCTATGCCAGATATTTCCTGACTATTTTATTCAAGAACGCGGGAGCCAACACTCAAAATCAAAGATTAACACTCAACTTCGTAAACACAGTTGTGTCCGCCATTGGAGCTTTGATTGGAACAACATTGGTTGACAAAGGTTTGACACTTCTTTTCTTTTCCTGTCACATATAAGATGCCTGATATTTAATGTTTTCATGTAGTTGGCCGACGTACAATGTGGTTCTGGGGTACCCTCGTCTCTGCAGCAATGCTTGCCATTGTTACAGGTTAACACCTCACTATCATTCTTCAACTTACCTGACTAACGGCGATACCTTTATAGGCTGTACTGCAAAATGGGGTGCGTCTGGTGCAAATCCGTCTGGTGCCAATGCGGCCATCGCATTTATTTGTGGGTTCCCTGTTCCTCTCGCCTTTTCATCCGCCTGTTACCAACTCCTTTGATAAAGTCTTATTTGGCTTCGTGTATAGTTTGACGTATACACCATTACAAGCGTTGTACCCTGCCGAATGCCTACATTACAATACTCGGTAGCCTTTTTTCCTTTATTTTCTTGATGTATACAACTAACACATATATATCTAAACAAAGTGCAAAAGGCATGGCAGTGTGAGTACAAAGCGCTCATAAAAGTTGCCGACTTTCTGAATTTGCTCTAGTTATGCCTTTGCAGTGAGTTGCGCCTCATTCGTTAACACATATGCCGGCCCAATCGCCCTTGGAAAGATTACATGGCGTGTATGTATTGACGACAATGATACTCCCTTGCAATATATGCTGATGGTCTGCCACCCATTTTAGTATTATATCGTCTACGTCGTCTGGGATCTTTTTGAGTGTGTCGTGATCTGGTTCTGCGCGATCGAGACAAAAGGGAGAACACTGTGAGCTTTGTTATTCTATCAATGGTTGACTAATGTTTAACATTTTTTTAGTGAGGAGTTGAACGAAATTTTCGAGGTAAAGACATATCTTCTCGTTATGTTCTTCGACACGACTTTTCTAATGATCTACCTTTCTCAGGACAAAAATCCCGTTAAAGCCTCCACTGCCAAGTACAAGGTTGCGATCGTGGATAAAGATGGCGCAAAAGAAATTATTACCGTTTGACGAATACTAAGTTATGTATCATGCCGATTATTTCCGCACAGTGACACAATTCACCTCAAGGGGACAAAATGTCGGTGGTCTATGTTGCAGCCACCTCTCATGTGGCGGGGAACCATGAAATTGAGTCGGACCTTATGTAAATTGAATCTAACAAAAATGTACCCATTGCACTGGAATTAGGCTAGAAAACTTAGCGAATTACAGACATTTTATAAGGCCAATCCTGCACAAACAACTGCCGGCGGCCACTTATTGTCACCTTACGACGGCTCGCTAGGATTATCTTGTTTATTTATATCCAGAGCCCCATGCAGTATATTTCAATATAATATACTAAGTTCAGACCTTGTGCGGTGCTGGAGTACCAGTGTTTCTTTTGTTTAGTTTTGGGGGTATAAGAGTTTGTTAGGAGTTCAACGTTCTACCTCCTCGTATCAAGTTGACTCAATGATACCCAAGAAATGTTAATGTTTCCCTGTAACATGGTAATGGAAGGAATGCTTCATAGATGAGTAAATTCTACTACAAGAACCACTAACTCTCATATTCGCGATACTTATCCTCGTCGCAAATTGAGGCGCCGGCAAGCACTAGCGGAACGCGGTTGTCGGTTGTTTCCCACGACCCAGGAAATTCCGCCAGTACGGCTGCATTTCGATTTGACAGACTGGAGTTCTTTTGAATTTCGAAGAAGGGTCTCCAAGTCTTCCAACAATATTGGTTCCAGGTCTTCATTGTATTCTAATGACAGCTCTTAAGACAAATCAGAGAGCTTGTCGGTAAGCGAATGACGAAGCAAGGATGAATTTTGGGCAGTTTCCAAGTGACCTACCAGATCCGAAAGATTCTGGAGCAGTTGACATCTCACAGTGGACCTCGATAGTACCGCGAGCTTTCCATCCTGTCTCATCTAGAAATTTTACCTCAGCAACGGGATGAGCCTGTCTTGAGTTTTCCATTGCACTTGATTCCCAATATATGCGTTCGAGAGTATCACTGGAGACCAAAATGTAAGTAAATATCAGGTTGCTTGAAAAAAGTGAATAAAAATTCTCCGTGCATTTTTGAGCTGTTGAGAGCTCACCTAATGTGCTATCCTACCGTTACCGAAAAAAATGGAGGTATTGACCAAGCGAGGGTTCAAAATTGTGGCGGACAAATCTGATGGCTTATGTGAACGAGGGATATCAAAATAATTTAAGGATGGCCAGCGTTCACATTGCATGGGCGTTCAACGGCGTTCAACGGCGTCGGTGCGAGCAGCAACTCAGGTAATTGGTTGACTATGGTATATCACGTTAACGACACAACTACTTTTTATCCTCTCAGCATACGACACTGCCATTACGAAGGTAGAGATTGGTGTCGGGGCTATCGAGATGCGTTCGCCGTTCGGAACCAGCAAAGAGTGGAGTAGTAACGTGTTATTTATTTATTTTGGTCCATTTATATACGGTGCTTAGCGTGTGACGTCATTGCGCATTTGGCTCCATTGGGAATATCCACTTCGCCACGACGTTCTGTGTTTCCCACTGCGTTTTTCAAGAAAGAAGTACATGCAGGGTGCTAAGAAAATGTAATAGATGCTATTTATGAATTTTGGTAGGAATTGAGTTAAAATTGAGCGAGAAATTTGAGGTGGATTAAAGATGGGGTCCGGAACAAGGTTGGGGGTAACCGCTGGGGTCGCAAAGCATGTGACCTTTTTAGTACTGCGTAGATCTCATAAGACATCACGTATAGGTCGTGTCAGTGCCATGCTTTATGATAAGGTCGACTGTGTATCGAAATCTGTCTACGAAACTATCCGTGATCGGGAATAATACTACCACCCCAACCATCGGCCTCCCTCGTCCAGTCACGGTTTGTCATGCAATGGACAACATCTCGCGCACTACTGCAATCCCCACAGTGTCCTAATGAGTTGATGATCACTCAATAAGTTTACCTATATATGCTGCAAGCAAGCAAGGTACAATAACTAAGTAGCTACAAGATTATAGAAATGAGTATGAATACTACTGCGGGTAATTAGGCCTATGATACTTAGTAGTATTAAATACCGTGATCAGATGTTTGCTGCTGGCCTTGACTTCAAGTCTGAAAGTCATAGTGGTGGTGGATGCTGAGAAGGCGACAACGAGAGTCTGGTACTGCGCTTTAGGAACGGCGATCAATTCCGAAGTCAAGCTCCGACATGGCGTCTCTGACAGAGGACCTATTTCTCTCTACCTCACATACTCCAATTTATACAAAACAATTGCACGGAAACTATTAACGCTATGTACCAGATGCTATCTATAAATTTTGGTGTGTTTTGAGTCAAAATTGAGCAAGATATTTCAAGTGGCCCATGGTTGGGGCGGTGATAGTACTCTGGGTATGAGTATTGTTGGAGTTTCGAATTCTCGGCAAGTGTCTTCGTCGTCGGATACCGCTGACAGCGTCATAATTATGTGTAGTATGCCATATCAGAGGAACTCAGAGATCTGTTCTGTATAAATACGCATATATGCAAGCGATCGAGTTCTTTCAACAACGTTAACTCCCCATTTCACACCTGCAGTTCATGATGCTTGGATCACTATGGCGCGCGCTTCCCATTTTGGTTCTGGCTATCTTCAGCATCGAGAGCGCTGCATCATATAAAGTGGCTTCCGCCTGGTATGCGGGATGGCATGCTACAACAGGATTCCCTCTATCGAAAGTCAGCTGGTCAAAATATACTCATCTCACATATGCCTTCGCGTAAATAAAGTCAATCCTGTCATATTCGAGGACACGACGCTGAAACTTTTGGCCAACAGTGAAACAACTTCCAGTGTCAAAACGCTGAGCTTGGATGGATCCAATCCTGATATACTTCCTCAGTTTGTTGAAGAAGCCCACAAACATGTGAGCTTCAAGTTACCAGGCTGTTGTCAGACTGGTCAGAGGAATTCAACCAATTGTGTTGCATATAGGGAGTCAAAGTCCTCGTAGCTATTGGAGGCTGGTCCGGCTCGCAGAGTTTCTCAACTAATGTCGGGTCAGCGCAAAACAGAACAGCGTTCGTCAAAACTGTAATTGACTTTGCGGAGCAACACAAGTTAGATGGACTGGACTTTGAGTATGTCCCTGACGACATAGTGTATATTGCCGGTCCTAACTTTTTTCCAGTTGGGAATATCCGGTATCACGAGGCATTGGATGCAACGCCTTTAACAAAAATGACAGTGCGAATTTCTTGTCGTTTTTGCAAGAACTCCGTAAAGATCCGCTAGGAAAAAAATTGATTCTTTCCGCAGCAACGGCTATAGTCCCTTTCATTGGTCCAGATGGAAACCCTCTTAGCGATGTTTCTGAGTTCGCCAAAGTATTGAACTTCATCGAGATTATGAATTATGATATCTGGGGGTCTTGGAGCGATACAGTTGGACCCAATGCGCCACTCAACGACACATGCGCCGCGTCCCCGAACCAAGCTGGCTCCGCCGTTTCCGCCGTGCAGAAATGGCAAAAGGCTGGGATTCCATTGGAAAAAATTGTGTTGGGAGTTGCAACTTATGGCCACTCGTTCCGGGTTAACAAAGCAGATGCTTTCGTAACTGGATCCACGACCCTCCTTGCACCGAATCCTCCATTCAATGCCGTCAATAAGCCAACAGGTGATTCTTGGGCCGATGCTGCAGGCGTTGATTCGTGTGGAAATGCCCAATCGGCTGGAGACTCTGTAAACTTCTGGGGGTTGATCGACCTTGGATACCTCAATGCGAACGGATCCCTAAAGCAAGGCATTTTCTTTAGATACGATAATTGCAGCCAGACAGTGAGTTTTCTCCTCATGTTATTGATTCAATATTCACCATATCTCGCTAGCCGTATGTGTATAATGTCGAAAGTGAAATCATGGTGTCGTTCGACAATGCTGCAGTAAGTTTTGAATAATCGTGTAATCGTTGGAGACTGACATGATATAATTTTCCCCAGTCATTTGCTGCGAAAGGCAAATATATTAAAGACACCAAGTTGAAGGGATTCTCAATGTGGGAAGCCGGTGGCGATTCGAATGACATTTTGCTAGACTCCATCAGAGAGGCAGGAGGATACTGTTACTGATAGTCTTCTTACATTTTCTGCAGTGCAGAGTACGACATTCATTACTACACCGTCACGTCTTGTGACTGGCTGAACCACTTTCCTTTCGGACCTTATTCCTCCATTCATTCTGCTACTTCACTTTCTTTACTTACTGTACCCAGCTATATTGATTTCTTATCAGGTACAAAATAGTATATATAGTTGTTCTGACTAAACTCTGGTGATTTCCATCACTTGAAGTTGAAAGTAAAAGACAACACAGCGGCTGAGCTGTTTTGTCAAGAAAATGATGCTGAAAATCTATTCATTCCGCGAGCTCAAAACCAGCTGCGTGAAGCACCGTTGCAAACTATAGAGGATGATGAGGAAGGCCAATCAATATACTATGTGAGAGAAAGGCAGCTAACTTGAACTTTTGCAATGGAATACAGTTGGTCAAAATCATAGCCCTCTCGGTTACTCAGATCGCCTTAGGTGTAAAGCATAGTAAGGAACAGATGACTTAGACTGTGATGTTGACAACATACCGCTATTGTGATACATTGGGTCTGCAACTGAAATATCCATGAATACGAGCAGGAGAGTAGAAATATAGGCTCATACTTGGACCCGCACGCTCGAAGACCTGTGAGGCCGGGAAACCTTGCTCATGGAAAGACTGTTTAAAAAAATTTGGCGTCGGGCTAAAATAAGCTAAGCAGGAGGTAAGGTGATATATACCTGATGATCACTGCAACATGCCTGAAACTACGATTGAAAATAGTATTCCAACCAGATATTAATCAACGAACCGATGTGAAGCCAACTTTAAGTTCAGGACTATAGATTGCAGAGACATTTGCCACGAGTTGCGTAACTTCAGTGGACCCGATGCTGAACACGGGAGTATGTATGAAAATGAAATCTTCAAATGTCATTAAGGCTTACCGATCAGGAAGACCAAGTTGGAATGGTTCACCAGGCGCTCGGTAAGCAATCATATCAGCCTGAATCATCAATATCAGACTAGCGTTCGCTTCCCTCAGTTCTCCTGCAGATATGCAGCACATTTGAGGCCAACAGCTGTCAGGCAAATCAGGGCGTACTAACGGGAATATGCTTTTGAGCCATAGAGTCCTTGTTCTTCGCCTGCGAAGAGGGCAAGTTCGACATTCTTTTGAAACAAGACTTTCTTGCGTGCGATTGTCCGGGCAATGGACAAGATGCCTACAGTCCCAGAGCCGTCGTCGTTGCCACCTGGAGCCCGTGTGCTTCCAAAAGAACCACGGCTATCGTAGTGTGCACTGATCAGGACGGTATCGTTGGTATCATTGATGGATGAATAGCGACTGTGAAGAAAAAGTAATTAGTTGACTTAAAACGTCTCGTTATTTTCGGACAAACCAGATGACATTAGGTGCGAAGCCAATCAGGAAGGGCGACAGATGACATTTGGCGCCGGTCTCTTCGATACGAGCCTTTAACCAATTTGCGGCCGTTATTGCACCATCGGAAAATGAATGTCGTGAGACGATGCCAGAGACTTTGTCTTCATCGGTAAGGAAACGGATATCTTTCTTGATTTGAGGAATCGAGATATTGTTGACCACGGACGCAACGACAGGGTCGAATTTTAAGTTGGAAAGGATTTCACGAACGCGTTTTGAAGCAGATGGAGGAACTGGTTGATATGACACAGGGGTTGCTGGTACTATGGTGGATTTCCAGAATGGGGGCAGAAGGGTATCGATAATTCTTGCGCGTTCCGCACTAACGGACACAAGGGCAGCAGTTGGACTGCGGTAGTGCAACTCAAAGGCCGAGTAATCGTCGTGACCTTCAGAGATTGCTATAACCTCTTGAGATTGTTCTAATGGGACAAGGGGTGCTTGGAGTCCACTCAATAGGACGTCAAGATTGTCTGCATGTGAAGCGCGTAGCTTCAATTTCTCGTCGACTGCCTTCTCCTCGAGCCAAACCAATCGTCGTCCTTCGCTTGGAGTCGTGGTAGAGTGAGCCGATATGAGCCGCGATTCCCAGAAGGTCATACATTCTGGCAGCGAGTCCGGGTTGGGAACGGCTAGTATGCTGTATATAGACTGGCCATCTCTGTAGTTTCCAAAGAAATTTGTGGACAAGCAAGAGTCTTCGAGAATAATTGCTGGATCAAAAGGAATTACCAGCAAAAGGCCTCCAAGGATGAATGCCTTGAGACTCATGATAACGACGAGGTTGTAAGCAGGACCCCGGTCTATATAGCTGGACCGAAAATGGCGAATTTGCCCGGACGATCTCTGGCCATTTTTGTCCGGATTGGGACCCGGCCTAACCTCAAATCAAAATTTGTCTGGATTGGCGGATCTGGCCTCTCCAGCAACTAAAGAATGGTCTAGGTCAGCGCAAACCTGCAAGAAAGCCTCACAAAGGGTAGTAAGCTGTATAGTAAGTGCTATTTCGGTCGTGAGCAACGTAGTACTAGTATGTAATGAGTATGTAATCTTATAAATCGACATCCCCACCGCTCTGTGTTTCCCAGAGTTTCAGAGCCACTGTAAGCTCTTCCTGACCGTTACAGCTTGAAGCTGAAGTTGTAAAGCAGAAAAGAAATCAAAGACAAACACGATCCAGCAAGCAAGTTGTCCCGAAAGGCTACGACTATTACCATTTTTTGTCCGGACTGGCACCCGGCCTTTGGGTCAAAATCGCCCAAAATTTGTCCGGATTGGCATCAGGGCTCCACCTATATAGACCGGGGTCCTTTGTAAGCTTACTAACCACCTGCTCGGAGCGAAGAGGGAGCCTTTTAGCCGAAAACGGAAATGCCCTGATACCAGTGACATCTCCTGAAATGGAATTGCGCGCGACGGCTAATAAACCTGAGTAGGGAGGGAGGGAGGGAAGTAGAGAAGAAGGAAAAGTGGGGGTGAAGAATGATGGTAAGCTCAAGATCATTGAAGAGGTGTTGAGTTCGATCTACAAAGAAGAGCGGCGAGGAGAACCGGGTGTCGACGGATATAGGGAACGTAGCAGAAGACCAACGGCCAATCGCTTGGACCATGTGCGACGGGACACCAGCCTCAGCGAGTGCAGTAGCACCTCCAGCACGCAACGACTGACCTCCAATGTTGTTGGGGAGATGTCCGTGGAGTAGGTTGAGAAACCAGGTGCAAGTCGGGATTGTTCCGTCACTCTTCAGCCACAATTCTTCGAAAAAGATGGAGGATATACGTAGCTTGTCACACTCCCCAAATGGGGAATTCAGGAGATGCGACACACTGTACCTTGGCTGCCTCCCGGCAGCTGGAGTTTGAACTACCCTACCAACCTAAAAGCACACTACCGCGGTGAAAAGACATATAAACACTAAAATTAACACTAACCTTAACACTAACCCCTAACCATAACCCCTAACACTAACCCTATGCTGAAATATTTCGTTAGCTAGACCTATAGCAAGCTGTCTCAACTTCAAGTAGAAAGTTTTATATTGGGTATAGTTACCTATAGCAAGCTCTATGTAAAAATTAGTATGGTTGATACCATGTATAAAAGAGCTACTTGTTGAGATATAAGGTAGGGGGCACCAGGAACTGGCTACCTTATGTAAGCCAAAAACATGCTCAATGGCAAGCTCAATAACATCCACAACATATAACTCTTTTGCAATTTAGTACCTAGGGATTATAGAGAACATGTACTCCTTCAAATCTACAGTTTTATTTTCCAAAAATTTGCTCTCTAAAGCTGGATATATCCCACAGAATATTTTCCCTAGAAAAACATCCCAAATGCTCTCCAAACACAATTGAGGATGGGAGGAAAAAAGTTTGGATTTTGGTCGAGTACATTTTGCCGCTTATATAATGGTAGCACTTGACCTACCCATGCAAGCAAAGGAGCCCTCCCTGTCACGAAAAACCTTGAAAATCTAGCCAAAAACCACGTCAAGACCACATAAAACTATGGGGCGATGATCCAAAGCAACAGTGGCCCAACTTAACAACTTAATGAAGCCTGAAAACCCTCAAAATCCAACAGTTGAAGAGGTTTTTGATGAAGAAGATGCAGATTTTGAAGACAAGGATTTCCTGGAGCAGGGCTTTTTTTTCCTGGATGAAGAACACCCACCTGAGGATGAATCAGATGGCTCTGACAGCGATGATGGAGAAGTAGATGAAGACGAGCTTACTGGGCTGCAAAATGAGGTGGACATTGAGCATTTCAATGCTGTTATTGCCCAGACCCAGGCAATGGCAGTGAAGGCCGAATGTGAGGCTGCTGGCAAAAAACCAAAGCGCAAATGACACTACACAGGCATATGGCCAAGGTTTGAGTGGTCCGGAAGCAGCCTGGGCCAACCATAAATATCATGGCCATTGAACATTGCCACCAGAGGTTTCTAAAAAGCTGAAAAATGAGCACAAAAAAAAGTACAGTACAGCAGCTCAATGATGTATAAAATATTTAAAGTATTTTCAACTCAAATGGGCGGCCAAAACTTTTTAATTTTTTCGAAAGCCATATTTTGCCCCTCTTGGCGCTTATATAACATGATTACACAAGGTAGCCGGTTCCTGGTGTCCCCTACCTTATGCTTGAAAATACGTCAAAGTTGTCCTTTGCAGCATTGTAGCCTCTTGTTATGGTCTTTTTTAGCCTTTATATAGCTACGAACAAGGCTCTTGGCACGAGTAGGTCGTCGGTTACCGCCAGGCATTTTTCAGAGGTGAAGGCAAAGATGCAAGGTGTGTTTTTTAAGACATCTGAGTTGCGACAACGTCACTGATGCAAGTTATCTTATCTTATCAGTGTCTTTTACTTCTGTGCTTGGTAATCCTGGCAGAAAGCCACCTTTCAACAACTTGCATAATTGGGGCAGTCAAAGTTGACCTCGGATTCTGATGCGATTCATAGACCAAAATCAGAACAATAAATCATGTGAAAATCAGATTCAGAATCATATTAAAAGCCGTTACTCTGACCATCCCTAATGACATTGCCGGTTTTTATTGGAGCCGGAATTGCCGGTATATTGGAGTTGGAGTTGCCAGTATATCAGAGTCCTTCTGATATCAAATCAGGAGTGCTTCAAAACAGCCTTTTGTAGAAAAACACTGGCAGTGTAGCACCAATAGAGAACTCCAATGTAAAATACCAGCACTGCTGACTGATATAAAAGACCAGCAGTGCTGACTATGATGTAAAAGATCGGCAGTGCCGACTGCGGTGTAACACTTAATGGGAGCAAGTGTTAGGGCAACTGCAGACGACTTAGTTGAGATCTAGCAGGGGATCCTAAACATATATATAAACATAAAATATGACAGGAAAGCACACCTAGCAGGGGATCCTAAAAGAAAAGGATAAGGCCCTGCTAAAGTGGGATGCATGTCTATATACCAAAAAAAATGATGAAAAATAATGAAATGATGAAAAAGATGGAGAATGGTGAAACAGTGATAGGAATGCTATGTCACGTGATCATTGGACTCCGGTATCGGAGCCGCGAGTGCACTCCATCTTGAACTAGCGACGATGAGGAGGAATATACAGAGGTGACGGAGAAATATCGGAGGAAACATCGGAGGATGTGGAGCGTCCCCTAACATCCACCCCCCCTTCAAGGCAGTGACGTCCTGACACTGAACGGAAAAGAATGGAGTGGAAGTCGACC
>Ga0193743_1000456_pt1 | contig 32348 bp, 28 predicted proteins | sample L2c2metaG_FD_143038 | JGI IMG/M metagenome (GOLD analysis project Ga0193743, IMG submission 143038) | Soil microbial communities from a riparian zone of the East river system, Colorado, United States - L2c2 | ecosystem: Environmental > Terrestrial > Soil > Riparian zone | place: USA: East River...
TCCACTGTGATCCTGCCCGCAGGAGGTTCGGCTAACTTCGCTGTGACAGTCTCTACCTCAGTCCAGACGGCCTATCTTAACCAGAGATCGCACACCTTCGTGGCCGGTCTCGGTCTGTTTTCACTCTTCAGCGTGCCAATATTCCTGCTTATTCGCAAGCGGACCCCCACTCAAATCCGGGTACTGTGTGCAGCGAGTGCACTATTGATTACTCTCACTGCCTGTAGTGGTGGTTCCAAAGGAAGTTCGCAACCTGTAAGTCCTGCAGTGACGCCCTCTGGTACTTACGCTCTAACGGTCACGGCTGCAGCGGGGAACACGACAGTCTCTCAAAAGTTGACCCTTGTGATTCAGTGAGAGCAATGTCGCATTTTCGACTCATGCGGGCCGGACTCAGGCCCGCATGAATTTCCTCGATGGTAATAATCAGCTTCAGGAATTAGAGGTTCTGAAGGCCGCTGTTGTATTTGTGAAATGCGCTGGTTGTGTTCGTGCCGCATACTTGATCGCGTGCGCCAGCGTCGGTCCAACTGTGGGTCCATTACGGGTCCAATAGACAGTGTCTCGGGTTGTTTTCTGCTCTCTAACGCCTTTGGTGGATATAGCTAAGCTATTAATATTCCGTCGTTTTTACGATTGGGGTGGGTGAGGTGCTAGTTCGAATCTAGTCGTCGTCCCGACCATTTATTTCGAATTTGCCCCTTTCTGCCGAACTATGTGGGGATACCTCCAGGGGTCCGGTATATATCCACGAAGCCAGCCGAGTGTGCTCCGCTCAGTAGTCTTCTGGATACATAGCTCCTCGCCTCTTCTTCCAACTGGGGAAGATCGCCAGCTAGTCTATCGAGGACCTTGGCCACTGTCTGGCTGCCGTCGCACACCTTGATAACAGCAGCTAGCAAATTCGAGATCTCGACTAACCGAAGGCTGCCCTTGTCATCCATCCGCGTTGCATAGAAGACTTCCCCCCGCTGTTCAGGTTCCGTTCGGGCCGCAATCGACGTGACGATCTCCTCCAATTTATATTCAATCTTCAGTGTTCGAGTCGTGCCTCTGGCACAGGGGACATCCGTCAGCTGCAGCGGCTCGCCCGCAGCAATGGCAACATGCTCGACACAAGCATTCTCCTGTGCTTCTCCAGCAGCCTTTATCATTTCTTCCGCGCGTACCAAAGCACGGATGGCAGGATTCTCCAGGAGGCGATGCTCGCTCATGAAGCGCAGAAAGTCCCCGCGGAAGAGGCTTCCGACATAGTATCGACGGAGATTAGACCCGATCAGGTTCCCACGAAGTTTCACACGCCAGGTGCGCCACTCTTCGTGAAAGCGAAGCAGATCTGTCGCCTGGTCGATCGAACACAGCAGCCAGCGGAAGCACTCGACCGTCATGCTGAGAAACTCGCGCAACTCGAAGAGCAAATCGCGGTCTAATCCCTTCACTGGGATCATGTAGAAGTTTGGGAAGATATCAGGGTACCTCCGAATCAAGGCAAGGTCCTGCTGGCTCTGGGTAAGTCCCTGATGCGACATATCGGAGCATAAGTCCTCCAACACCATTTCGTTTTTGTGGAGCGCGTGAATCGGCGTGCCTGCCAGAGGAGCCAGAAGGTTCAACTGAGGATGCGACCGCGTATGTCGAGCCGCGTACGTGAAGATTCGGAGCGTGCCGCGAACATCCTCCCAATCCTCCTCAGGAAAACCGGTGATGAGCGACACCGTAGTCTTCATCCCGATCTGCTCGGCTATTTCGAGCATCTCCCTGGCACGCTCCAGATCGAGATCTTTGTCGATCACCCGCTGCATCTTCTGGGAGCCTGTCTCGATTCCAAAAAAGACGCTCCGGCAACCGCTTCGAGCCATGAGTTCCAGCAGGTCCTTGTCGACGCAATCCGTACGGGCGCTGCAGTCCCATGTAAACCCCTCATCGCAGGCGAGCATCGCCTCGCAGAATGCGACGACACGCTTCCTGTCGACGGTAAACATATCGTGTACCAGTTCGAAGTGGCGGATATCGTAGACTTCTGCAATCTCTCTCATCTCCTTTAGCACCCTTGCAGGAGATCGAAGCCGGAAGTTTCGCCTGAAGAAGTCGTTGGTGGAGCAAAAGGTGCAGGAGAACGGGCATCCTCTGCCGAGTTCGATGGAAGCTGACGTGGCCTTTGCAAGATACTTCGACAGGTGATACGCCGGAGGTGGTAGAGCATCGAGGTCCTCAATCACTGGCGCATTGGGATTCCGTCTCACGGCGGTTCCGTCGCGATAGGTAAGTCCGCGGACTTGAGAGAAGTCATAATCCCGGTGAAACTCCTGGAGCAGTACGGGCAGGGTCTGCTCCACCTCGCCTCGCAGGATGAAGTCCACACAAGGAAAGGCCGCAATGGTGGCAGCATCCACAACAGAAGCCTGCGGTCCGCCAAACAAAACCATCGCGTGGGGGCGGAGGTTCTTCACCGCGCGGGCCACACGGATGCTTAATGGATAGGTGCTGCAGATGGAACTGAACCCGTACAGGTCAGCGTTTGAGCGAACGGCGATCTCCGCAAGATACTCTGCAAACGCGTCGGCATGGAGCCCGCCCGGCATGGCGGCATACTCCAGATAGGCTGTGTTTGCATCGATAATGTGAGGGCTGTCTCCGCAGCTCTCGAGGACTGCGGCAACGCTCAAAATGCCGAGCTGCGGTAGAGAAGCGGCCAACTGCACCGCATCGCTTAGCAGCTCTCCGTGGCTTCGAAACTCAGTGACAGTCGGAGCAGTAATCAGACAACAATGCATGGCTCGCCTATCTCAACGACGGAGCCCGTGTGCTCAGATACCTCTACCAGCCTTCTTGTTTCACGAACATCTGCAGGACCTGGCCCGGACGCATCCCCGACGATAGCGCAGATATCTCCGGGTCCTTGCCCTTAGAGGGAGTGGATAATTGCAAAAACGGATTCTCGATCGTTTTCAGTGCCTCCTCCACAGCGGCGACAATCTGTGCTTGGGTTGCCCCCTTGCACACATTGATCATCAAGAAACGTTCCATTGAGGGAGCAGGAATCTTCAAGTCCTCGGATTTGCCGGGATTTGCGATTTCTGCGGTGCTGGGGGGCTGGGCTGCCCCTGGCTTTGCAGTCTGAGATTGGTTATCTTGTGGAGTTTGCCCCGTGCTCTTATTCATCATTCCTCCAGAAGGAGAATTTTGTGAATCCCCAGGGTCTGGATATTTTAGTCCAGGAAAGATTCGGGTGCCGCACTATCAGGAATTTATTTATCGGTTGCGAGCGATCCGAGCCAGATCGTCGAACTCTGCTCCCCAAGGTTGAAGTAAATCGAATCCCCGTCGACGGAAAGATTTCGTGCTCTCGCGAACACGTTGTCGATCGAGGCCCGCTGGTTGTGAAAATGAGCCACAGCAAACGAAGTGCCTGCCGATTCAGTTTTCTCAGGGGAAAAAGCCTGTCCGTAGATACAAGAAAAGCCATCCTTGTTTGAGAAGTAGAAGATGGTGTGACCATCGCCAGACCAACGTGGATGTTCCGGGGAAACACCTTGATCCGGAATGGGGATCCACTTTCCTTCCACCTTCGCGGTAGATCGGGGAAGATGTACTGCAAACATTTGCTTACGATCACCTTTTGTCTCGGTAAAGAGCATCATCTCGTTTGCAGGTGACCAACTGGAATCGCTCAGCTCTGCGCCATCTTCCTGCAGCACAACCCATGAATTGCCCGTGCGCGGATCCGCCATCTTGATCACGGAAGGCATACCCTCTCGATAGAAGAAAGCCCGATCGGTATCGAACCATCCTGTCGGCGCACTACATCCGCGACAGAGGCGCCGCACCGGACCCTCTCCCACCCTGATGTTGATGGAGGTGACTTCGTTCGGCAGCTCGATCTGTTCATAGGCCAGTAGTTGGCCTGTTTTATCGACAATCGGCGATTGGGTGGGCATGCCGGGATTTACCAGTAGAGACTCGGAAACCTCGAAGCTGTCCCTGACCCAGATGCTTCGCTTGCTCCCCCTTCCTCTCGCGAAGACGAGCCATCTCCCCCCCTCGGAAACGAAAGGGGAGCTGTCGATCTGCGCATCCTCCGTAATCTTCGACAGGGAGGCCTCACCAGGATGCGCTGCCCGGTCGATTCGCCATATATGGAGTGCACCTGACATGCGCGTGAACACAATCGCTCCGTTGTTCGCGATGGAGGGATTCAGATCCCTGGCATTTTCCTTGAGGAGCTGCCTTGGCGCACCTGAAGCCGTCCATGTCTGCGGATCCAGCTTGATCGTCCAGAGGTTGAGCTGTAATCCATTGAGCCCGCAGCCGAGCACAAGCCCACTCTTATCCCAGAATATTCCGGCGAGTTGCGACATAATGAGGCCATCACTCCGGAGACGTTTCATGACATGGGTATTCACGATCCTGCGTCCATCCCGACTTGTAATCCACCACTCCGAGCATCCTGACAGGACCTTGTCTGCTTTCTCGCATCCCGAGAACATAATTCTTCGTCCATCGGGACTCCAGACCGGGAAACGCGCATCCTGAAAGCTCTTCGCAATCTGGACAGGCTCGCCTCCTCGCAAAGGGAGCAGAAAGACCTTAGCGGATGCGACGCTGGGGTCGGGATCGCCGGTCCAGTAGAGCAGGCTCTGACCGTCGGGCGAGATCTGGGGATTTCGGCCGCGTGGAACGAGCAGGACTTCCTTTCCCGCGTGAACGTCTTTCAGATAGATCCCGCCCCCATCCCGCTCGGAACGAAAGGCTACTGCGCTTCCATCTGGCGATATGGTCGGGTTGCCGTCCCGCGCAGAGTCGCTGGTCAACCGAGAGGGTCGCCCACCCGGAAGTTGTTGAAGAAAGATGTCCAGATTTCCAGTATCGGAGCGATCGGACGAATAGACGATCATGTGGCCATCCCTCGACAGGCTGGGACCTTCCGATTCATCGGTGTCCGGAGTCAATTGGACGATCTCACAGATACGGCACTTGTTCCTGCCTCTAAGCCATAGAACGCCTCCACCGGCCATGACCCCCATCAACAGCACTGCCGCGACGATGCGCCGTGGAGTGCCAAAGATCCCGGGCGGAGCCAATGCAGCTGCCACATCTTCGATCGCGGGATAGCGATCCTTAGGCTCTCGCTGCAGACATCTTCGGATGACACCTTCCCATCGAGCCGGAAACTCTTTCTCCGGCAGCTCCAGGGCCTCCTTTTCCGACGGTCGCTTGGACCTGGACCACTCAGGAAGCGAACCCGTCACCATCTCGCACATGACGACGCCCAACGAATACTGGTCTGCGAGCGGTCCCACCTCCCCGTTCTCCTCCTGCTCGGGAGCCATATACCCGCGCGTTCCGATTCCTCCCGGTTCGGCCAGTCCGCCGGCAGTGCTCAGGATCTTCAAGGACAGCCCAAAATCGGTGATCACCGCTCGCATCTTCCCGGCGGCTCCCGGAATGAGGATGACATTGCTGCTCTTGAAGTCGCGATGCACGAGGCCAGCCGCATGTGCCGCGCTTAGTCCGTCTACCATCTGTCGGCACACGCTCAGCGCCAGGCCGGGGCTGAGCGGACCACGGGTCCGGATACATTCCAGGACAGTGTCTCCTCGCAGCAGTTCCATACTGAGGAACCAGACCACGTGTCCATCTGCCAATGGATGGCTGAACAACTCATGTACGCGACAGATGTTCGGGTGAGAAACCTCCCGCGCCTGTTTTACCTCTTGTTTGAAGCGCTCAATCACCGCGGCGTTTGAAGCGATCTTCAGGCGGATCGTTTTAAGCGCGACTGCCTCGTTCAACTCTGCATCCCACGCCTCGTAAACCTCGCCCATGCCGCCGCGGCTAAGGAATCGCAAAATTTCGAACCGTCGCGCATAGACGCTTCCTACCTGCAGAACAGACTTATCGCTTGCTGGCTCGATATAGGTATGTAAATCGGCGGCGGGCTTCTCCATGAATCCGTCCGTGCTGGCGTTCGCTCGCAGCAGTCGCAGCACTTCGGCTTCGAGTTCCTTATCTTCACCGGCCGAACTGTGCACAAAGGCTGACTGCTCCTGTGCCTGCAGATCCGCCGCGGCGTCAAAAATTCTTTTGATCTCGCGCCACCGCTCGGGATTCATGGGGCACCGCGCGGATCCTTCGTAAGCTCTGTATGAAGCCACGCCCGGGCCATCGTCCAGTCCCGTTTTGCCGTCCGTTCGGCGATTCCCATCACCTCGGCGATCTCCTCAAAGTTGAGTCCCGCAAAGAAACGCATCTCTACAATCTGGCTCTGACGCTGGTCCCAGGTCGCAAGTCGCTCCAGTGCCTCGTTCAGCGCCAGGAGATCGACTACCTTCTCCGGAGCTCCAAGTCCGGAATCTAGCTCAACTTGCTGGTGAGCGCCGGGGCGCTTATCCGCGTTCACAGCCCTGGCGTGATCGACGAGCACCCTGCGCATCACCCGCGATGCGAGTGCAAAAAAATGCGCACGGCTCTGCCAGTCCACCTTGCTCGTGCCTGCCAGTTGAAGAAACGCCTCATGCACCAAAACAGTGGACTGGAGCGTGTGATTCGGCCGCTCATGCCGCATGTGTTTCGCAGCGATAACGTGGAGTTCCTTGTAGATGAGTGGTATGAGATCGGACGCGGCGTCGGAATCGCCTACCCTCATCCGCTGCAAAAGCAACGTCACATCATGTTCAGGGACATCTCTGCTCGTGGGCATATCGGCGGAGGTCCAATCTTCAACTTTGGAAAGAGTGTACTCCTTCCGCGCTTTCGGACTGGCTGTTCATTCGTCCGCGCGCGCCCAGTGGCGCGATTTCTTCTGGTCTTCGCATTAATGAGTAAGACAGATGGAGTCACAACCACTGTCGTAAAGGAGACACGATCATGAACTTCATCTCTCTCAAATCCATGCTCACCCCCTCAGTCCTCGCCTTTGCCCTCAGTCTCAGTTTGTTTGCACCAGGATCCGGTGCCGGCGCTCAGACCCCCACCCTCCACCTCGTGGCCGACATCCCGTTCGACTTTCGAAGCGGCTCTGAAATGATGCCCGCCGGGAAGTACGACATCCAGACGTTGTCCAGTCACATCCTGATCGTGCGCGGAACGACCCACAGCAGATCGCAGCTCCTGGTCGCCAGAGATGCTCTAACGCTCAAGCCGTCCGACCACGGCAAGCTGGTATTCCACCGCTACGGAAACAAGTACTTCCTCTACCAGGTGTGGTCGCCAGGTCAGTCGAACGGTTTCGAGTTTCCGAAGGGCCATGCGGAGAAGGAAGCAATTCGCGCGGCAAATACCCCCGCACCCACGAAGACAGAGCTCGCTTTGAATGAGCCGCTGCGCTAATTCTGACAGCCGGCCATGGGTTCTCCCATCGGCCGGCTGCCACTCCCCCGTGGAACTAACTACCTGGAAATTCGAGATCGACGGAGGTGCGTCATGCTTCACACCGACCAACATCCTGTTCACTCCGGCTCTCGGACCGCGTCACTTCTCAATAGGATCATGGCCGAATGCGAAGGCTTCGGTGCTCGCTACCAGTACTCCCCCCGCCTCATGTTCGCCGGCGCGGTATTCACCGCGATTCGACGGTCCAAATCCGCCCTGATCCGGTGATAGTACGGCGGTGACCTGCGGACTAACTATAGAATCGGGCGCCGGGGTCAAGCATCAGGTAAGACACCGGCGCTATACGCGCCGCTGGAAGGGTGACCGCAAGGGGCATCACAAGCCTCACAAGCGGTGAGTTCGAAATCGTCTATCAGGGCCGACCATTCTTCCAAAAAATGAGTTTCGCAGAACATACCGAAAGTCGCGCGGCAGGTTCCAGCAACTATATCGCCCTCCGTCGAACACGTCGCGAAGACTCCGTTTTCATAACCCAGATTGGGCTACTACCTCGTGGTTCCGTTTCGTAGGATCGGAAAACAAATTTTGCAAGAGATTTGCAAGACCGATTGGGCAAGCTGGCACTTTTTGCCCTTTCTGCACCTTTTAGAATCTGTAAGTTACAGATTCTACTAGCAAGGCGGGAGACCGATCCCGTCTCTGGCCACCACACATTTTCAGCAACTTACAAGCCCACCAAACAACATCCCTCGAAGGCCTTTCGGACCGGCACCGACCCTAGCGATCTGATGAAACGGCTTGAAGGACCGTATCAATATGAAAAGGAAATTTCGATGTGGCGCCTAAGTAGCCATATTGTAGAGGTCAATGGAACGTTGGAATTTCAAATGCCCACGTTAGTGCGCCTTCCAGATCCCGTCCCCGCCTGCCTCCTACACTGACAACGATGAGCGATTACCGCGCAGTCGTGCGGTAATAGAAGAGAAGTGTTCGATGGGGCCAGAAAGGCAATCTAAAAGCAAATCAACAAGTTGCGCGAAAATGGGTCCAATAAGAGGCAACATAAAGTATCATTTTGGCCCAATGGACCCGGAATTCGCGTCTAACTTATTGAACATAATTGAATTAATGGTCGGCCCTAGTGGACGATTTTCGAACTTTTCGAGCACCTGAGATTCTCGCTGAGCGTAAAGTTGATCGAGTTCTGGACCTCGGTGGTGACATCCTGCGCTGTAACTGTGACGGTTCAATCGGAGCGAAAGTCAGTACGGGCACGGCCACCGACACCACAATGCTCGTAGTTGCAGTGCCCACTTCTCCACCAGCCCCTCTCGCACCCGGCTGAACAGTGAGTGCAGCATCCATTCGTGCCTGAGCAATCCGTCGCTTTTATACAAGTGCGTCTGGACTGTATACAAATGAACACACTCTCACCCAGCCCTTGGTCCTGCAACTAGTTGAGACCAAGCGATGAAATGGACATGGAGGTGAACAGTGACCACCATGATGATCGGGACCCTGCCTCCGACAACTCAGTGTGGATATATTTTCTGGGATCGGCAGCATATACGGGAAGTCTATCTTCAACGGTATCAGTGGCTTACTGCGTGTGCCTCAGCGAACCCAGGTGAGAGGCCCGGCTAGCAGCCGCTTTCGCACACAACCTAGGTAAAACTGGCATCCATCTCACCAGTATGCCTTTCTTTCTAGACACGCAGGAGTTGTCCCAACGCTTCGGGGACCACATATCAGAGTTCTGTTCGCTGCTCGAGACCAATCATATCCGTCACGGTTCACCTGACAACATCTTCGAATTCGCAACCAAACTGGAGAGCGACCATCAGTTTCGACTCGATCTCTCGGCGATGGTCAAATCCGTCGTGCAAAAAGAGAGCGACGAACTCTTACTCACCGACATGATGAGCATTATCGTTGCCTCCGTTCGTGGCCCGTCATTCTCAGACACGAAAGGCGACATCACCAAGCCGACCAACGCACTTATGGAGTTCCTTTTAGGGACGGGCTGCTGGAGACAGTTTGGTTTACCCTTATCACCAATCTCCCAAAGCGCAGCGCCGCCAATCAGACCACCTGCTCGCGCTGAAGAACCGCCCCCCAACCGGATATCTCCACCCGTTTCTATCCCTATAGCAGGCGAGAGCGCCGAAGATCGGGACGACCTGCTCAATGGCTCAAACGAACTCCGTCAGATGCTCACCCGTCTTGAGATCAACACACTTCAAGTCGAACGGCATTTGGAATCCATTGAACAGCGACTCAGCAGAATGGAACCTCCTCCGGAGCCTGTTCTCGCACGAACACCATCACCACCTGAGCCGTTCCTGCATACCCGCCGCGCTGATATCGTTTCTGACGAGATTACTCAACCCTTTGCTGAAGGGGTTCATGTATTTGAAGCAGAACGTTCAACCCCCAGCCGAGCTGCATTTTCCCGCAGCCCGCACCAAACCCAGAAAGAGGACTTCCCATCTCCAACCTTAGCCTACGCCAATGAAAATGGGAGGAGCATCGTTCACATTGGCGTCTTCCTTGCCTTGTTGGCAATCATCGCTGCGTCCCTGTTTGCTCATTCTGCACAAGGTCGGATTCTTCTAAAAGCCGGCATGTCACGTGTCAAAACCGTCTACACGCTCTTTAGAAGTGCCGCTGCCCCTGCAGCCGTTTCCCCCGAGCCCAAAGCAGCTTCGCCACACAAATCGGTGCCGCCTTCAATATCCGCCGTAGCGCCAGCGCTTGCATCGCCAGAAGTGCTGCCCGCCCCTCCCCCAGAGAGCATAATTGCAACCACACCCGGGCAATCGGTGGCACCTAATAACGCCAGCCCCAACATTTCGCCCAGCGCTCGCCCAGTTCCGGACAGCGCCAAAATCGGGTATGTCCCGGCCAACCTGATGGAAGGTTATTTACTCTCGGCACCCAGGCCCGAATATCCTCCTCTCGCTCGTATCAACCACATCGAGGGGCGTGTAGCTTTGCAGGCTACGATCTCAAAAAATGGATCAATTGAAACCTTACATGTAACGAACGGCCCCGCAAGCATGCGCAACGCTGCGGTCGATGCCGTACGCCACTGGCGATATAAACCATACTCTGTCGGCGGCCGGCCCGTAGAAGTTGTCACTACAGTGTACGTCCATTTCACATTGAGCCCCCTACCTGCGATCGCGCAATGAGGCCTCTCAAATCGCGCGAACGACTTGCCGAGGCGACACAATGAGTCCGAGAAAAAAAGACCCATGACAGTTCACCAAAATGACGAACAGCGGCGGCGTACCAAGAAACCAATAGGAATGGCGAGTGCGCACTTCACGCCCACTTCTGCCTCATGGATCAACCTGGAAGGGGTGACAATCAGGTGTTTTACTCGTCTCTTGTCTCCGCGTGATTGGCCTCCCATTCTCGGCAACAATCTGGTTGCCAAAGCGGCCTCGAGGGAGCAATGTGAAAGCCTTCATGAGTGTGTGCTCTTGGGAATGAGAGTGCCCGCAGATCACGAGCCCTGCCAGAATTGTGCCGGCAACATATAAACGGCGTATCGAAGGTACCAACGCACGCTCAACGTGATCACGATCGAAGTGCCGACCCGCAAACATTGCCTTTCGTTCCTTTCCCATTACTCATCCCAGTACCAAACTCCCCAAAATAACACTGGTATCCGAAGGGGAACTCACCATTTGCACCAGAGCCCTATCCGCCGCCTGTCCGCTGCCATATTCCTTCTCGGGTTCCTCCCCTAGTTTTGGGGTCTTAGGAAACTAGTTGAAATTCAACGTAGGGGTGCGTCTCTACTGGGGATTGGTGCCTTTGCGGCGGTGAAATTGGTTGGAATGGGGTGTTTTGCGAGTGTTTAAGGGCATGGGGAACCTCGTCGAGGCCGTTTCCGGCCCTCCGGCGGGCTTCAGGCGCACTGGTCCGTGAGGCCTTGCACTTGTCTTTGCGCGATCAGCCTTGGGAGCCGGATCAGGTTGTGTGTGGCGCAATGGAAGACGAAGATCCAGTCCACCTTGTGCAGTCCGCGAAGCTTCACCTGGCGGATGGGGCCGGTCTGCTTCAACCATCCGAAGCCCTTCTCAACCAACCATAGCCGGCTCAGGCTGATGGCGTAGCCTGGGTGTCGCGTCCGTTCTGCGGTCGAGGTTGCTGCGGCGTCCCTTGTCATTCTTCGTCACATGCGCTGTGACCTTCAAAGCGCGCGTGGCCGCGATGAAGTCGCTGGTGTCGTAGGCCTTGTCCGCACCGACTGTGATCCGTCGCTTGCGGCCCTTCTGCTTCTCCTGCAACATCAACAGCGCGGCTTCGCGTTCGGCGTACGCATCGGCCTGGGTCGCCATTGCCGCCGCGATCAGGCCGTTGCGGTTCTCCACCAGCGCGTGGCCGAGATAGGCTAGCTTCGACTCCTTGCCGTAGCTCTTCTTGTACAACTGGGCGTCCGGATCAGTGGTCGATTCATGCGTATCGTTGCTGCGCTTCTGGCCGTGGAAGTTCGAACCGTCGCCGTCATCGGACCCGTCCTTGGCACGGAAGCTCTTGTGCGACGCGCAAGCCTGGATCAGCGTGCCGTCCGTGAAGTGCTCGTCCGACATGAACCGCTTGGCATGTTTGTTTACCTCGGCGAAGAACTGCTGGGCCAGTTCGCTCGTCAGCAGCCGGTCGCGGTTCTTCGAGAACACCGCGTGGTTCCACACCGCGTCATCCATGCCCAGGCCGACGAACCAGCGGAACAGCAGGTTGTAGTCGAGCTGCTCGACCAACTGCCGCTCCGAACGAACCGAGTAGAACGCCTGCAAGAGCAGCGCCCGGAGCACATACTCCGGCGCGATCGACGGACGGCCAGAGGCCGAATACAGCCTGTCGAACTCCGCGCTCGACGAACGCAAGACCCTATCCGTCAACTTGCGAATCTCACGCAATGGGCGGTCCTGAGGAACACGCTGCTCCAACGTCACATAGCTGAACATCCCATCCTGTACTCGCTCGTCTCCACGCATACTCCATAGACGGATCGAAGCTCACACCAGCCGCAAAGCAGCTTCCTTTTTCAACAAGTTCCTAGAGCTGCACCACTCGGTTTCTGACTGAATAAAGGATCAACGAAATACGATCACTGACTTCGAGCTTGCGAAAAATCGAGGTCAGATGATGCGACACCGTAACTTCGCTGATGTGAAGCCGTTCAGAAATCTCTCTATTTTTTAGGCCCTTGCATATCAGTCCAATAACTTCCCGTTCTCGTGCTGTGACGGCGGCAATTTTATGATCTTCCGGATCTTGAGTTTCGTTTCTCCTACTCACAAGCCTGTCCAGCACATGCTCAGCGTGCGCCCGCTCAAACCAGAGCCCGCCATTGGTTACCTTGCGAATCGCTTGGGGTATAAAGTGAACCGGTTTGTTGCACTGAAATACTCCCCGGGCGCCGGATCTTAGTGCCTCTCCCAGAAACTCTGGATCGTGTCGACTGGTCAGCAAAATTACATGTGTTTCTTGCATGTCTGCAACCAGCTGTTGTAACGCGTCCAGATTCCCCTGTAACAGTTCTGCACTTAACAACAATACGTTAGGAAAGTGGTTGCGCACCGCATTCAGTGCTCGTTCACGATCTAAGCATTCAGCGACAATGCTTATATCACTGTGGTCCGCAACAGCGCTCCGTAAGCCGGAGAGAATAAGCGGGTGATTATCTGCAAAAACTACTTGAATATCACTCATCGACTCCATCTGGGGAAAAAAAGTGCCAAGGCTTGCATGCATTCTTGCATCTAAATTTCGTATGTGTTCTTGAAACCACTTGTTCTCTCATTAGACACCACTCGTAATGAATTGGATGCTCAACCTCTCTCCCCAGGAATAATCCACGTATGATCAGTACTTTAGCGGTTCGTGTACCTGGCCTCCTTTCCCTGAGTTTTTTACTCTTCACCTGCGATCAGGGCCGGACTCCCCTCACAAAAAGCGACAGTCTATCCGCCGCGACATTTTCCTCAGAGAGGGCGAAGAGTGCCTACGATTTTGTAAACAGTATTGGCGTCAACACTCATCTGAACTATTTCGACCGCACCTACGGAAATTTCCAACTAGTCGAAAGAGAATTGAAGTCCATTGGCATTCGGCATGTTCGCGATGGTATCCATCTGATGAATGCTGATTACAATAAGGCCGTCTACAGTCGTTGGTCACAACTTGGAGATGCTGGGATCAGATTTGATGCGGTGCTCGACCCGCGAAGCAGCCTTGGACCTCTTACTCCCGATAAGCTCAACCAGATCAATGCCCTTTCCAACTACACAATAGAATCTTTCGAAGGGCCAAATGAAATGGATATCAGCAATACCCCGGACTGGCAGTCTGTCGATCGTACTTTCGAGGCAGAAATTTATAAAACTGTTAAATCGATGAAGGATGCCACATCCATCGGGGTCATTGGGCCATCACTCGCGAGTGCTGCGAATGGTTTAAGGGTTGGAAACATGAGCGACGACATGGACTACGGCAATCTACACCCGTATCCAGCGGCGAAAATGCCTTCGGCTGTTTTCCCGGAACAGTCGCTGCTGGCAAAAGCGGTTTCCAGGAACAGGAAGGTCTTCATCACAGAGAGCGGATATCACAATGCATTGCATGACAGCAGCGACCAGCCCGCTGTATCAGAGTCGGCTGCTGCAAAATACATTCCGAGGCTCTTCATTGAGAATTTCCTGCATGATATCCCTCGCACATATCTTTACGAATTTCTAGACGAAGCTCCCGATCCCGGACTTACTAGTTTCCAGATGCATTGGGGGCTGGTTCGCAGCGATGGCTCTGAGAAGCCTGCATTTACTGCCGTAAAGAACTTAATCAGCGAGCTCAATGATTCGACTGAGCCTGCAAGTTTGAAAGAATTAGCCTATTCGCTCAACGCACAGAGCGCTTCCATCCATCACCTGCTCCTGCAAAAATCGGACGGTCAGTTCTATCTGATTCTTTGGCAGGAGGTGCCAAGCTATGACTATCAACACCAACGGGATATTCCAGTTTCACCTCAACCAGTCACTCTGACGCTGCAACAGAACGCCAAAGCAGTCAGCACCTACGAACCAACAGTTGTGAGCCAGCCACTGCAGGTTTATAAGAATGTCGCAAGCGTTCCCCTCCAGGTGCCGGACCATCCATTGGTTGTTCAGATTAGAGCTGATTAGCTAATGGTATGCAGCTTGATTCTTTGCAGGATTGTTCAGGGCGTTGAAGCTTGAAGGATAGCGCGACCGTATAGCAACGATCTTCGTCGGAAGTTGTTGGAGGCTCACGATCTGGGCAAGGGGAGCCTTGCCGAGTTGAAAGATCGGTTTGGCGTGAGCCTTTCGTGGGCGTGGAAGATTTCGAGCGCGCGGGAGCGCAACGGTTCGACAGAGCGGAAGCTGTACCGTCCGGGGCCGAAGGTACGGGTGGACCGGGAGGCGGTGCAGCGGTTGCTCGAGAGCAAGCCGGACCTATACCTGCGCGAGTTGCAGGCCGAACTGAAGGCTGAGACCGGCACCCATGTGAGCACGCCGCATCTCTGGAAGATCGTGGGCGAGCTTGGCTTCCGGCTGAAAAAAAAGTCGCTCCACGCCACAGAACGCGACATGGAAGCGAACTGCCAGCGACGGGAAGCCTCCGTAGAACAGCTGCGCTCCATCGCTCCGGAACGGCTTATTTTTCTGGAGGAGAGCGGCGTCTCGACGCAGATGACCAAGCGGTATGGACGTGCTCGGCGAGGACGGCGCATCGCCGAAGCCACGCCCGAGGGCAACTGGAAGATCCTCACGATACTGGGTGCAATGAGCGTACGTGGCATGATCGCCACCATGACCGTGGAAGCGGCAACGGATGCGGAGATCTTCCTCGCCTACCTTGACCATGTGCTCTGTCCGGAACTCCGGGCCGGCGACGTGGTCGTGATGGACAACCTCAGCTCGCATAAGGTAAGGGGGGTCGCGAGCGGATCGAACAGGCCGGCGCGGAGTTGCTCTACCTGCCGCCCTACTCGCCCGACCTCAACCCCATCGAGAAAGCCTGGTCCAAACTCAAACAGCAGCTCCGCCCCGCAAAAGCAAGAACGGCATACGCACTCAAGCAGACCATTGCAGAACTACTCCCCTCCATCCGCCCACAAGACGCAACAGCGTGGTTCAGACTGCCATTTCATGCTCTACATCAATAGCTAGTCAGCTCTAGTCTTTGATCAGCGAGCAGGCTACTCGGGGAAAACAACTTCAGAAACGGGCTTCCGACGTTTTTCCCCGATCAGTTCTTGATAAACACTCTCCACTTCACGCGCCATCACACTGACATGGAATGCGTCTATACCTTGCAAAGCTCTGTTCTGCCATTTGCGACGCTCGTCCTCACTCGCTAGCAGCATGCTCAAGGCGTCTGCCAGTGCTGTTGCATTTTGTGGCGGCACCAGAATGCCAGCTTCTCCACCATCAAGAGCTTCCGCAACTCCGTCGATATCGGACGCGACAATTGCGCACCCAGCCTGCCTGGCTTCAATGAGTACCAGCCCAAAAGACTCCCGCCGGGATGCCAGAGCAAATACATCGGCACTCAACATGTAGGCTTGCGGAGTATGTTGAAACCCTTCGAAATGGATGCGATCACGCCAGTTTGTTTTTTGCGCTTGTGATTCAAAAAGCGCTCTCTCCGGACCGTCACCCACGAGATAAAGGTGTACATCATTGAACCGTGCACCAACTATTTCAAATGCCTCGATGAGTTCAGCGATTCCTTTGCGACGATTCATTCCAGCAACCGTCACAATAGAGCGCCCCTGAAGTGAAGCGGGACGAATATCGAACAGTTGCGGCTGGCGTGCACTTCCTAAGGTGCGATTCAGGACTATCCGAGTCTTTTTTGCAGGGATGCCTCGCTTTTTCATGGTTTGGGCCACAGATTGGCTCACGACGATAACTCGTTTCGCCAGGCCCATAAGTATCGATTCACGGTCGTGCACGTTATGCGTATGAGCGACTAATGGGTAGCGATAGATTTGAGCCCATAACCATGCAAGTAGCAATCCGGTACGCATGTGGGCGTGGACTACATCAGGCTTGAAACCTTGAAGTTGCCGACGGAACAACAGCGCCGCGCGCCATAACTGCACACACTGACGAGACTGGTCCAGCCTAAAATGTTGCACGCCAGAGCGCTCCAGCAGCGGTTCGTATCCCCCACCCGCAGAAACAATAGCAACTATATGGCCTTGACGTGCCTGCTCGATGGCCAGATCGACAGCGGTGTTCACAATGCCGTTGCCCAGATCCGTAATATCGTTCATGATATGCACAATTCGCATTGCAATCCTATGCCGCGATAGATTCGGCTGCTTCAACCGTGCGCTCCGATTTGTCGAGAGTCCTTTCGGCGTAGTCCATTTGGGCTAGACACATGGAAGCAAACGTCCAAACCATAAAGCCAAGCACTCCCAGCATTATGCTGTTCAACAGGCATTGGGCGATAAGGCCAATGATGATTGCCTTTGAAGCAAGCACAAAGGAATCGGTTTCTCCCTTGCGCATTAACTGCAACCCTAGAGTTCCCAATCCAGTTGCATAGATCAGCGTGCCGATCCAGCCCAGCGAGTAAAGAAATTCCAGCACCGTGCTGTCGTGCGGGCCAATAGCATCATCGTCACCTTCAGTGCCGTGCGCTGTATCGGTGCTACCCAACCCTTCACCGAACGGTTCTTCTGCAATCAACTGAAAGGCCTGCTGGTGTCCTTCGATGCGTGCAGTATAGCTGACATCGTGACTTGGGTCTGAGAACGTCTGGATGCGTTGCATGACCAGATCGTTCACCGCTGGAATTTGCGTAGACGCTAATAGAAAGATAATGCATGCGGCTGTAACCATCGCCAGCCTGAAGCGTTGGCGCATTTCCATCTGAAATGCAAGAAAGATAAATCCTGCAACCAGACTGAGCCAGGAGGCGCGGCTCATGGTAAAAATCAAAGCGAGAAAACCACATGCCGCAGCTAAAAGCCGCAGCTTTCCTTTAACGTTAAACAACAGCAGGACCCCACACGCGATGACCGCTGCAAAAATCGCCGGTGCATTCATCGTGCTGAAGACACGAACCTTCAACGCCTCGGGTGTGCCGAATGAATTCATTTGAACATTCAGCATCCATAGGCGATCCCAATCAGGAAGATTAAAAAACTGATAGACACCGTACGCGCCGGTTAATAGAACACCGTACAGGAAAGATTTCTCTATTACTTTTCGGAACTCCTGATAAAGCTCACGATGTCGATACACAAAGAAGCCGAAGATTACAGGCACAATCCAGTTCAATAACGCCTGCAATACGCTGGCGATTGGGTACCGCACCGATCCTATCGTTGTACCGTAAAAGACCCCTACAAACGCGCATACATAAGGGAGCGATCTTCGATCGCCTAAATGCTTCAATGACGTAACAAGGGTAATCGCAGAAATTCCGGTTACCAAATATGGCGCCAGCAACACTGTGCTTGTCGCCGACCAGCCGCTTTGAAAGTCAGCCATGCGCCGGAGGAATGGAGTTAAGAACCATAACCAGCATACAAAACCTACGTAGAGTGGCTTCGATCGCCAGAAGAGAAACAAGCCAACTACTAGGCTCATTGCAGGAAAGACAATTCGTAATAAGCCTGCCTCATTGCCGGCTATGCACAACACAGGTACGACAATAATTACCAGTAATGCTCCGAGCGTCTGGCCCTTGTGCGCATGAATAGGAACGGGGGGCGTAAACGACGTAGCACGAACTTGCGTCGGTGTACTCATGCTGAGCGCTCCGGTCGCAGACTAAGCACCGTATGGAATAACAGCCTTACATCCTGTGCGGCCGGGAACAGGCGAGGCGGATTAAGCTTCAAAAATACCCGGAACCCAATACAGATGAAGAGCAATCGCACAATGGTCGAGGTAAGCAATGAAACGGCAGCACCGTAGATTCCATAATGCGGGATCAACCACAGCATCATAGGAATACTAAGTGATAGGCCAATAGCTTGCAGGATGGTGACGATGCCTGGCCGACCCAGCGCCATAAATGCCTGAGCCAACACAAAGGTCGCACCTGACAATACGACTTCAATAACTAGAACTCGTAATGCCCCAACTGCTCCGACATATTCCTTTCCATAAAGAAGGCGCAGCAGCGCTGGCCCAGTTATGCATACGAAAATTCCGGCAAGGGCCGTGATAAGTCCGCTGATACGAACAGAACGCCCCGTCAATGCCACAGCTTCTTCTGCCGAAAGGCCTGCAGCCTTGGGGAATAGCACCATCACCACAGAGTTCTGAAATAAATTCAACATACGCGACAAGCTCAATACCACAACGTAGGATCCCATCGCGCTTGGACTCAGCAGACTTACAACCAGCACCTGATCCACCTGCAATGCGAGCGTACCCAGCAGATCGACGCCGTATGAGCGGACTCCATAGCTCAACATCAACTTCACAATGGCCGGATCAAAAGACCAACGGGTCAAGCCAACTCGCCGCACTCGCTTATACATGAGCCAGAATGTAGGAATGGAGGCTGCGATGTACGCGAAAGCTGCGGTATAAGGAGTGAGCCGCTGTACCGCCCAGAATGCCAAAAGCCCAATGAGCGTTGCAAATGGTGTCAGTGTCTGGACCGCATTTGACGTTGAAAAGTCGTCGGAAGCCTCGAGAGTGGCTCGTCCTGCTAATGTCACGGAGCAGATGGGAACTGTAACCAGAAACCATTCGGAGGCATGGATAATCAATGCGGAGTATTGGTGTAGCCACCACGGCAAAGCGATTGCTGCAACGACCGCCGCCAAGATACCCAACATTGTGGCCATCAGGAAACCGTTCGAGACGAGCCGTTCTCTCTCTTCCGGTCGATGACGCAAATAGTAGATCAGAGAACTCGGGACACCAAGTGTAGTTACGCTCGCCATGAACAGCGGCCACAAGATCATGGCCGCCAGCTCGCCGCGTCCCGCAGGCTGCAACGTTCGAGCTGTAAGTATGCCTGTTCCAGCCTGTAATCCGAGGATCACGACTTTGCTGAGGATCGAATGCGCCACGGCCCGTGAACCGTGGCGCGTCGGAACCTCTGAAGCAAGTGAGGCTGAAACTTTGGCAGTTACTGTACTCATGCGATCTTCCGTTGCTCTTGGATCACGGGTGAAACCCGAGCAAGAAAATCTAACATCCGGTTTTGAAACACACTCACGTCGTAACGTTCAGCGTTTCGCCTGATTGCAGCCGGGTCCCACGTCTGGCTCTCGGACTTTTCAAGACCTTGGATCAGAGATTCAACTGTCTGCTGACCAAAGAGCACACCATTCAGGTTTTCTATAACAGTCTCCGTCGCACCACCTGCGCCATATGCAACCACGGGTCTGCCCGCAGCATTGATCTCCAAAGGAGCCATGCCGAAATCTTCTTCTCCAGGAAATATCAACGCTCTGCAGCGGCTTGCGTGGCGACTCACGACGATATCCGGTTGGCGACCAAGAAACTTAACGGTCGGACCCGCCATGGACTCGAGACGCGCACGTTCCGGACCATCGCCAATCACCATGAGACGTCGTCCAGTCTTTGTGCATGCTTCTATGGCAAGGTCGATTCTCTTATATGGCACCAGGCGAGAAAGAATCAAGTAATAGTCTTCCGTATCTCGGCGTAGCTTGAAACGCGACGTAACAATTGGTGGCTCGATAACTTCAGCGTGTACACCAAAAGCAGTCCGGAGCCGTTCGGCCACGATGTGCGAGTTCGCAATGTAATAGTCTGGGCGCGAAGCGGCTCTCATCTCCCAACGCTTCAATCCGCCTACCATGAAATCCAAAGCAGCCTTGGTCGTGCTGCTGAAGCTTTCCTTCGCCATGTATTCCTGAAAACGCCATACCCAACGCATAGGATTGTGGCAGTAACAGACATGTACCGCGCCTTGCCGCCGCTTTATCCCCTTTGAGTAACCACAGCAACTGCTCACAATCAAATCGTAAGCATCGAGGTTCATCGACTCTATCCCAAATGGATAAAGAAGAAAATAGTGCCTGTATAGCTTTGCCTTCGAGGGCAAATATTGCATCCACGAGGTCTTAGGATGCGCTTCCGACAGGTATTGCGACAGCTTTTCCGGAACTGCGAAGGTGGTATGCAGGTCGGCATTGGGGAGCGTCTGATGAATCGCCTCCGTAACTCGCTCCGCGCCACCCATTTGTGCGAGGTAATCCTGACATAATGCAATCTTAGACATGCTGATCTCCTTGTTGGTTGTGACACTCGGCAAGTAAAACTGGAGCTTTGAGCTCCTGCTCCAAACAAGGCAGCTTTGCAAGTTCCGCATAAAACGCATGCAAGTTGGAGAGAAAGCGTTCCAGAGAAAAGCGTGGACTCACTTCATCGTGCGCATATCGCGCCACCTCTCCAAGCAAGCCACGATCCGTCGATATCTCCAGTAGTTTCGACGCTAGACCAGCCGTGTCATTTCTTTCGATCAGCCAGCCGCTCTTGGAATCCGTAACGATCTCCGGTATCCCGCCGACGCGCGTTGCGAGCACAGGCGTGCCGCTCGACATAGCCTCGACCAACACGAGGCCGAATGGCTCTTCCAGAGAATTCAGCACCAACAGATCGGCCGATCGAAGGATGCTGGAGATATCCTGGCGCTCTCCGGTGAAGTGCACCCGGTCGGAAATTCCAGCGGCCACAGCTGTCTCCACAAGCTCATCCCGATACTGTTCTTCGTGAGAAAAGACAGGCTTTCCCACGATTGCCAGATGTATCGACGGCGCATCGTCATATATCTGAGAAAACGCTTCCAGTAAAGATCGCAGGCCTTTGCGGGCACAAATCTGTCCTACTGCACATACCAAAAAGCTCTGTTCTGAAATTCCACGCTCACTCTTGAGCGGCGATTCTCCAATGCGCTTTAATGGAAACTGATTTAAGTCTGTGCCATTCGCAATCACATGCATCCGCCCTTTGAAAGAAAACGCTCCACAAAAACTCTTTGCGGTCGCTTTTGAAACCGCAACAATCTCTGTACGTTTCGAGCTATATGCAAGCAGGCGAATAACCTTGCTTAATGGGTGTGGCGGAAGATCATCGTGTACATGCCAGACAATGATCCTGCGTGTTCCCATCGTCGAAAGTGTCGCCGCAATACCAGCACGGACCGTATTGGCGTGCACAAAATCGGGATCGCTGCGCTCAATCTCTTTTCTTGTGGCGAGAATCACGCGGGCGAAAGAAGACAGGTAGCGAAACAGTTCACTTGGGCGCCATGTAAACCGAGCGTGCAATATGGGCACAGTCGCACACGGTATACCTTCGTGTTCCAGCTCGCTTTGCAGGTTTTCTTCTGCCGGGCAGATCACAAATGGCTCGTACCGTGTCTGATCCAGCCCGCGCAGCATGCTTAAAAGAACCTTCTCGGCACCGCTGACTCTTCCCGTATGGTTCGTATAAATAATTCGTTGCCTTCTTGGAATCATCACGCTGCACCTCGTTTCTTAAGAACTGCGGGAAAAGTCATTGCAAGGATCTTCATGTCGAGTAGCAATGACCAATGATCGATATAGTGCAAATCCAGCGCGATCCAGCGATCAAAGCTGATATCGCTCCTGCCGCTCACCTGCCAGATGCAGGTCAGTCCAGGTTTTACGCTGAAGCGGCGCATTAGCCATGCCTCCGAGAACTTCCCTACATCACGTAAATTGAGCGGCCGAGGGCCCACAAGAGACATTTCTCCTTTCAACACATTAAAGAGTTGCGGTAATTCGTCGATAGAAGTTTTGCGCAGAAACGCACCCACCTTTGTAACTCTCGGATCAGCGAATATCTTGAAGACCGGGCCGCTGTTCTGGTTTAAGTGTTCATATTTCGCCTGGGACGCCTCGGCATTCACTATCATGCTGCGAAATTTATAGATATAAAAAGTGCGTTTGTTTAAGCCGTAACGCTCCTGCCGGAAGACGACAGGTCCCTTACTCGTAGCCTTAATACAAACCGCGACAATTAGAAAAAGAGGCGCGAGCAATATTATGCCGAAGAGAGCACCGGCGATATCAAGCGCGCGTTTCAGATGCCGACGATAGTCATCGTGCACCATCTTTAGCACCACTCGGCGATGGTCATGATCTTCGCTATAGACTTGTTTGACAATCGAAGTTTCAAATACATCGGCGCAGTACTGCAGCTGCACCCCTGCACTTTCGCAAATATCGATGACACGCTCGATTGCAGCGTACTGTGATCTCATGGAAAGCGTGATCACAACTTCGTCAACCACCTGTCGCATTAAGATCTCTTCGAGATGACTGATTCCACCTAACCTGCGACCGGTCATATCGGTAGTCGCGAGTGGGCGGCTATCGACAAAACCCACCAGCTTATAGTTCCACTCTGGGTGGGACATAAGTTCTTTGTAGATACGTTCAGTGCGTGCTCCGCTGCCAACGATAATCACATTCCTTGCGCTCCGGAAATGTGGCCGCACATATAATTGGAATGCGGCAATGACTACGCGCAATGAAATCGCACCGCAATTTGCGGCAGACCAAAAAATGAGGGTGTTGTGCCAGAAATGGGAATGATGCCAAAAGGCCGCGATAACGCTCCCGGCCACTACAGCGCAGATCCCGGTTGTAAGGGTCAGTCTGCCTGCAATTCCTTCGGGCGATCGTCCATGCTGCCATGCGTAGAGTCCGCAATAGCAAAAAGTAGTGCGCCAGATGCTCCAGCACGCGATAAGAATGACAAAATGTTCGACAGACAACTTGATCGCCAACAGATCGATCAGGCTATCTCCCAGGTGGAATCCGTTTGCTGATAACGCGAGATAGATCAACACCGCGGTCAATATAACCAGGTCTCCCACCCCGCATAATGATCCCGCGACTCCCTTGATGACGGCTTGTGGCAATCTGCTAATTGGGCCACGGTGCGCAGACAACACGTCTATTGAGGCTATCTTGTCCTGTGTAGCTTGCATAGCAACTCCTGTTATTTCCCTCATCAGCTCCAGGCAGGTACCAACGTTGACGATGGCTTATGGAATTGTGGTCGGGTCGAAGTAGAGTCCTAGATTTGTGGCCTTCATAAAACGAGAAAAGTGTTCGAGCTTATTGCGTGTCACTAATAACATGTCTCCTGGCTGTAATTCGCTGTCGCGTTCCAGGTCTGAGGTTCGATGAACGTTGTGCAAGTTCAATTGGCGCACTTCTGCCATCTGGTTGTTTACTTTCCGGAATAACATGACTTTGGTGTCACGCGCAGAGTCCTTAAACCCTCCGGCAAGCATCACGGCCTGCAAGGCGGTCGTATCTTCGCGAAGTTCAATCTTGCCTGGCTTCTCAACTTCGCCCGACACCACGATATAGGGATGTTCAAAGTCTTTAAGGGTAAGGTTGAGTTCAGGGTTATTCAGGCGCCCCGACGCGGCCTTCACAATGTCATCGTGAGCCTTGTCCAATGTGTGTCCCGCAACTTTTATATCTCCAACTATGTTCAGCGTCACATACCCATCAGGCTGAATCATCACCGTCTGGTTGAACTCAGGTGTATACCGGTAATCCAGGGTGACTACATCACCTGCATGTAGTGTGTAGCGTGGCCTCTGATGAAGCTTGTCATCGGCGTGAGATATCTGGGAAACGAAGCAAAGTGCCAACGTAATACCTGCAAAAGTCTTTCTCATCGTATGCTCCTTTCTTAGAAGGTGGAGTTATAACGATTTATAGTCTTCGATAGATCCACTCCGGGATCGTATAGGTTCGCTTATTCAATATGTGTCCAAGCAGCTTTCCTTTTGCGGCTTCGATCGTCCGCAAAAGGAAAGCTGTCTGCTCGCGACGCGTTTTGTTGGCCTCGATCACGAGAATTACACCATCTACGAATGGGGCAACACTCAGTAAGTCGCTGGACTCTTTCAAGGACGAGCAGTCAATGAGGGCGTAGTCAAACTCCTTTCTCAAGAGGTTGATACAATCTCGCCGGTGCTGCCAACTGCCGTCCCAGCGCCCTGCTCCTTCCGGCAGCAACAGAGATGTATCCGTCAACCCGCGTTCGGAGATGTTATTGCTTGAGCGCGATAGTGAGTGATGAAGGGCCTCGACCGTCGGCTCATACAATTTACGAAGAAAATGTGCATTGATCCGTGCGACAGAGTTAGTCTTGTTCTTTGCCAACTCGTGACATAGAGTCCGCGTAAGATGAGTAACACCCTCACCCGGATTCGCAGATGTTAAAGCCACAACCATCCCCACATTGGTTTGTTCGCTGGGTCTCTGTAATACGGTGTAAATCAGCTGGTGATACACCTTCTCCCACGTGGCATCCGATGCCGGTGAAATGGCATGTTTCTGGAATTCACTCGCGGATTTCCTCATGACGCTTGTGTGTCCTCCCGCAAATTTTCGAATGCTTTGCTCATCCGCCTCATGTCAGCGGGCGTATCTGGTGTCAGGGTGATCGACAACCGTTCGGACTTAGGCCGCCGATCGTGACGCCGATCGAATGGCACCGTAGCAAGCAATGGATAACGTGACAGCCCGTCCAACTCACGTGGCGTCGCGATAGTGGCGCGCCCCATCTCGGCAAAGAACACCATAAAGCTGGCAAGGAGAAATGCGGTAAAGGTGCCAAGCACCATGTTCATGACGGGCTTGGGACGAGATGGCGTAATAGAAAATGTGGGCGCCTGTGCAACTGCAACGTTAAGCAGCTTATTCGCATCCATGGCATCTGCCATCTGGGCTTCATCGCGCTTCTGCGTATAGAGCTGATAGTTGTTCTCAAGCTCGGTTACCTTCTGGCGCAGCGTGGTAAATGGCACAGTTGATCCTTCGGCGTTGGAAAGACTGCTTTGCAACTTCGCGACCTGCGCTGTCAGCGCATCACGTCGTGCCTTCAATGCCTGCCGCTCGGCCTCGTTTTGCACGATGGATGTGGTTACCTGTTGCCATACAGGATTCACGTCGCTGGAATGCTCCTGGGAGGTCATATCCTGCGCGTTCTTGAGGGAAGTCTTTGTATTCGCGATCTGCTGGTCTACCTCTTGTACAAGACGATCCTGAGGATTGAACTTCGTAAGTAAAGATGTGCGCTTATTCTGTAGCTCCGCAATAAGCGTATTTAATCGTTCTACCGAGTAATCATTAGGAATTGTTCTCTCCTGCGTATTCTGCCTGGGAGGAACGGACCTGAGTTGGCGTGTCTGCGTGGAGAGACGATCAGAGATTTCGCTGATCTGCGCATCTGTGCTGCGTATTCCGTTTTGTGCATCAGTGATCTGACGATCAATCGTTTGCTCAGTGTCCGGCAATGACACGATCTGTTGTTGCTGTTGATAGGCGGCTAACTGCTGTTGCGCATCATCGAGATCTTTCTTATAATGAGCCGCCTCTGAGGCAAAGAATTGAGCTGTGCCGGCGGGATGCCCTAGCTCCTTGTGCTTGGCCACAAACGCATTGAGCAGTCGGTTAAGCATTTGGTTCGCAACTCGTGGATCCGACGCCGTATAAGTGACGTGAATGACATTTGATTTACGAACCATATCGATAGAGAGATGTTTATTAAATTCCTCAATTTCTTTGTCGTGAGCCTTAAGCTGTGCAGGCGTAAGTTCATGGGATGATTGATCGTTCCATTGTGGACTGACTACCACATTAGCCACACCACGGCTACGCAACACTTCGATCTCTGAGTTAATTTGCTCCTCGGTGACCTCATTTACCGTGACCGTTCCCATCGTCCGCTCCGGGGTGATCTGGTAGGTTCCCCGGGCATTCTGAATGAGGATATTCATCTCTGACTGATATTGTTTTGGCGTGAGAAAGGTAAGAGCGCATGTCATCCCGACAACGCTTACTACCACGAACTGCCACAGATATCGATGACGGAATGCTGACTCGACGAACGGCCGGATAGAATTGCTCTCGTGCGCCGCTCCACTTTGAAGGCTCTGCATAAGCGATGGATCTCTCCCTATCAGGTTGAGTTCGTTCCAAGGCAAATGAAGGACGAGCGTGTGGTGCCAATTCGATTCGCCGCTACCTCAGTAAGGCGCGCGGTCGACGAAATGCGCTCTTGTTAGAAGGTACCCTGCCAATCGATTGCTTACATCGGGAACACTTGCCGATTTGTATGGCTATGGACTGCCATATTCTATGGCAGGTTTCTGCTATATATTTATAGCGCTGTGGTGCGTCTGTCGCTTTCGGTCGTTCCAGTGGCGCCGGGACAGTCGAACTTCTCGACGCCTTCCTGGCCGCAGCCGATGGCCAACATGCGGGGTAGGTGTCGTTGAGGTCCCCGGTGGAGCGCCAGAGGGGCTCTGGTGCAAATATTTTCGATAGGCAGAGTAAGGTCCTGGAGAAGGATTGATCTACACAGTGAGGACCGCATTCGGAATAGCGGGCGCAGCTTGGTCTTTGAGGCGGAGGTGCCCGGGGGCGAATTGGCCTTTATGAATACTACGTAGTAGTTCGACTCCGGCAATGGTGATGGCAGCGTAGTCGAAGCGCGTGAATCCGAGTATGAGGCCGGTTCTGGACTTGATCCCGCGATGATCCTGCTCAACCAGATTGTTCAGGTATTTCGATGATCGCAACTTGGTGTGCTTCCATAGCTCATTTTCGCTCGGCATCTCGCGCACTGCTTGATGCGGATGCGGCATAGCCATCCAGAGTGATGCTGGTGGGAGGACGTCCGTGGGTGCGGAGCGCCTTGCGGAAAAACGCCTTAGCCGCGCAACGTCTCTCTTTGGATTCAGCCGGAAGTCGACTGTATCGCCCTTCTTGTCCACGGCACGGTAGAGATAGACCCATCGGCCGCGCACCTTCAGATACATCTCGTCTATGCGCCACGAGCGGCCAACCTTAGCGAGCCCAGCTCTTTTCGAACGCTGGCACATACCGTTGGACCCAACGCATGATGGTCGTGTGAGCAAGCTCCAGTCCACGTTCTGCCATCATCTCGACAAGATCCCGGAGGCTCAGCTTATAACGAAGGTACCAACGTACGCACAACAGGATCACCTCACGATCGAAGTGCCGACCCGCAACCATTGCCTTCGTTCCTTTCCCATTACTCATCCAGCACCAAGCTCCCCAAAATAACACTGTCTCCGAATGGGTAACTCGTTATTTGCACCAGAGCACTTGTTAGAACGTACCCTGCCAATCGATTGCTTACATCGGGAACTCTTGTTGATTTATATGGCTATGAACTGCCATTTTCTATGGCAGGTTTCTATCTTTCTGTACTGACGCCATGCATTGAAATGATCTGGTTTGCACACGTGACCGCTGCTACTGTGTTTGCGAACTTAGTGATCCATCAAGCCCCCTGAAGTCCGAATGGCTAGTCGGATTTAGTGACCCGAGCGTTCTTAAAGCCATCGGCAGATACAATTTGTGATCTTCTGAGACGCTTGGATCCCGCAGACAGATGCGCGTTCTGCCAGGAAATCCACAATTAAAAAATGGGTGAACCGGTCTTGGAACAATCTGCCTGATGTATAACGTACCCATAACCTTCTTATAAGGTTCGACTCACCTCTTAGCTCAGTGTCAAAGGCCCCCCAAAGCGGAGCTGTACGCAACGACGCTGTGATTCTGCGTACGACTTGGTTCCATATCCGAAGGGGCAACTGATTGAACCACCTTATTTCTTTGAGAAAAGCTCTGACCTGCGGTCAGCGGCAGCGTCCACTCCTGAATGAGAATAGCAACAGCTCTCTTGTTCCTCGCTCTCACCTCCCCTCTACCCAGTGGAAGTCCCGTTGTATTCTGGTGCTCCTTTTTGGCAGCGTAGTTGCCAGTGCATTTGGCCAGTTGGCAATGCAACCAGTACAGGCCTCGCCGGCGGATTCATTCGTGGATTCGATTGGCGTAGGCACTCATCTTACGTATCAGAACACTCTCTATTACACGGCGTGGCCGCAGGTATTAAGTGAGCTTCAGCGGTTGGGCGTTCGCCACATCCGGGACGGATATTTCAATCCAAACTGGGGCCCGCCGTACACAACGGAGCATCAGCAACTCGCCCAAACCGGAATCAAGACTGACTATGTGATTCCGTACGACACAACCATCACACCGCAGACTATCGAGCAGCTCGCTTCAGAAACGAGGGATGTGGAAATGCTGGAGACCCCGAACGAGTGCGATCTGGCAGGTAGTTGCGGTGGTACGACTACAGCTGCAGGGCTCAGCAATATGGTCGCATTCATGCCGACGCTCCAGGCGACGGGAGGCGCATTGAATGTTCCGGTGATAGGGCCGTCCTTTGCGGCCTTTCAGAGCTATGCGCTCGTGGGCAACATTGCGTCGAGCATGAACTACAGCAATCTGCATGTCTACTTCGGCGGACGCAACCCTGGGAGCATGGGATGGGGCGCTCCCGACGCCGACGGGAATGCTTATGGCAGCTTTCCGTTCTGGCTCGATCAGGCGAATATCGTCGGGCCTGGCCTGCCTCCGGTGATCACGGAGACAGGGTACATGTCATTCCCGGGAAACCCGACGCCTTATACGATTCCGCTGAACATCGAAGCTTCGTATATACCGCGCACCTATCTACTGGCGTACATGCACGGGATCGGGCGGACCTATCAGTACGAGTTACTCGAAGATCAGAATTCGCCGGGGTTCGGACTGATCGACGGCAACCTGAACGAAAGACCAGCCTATTTGGCGATCAAAAATCTGATCGCGAGTCTTTCCGACCCCGGTCCCAGCTTCACTGCGGGACAACTACAGTTTTCTCTTCAGGGCGGCGACTCGACGTTGAACCATATGCTTTTCCAGAAGCGGGACGGCAGTTTTTGGTTGGCCCTATGGCTGGAGCAGAGCAGCTATGATACCGTGAATCAGGTGGCGACGCCGGTGGCACCGCAGTCAGTAACACTGACTCTGGGCAGCGGATATGTGGCGCCCAACATCGGCACCTTCGACGACACAGGAAACCTATCTTGGACAACTACGCATCTCACCAGTTCGGTGATTCCACTGACCATCTCAGATCAGCTGACTATCGTTAAGATTTTACCGTAGCGGTGGCTAAGGAGAGATCCCGTTTGGATAAAATGGCATCTCTCCTTTTTGGGCTCTGTTGCATTAACTGGCTTGGGGTAGTCCGGAGGGCTCTGCCGCCGTCCGACCCGCCGGAACATGAGACTGGTCTCGTGGTCGGTTATGTTCAGAGTGGCAAGACACTATCGTTTGAAACGGTGATCTCGCTCGCCCGCGATAACGGTTATGGCATCGTGATCGTTCTAAGCCTTTTGCAGAGCATCAGCGGTGGAACAAGTGTTCTTGCGTTGATCTCGACCATTGAAACGAGCATCGCGGCCGAACCAAAAATGAGAGAAAAGCTGTGGGCTAATGTCATCAATGATCTGGGAAGTGATTTCAGCGCGTCATTAGATCGACGATTTGACACTTCCTATGCAGACCGGAACCTAAACATTTTTCTCATGGAAGACATTCCAAAACCCTCGACAAGCAGCGATCCTCCTATCACTGCTTGTCGCTTCCTTGCCGACTGCACTAGTGTTAAGTCAAGTATCGCGGATTTTTCGAAGGACGGATTGCGTGCAATCTTTGAATGCAATTGAATTAAATCAAAACCTTTCAAGGGTATTGATTGGATGCGATTTGACGCCTTCCTGAGCCGACGACTTAGAAAGCCCTATACGAGGGGACTATGGATCACGTGTACAAATGCGGACAGGTCTATCGGGACCGCGCCGGCGTTAAATTCGAGGATGATGAATTCTTACGATGGCTGCATCATGAGCGAAGTATCGCGAACGCGGGGGGTGTTCGCTGGCGAGATTTCTTGACTTTGGATCTTGTCGACCCTCACACAACCAGGAAAATCCCGGCGTACTTCGTATTAGTCACGGTTCGTAAGAGAAGTCAGTATCAGAATCCTTGGGAAGATATGATATCGGCGCGAAAGATCCGTTATTGGGGGGACGCAAAGGTTGATTCGAGCAAGACAAGCTACTTAGAGTTTCGTGGCAACCAGAGACTTGCAGCTGCTGCCAACGCATCGGAGCATGGCAAAGACGCTATCCCGCCAGTACACCTTAGTTCCCTGCTTCCGATGGCTCGAAGAAGATTACAGAAGAATGCATCATGCTCGCGGATTTGAGTCCTCTTTTTGTTGTTTTGCATACAGTCGCATATTCCCGCATTTACTCGTATAACATTTTTTGTAATGAATAGATGCGCGCCCTCGGTTCGGTTGCAGCGGAGTGCACAAAAATGCACCGAAATCGACAACGAACAGCCACTAAAACAGCCACAAAAAATGGCCGAAACGCAGCGGATCAGATCCGCTGCACTCGAATTCTGCGTGAAGAGCCTCTGCCGGGACTTCCACCGTGTGAAAGTGCGATCCACGCGCAAATTATTGACAGCAAAGCAGTTATAAGTCGGGAAAACCGGCAAAACCGGCCCAATCGGCGGTATTTGTCACAAAAATGCCACAAAGCCATGACACACTGAGTGGGCATGGGCTGATCCGCGGGGGATCAGCCCAGCTTGGCTTTTCTCCTTGGTGAGTTTGACGTGGAAGCGTTTCGCCTCCGGCCGGTTCCGGTCATGCGGTGAATGGATGTTCGAGGTCAATTTCCGACAAGCCGACTTGAACGAAGCCGCTTTGAGAGCGGCGGACGCATGCGCGTGTGGTTGAGCCAGCCTTGATGGCGCTGCGCTAAGTTATGTGGCAGGGGGGTATCTCTCAGCGCATGAACCGACCTTCGCTGGAGATGGCCGACATCGTTCACGGTGCTGGTGACGACTTCATAAAGCGCAGTCGCCGGTGGATTAGCTGGCAACATCAGAAGGTATTGCTGGCCATCACACGTTGCCGCACCGCTGCGCTGGGCGGACATCGCGATCAGTGCTCCAGCTGCGGACATTCCGCCATCTCCTACTATTCGTGCCGTAATCGGCATTGCCCAGGATGCCAGGGCAACGCCCGTGTGCGCTGGCTCGAAGCCCGCCAACGCGAGCTGCTCCCCACCCGCTACGTGCATGTTGTCTTCACCCTCCCGCGCGAACTGGCCGCACTTGCCCTGCAGAACAAGCGGCTGATTTATAACCTGCTGTTCCACTCCAGCGCCGCGACCCTGCTCGAGATCGCTCGCGATCCCCGGCACCTCGGCGCCGAGATAGGCTTCTTCAGCGTGCTCCACACCTGGGACCAGCGCCTGCATCATCATCCCCATGTCCACTGCGTGCTCGCCGCCGGCGGCCTCGCTCCGGACCACTCCCGGTGGATCTCCTCCCGCCGCTCCTTCTTTCTTCCCATCAAGGTGCTCAGCCGCGTGTTCCGCGGCAAGTTCGTCGCCGGACTCAAGAGCGCCTTCCATACAGGCACACTCCAGTTCTACGGCAACCTCGCACCACTCGCAGCACAGGGGACCTTTACCTCCTGGCTCAGACTCCTGTTCCGCCACGACTGGGTCGTCTACGCCAAGCGTCCCTTCGGCGGGCCGGAACACGCGCTGCGCTATCTCAGTGCCTACACCCACCGCGTCGCCATCTCCAACCACAGACTCGTCGCCCTCGCCAACGGCAACGTCACCTTCCGCTGGAGAGATTCCGCTCACGCCAACAAGAAGCGGCTCATGATCCTGCCCGTCGATGAGTTCCTGCGCCGCTTCCTGCTGCACCTGCTCCCGCGCGGCTTCGTGCGCATCCGCAACTTCGGCTTTCTCGCCAACCGGTGCCGCGCTGCCCTCCTGCCGCTCTGCTTCCACCTGTTCCACAGCGCCGGACTGCCCCAACAGATAACTGCAGCGCAGACTTCAACCCATACCCACTCCGTTCCGCTCTGGAACTGTCCTGTCTGCGGCGGAACCATGCACGTCGTCGAACACCTCTCCGCAGCTCAACTCCTGCTTCGCTCTCCTCCGCTGTCCCGCGAGTGTGCCGCATGAACCCACAGTTTCAACCTCGACCTGCTTACCTGCTCCGGCACGCACAG
>Ga0193743_1000457_pt1 | contig 32320 bp, 28 predicted proteins | sample L2c2metaG_FD_143038 | JGI IMG/M metagenome (GOLD analysis project Ga0193743, IMG submission 143038) | Soil microbial communities from a riparian zone of the East river system, Colorado, United States - L2c2 | ecosystem: Environmental > Terrestrial > Soil > Riparian zone | place: USA: East River...
ACACACGCACGCTAAGACGACGCTCTGACAGTTTCCGACGTCGCATGCCCCGAACAGGGGATCAACCAACCCGCCCCTCCTGGCACACCGTGACCGCCCGCCGCCCCCGCGCCGCCGTACCGCCGCACCCGCCACGCAGGCCCGCTGTGCACCAACTGCACACCAGACAGCTTCGATCATGGTCAGACCTGCCTGCTGTGCAGCTCGGCAACCAGAAGCCGCGGTGCACCTCGGACCTCGCTACGCCGGTTCCCGCGGCGCCGGTCGGTGGCCAGGCGCGCGGGGCGGTCAGCCCCGGGTGAGCAGCTCGAGCAGCACGGCGGAGGCCAGCGGGTGCGCTCCGCGCCGGCGGACCGAGTCGGCGACCGCTCGATCCGAGGTGGCCACCAGGATCGGGCGGCCGATGGGCTCGGCGGCAACCAGGTCCCTGATCACGTCGTCGGCCAACACCCCGGGCTCGCTGAACAGCACCCGCACCCCGCGCGGGTGGCGCAGCGGGCCGGACGCCACCGCGGCCCCGTCGAACACCACGGTGACCTCGGCGCCGGTCCTCGCCGCGAGCGCCCCCAACCCGCCGGTCAGCCGGTTGCGCTGGTCGAACAGGGTGAGCTCCGGGTATCCGGTCTTGCTCACGTTGTAGCCGTCCACGATCAGATGCACCGTGGGCAGCGCGAGCAGGCGATCGAGCCCGCCGGCGTCCGCGATCCGGGCGCCGCCGTGGCGGGGCGCCCGTGTTCCGCCGACCAGGTCGGCCGGTCGCGGGCCGCCGCCGCCCAGCGCAAGTTCCCTCCGCAGTCCGTCCACCGCGCCGGCCAGGGTGTTCACCAGCAGCTCCAGCCGCACCTCGTCGGCCTGTCTGGCCTCCCGGGCGGCCTGCCGGGCTCCGCTGACCTCGTCGCTGGCCCTGGCCGCCCTGGCCCGCTCCGCCTCGGCCCGCTCCAGCGCTCGATCCCTGGCGGCCCGCGCCTCGGTGAGCTCGGCGGCGGAGCGCTCGCGCAGCTCGGCCAACTCCCGGCGCGCGGCCTGGGTGGCGTCCTGGGCCTCCCGCAGCCGGGAGCCCTGTTCGCGGAACCGCCGACGCAGCCGGTCCAGCTCCAGATCCCGGGTCAGGTCCGCCTCGCGTACCTCGGCCCCGGCCTCGGCGAGCTCGCTGCGCAGCCGGTCCAGCTCGGCGGTGAGCTTGTCCACCCGAGCGAGCGCGGCGTCCCGCTGGGCACGCAGCGTTACCACATCGACCCGCTCGGCCACCGCCGCGAGCCGCTCCGTGAGGTCCGGTGCGGCCATCAGCAGCGCGCCGGCGGCGGCCCCGACCGGATCGGCGTCCGGGCCGGTCAGCTCGCCGGGGCGGTGCTCATCCCACCAGGCCAGTACGGCGGCGCGGAACGCGGCGGAATCCTTCAGCTCGCCCACCAGCGCGCGGGCGCCGAGCCGGGCGCGCTTACTCGGGGTGAACTTGGCTAATCGGCGCAGCCCGGGCGGCACCTCCGCGGCGGGCAGCTCGCCGACCGCGACCGAGGCGACCTCCGCCAACCGAGCCCGTACCGGCTCGGGCAGCTCGGTCCACGCCTGCTCCGCCATCGTCCCAGGTTAGTCGGCTACTCACCGCGACGAGCGGTCCAGCCACCAGGTTTGATCACCTCGCAACCTGTCGGCACGGAAACGTCGGTGCCCCCAGCTAACGTCCGGTAAATGCCACAGCTGTCATTCGACGAGCTCGGCACGCCGCTGCGCGAGGTCACCTTCGTGGTGCTCGACCTGGAAACCACCGGGGGCAGCGCGGCCACCGACGCCATCACCGAGGTCGGCGCGGTCAAGGTGCGCGGCGGCGAGCGGCTCGGTGAGCTGGCCACCCTGGTCGACCCGGGCACCGGGATCCCGCCCGCTGTGGTGTCGCTGACCGGGATCACCCAGGCCATGGTCAGCGGGGCGCCCCGGATCGGCACCGTGCTGCCCAGCGTGCTGGAGTTCCTCGCCGGCGCGGTGCTGGTCGCGCACAACTCGCCGTTCGACACCGGGTTCCTGCGGGCCGCCTGCGAGCGGCTCGGGCTGCGCTGGCCGCGCCCGCCGGTGCTGTGCACGGCCCGGCTGGCCAGGGCGGTACTACCCCAGGAGGAGACCCCGTCGGTGCGACTGTCCGCGTTGGCCGAGATGTTCGGTACCTCGACCCGCCCCACGCACCGCGCGCTGGACGACGCGCGGGCCACCGTGGAGGTGCTGCACGGGCTGCTGGAACGGGTCGGGAACCTGGGTGTGCAGAGCCTGGAAGAGCTGCTCGCGCTGGCCGCCAGCGCCGCTGGCACCCGGCCCACCGACGAGCAGCGACGCAAGCGCGGGCTGGCCGACCATTTGCCCAGCGCGCCCGGGGTCTATCTGTTCCGGGGCGCCAGGGACGAGGTGCTGTACGTGGGCACCAGCGGGGATCTGCGTCGCCGGGTGCGCTCCTACTTCACCGCCGCCGAGCGCCGCCGCCGGGTGCGGGACATGGTCGCGCTGGCCAGCCGGGTGGACGCGGTGGAGTGCGCGCACGCGTTGGAGGCGCACGTCCGCGAGCTGCGGCTGCTCGGTGCGCACCGGCCGAGGTTCAACCGCCGGTCCCGCACCCCGTACCTGGCCTGGTGGCTGCTGCTGACCGACGAGCCGTTCCCCCGGCTGTCCGTGGTGCGCGAGCCGAGGGACGGGGCGTTCGGGCCGTTCCGGTCGCGGCGGGACGCGGTGGCGGCGATGGAGTCGGTGCAGGACGCGGTACCGGTGCGCCGGTGTACCCAGCGGATCCCGGCGCGCAACCCGTCCGGTACCCCTTGCGCGCTGTTCGAGCTCGGCCACTGCGGCGCGCCGTGCGCCGGCCGGCAGAGCGTGGCCGACTACGCGCCGGCCGCGCGCGCCGTGACCGATCTGCTCGCCGGGCACTCCGACCATCCGCTCCGGGAGCTGGCCGACGAGGTGGAGCGGCTCGGCTCGGCGCAGCGGTTCGAGTCGGCGGCCACTCGGCGGGACCGGTTGGCCGACCTGCTGGTCGCGCTGCGCCGGGCCCAGCGGCTCGAGGGGCTGGCCGCACTGCCCGAGCTGGTCGCCGCCCGACCGGACGGCGCCGGCGGCTGGGAGCTGGCGGTGCTGCGGCACGGCCGGCTGGCGGCGGCCGGGACGGCCCGGCGCGGGGTGCCGCCGATGCCGGTGGTGGCGGCGTTGCAGGCGAGCGCGGAGACGGTGCGCCCCGGGCCCGGCCCGCTGCGCGGCGCCCCCGCCGAGGAGGCCGGCGTGCTGCTGCGCTGGCTGGAACGCCCGGGCACCCGGCTGGTGCACTGCCCCACGCCGTGGACCGAGCCGGCGCACGGGGCCGGTCGCTGGGCCGGCTGGCTGGCCACCGCTCGGGCCGCCCCGGCCGGTTACGCCGGAGAGGACTGAGCGACGCGGCCGCGCGGGCACTGGCGCCCGGTCAGCTCGTCGACGGGTCGGCACTACGATCGGTCCAGCCCGCGCCAGCGAAGGAGCCATCGCCGTGATCACCGCGTTCGTCCTGGTCCACGCCGCAGCCGATTCGATCCCGGAGACCGCGCAGGCGATCGCTGATCTGGACGGGGTGGCCGAGGTCTACTCCTGTGCCGGCAATGTCGATCTCATCGCGGTGGTGAAGGTGCGCGAGCACGAGCATCTGGCCGACGTCATCGCCGGCGGGCTCAGCAAGGTGCCCGGGGTCCGGCAGACCGACACGCACATCGCGTTCCGCTCCTACTCCAGCCGGGACGTGGAGGAAGGCTTCTCCGTCGGCCAGGACTGAACGCGCCACGCGCCGCCGATTCAGAGAACCGAGCGGATCCGCGCGGCCGTGGCGTCCAGGTCGGCGCGCGCCGGCAGCGACCAGTTCGCGCTGATCCGGAACACGCCGTCCCGCACGGTCCTGGGCACCACGTGCAGGTGCACGTGCGGGATCTCCTGCCCGGCGGCGGCCCCGTCGGCCAGGAACAGGTTCACCCCGTCGCAGCGCACCGCCCGGCGCACCGCCCGGGCCAGCCGCTGGGCCAGCGCGAACATGTCCTTCCCGTCTGTGTCCAACAGGTCGGCCAGCCCCTCCGCGTGCTCCCTGGGCACCACCAGCAGGTGCCCCGGCGCCACCGGCTGGATATCGCAGAACGCCAGCACATCGCCCTCGTCCGCCACGATGCTGGCCGGCTGGCTGCCCGCGGCGATGGCACAGAACACGCACTGGCCGTCTACCCGGGGCGGCAGGTCGACCCGGCCGGCCATATCAGCCGCCCGGTGAGGGGTCGGCCAGCCGCAGCACCGCGTCGGTGAACAACCCGGGGTCGGTGACCGGTGGGCCGTGCCCGAAGCAGACCAGGCTGGGCCGCAGATCGGTGAGCTTGGCCAGGCTGCGCCGGTTCATCGGGGTGTCGTGGTCCAGGAACCCGGGCACCGCCATCAGCCGGGGCCGCCGGGCGCTGCCGGCCAGGTTGGTGATGGTGTCGCCGCACAGCAGCACCCGGTCGGCGGCCCGCCAGTAGGCAACCGCGCCCGGAGAGTGGCCCGGCACGTCCAGCACCTCGAACCCGCCGACCAGGTCCCCCTCCTTCAGCCGGCGCTCCACCGGGTGCGGCCGAGTGGGGAAGAGCCTGGTCAGCGCGTTGATCGCGGCACCGCCGTGGCTGTCTACCCGGCCGCTCTCCATGGCGTCCGCGTCCGCCGCACCGACCAGCAGCGGGACCTCGAGCTCCCGGCACAGCCAGCCGGCGCTCCCGGCGTGGTCGAAGTGCGCGTGGGTCAGCGCGTGCGCGCGCACGGTCGCGCCACGCAGCGCGCGGGCGATCAGCCGGCCGCTCCAGCGCAGCCCGCTGTCCACCACGGTGTCGGCGATCAGATAGGAGTTCATCAGTCGCCCTGGCCCGGCGGGCAGGACATACAGCTCGTCGGCGAGCCGCTCGCGGGTACGCATGCGCGATTCCTACCGCATGCCCGCTGACCCGCGCGCTCACAACTGTCGGTGCGGCGCGTCATGATGGTGCGGTGGACGCGTTGGACGGCTTCTCCCCCGCGACCCGGAGCTGGTTCTCTGGGGCGTTCGCCGCGCCCACCGCCGCGCAGGCCGGCGCCTGGGCCGCCGCTCGGGCCGGCCGGCATGCTCTGGTGGTCGCGCCCACCGGCTCGGGCAAGACGCTCGCGGCGTTCCTCTGGGCGCTGGATCGGCTGGCCGCCGAGCCCCCGCCGGCGGAGCCGACCCAGCGCTGCCGGGTGCTCTATGTGTCCCCGCTGAAGGCGCTGGCGGTCGACGTGGAGCGCAACCTGCGGTCCCCGTTGGCCGGCATCCGGCAGGCCGCGCACCGTCTCGGCCTGCCCGAGCCGGAGATCACCGTGGGGATGCGTACCGGCGATACCCCGGCCGACGTTCGCCGCCGCTTTGCCCGCACCCCGCCGGATGTGCTGGTCACCACGCCGGAGTCGCTGTTCCTGCTGCTCACCTCGTCGGCCCGGGAAGCGCTGCGCGGGATGCGCACGGTGATCGTGGACGAGGTGCACGCGGTGGCCGGCACCAAGCGCGGCGCGCACCTGGCGCTGTCCCTGGAGCGGCTGGACGAGCTGCTCCTCGACGGTCCGGCGCAGCGAATCGGGCTGTCCGCCACGGTGCGCCCGGTCGACGAGGTGAGCGCGTTCCTGGGCGGCAACCGCCCGGTGGAGGTGATCCGCCCACCCATCACGAAGATCATCGAGGTCTCCGTCCAGGTCCCGGTGCCCGATCTGGCCGCGTTGGACGTGCAACCCGAGATCGGCAGCTCGGACGAGGAGATCGTGGGCTCGGCGGCGGGCTCGGCGCAGCGGCCGTCCATCTGGCCGGCGGTGGAGCGCCGGGTCCTCGAGCTGGTCCGGGCACACCGCTCGACGATCGTGTTCGCCAACTCGCGGCGGCTGGCCGAGCGGCTCACCGCGAAGCTGAACGAACTGGCTTCCGAGCAGACCGAGCTGGCGCCGGGTGATCGGTTCCCCGCCGAGGCGATCGGCGAGTCCGGGCTGTCCACCGGTGCCGAGCCGGTGGTGGCCAAGGCGCACCACGGGTCGATGTCCCGCGAGCAGCGCACCGCGGTGGAGGAGGAGCTCAAAGCCGGCCAGCTGCCCTGTGTGGTGGCCACCTCCAGCCTGGAGCTGGGTATCGACATGGGCGCGGTGGACCTGGTGGTGCAGGTGGAGGCGCCGCCCAGCGTGGCGTCCGGGCTGCAGCGGGTGGGCCGAGCCGGTCACCAGGTGGGCGCGGTTTCCCGGGGTGTGGTGTTCCCGAAGTACCGGGGCGACCTGGTGTCCTGCGCGGTGGTCGCCGAGCGGATGGCCTCCGGTGCCATCGAGTCGCTGCGCTACCCGCGCAACCCGCTGGACGTGCTGGCCCAGCAGGTGGTGGCGATGGTCGCGATGGAGCCGTGGACGGTCCAGGACATCGCCGAGCTGGTCCGTAGAGCGGCGCCGTTCGCCGCCCTGCCGGATTCGGCGCTGCACGCCACGCTGGACATGCTGGCCGGCCGCTATCCCAGCGAGGACTTCGGCGAGCTGCGCGCCCGGATCACCTGGGACCGGGTCACCGACGAGCTGCGCGGTCGCCCCGGCGCCCAGCGGCTGGCGGTCACCTCCGGCGGCACCATCCCGGATCGGGGGCTGTTCACCGTGATGACGCCGGGCGGCGCCGACGGCGCCGGCTCCCGGGTCGGTGAGCTGGACGAGGAGATGGTGTACGAGTCGCGGGTGGGCGACACGTTCCTGCTCGGCACGTCGTCCTGGCGGGTGGAGGACATCACCCACGACCGGGTGATCGTCACCCCGGCGCCCGGCCAGCCGGCCCGGATGCCGTTCTGGAAGGGCGACGCCATCGGCCGCCCGCTGGAGCTTGGCCGGGCGGTCGGCGCGTTCGTCCGGGAGATGTCCGGGCTGGGTACCGAGGCGGCCCGGCAGCGGGCCACGGCGGCCGGCCTGGACGAGTGGGCGGTGGACAACCTGCTCAGCTACCTGGACGAACAGCGCCAGGCCACCCGGCACGTGCCCAGCGACCGGACGGTGCTGGTGGAGCGGTTCCGGGACGAGCTGGGCGACTGGCGGATGGTGGTGCACTCCCCGTTCGGCGCGCAGGTCAACGGCCCCTGGGCGCTGGCCATCGCGGCCCGGATGCGCGAGCGGCGCGGCGTCGAGGTCAGCGCCGCAAGCGCCGACGACGGGATCGTGCTGCGGCTGCCCGACGCGCTGGACGACTCGGGCGCCGAGGTACTCCCGTCCGCCGACGACGTGCTGCTCGACCCGGACGAGGTGGAGCGGATCGTGGTCGACGAGCTGGGCAATTCGGCGCTGTTCGCCGCCCGGTTCCGGGAGTGCGCGGCCCGCTCGCTGCTGCTGCCGCGTCGGGATCCGCGCCGGCGTACGCCGCTGTGGCAACAGCGTCAGCGTTCCGCCCAGCTGCTCACCGTGGCCAGCAAGTATGAGCAGTTCCCAGTGTCGCTGGAGGCCATGCGGGAGTGCGTGCAGGACGTGTACGACCTGCCCGGGCTGCGCGAGCTGATGCGCGACGTGGCCGCCCGCAAGGTGCACGTGGTCGAGGTGACCACGCCGTCCCCTTCGCCGTTCGCCCGCGGCCTGCTGTTCGGCTACGTCGGCATGTTCCTCTACGAGCTGGACGCCCCGCTGGCCGAGCGGCGCGCGGCGGCGTTGTCGCTGGACGCGACGCTGCTGGCCGAGCTGCTCGGCTCGGAGGCGCTGCGCGAGCTGCTGGACCCCGAGGTGCTCACCGAGGTGGAGGCGGAGCTGCAGCGCCTCGCCCCCGGCCGGCACGCCCGCGACGCGGAGGGCGCCGCCGACCTGCTGCGTTTCCTGGGCGACCTGAGCACCGAGGAATCGGCGGCGCGGGGCGTGCGGGAGGAGTGGCTGGCCGAGCTGGAGGCGACCCGCCGGGTGATCCGGGTGCGCATCGCCGGCGAGCAGCGCTGGCTATCCATCGAGGACGCCGGCCGGGTGCGCGACGCATTGGGCGCGCCGCTGCCGGTCGGGGTTCCCGAGGTGTTCACCGAGCCGGTGGCCGACCCCTTGGGCGAGCTGCTGGTCCGCTACGCCCGCACGCACGGGCCATTCGACGCCGGCGAGCCGGCCGCGCGGTTCGGGCTGGGCGTGGCGGTGGTCCGCGGCGTGCTCGACCGGCTGGTCGGCACCGGGCGGCTGGTGCGCGGCGAGCTGCGGCCGGTCCGCGAGCAGCACGGGGCGGGTTCCGGCGGCCTGGAGTACTGCGACGCCGATGTGCTGCGGCGGCTGCGGCGGGCGTCCCTGGCCCGGCTGCGCGCCGAGGTGGAACCGGTGGAGCCGGCCGCGCTGGGCCGCTTCCTGCCGTCCTGGCACGGTATCGGCGCGCGGATCCGGCGGGCCCCCGGCGCGGAGGACGTGCTGTCCGTGGTCGAGCAGCTGGCCGGTGCGCCGATCCCGGCCAGCGCGCTGGAGTCGCTGGTGCTGCCCGCCAGGCTGCCCGGCTACAACCCGGCGCTGCTGGACGAGCTGACCGCCGCCGGCGAGGTCACCTGGACCGGGTGCGGCACGTTGGCCGGCGGCGACGGCTGGTTGGCGCTCGCCCCGGCCGACGTCGCCGACCTGCTGCTCCCCGATGTCGACCCGGAGCCGCCGACCAGCCCATCGCACCAGGCCGTGCTCGCCACCCTCTCCGGCGGCGGGGCGCTGTTCTTCCGTCAGCTGGCCGACGCGGTGGCCACCCGGCTGGTCGAGGCGGGCGAGCCGGCCGTGGACGACGCCACGCTGGTCACCGCCGTGTGGGACCTGGTGTGGGCCGGGCTGCTGTCCAACGACACCCTCGGCCCGGTGCGCGCGCTCACCGCCGGCAAGGGGGCCGCGCACAAGCCCCGCCGCACCGCCCCGCGCGGCCGCTACGCCCGGTTGCGGGCCGGCCGCCCGGCGCTGCCCACCCGCACCGGCCCGCCCACGGTCGCCGGCCGCTGGTCGCTCGCCGTTCCCCGGGAGGCCGACGCCACCCGGGCGGCGCACGCCCGCGCCGAGGCATTCCTGGAGCGGCACGGCGTGCTGACCAGGGGCGCGCTGGGCACCGAGCGGGTGGAGGGCGGGTTCGCCGGCATCTACCGGGTGCTGCGGGCCATGGAGGAGTCCGGGCGGTGCCGGCGCGGGTACGTGGTGGAGGGGTTGGGCGCCGCCCAGTTCGCCGTGCCCGGCGCGATCGATCAGCTCCGCGCGCTGGCCCGGGACGCCGACAGCCCAGGCGCGTCGAATGCCCTGGTGCTCGCTGCCGCGGATCCGGCGCAGCCCTGGGGCGCCGCGCTGTCCTGGCCGGCCACGGCGGGCGAGTCCAAGCACCGGCCGGGGCGCAAAGCGGGCGCGCTGGTGGTGCTGGTGAGCGGTTCCCCGGCGCTGTACGTGGAGCGGGGCGGCCGCTCGCTGCTGAGCTTCACCGACCAGGAGGACGTGCTGCGCGCGGCGGCCCACGCCCTGGCCGGCGCGGTGCGCGAGGGTTGGCTGGGTTCGCTGGCGGTGGAGCGGGCGGACGGCGTCGGTTCGCTGGGCAGTCACCTGGCGGTGGTACTCACCGAGGCCGGCTTCCGCGCCACCCCCAAGGGGCTCCGGCTGCGCGCCTGAGCGGGCCCGAGGCGACCCTCCGGGAGGAGAGGAGCAGTAATACCGGTGCTACTCTTACTCGGTGAGGATCACCAGCAAGGGGCAGATCACGATTCCCCAGCAGGTTCGGCGCGAGCTCGGTCTGGAGCCGGGCGACGAGGTAGACGTCGTGGTGGACGCCGGCGTGGCGCGAATCGTGCCGGTATCCGGTCCGGCCGGGCGCGGGCGTCGGATCGTCGAAGCGATCCTGGAAAAGGGCGACGTCGAGCTGAGCACCGACGAGATCATGGCGCTCACCCGAGGTGACTGACGGCGGCGGCACCCTGGTCGACTCCAACGTCCTACTCGATCTGTTGACGAACGACGCGCGATGGGCCGCGTGGTCCGGCGAGCAGCTGGGCGCAGCGCTCGACAGCGGTCCCGTATTGATCAATCAGATCGTCTACAGCGAGGTCTCATTCCGCTTCTCCCGGATCGAAGCGCTGGATGCCGTCCTCACCCCAGACCGGTTCGTCCGAGCGAACCTTCCGTGGGCGGCCGCGTTCCTGGCTGCCCGTGCCTTCCGCACTTATCGCGCTCGTGGTGGCACCCGCACCTCCACGCTGCCCGACTTCTTCATAGGGGCCCACGCCGCCGTACTGGGGCTGCGGCTGCTCACTCGGGACGCGCAGCGCTATCGCAGCTACTTCCCCACCGTCCGGCTCACCGCCCCCTGAACCCACCCGGACGGCGTCGGTTCACTGGGCAGCCACCAGGCGGAGGTACTCACCGAGGCCGGCTTCCGCGCCACCCCCAAGGGGGCTACGGCTGCGCGCCCGAGCTGGCGGACCGGACGCGCAACCCGGCGCGGCTGCTCCCGCTCGAGCAGAGCAACGCCGCGCATCGGGCTCGCGGCAAGAAAGCCCTCGGGTCGCCGACATCCCCGATGAGACAGTGCGTCGCATGTCAGGTGAGGGGGACGAGCGGGACGGGCCGGCCGCCGGGTCGTCCGAGGACGCGCCGGGGTGGGCAGCCCACGGGGCACCGGCCGCTGGGCGGACCGACCGCTCGAGCGGAGCGGACCACCCACTCAGCGGTGGGCTGGGCAGCGAGTTCACCGGGCCGAGCGGCTCGGTGGACCGGCCGGCCGGCGACGCCGATGACTCGGCGGCGGACTCCACCGGCGACTCGGACGACGATTCGCCGGACCGGAGGAAACGCAAGAAACGGAAGAAGGAACGCGACAGCTGGTGCGACGCCTGGTCGTGCGACGCCCTGCCGTGCGACAGCTGGCCTGGCGGCGGTCGCTCGGGCGGCGGTCGCTCGGGCGGAGACGGTTGCGGGTTCGATGACTGCACCTTCGGCTGCGACCTCCCGGGCTGCCACCTGTTCCGGCTGTCCACCGTGCTGCTGGTGGCCGCGGCGCTGGTTCCGGGCCGTGGCGCGGATTGGCTGGTGGGCGCGTTGATCGCCGGTTACCGCCGCTTCCTGACCCGGTTCACCCCGGCGTGCCCGAGCACCCCGAGCTGCAGCGAGTACGCCCTGCACGCGGTCACCACGCTCGGCCCTCGGCGGGGGCTGACCGCCGCTGCCGCCCGGATCCGCGCCTGCGGCCCGCTGCCCCGCTGAGCCGGCCGGCTGCCCAGTGAGCCGGCCGACCGGCTCAGTGAGCGGCGGCGCGATGTTCGGCCAAGAATCCCCCGACCCGCTCCAGTCCCCGTCGGATGTTCTCCTCCGAGTTGGCATAGGAGACCCGCAGATACCCCTCCCCCAGCTCACCGAAGTCCGGGCCGCCGATCAGCGCCACCCCGGTCCGCTCGAGCAGTGCCGACGCGAGCGGCTTGGCCGACCAGCCGGTGCCGGTGATGTTGGGGAAGGTGTAGAACGCCCCGGTCGGCAGTACGCAGGACACCCCGGGCACAGCGTTGAGCACGTCCACCGTCACCCGGCGGCGCCGGTCGAACTCCTCGACCATCCGGGTCACCGAGTCCTGCGGGCCCTCGAGCGCGGCGATGCCGGCGTACTGGGTCGGCGCGTTCACGCAGCTCCAGCCGTTCACCGCGAGCTTGCGCACCCGGTCGATCAGCGCGGTCGGCCAGATCGACCAGCCCAGCCGCCAGCCGGTCATCGCGTAGGTCTTCGACCAACCGTTGAGCAGAATCACCCGGTTGCGGATCTCCGGGAAGCTGAGCAGCGAGACGTGCTCGGCGTCGTCGTACAAGATCCGGTCGTAGATCTCGTCGGACAGCACCGCCGCGTACGGGTGCTCAAGCAGACCGGCGACCAGCCGGTTGATCTCGCCCCGGGGAGTCACCCCGGCCGTCGGGTTGGCCGGCGAGTTCAGAATGACCAGCCTGGTCTCCGGCGTGATCAGCGAGAGCAGCTCCTCCGCCGAGAACGCGAAGTGGTTCTCCTCGCGGATCGGCACCGGGATGGCGCGTGCCCCGGTGTAGTCGATCATGGACTTGTAGATCGGGAACCCGGGGTCCGGATAGAGGATGTCCACCCCTGGCTCACCGAACATCATGATCGCGGCAAACATGGTCACCTTGCCGCCGGGCATGATCATCACCCGGTCCGCCGGAATGGTGACCCCGGTGCGCCCGGCGACGTGCGCCGACACCGCCTCCCGCAGCTCCACGATACCGGTGGAATCGGTGTACCCGTGTTTGCCGTCGCGCAGCGCCCGCACCGCCGCCTCCACGATGTGCTCCGGGGTGCGGAAATCCGGCTGCCCGATGCCCAGGTTGATCACATCGTGGCCCTGCGCGCTGAGCTCACTCGCCCGCGCCAACACCGCGAAGGCGTTCTCCTCGCCCAACCGATCGAACGCCGCTACCGGCCGCACCATCTGCACTCCCCTCAGCCCGCTGGCACGATCGTGCACCATGCCCGAGGGCGACACCGTGTATCTCACCGCGCGCCGGCTGGACGCGGCGCTGGCCGGTCATCGGCTGCGCCGAGGCGAGCTGCGGCATCCGCGCTGGATAACCCATGATCTAGCCGGCCGTACCGTGCTCGCCGTGCGTAGTGTCGGCAAACACCTTTTCACTCGTTTCGACGCAGGGCTGAGTCTGCACAGTCACCTCAGGATGGACGGCAGCTGGCACCTCTACCGGCCCGGCGACCGATGGCGGGCCGCCGCGCACCAGGCTCGAGCGGTGCTGGCGACCGAGGAGCGGGTGGCGGTCGGCTTCCGGCTACACGACCTGGAGTTGCTGGCCACCGACGACGAGCAGCAACTGGTCGGGCACCTTGGGCCAGACTTGTTGGACCCGGCCTGGTCGGACACACAGCAGTCCGAGGCGCTGCGCCGGCTGACCGCCGACCCGGCGGCCGAGGTCGGTCTTGCCCTGCTCGACCAGCGGGTGATGGCCGGCGTGGGCAACCTGTACAAGACCGAAGTGTGCTTCCTCCTCGGCGTGTCACCCTGGACGCCGGTGAGCGCCCTACCCGATCCCACCCGCGCGGTCACCACGGCCCGCACCTTGCTGCGCCGCAATGCCGAGCGGCCCCAGCAGTCCACCACCGGCGAGCTCGGCCGGGACCGCCAGCACTGGGTGTACCTGCGCGCCCGTCAGCCGTGCCGCCGCTGCGGGACACGCATCCAAACCGGCGAACAGGGCGACGGCATCTACGCCCGCATCGCCTACTACTGCCCACGCTGCCAACCCGGCCCCCTACCGCCCCCCTAACCGCCACTGCCGCACCCGCACAACCCACGCGGGCAAACCGGTGTAGCACCGCCCGCACAGAGCGGCTGCAGCCCGCACAGAGCCCGCAACCCCTGCGCGGACTGCACGGGGTCTGCGCCGCCGAGCGACACGCGGCCCGCGCCTGTGACGTACACGGGCCGGCCCCGCCGAGCGGCACCGGTCCCCACCCCGCCGAGCGGCACCGGTCCCCACCCCGCCGAGCGGCACCGGTCCCACTTGTCGTGGGAAAAGGACGCGACAAGTGGCACCTGTCGTTGGAAAAAGACGCGACAAGTGGCACCTGTCGTTGGAAAAAGACGCGACAAGTCGGGCCGCCGCCGGCTCGCCCGCCGCCGGGGGTTGTGCGGCGCGGCGTCAGCCCTGGTTGGGCTGCTGCTGGGCCTGGGTGGCGGCTTGATCCTGGGCCGCGGTGTTGCCGGAGGTGACCTGCCTGGGCGCGCTGGCGTCGAGCTGCTGCTGGGCGCCGGCGTTGAGTTGCTGTGCGCCGCCGCCCATCGAGGCACGGAGTTGCTCCAGGCGAGCGGAGCCGGCCATGTCCACGGTGGCCTGCTGCACCTCGAGCATCCGGCCCTGCACCGAGTTCTGCGCCAGCTCGGCGGCGCCCAGCGCGTTGGCGTACCGCTTCTCGATCTTGTCGCGCACCTCGTCCAGGGAGGGCGTGTTGCCGGGAGCGGCGATCTCGGTCATCGACTGCAGCGACTTCGCCGCCTGCTCCTGCATCTTGGCCTGCTCCAGCTGGCTGAGCAGCTTGGTCCGCTCGGCGATCTTCTGCTGGAGCACCATCGAGTTCCGCTCGACGGCCTTCTTGGCCTGCTCGGCGGCACCCAGCGACTGGTCGTGCAGCACCTTCAGGTCCTCCACGGACTGCTCCGCGGTGACCAGCTGGGTGGCGGTGACCTGGGCTGCCTGCTCGAACTGCTGAGCCTTCTGCGGATCGCCCTGCCCGCGGGCCTGGTCGGCCAGCACCAGCGCCTGGCGAGCCGAAGACTGCAGCCGCTCGATCTCCCCGAGCTGCCGGTTGAGCTTCATCTCCAGCTGCCGCTGGTTACCGATCACCGCGGCGGCCTGCTGGGAGAGCCCCTGGTGCTGCCGCTGGGCCTCCTCGATGGCCTGCTGGATCTGAACCTTGGGGTCGGCGTACTCGTCCACTTTCGACGAGAACAGCGCCCCGAGGTACCTCCAGGCTTTCGCGAATCCGTTGGCCATCTCCTCCGCCTGCCTGTCCTCGTGCCGAAGTCTGCGACGCGGACCATCCGCGTCCCCGAAATCCATGGTGGCAGGAGCGGCGCGCCGCTTCCACCACAGTTGACGATATCGGGGATCCCCCTGAGTGGTGCCCTCCGGGCACCCCTGATTCGCGGCGGCGCGGCGGGAGCCGACAGCGGACGGCACAAAGCCGACGCGCCTTGCGCGAAGATCGCCAGGTCCCGGTACGACTTGGGGTTAGGCGGCGACACTCACCAGTGGGGAGGCCGGCGTGCCGGCGCTGACCGACTGCGGCGCGACGGTGGCCCGGCGCAGGTCCGTGTGCCGGGTGCCGATCGGCACCATCGGGACCAGCGGCTGCATCGGCAGCGGGCGCATCGACTCGGCCACCTCGGCCAGCAGGTCCGGCAGCGGGAACTCCAGTGCATCGCAGATCGCGGCCAGCAGCTCGCTGGATGCTTCCTTGCGACCGCGCTCGACCTCGGACAGGTATCCCAGGCTCACCCGCGCCTGGTGCGACACCTCGCGCAAGGTGCGTCGGCGAGTCGTGCGGGCACGGCGCAGGCTCCCGCCGATGGCCTCTCGCAGCAGCAGGGTCATCGGCCGAACCTCCCTTGCCCGCATCGGCGAGCTCCGCTTCTGTTGATTCACGTTCTGTTGATTCACGTTCTGGTGCCCTCACGGTACCGATTCCTGGGCCGGATGGCCGGTCACGACCCTCCCGACCTGTCCGCCCACGGCGAACGTGTGAACATGGGCGGTCACCATCACCCGTCCGGGGCGCTCATCCGGCCCGGGTGATCGCTCGCGCCGCGGCCAGCCCGCTGGCCCTCAACCGCAGCGCGCGGAGCACGTAGTCGGCCCCGGTGATCACGGTCAGCGCCACCGCCAGGGCCATCAGCCACCACCGTGTCCAGTCGACCACAGAGTCCGGCCCGAGCGCGGTGAGCGGCAGCACGTACAGCCCGATGGCCAGGCTCTGCACCAGGGTCTTGAGCTTGCCTCCCCGGGAGGCGGCGATCACGCCGTGGCGCAGTACCCAGAACCGAAGCGCGGTGACGCCCAGCTCGCGGACCGCGATCACGATCGTCACCCACCAGGATAGCTCACCGAGTGCACTGAGGCCGATCAGCGCGGCCCCCATCAGCGCCTTGTCCGCGATCGGGTCGGCCACCGTGCCGAACCTGGTTACCAGGCCCCGGCGCCGGGCGATCTGTCCGTCGAACCGGTCGGTCAGCGCGGCGACGGCGAAGACCGCGGTCGCGGCCAACCGCCAGCCGGTGTGCTGCCCGTCGTGGGTCAGCAGGAATCCGATGAACACCGGCACCAGGGCCAGCCGTAACAGGGTGAGCAGGTTCGCCGCATTGAGCAACGGCGGCGCTCCCGGCAGCGGAGTCACCTCGATCCGCAGCGCCTCCGCCTCGGACTCGTCAGCGGCCGCCGGACGCTGATCCGGGCACAGCGCAGCGGCCTCCAACGGCTGGTCAGGACCCAGCGCGGCGACGATCTCCGCCTCAGGGACCTCGGGGGATGCCGACGGAACCGATGCGGATGGCGACGGGACCGATAAGGACTCCGCCGGAGATGAGGCCCGCGCACGGGTCGGCGGCGAGTCCGATTCCGGGCTCATGGCTCGCCTCCGCGCCCGCGCCGCTCCTCGCTCGCTAGCGCTCGCTGCGATGCTCGCTCGCTGTCGGCTGCGCGGCTCATGGCTGCCCCGCGCGAGCCACCACCAGGTCCACGCCCTCGGCATCCAGCACGACCGCGTCGACCAGCTCTCCCGGGGTCCAGCCGCCGCCGGTGAGCACACACTCTCCGTCCACGTCCGGGGCCTGGTGCGCGGCCCGACCGACGCCGACCGGCTCGCCGGCACCGACGGCGTCGAAGCCCACCGCGGCAGCGTCACCCAGCTCCTCGACCAGCACGCTGACCGTCGTGCCGATGCGGTCCTCGGCGCGCTGGTTGGTGAGCTCCTCGGCCAGCCGGGACACCCGTGACACCCGCTCGATGATCTCGCCGGCCGGCACCTTGTCCGGATAATCGGCGGCCTCGGTGCCGTCCTCGTCGGAGTAGCCGAACACCCCGACGGCGTCCAGCCGGGCCTCGGTGAGGAACCGCTCCAGTTCCGCCAGGTCGGCCTCGGTCTCGCCGGGGAACCCCACGATCACGTTGCTGCGGATGCCCGCCTCGGGGGCCAGCGCGCGGATCCGGGCGCACAGCTCCAGGAACGCATCGACCGAGCCGAACCGGCGCATCCGGCGCAGCACCGGCTCGCTGGCGTGCTGGAAGGACAGGTCGAAGTAGGGCGCCACGCCGTCCGTGCCGGCGATCACCTCGACCAGCCCCGGCCGGGTCTCCGCCGGCTGCAGGTAGCTCACCCGGACCCTGTCGATGCCCGGCACCGAGGCCAGCTGGGGCAGCAACCGCTCCAGGGAGCGCAGGTCACCCAGATCTTTGCCGTAGGACGTGGAGTTCTCGCTGACCAGCACGAGTTCCCGGACGCCCTGCTCGGCCAACCAGGCGGCCTCCCCCAGGATCTCCGCCGGCGGCCGGGAGACGAACGCGCCGCGGAACGAGGGGATGGCGCAGAACGCACAGCGCCGGTCGCAGCCGGAGGCCAGCTTCAACGGCGCGACCGGCCGGTCGTCCAGCCGGCGGCGGGTGATGTCCGGCACCCAGCCGTGGCCGGGCACCGCGATCTCCCCGGCCACCGCCGGGCGTTGCACCGGGCTGATCGGCAGCAGGGTGCGCCGATCCACCGGCTTGTGCGACTCGACCTGGCGGCCGGCGACCACGTCGGCCAGCCGGTCGCCCAGGTTGGCGTAGTGGTCGAAACCCAGCACCGCATCGGCCTCGGGCAGCCCGGCGGCCAGTTCAACGCCGTACCGCTCGGCCATGCAGCCGACCGCGACCACCTTGGCCCCGCTGGCCGCCGCCGTGTCCGAGGCGGCCAGCACCGTGTCGATGGAGTCCTTCTTGGCCTGCTCGACAAACCCGCAGGTGTTCACCACGATGACGTCCGGCGCCTGGTCCCCCTCGGCGTCCGCGTCGACGAGTGACCAGCCCTGCGCGGAGAGCCGCCCGGCCAGCTCTTCGGAGTCCAAGTCATTGCGCGCGCACCCCAGGGTTACCAGGGCCGCGCGGGGTGTGGCTGATCCGCTCGGCGCGGTAGGTCCCGATGGCACAGCACCAGGGTATCCGGCGCGATTTGATCTTCCCGCCTCCGCTGGTGCCAGCGGGTGACGCGGCCGACACGATCGGCCCTGTGGCCGCGCCCTAAGCTGACCAGACGTGACAGCTATGGTCGCGCGCCGCGCCCGCACCGGTGATGTAGTGGGGATCAAGGCGCTGGTGGACAAGTACGCCGGGCGCGTGTTGCTGGCCAAGGACCTGATCACCCTTTACGAGGACGTCCAGGAGTTCTGGGTGGTCGAGCTGGACGGTCAGGTGGTCGGCTGCGGCGCGCTGCACGTGCTCTGGCGGGACCTGGCCGAGATCCGCACCATCGCGGTGGACCCGGCGCTGACCGGCCGGGGCATCGGCCACCTGCTGGTCGAGGCGCTGCTGCGGACCGCCCGGGAGATCGACGTCAGCCGGGTGTTCGTGCTCACTTTCGAGAAGACCTTCTTCGGCCGCCACGGGTTCGTGGAAATCGACGGCACCCCGGTCTCGCACGAGATCTACGAGCAGATGCGCCGGTCCTACGACGCCGGTGTCGCGGAGTTCCTGGACCTGGCCTACGTGCGGCCGAACACGCTGGGCAACGTGCGCATGCTGCTGGAGCTGTAGCCCGCTCAGTTCGGGTCGTTGTCGTCCTCGCCGTCATCGGTCGGCCCACCGCCCCGGATGGACCACAGCAGCCCGTCCAGCTCATCCGGCTTGACCAGCACGTCCCGCGCCTTGGAGCCCTCCGACGGGCCGACCACGCCGCGCGACTCGAGCAGGTCCATCAGCCGCCCGGCCTTGGCGAAGCCGACCCGCAGCTTGCGCTGCAGCATCGACGTCGAGCCGAACTGAGAGGTGACCACCAGCTCGGCGGCCTGCAGCAGCACGTCCATGTCGTCGCCGATGTCCGGGTCGACCTCGCGCTGCTCGCCGGCCTTCTGCGCGGTCACGCCGTCGTTGTAGTCCGGCTGCGCCTGGTCCTTGGCGAAGTTGACGACGGCGGAGATCTCCTCGTCGCTGACGAACGCGCCCTGCATCCGGACCGGCTTGCCGGCGCCCATCGGCAGGTAGAGCCCGTCGCCCATGCCGATCAGCTTCTCCGCGCCCGGCTGGTCCAGGATGACCCGGCTGTCGATGAGCGACGAGGTGGCGAACGCCAGCCGGGACGGCACGTTGGTCTTGATCAGGCCGGTGACCACGTCCACCGAGGGGCGCTGGGTGGCCAGCACCAGGTGGATGCCGGCGGCCCTGGCCTTCTGGGTGATCCGCACCACCGCGTCCTCCACGTCGCGCGGCGCGGTCATCATCAGGTCGGCGAGCTCGTCCACGATGGCCAGGATGTACGGGTAGGGGCGGTACTCCCGCTCCGAACCGGGCGGTGCGGTGATTTCCCCGGACTTGACCTTCCGGTTGAAGTCGTCGACGTGGCGGACCTTGTTGACCTGCATGTCCTGGTAGCGCTGCTCCATCTCCTCGACCAGCCAGGCCAGCGCGGCGGCCGCCTTCTTCGGCTGGGTGATGATCGGCGTGATCAGGTGCGGGATGCCCTCGTACGGGGTCAGCTCGACCATCTTGGGGTCGATCAGGATCATCCGGACCTCGTCCGGGGTGGCTCGGGACAGCAGCGAGACCAGCATCGAGTTGACGAAGCTGGACTTACCGGAGCCGGTGGAGCCGGCCACCAGCAGGTGCGGCATCTTGGCCAGGTTCGCGCACAGGAAGTGGCCCTCGATGTCCTTGCCCAGCCCGATCACCATCGGGTGCTGTTCCTTGCGGGCGTTGCCGGAGCGCAGCACGTCGCCGAGCCGGACCATCTCCCGGTCGGTGTTGGGCACCTCGATGCCGACCGCCGACTTGCCCGGGATCGGGGCCAGGATCCGGACATTGTCGGTGGCCACCGCGTAGGCGAGGTTGCGGGTCAGCTGGGTGATCTTCTCGACCTTCACCGCCGGGCCCAGCTCGATCTCGTACCGGGTCACCGTCGGGCCCCGGGTGAAGCCGGTGACCTGCGCGTCCACATTGAACTGCTCCAGCACACCGGTGATCGACTCGATCATCGCGTCGTTCGCCGCGCTGCGGGTCTTCGGCGGGGCCCCGGTGGGCAGCAGGTCCGGCGGCGGGAGCTTGTAGTCGCCGTCGATCACCCTGGTGACCATCTGCTTGGCCGAGCTCTCCGAGGGCGCCGGCTTCTCCGGGGCGGCCGCCTTGACCGCCGCTGGAGGACGGCGCGGGGTGGCCGGGCGCGCGGCGGGCGGCACGACCTCGCCTTCCACCACGATCGGGGGGTCCGACGTGTCGAAGGCGTCGGCCACCGCGTCGGCCAGGCTGGCGGCCTGCCGGCGCCGGGACGGACGGCGCAGCCGCACGCCCTCCAGCGCGGCCTCGTCGGTGGGATCGGGGGCGGCGGCGGCCTCCTCGGCCTGCTCCGCGCTCTCCTTCGGCGGGCCCTGGAACAGCGACCGGAGCCGAGCCGGCACCTCACGCACCGGGGTCCCGGTGAGCACCAGCGACCCGTACAGCGCGACCAGGCCGAGCACCGGGGCGGCCACCCGGCCGGTCAGCCCGACGATCAACGGAGCGCCGGCGACATAACCGAGCGCCCCGCCGGCCACGCGCCAGCCGGACAGGTCGATCGGCGCGCCACGCAGCACGTGCGCCAGCCCGAGCACACCGAGCGCGAACAGCAGCCCGCCGAGCACCACCCGGGGCCGGATCTCCGGGCGGGACGGGGTGCACATCAGGTAAACCCCGATGCCCAGCAACAGCACCGGCAGCGGAGCCGAGGCCCCACCGATCACCGTGGTCACCCCGAGGGTGACCGCCGCGCCGACCGGCCCGCCGGCGCCCCACCAGATCCCGGCGGCGCTGACCACGGCGAGCACCAGCAGGACAATGCCCAGCCCGTCCCGCCGGTGTGCCGCGTCCAGCTCGCGGGTGCGCCCGACCGCGCGCCGCAGCAGGCCGAAGCCCATGCCGATCACCGTGATGATGTCCTTGCGCGGCGGGCGCCGAGGCGGGGTGCGCCGCGCGGCCGAACCGCCCCGGGATACCGGTCGGCCCCGGGTTGTCGTCGTGCGTCTGCCCGTGGTCGACCGTCCCGCCATAGTCAACTACGGTAGCCGGCCGGACCGACGAAGTGGCGCAAGCGGGCCCGCGCGGGGCGGCACAGGTAGCGTGATCTGCATGCGATTGACCAAGTTCGGACACGCCTGCGTGGCGCTCGAGGAGGCCGGGACCACGGTCGTGCTCGACCCGGGCACGCTGACCGATCCGGCCGCCGCGCGCGGGGCGGACGCCGTGCTGATCACCCATGAGCACTTCGACCATTTCGCGCCGGAGACCTTGACGGCGGCCGCGACAGCGAACCCGGACCTGCGGGTGTGGGCACCGGCGGCGGTGGTCGCGCGCCTGGCCGGGATCGAGGAACTGGCCGGGCGGGTGCAACCGGCCGAGCGAGGCAACGTGCTGCGGATCGGCTCGCTGGACGTGCACGTGTACGGCGAGTGGCACGCGCCCACCCACCTGGACCCGGTGGCCAACGTGGGATACCTGGTCGGCGGCCGGGTGTTCCACCCCGGCGACGCGTTCACCGTGCCGGAGGAGCCGGTGGACACGCTGCTGCTGCCGGTGAATGCCCCGTGGCTGAAGTCGCTCGAGGTGCTCGCCTACGCCGAGCAGGTGGGCGCCCGCCAGGGGTTCTCCATCCACGACGGGCTGGTCAACGAGATCGGCCTGATGGTGGTGGACAACGTACTGGGCGCGGCCACGAAGCGGACCGGCAACGACTACCGCAGGCTGCCGGTCGGGGAAAGCACCGAGCTCTGAGCCTCGCCGGCGCGACCGCTCAGCTGACGGCCGCCTCCAGTATCGGGCTGAACGCCGCCTCGGCGGCGCCGACCAGGTGCGCGTCCCTGCTCAACGTGGACCGGGCCACCTCGGTGTACTCGATGGCCCGGCTCACGATGCTGCGCTCCCGTACCCGGGTGGCCACCACTTCCAGCACCGGCTCGGGCAGCGCGGCGAACAGGTCACCGAGCACCACCAGCCGAGGGGCGAGCAGGTTGACCACGTTGACCAGGCCGAGGCCCAGCCACGAGGTGTAGTCGGCCAGCCGGTCCAGCGCGTTCGCCGGGTCGGCGGCCAGCTCCCGCAGTTCGGCGTAGAGCTCGCCCCGGCCGATGTTCAGCGGCAGGTTCAGCGCCCGGCACAGCGCGTTGGCGCCGACTTCGGTCTCCCAACAGCCCCGGCAGCCGCAGTGGCACTCCCGCCCGTCCGGGCGCACCACCATGTGTCCGAGCTCCCCCAGGTAACCGCTGGCGCCCCGGATGGCCCGGCCGCCCAGGATCACGCCGCCGCCCACCCCGACGTCCCCGGCCACGAACATCATGTCGGCGACCCCGCGAGCCACCCCCCGGGTCTGTTCGGCCAGCGCGCCCAACTCGGCGTCATTGGCCACGCTGACCGGCATCCGCAGCCCGGCGGCGAGCTGTTCGCCCAGTGGCACGTCCACCCAGCCCAGGTGCGGCGCGTCCCGCACCAGTCCGTCGGAGTGCCGGACCACGCCGGGCACCGAGACCCCGGCGGCGACCACCGGCAACGACAGCTCGCTGGCCAGCACCACGGCCGACTCCAACACGCCGGTGACCACGTCACGGGGCACGGCGGCCCCGGGGCGCAGCCGCCAGCTGAGCCGGCCCAGGATCTCCCCACCCAACCCGAACAGCGCCATCGCCACCCGGTCCACCCGGATGTCCACGGCCAGCACCAACGCCGCCTGCGGGCTGGGCACCACCAGCAGCGACGGTCGGCCGGCCCCACTGCGCCGGGACGGCAGCCGCTCGCTGACCAGCCCGGAGTCGGCCAGCCCGTCCACCACGGCCTTGATCGTGCTGCGGTTGAGCCCCAGCTCGGTGGCCAGGACCGCACGGGTGCACGGACCGTCGAGGTGCAGTCGCCGTAGCACCGCACCCCGGTTGTGTCGCCGCGCGTCGTCCGGGCGGGCGCCTTCGGTGATCGTGCTACTCACACTGCACGACGCATCGGGCCCGCCCGCCGCGCGCTACCCCGGCGGCCATGGTTCGTTCGCTCACCTGGCAGCGGCTCTCCGACGGGACAGCGCATCCACGGCGGCGGCCAGCAGCAGCACGACCCCGGTGACCACCAACACCACCGACGCCGGCTGTCTGAGCAGCCCGAGGCCGTTCTGCACCAGCGCGATCACCGTGCCGCCGATCACCGCGTTGCTCATCCGGCCCTTGCCGCCGAACAGCGAGGTACCGCCGATCACCGCCGCGCCCACCGCGTACAGCAGCACCGTGCCGTTGCCGGCGTTCGGGTCCACCGAGCCGACCTTGGAGGAGTACACGATGGCGCCGATCGCGGCCAGCGACGCGGACACCACGAACACACTGGCCCGGATCCTGGGCACGTTGATGCCGGCGCGACGGGCCGCTTCGATGTTGCCGCCGACCGCGTAGATGTGCCGGCCATAGGCGGTGCGGTCCAGCACGTAGGTGCCGACCGCGAGTAGCGCCAGGATGATCGGCACCACGTAGGGCACCCCGCTGATCACGATCAGCGAGCTCTGCGACCGGTTCAAGGTGAGCAGGAACGTGCCGATCGCGGCCAGCACCACGACCACCGCGACCTTGGTCAGCACCAGCGGGGTGGGCTGGGTGACCAGCCCGGTGCGCAGCCGGCCGAAGTGCCGACCCAGCACCACCGCCGCGTAGCCACCGGCGGCGACCAGGAACAGCACCCAGCTGGCCAGCACCGGCAGGTTGCCGTTGGCCACCGCGAACAGCGTGTCGTTCTGCAGCGCCAGGGTGCCGCCGCTGCCGATCAGCTGCAGGATCACCCCCTGCCAGGCCAGGAACAGGGCCAGCGTCACCACGAACGAGGGGATGCCGATCCGGGACACGGCGAACCCGGTGAGCAGGCCGATCGAGGTGCCCACGCAGATCGCCAGCAGCATCTCCAGCCACGGGTTCGGGCCGAATCCGATGAGCACGATGAGCAACGCGATCACCGGCGGGATGACGGCGGCCCAGATCTTCAGCTGGACGGCCAGCGCGGCGGCCGCGAGCAGCAGCACGCAGAACGCCAGGAAGACGCCGATGCCCATGCCGCCCAGCAGGTTGCCCCCGCTGACCAGGTGCAGCGCCAGCACGGCGGCGGTGACGCCGGACGCGGTGCCGGCGGAGAGATCGATCTCGCCGAGCAGCAGGACGAAGACCAGGCCCATCGCGATGATCGTCACGCCGGCGCCCTGGGCCAGCAGGTTCGCGATGTTGCCCAGGGTGAGGAAGCTGTCCGAGGCCACCGAGAACAGCACCAGCAGCACAATCAGGCCGAACAGTGCGGGCAACGAGCCGAGCTCGCCGCCGCGGACCCGGGCCACGTAGTCGCGCAGTGCCTCGGTGGTGGATCGGGCGGTGGTGTCGATGCCGAAGTCGGATACCGCTTCGGCGCGGGGCGGCGGCAGGCCCGGGGTGGGGGGCGCGCCGGCCGGAGATGTTTCAGTCATGTCCGCCTCCCGCTAGATGGTGACCGTGTCGGGGCGGGCCAGGCCGAGATCGCCGGACCGGCCCGCGGTGATCAGCTCGACCACCTGGCTGTGGGTGACGTCCTTGGTGGGCAGGTCGGCCACCAGTCGACCGAGGTAGAGCGTGGCGATGCGGTCCGATACCTCGAACACGTCGGTCATGTTGTGGCTGATCAGCACCACGCCGAGGCCCTGCTCGGCGAGCCGGCGGACCAGGTCCAGGACCTGCCGGGTCTGCGCGACGCCGAGCGCGGCGGTGGGCTCGTCCAGCAGCACCACCTTGCTGTTCCACAGCACCGCCTTGGCGATCGCCACGGTCTGGCGCTGCCCGCCGGACAGCGAGGACACCAGGGTGCGCACCGACTTCACGGTGCGCACCGACAGCGTCGCCAGGGTTTCTCTGGCGGCCTGCTCCATGCTCGCCTCGTCCAGCGCCCAGGGCTTGCCGCGTTCCCTGCCCAGGAACATGTTCTGCACGATGTCCAAGTTGTCGGCCAGCGCGAGGTCCTGGTAGACGACCTCGATGCCCAGCGCGGCGGCGTCCCTCGGGCCGTGCACCTTCACCAGCTCACCGGCGAAGCGCATCTCCCCCGAGTCCGCCGTGTAGATACCCGCGATGCACTTGACCAGCGTGGATTTACCGGCACCGTTGTCGCCAACGAGAGCGGTGACCTCACCGGGGCGAACCGCCAGGTCCACGTCGTGCAGCACGTGCACCGGGCCGAAGCTCTTGTTCACCGCCGTGAGCTCCAGGATCGGCTTGGTCACCGCTTCCTCCCTATCACCTGTCACATCAGTCCCAGACTAGAGCGTGGATGACCGGGGGCCCGGACTGGTCACAGGCGCCCCGGCCAAGTACCCGCTACTGCTGCTTGATGCCGAGCTGGTCGCAGGCCGCCTGGGTGTCCGCCACGCAGATCTCCGACGCCTTCACGCCGCCCTGGTCCACCACCTGCTTGATGTTCTCCTTGGTGATCAGGATGGGGGTGAGCAGCACCGACTTGACCGCTCGGTTGGACTTGGTGTCCTGGGTCGTCGCGGTGGCCAGCGCGTCCGCGCCGGCCCGGTCGCCCTTGGCCAGCGCGCCGGCCAGCTTCGCCGCGCCGTTGGCCTCGTCGGCGATCGGCTTGAACACCGTCATGTACTGGTCGCCGCGCAGGATGGCCTGCAGCCCGTCCGGGGTGGCGTCCTGCCCGGTGACGATCGCCTTGCCGTTCAGCCCGGTCTTCTTCAGTACGGTGATCACCGCGCCGGCCAGGCCGTCGTTGGCCGCGAGCACCGCGTCCACCTTGCCGCCGTTGCCGGTGAGGAACTGCTCGAAGGTGATGCCGCCCTGCTGGTTGTCCCAGTTGGGGATGCGCTGGCTGGCCACCAGCTTGTATGCGCCGGAGTCGTACTTGGGCTTCACCACGCTCTGCTGGCCGTTGTAGAACAGCGTGGCGTTGTTGTCGGTGGCCGAGCCCTCGATCTCGATCACCTGGGCGCCCGGCTTGTCGGCGAGGCCCTGCACCAGGCCCTGGCCCTGCAGGGCACCGACGCGGGTGTTGTCGAAGGAGACGTAGTAGTCGGCCGAGCCACCCAGGTTGAGCCGGTCGTAGTCGATGGTCGGGATGCCGGCGGCCTGGGCTTTCTTCTCCACCGCGGCGCCGACGTCGGTGTTCGGCGCGTCCAGGATCAGTACCTTGACCCCGTTGTTGATCATGCCGTCGGCCAGGGTGGAGAACTTCTGCACGTCACCCTGGGCGTTCTGGATGTCCGGGTCCAGGCCCTCGGCGCGCAGCGCCTTGTCCAGCAGCGGGCGGTCGAAGCTCTCGTACCGGGCCGAAGAGGCGGTGTCCGGCAGGATCACGCCCACCTTCGCGGCCGCGGCGGCGGGTGGGGGGCTGCTGCCGCCTCCGCCACCGCCGCCCCCACTGGAGCTGTTCGCGCCACATGCGGTGAGCGCGAGCATCAGCCCCGCGCCGGCCGCGAGCAGGGCTACGCCGGTACTGCGCATGTGAATCCTCCGCTGTGCCTCGACGACGGCGCTCCCTCGAGCCTCCCGTCGAATATGTTGTGGCGCACAACGTACTTCTCGCCGCGACTTATCAACAAGGCGGCTTCATCGATTCAGGGTCACGGTTGCGCAACGGTGCTGACATCCAACTGACACGAAACCAGTTGCGGGCACGGACGGCGCCACGTCCCCGTACCCGCCACAACGCGTCGCATCAGCCTCATCCGTCACATTTCCGCCCGGTCGCAGCCCGCACCGGTGCGTTTCCTGATTTCCCGGCCGCCGCGCACACCCACGGCGGACAGCTTGATCAAGCGACAGCCTGCATGCTGTCGCCCTCAGCAACAAGGGGGTGATCCGTGATTCGGTGGGCCAAGAGACGAAAACCGTCGCTCTCCGCACCAGAACGTGGATCATCGGGAGGGATATCGCGGTTCTGGCCTTGCCCGGCGCGCTGGGCGGGGATGCTCGAGCGGTGCGCATCGACGCCCTGCTTCGCCGGCAAGACGGCGTGATCAGCCTGTACCAGGCCACCGCCGCCGGGCTGACGCCGCGCGCCGTGCACCACCGGGTGGCCAGCGGGCGTTGGCGTCGGCTACATCCCCGGGTGTTCCACTGCACCGGTGCGGAGCTCAGCGACACCGGCCGGGTGTGGGCCGCCGCGCTGTGGGCGATGCCCCGGGCGGCGGTCACCGGGCTCACCGCGGCGTGGTGGCACGGCCTGGTGGCGGACTGCCCGGACGAGGTGGGGGTCACCGTGGCCCGGAGCCGGCAGCCCGGCGGCCGCCCCGGAGTCAGGGTGCGCCGGCGTGACCTCGCCGATGCCGACCTGGTGTTGTCCCAGTTTCTCCTGGTCAGCGACGTGCCATTGACCGTGCTGGAGGCCGCCGTGCAGCTGGACGCCGATGGGCCGGAGTTCCTGGACCGCGCGCTGCAGCGGCTGGTGCGCTTCGAGGCGCTGTCCCGGGCGCATCACCGCAACCTCGGCAGGCACGGCTCACCGGCCGCGGCGGCGCTGCTGGGCGCGGCGGCCTCGCTCGCCGAGAGGAGGCTGGTCGGGCTGCTGCGCGCCAGGGGCCTGACCGGCTGGCGGCTCGGCTACGCCGTCTCCGGTTACCTGCTCGACCTGGCGTTCCCCGCCGCCCGGGTCGCCGTCGAGGTGGACGGCTGGGCCTGGCACAGCACCGCTGACCGGTTCCGAGCCGACCGCCGCCGCCAGAATGCCCTGATCCTGGCCGGATGGACGGTGCTGCGCTTCACCTGGGACGACCTCGTCCACCGTCCGGACGCGGTGCTCGCCCAGATCTACGCCGCCCTCACCGCCCCCACCCGCCGCGCCTGACTCGTGGCCCCGCCGCCCTGGCCCTCCCGGGCTCGGCGGTGCCACGGGGGCTCAGCGCGGCGCCATGGTGTTCTGCCGGGCCGCCACCTGCCACCGCCCGCCGTCCTTGACCAGCACATACAGCGCGATCATGGTGTGGTCCAGCTCGATCGGCCGGCCCTGCGGGTCGGTCGCGAAGGCGTACTTCTGCGCGATCGCCACGTCGGGCCGGAGAAAGGCGATCTCGCCGACCCGATAGCGGGCGTACTGGTCACGCAGCGGGCCGGCCAGGGCGGTGCGGTGGGCGTCGAGCAACGCCTCCCGGCCGGCTACCCGGACCCCGGTCACCCCGATCGACCAGCCGTCCTCGGCGAAATGCCGGACGGTGAGTTCCCCGTCCTTGGTGTTGAAGCCGGTCTCGATGTCGGCGACGATCCGGCGGATCTCGTCGACGTCAGCGTCCTTGGCGGCCCTCGGGTGTGTCATACCCGCAGTCTTCGACCTGAACCGTTGTTCAGGTCAACCTCTGGCTCAGACCGGAATGACGGTAGGCACGATCATCGGTCGGCGTCGGTAGGTGTCCGCCACCCAGCGGCCGACCACCCGACGCACCGACTGGGCGATCCGGTGGGTGTCGGTGATGCCCTCCGCCTCGATGTGGGCCAGCTCGGCCTCGATCAGCGGGAGCACCCCGGCCAGCGCCTTCGGATCGTCGGAGAAGCCGCGACCGGACACCGTGGGCGGGGCGACCGCCCGACCGGTTGCGCTCTCCACAGCCAGCGTGATGGAGATGAAGCCACCCTCGCCGAGCACCAGGCGATCCCCCAGCGTGCTCTCGCCGATGTCGCCGACCGCCAGACCGTCCACGTAGACCCGGCCCACTTCGACCCGGCCGCTGATCTTCGCCCGGCCGTCGATCAGGTCCACCACCACGCCGTCCTCGGCCAGCACCACCGACTCCGCGGGCACGCCGGTCTTCACCGCCAGCGCGCCGTTGGCCCGCAGGTGCCGCCACTCGCCGTGCACCGGCATGACGTTGCTCGGCCGCACCGCGTTGTACAGGTACAGCAGCTCACCGGCCGGCGAGTGACCGGACACGTGCACCCGCGCGTTGCCCTGGTGCACCACCCGCGCGCCGAGCCGGGTCAGCCCGTTGATCACGCCGAACACCGCGGTCTCGTTGCCGGGGATCAGCGACGAGGACAGCACCACCGTGTCGTCGGGCTTGATGCGCACCTGCCGGTGCTCGCCACGCGCCATCCGGGACAGCGCGGAGAGCGGCTCGCCCTGGGAGCCGGTGGAGATCAGCACCAGCTTCTCGTCGGGCAGCAGCATGGCCTCGTCGAGCTCGACGAGCAGCCCGTCCGGCACCTTGAGGATGCCCATGTCGGCGGCCAGACCCATGTTGCGCAGCATGGAGCGACCGACCAGGCACACCTTGCGCCCTCGGGCGGCGGCCGCGTCCAGGACCTGCTGCACCCGGTGCACATGGCTCGCGAAGCAGGCCACGATCATCCGGCTCTTGGAGTCGTCGAACACGCCCTCCAGCACCGGACCGATCTCCCGCTCGGAGATCACGAACCCGGGAACGTCGGCGTTGGTGGAGTCGACCAGGAACAGGTCCACGCCCTCGTCGCCGAGCCGGGAGAACCCGGCCAGGTCGGTCAGCCGACCGTCCAGCGGCAGCTGGTCGAGCTTGATGTCCCCGGTGTGCAGGACCAGGCCGGCCGGGGTGCGGATGGCCACCGCCAGCGCGTCCGGGATGGAGTGGTTGACCGCGAAGTACTCGCAGTTGAACTCGCCGTGCTTGGTGCGCTGGCCCTCGCGGACCTCGCGCAGGTGCGGGGTCTGCCGGTGCTCTTTGCACTTGGCGGCCACCAGGGCGAGGGTGAACTTGGATCCCACGATCGGCACGTCCGGGCGCAGCCGGAGCAGGAACGGGATGGCGCCGATGTGGTCCTCGTGGCCGTGCGTGAGCACGATCGCCTCGATGTCGTCGAGACGGTCCTCGATGGCCCGGAAGTCGGGCAGGATCAGGTCCACGCCCGGGGAATCCTCGGCCGGGAAGAGCACGCCGCAATCGACCACGAGCAGCTTTCCGGCGTACTCGAAGACGGTCATGTTGCGGCCGATCTCCCCGATGCCGCCGAGGGCGACCACGCGCAGGCCGCCCTCCGGCAGCTCCGGCGGCGCCGTGATCGGCAACTCGGGGTTTGGGGCCGGCTGCTCGACCGGGCGGTCGCGCTCACGCTCGCGTTCCGGGCGGGAGTTTCGACGGTTGGAATTATGTGAACGACTCACAGGGCAACAACTTTCGTGGCCGGCACGGCCGGCCTGGTCGTGTCGCCAGCTCAGGCGTGGCGACGAGTTCTGGGTGGGCCAACGGGCATCGGGGTGCCCTGGCGCACACCGCGCCGCCAGATTGGAAGGCGCGCATTACCAGCTATGGTACCGCCACCGCGACGGTCACCGCCGCCGCCACGCCAACCAGGGCAAATGCCGGGCTCAGCGGGCCCGGCGTTCCGGCCCCGCCCGACGGCCTGACCGGCGGGTCCGGCGCCCAGCTGCCGGCCTATCGAGACTTCCATCTCAGCACTAGATGCCGCGCGGGGCGGACCGCAGCGCCTCGATGTCCGGCTCCGAGCCCTCCAGCTCCACCTGGGCGAGCTCCCGGCCGAACGCGTGCAGCACCAACTCCCCCGGCTCGCCGATCACGGAGACCGGCCCTGGCCCGCGCCGGGCGTTGATCTCGGCGCCCCGCTCCCTGGTGGCGTGCCGCAGCCGCACCCCCACCGGGCTGTGCCGGTACATCACCCGTGCGCCCAGCCGCAGCGCCGACCAGAGCGCCTCATCCCGCTCGGGTTGCGCCGGGCGGACCTGCCAACCCGGTTGCGCCCTGGCCAGGTCCTCGTGGTGCACGAAGAACTCCAGCAGGTTGGCGCGTTCGTCCAGCACCCCGACCCGATACGGCGACCACAGCGGAGCCCCGCCCCGCAGCAGCCGGACCCGCTGCGCCCACGGCAGGTTGTCATACGAGTGCATCGCCTTCTCGGTGAACCGCGCCAGCGGCGGCACCAGGATGCCCGGCGCGGCCAGCGGCTGGCGCTCCCGCACCAGCAGGTGCGCGAGCAGTTCCTCGGCGCGCCAACCGGGCAGCACGGTGGGCGCTTGCGGGCCGGTCGCCTCGAACAGGTCGCACAGCGCCGCGCGCTCGGCGGGTACCAGTCTCATCCTCGTTACCCCTCGTTGTAGCCGGTTGTGTGCTGCCCAGGGCCGTCGGGCGGGCGGGTCGCGGCGAAACCGCCGAACAGGGTCCCCGGCCGGGCCGCCAGCGCCGCGCTGACGTCCGCCGGCGGGCCGGCGGCCTGCACCCGCACCCTCGGCCGGCGGCACATGTGCACCACCAACTCGCCCGGCTGGCCGTGCACCGTGACCGGGCGCGGACCGCGCCGCACCGGCCAGGACTCCCCGTCCGGTCGCCGCAGCACGACGCCGACCGGGCTGCGCTGGTAGGCCAGCCGACCGAGGGTGCGCGCCCCGTGCCACAGGGTGTCGTCCCGGTACACCTCCGGGGGCCTCGGCTCCCAGCCGAGCCGGGCCCGGCGGATGTCCTCGTGGTGCACGTAGAGCCGGAGAAACTCCAGCCCGTCAGTGGGCCGGCGGCCGGGCAGCCACCCGCCGGAACCGGTGCGCAACAGTTCGATCATCTCCAGCCAGGGCAACCGGGCCATCCGCCGCTCGGCCGCCCGCAGCACAGAGGGCGCCGGGATGCCCAGCAGGCTGACCAGGTACCGGCGTTCCCGCACCAACAGGTGGGCCAGTAGCTCACCGGCAGTACGCCCCCCGCACAGGGTGGGCACGCCCGGCCCGACCCGCTCGAACTCCGCGCTGAGCGCCGCGCGCTCCCGCCCCGCTTCGGTCACCGCGCCCGGTGACACCCGCTTCAGCCCTCGGAGACCAAGGGGCTGGAGGCGATCTCGCTGCCGTCCTCCAGGGTGCCGATCTCGAAGTCGGCGAACACGTTCGGCACCGCGGCCAGCAGCTGGCGCAGGCACTCGATGGCCAGCTCGCGGATCTCCACGTCGGCGTGCTCGGTGGCGCGCATTGCGATGAAGTGCCGCCAGGCCCGGTAGTTGCCGGTGACCACGATCTTCGTCTCGGTCGCGTTGGGCAGCACCGAGCGGGCCGCCTGCCGGGCCTGCTTGCGCCGCAGGGTGGCATTCGGCACGTCGGCGAACCGCTGCTCGAGGCCGGACAGCAGCGCGTCGTAGGCCTTCTCGGCGGCCTCGGTGGCCTCCACGAACGCCGCGTGCAGCTCCGGCTCGCCGGCGATCACCTCTGGCTCGACCAGCGCCGAACCCCGACCGGGCACGTAGCGCTGGGAGAGCTGCGAGTAGGAGAAATGCCGGTGCCGGATGAGCTCGTGCGTCAGCGACCGGGACACTCCGGTGAGGTAGAACGTCACCGTGCCGTGCTCGAGCACGCTCAGGTGGCCGACCTCCAGGATGTGCCGCAGGTAGCCGGCGTTCGTGGCGGTGGCCGGGTTCGGTTTCTTCCAGGACTGGTAGCAGGCCCGGCCGGCGAATTCGGCGAGCGCCTGCCCACCGTCGGCATCGGTCTCCCACGGCACATCGGCCGGCGGCATGAACTCGGTCTTCGCGATCAGCTGGACCCTCAGCGGCACCGTCTCAGGCATGCCGGCAGCGTAACGGCGGCCTCTGACAGCCTGACCGGGACTCCGCGCTGAGGCTCAGCGAGGCTCGGTGACGCCATATTTGCCTTGCGTGACGTCATCCATGACGCCACAC